>Ga0155495_1039_pt1 | contig 17020 bp, 17 predicted proteins | sample RifCSPhighO2_12_FD_107153 | JGI IMG/M metagenome (GOLD analysis project Ga0155495, IMG submission 107153) | Burkholderiales bacterium RIFCSPHIGHO2_12_FULL_69_20
TGCCCACCTTCTTGAGCTTGCGCGCGACCGACACGCCGGGCGTCTTCATCGGCACGATGATCAGGCTCTTGTTCTTGTGGCCAGAGCCCTCGCTGGTATTGGCCAGCACGCAGCAGAAATCGGCCTGCGTGCCGTTGGTGGTCCACATCTTGCCGCCGTTGATGATGTAGTCGCCGCCATCTTTGCGCGCCTTGGTCTTGATGCTGGCCACGTCGCTGCCCGAGCCGACCTCGCTGACGCCCAGGCAGGCCACGTAGTCGCCAGCGATCGCCGGCGCCAGAAACTCGGCGCGCAGCTCGGCGCTGCCGCGGCGGGCCAGCGCCGGCGTGGCCATGTCGGTTTGCACGCCGGTGGCCATCGGGATGCCGCCGCAGTTGATGTCGGCCAGCGCCTCGGCAAACACCGCGGCAAAGCTGTAGTCCAGCCCGCTGCCGCCGTCCTCGACCGGCTTGTCCAGGCCCAGCAGGCCCAGCGCGCCCATGCCCTTGAAGACCTGGTGCGCGGGGAAGATCTCGTCGGCCTCCCACTGGTCGACATAGGGGTTCACCTGCTCGGCGATGAAGCGCTTGGCGGTGGCGCGCAGCGCCTCGTGTTCGGGGGTCAGTTGCATCAGCATGGAGGTGCCTCTTGGATCAGGGACGTGAGACAGAGAACTGCATGGGCTGCGGCTTGCGCGCATCGCCCTCGCGGCACGTCGCCAGCGTCAGCGCCAGCACGGCGCGGGTGTGGCGCGGGTCGATCACGCCGTCGTCCAGCCCCAGCGCGCTGGTGGTGAACACGCTCATCTGGCTGTCGAAGCGCTGCTGGATGCCGGCTTCCAGCGCAGCGATCTTGGCCGGGTCGACCTCGCCCTTGCGGCGCATCGCCGCCTCGGTGACGATGCCCATGGTGCGGGCGGCCTGCTCGCCACCCATCACCGCGGTCTTGGCGTTGGGCCAGGAAAAGCAGAAGCGCGGCGCGAAGCCACGGCCGCACATGCCGTAGTTGCCGGCGCCGAAGCTGGCGCCGCAGTACAGCGTGATCTGCGGCACCGTGGCGCTGGCCACGGCCTGGATCATGGCCGAGCCTTGCTTGATCATGCCGCGCTCCTCGTATTGGCGGCCGACCATGAACCCGGTGGTGTTGTTGAGGTAGAGGATGGGCGTGCGGCTCTGGCAACAGGCCTGGATGAAGTGCGTGGCCTTGGCCGCGCCGGCGTTGTCGATCGGGCCGTTGTTGGTGATGATGCCGACCGGCCAGCCCTCGATGCGGGCATGGCCGCAGACGGTGGCGCTGCCGTAGTTCTCGCTGAACTCCAGGAATTCGCTGTCGTCGACGACCCTTGCGATCACCTGCTTCATGTCGACCGGCCGCTTGTGGTCCATCGGCATGATGCCCAGCAGCTCTTCGGCGTCGTGGCGCGGCGGCTTGAAGTCGCGCGATGACGGCACCGGGTTCGGCCAGTCGATGTGCCCCATCACCTCGCGCGCCAGGCGCAGCGCGTCGCGATCGTCCTCGGCCAGGTAGTCGCCCAGGCCCGAGATGGTGGTGTGCATCTCGGCGCCGCCCAGCTCTTCTTCGGTGGCCACCTCGCCGGTGGCGGCCATCAGCAGCGGCGGGCCGGCCAGGAAGGCGCGCGAGCGGCCACGCACCATGATGATGTAGTCGCTCAAGCCCGTCTGGTAGGCGCCGCCCGCGGTCGACGAGCCGTGCGTGACGGTGACCACCGGCTGGCCGGCGGCCGACAAACGCGCCAGGTTGCGGAACAGCCCGCCGCCCTTGACGAAGCCTTCGACGCGGTACTTCAGCAGGTTGGCGCCGGCGCTCTCCACCAGCTGCACATAGGGCAGGCGGTTCTCCAGCGCCAGCTCCTGGATGCGCAGCGCCTTGTCCAGCCCGCCGGCCTGCATCGCGCCGGCGTCGATGCCCGAATCACTGGCCACCACCATGCAGCGGATGCCGGCGACGAAGCCGATGCCGGCGATCACGCCGCCGCCGGGCACGGTCTTGTCCGGGTCGGGTGTGTCCAGCCCGTAGCCGGCCAGCGTGCCCAACTCGAGCCAGGGCGCGCCGGGGTCGAGCAGCAGCGCCAGGCGCTCGCGTGGCAGCAACTGCCCGCGCGATTCGAAGCGTTTGCGCGACGCGCTGCTGGCTGCCACGGCGCGTGCCTCGGCGGTGCGCACGCGCGCGATCAGCGCCAGCATGCCGGCGCGGTTGGCGGCGAAGGCGTCGCTGCCGGGAGAAACCGTCGATTCAATGACCGCCATCACCTGCCCTCAAATCCCGAGCTGCCGCGCAGCCAGGTCTTTCATGATCTCTTCCGAGCCGCCGCCGATCATCATCACCTTGACCTCGCGGTAGATGCGCTCGCTCTTGGTGCCGCGCATGAAGCCCATGCCGCCGAGGATCTGCACCGCGCTGTCGGCGCAGAACTGCATGCACTTGGTCGATTCGACCTTGGCCATCGCGATGCGGGCCACCCGCAGGTTGGGGTCGCCATGGTTGTGTTGCTGGGCCCAGGCCAGGTCGTAGACATGGCAGCGCGCCACGTCGATGGCGCGCAGCATGTCCATCAGCTTGTGGCGGATGACCTGGCGCTCGCTCAGCGCCTGGCCGAAGGTGTGGCGCTGGCGCGCCCAGTCCAGCGCCTCGTCGAAACACACCTGCGCATAACCCACGGCCTGCGCGGCCATGCCGAGCCGCTCGCCGTTGAAGTTGGTCATGAAGGTCTTGAAGCCCTTGTTCTCCTCGCCGATCAGGTTGGCCACCGGCACGCGGCAGTGGTCGAAGCGCAGGTGGGCGGTGTCGCTGGCCCACCAGCCCATCTTGTCGAGCCGGGTGCGGGTGAGGCCCGGCGTGTCGCCGTCGACCAGCAGCGCCGAGATGCCGCCGGGGCCCTTGTTGGCGGGATCGGTGCGCACCGCCACGGTGATGAAGTCGGCGCGCATGCCCGAGGTGATGAAGACCTTCTCGCCGTTGACGACGTAGTGGTCGCCGTCCCGGATGGCGGTCGTTTTCAGGGCGGCCACGTCCGAGCCGCCCGAGGGCTCGGTGACCGCCAGCGCGGCGATCTTGTCGCCGGCCAGCACCGGCGGGATGACCCGCGCCTTGAGCGCCGCCGAGCCGAAGTTCTTGACCGGCGGCAAGCCGATGCTGTGCGACATCAGCGACGCGGCCACACCGCCGGCACCGGGCCGCGCCAGCTCCTCGCTGAGGATCAGGTGGTAGAACAGGTCGGCCGGCGTGCCGCCGTATTGCTCGGGGTAATCCAGGCCCAGCAGGCCGATGGCCGAGGCCTTCTTGTACAGCGCGCGCGGAAAGCCGCCGGCCTCGTCCCAGGCGGTGGCGTTGGGCGTGATCTCGCGGCTCACCCACTCGCGCAGGCTGTCGCGAAACTGCACATGCTCGGGGCTGAAGTAGTGCGGGGCGGGCGGGGCGTCGAGCAGGCTCATGGGTCGGGCTTCGGTTGCGGGGCGACGGTCGATATTCGGCCGCCGGCGCCCTGCCCGTCTTGCGCCAATTGGCTGATGGCTGATACGGGGTGGGTGGGCACGGGCCCTGATCGTCCGAAGCGACGATGGCGACCGGGCGGTCGGGGCGGCAGACTGGCGGAGATTTCACCTCGTCAGAAGGAGACACCATGATCCACCGCACCCCCCGCCTGGCAACGCTGTTGTCGGCCGGCCTCTCGGCACTGGCCGCGCTGGCCACCGCACCAGCCGCAGCGCAGACCCAGGGCGTCAGCAAGAATCAGATCGTGATCGCCACGATCCAAGACCTGTCCGGCCCGGTGGCCGCCTACGGCAAGGCGGCGCGCAACGGCATCCAGTTGCGGGTCGACGAGATCAACGAGCAAGGCGGGATCCACGGCCGCAAGATCAAGCTGCTGGTCGAGGACAACGGCTACGACCCCAAGCGCGCCGTGCTGGCCGCGCAGAAGCTGGTCAACCAGGACAAGGTGTTCCTGATCGCCTCGCACATCGGCACGCCGATGAACAACGCGGCCATGCCGGTGATGTTCGACAAGGGCGTCATCAACTTCATGCCGCTGTCGGCCGGGCGCGAGATGTTCGAGCCACCGCACAAGCTGAAGTTCGCCAGCGTGGCCTCGTACTTCGACACCATGCGCATGAACGTGCCCAAGCTCTACAAGGAGAAGAACGCCAAGCAGGCCTGCACGCTGTACCAGGACGACGACTACGGCCTGGAAGTGGTGCGCGGCGCGGAGGCCGGGCTCAAGGACATCGGCGTGGCGATGGGCGAGAAGACCACCTACAAACGCGGCGCCACCGATTTCTCGTCGCAGGTCGCGCGGCTGAAGGCCAGCAACTGCGACTTCCTGGTGCTGGGCACCATCATCCGCGAGACCATCGGCGCCATTGCCGAGGCGCGCAAGACCGGCTGGAACCCGACCATCATCGGCTCGCAGGCCGCCTTCACCGACCTGATCCACAAGCTGGGCGGCAAGGGCATGGACGGCTTCTATGCCGTGTCGACGGTGTTCTTCCCCTACCTCGACGTCGAGCAGCCCGCCCTGCGCTTCTGGGCCAACAAGTACAAGACCAAATTCGGCGACGACCCCAGTACCTACTCCACCGGCACCTACGCGACCATCGACATCTTCATCCGTGCGGCGCAGAAAGCCGGCCCCAACCTGACCACCGACAGCTTTGTCAAGGCGATGGAGACCATGGGCGAGATCCCGCCCGACATGTTCGGCACGCCGCCGCTGAGCTTTTCGCCCACCAAGCGGCTGGGCTCGACACTGTCGCGGCTGAGCCAGATCCAGAACGGCCGCTGGAAGGTCGTCTCCGATCTGCGCTGAGACCATCCATCCCACGGAACCACACCATGACCGCTGCAAGCACCGTCACCGAAGCCCTGGAAACCCGGCTGTCCATCCGCGACTACCTGCCCACCCCCGTGCCGGGCGAGGTGATCCGCCGCGTGCTGGCCACCGCGTCGCGCTCTCCGTCGGGCGGCAACGTGCAACCCTGGCACATCGACGTGGTGGCCGGTGCCAAGCTCGACGAGCTGAAGGCCATCATGCAGCGCCGCCTGGCCGAGGTGGCCGCCGGCGACCGCAGCGAGGTGCCCGAGTACAACATCTACCCGAAGGAACTGGTGGCACCCTACCGCGACTACCGCTTCCAGATCGGCGAGGACATGTACGCCCGACTGGGCATCCCGCGCGACGACAAGGCCGCGCGCATGAAGTGGTTTGCCCGCAACTATCAGTCCTTCGGCGCACCGATGGCGCTGTTCTGCAGCATCGACCGGCGCATGGGCCCACCGCAGTGGAGCGACATGGGAATGTTCCTGCAGAGCGTGATGCTGCTGCTGCGCGAAGAGGGGCTGGACAGCTGCGCGCAGGAATGCTGGTCCCTCTACCCCAAGACCATCGGCGACTTCATCGGCATCCCCTCCGAGCGCATGCTGTTCACCGGCATGGCCATCGGCCACCGCAACCCCGAGCACCCGCTCAATGCGCTGCGCTCGCAGCGCGCCGACGTGGACACCTTCGCGCGCTTTCACGGGGTGGATTGAACTGGGGTTGCATGTCGGCTGACGGCTCGTTGCGGTCGTCGCTGTTGGTTGAAGAGCTGCCGTTCATGGGTCAGCGCAAAGCCGAGGCCGCCGGGTGACCGGCTGCCTCCGTGTCCCCCGGGCCTTCGGCCCTCCTCCTTTACCTGCGGCAACCGGTCACCCGACGCCCTCGGCTACTCCACCGCTGGCGCACTGGCACGGTCTTTCAACCCCGCGTGCCGCGGTGGTGCCTGAGCGTCGGGCCGGGCGGGCATGCTCTGCGCAGGTAAAGAAGGGAGGGCCGCAGGCCCGGAATGACACGGAGCAGAGCACGCCCGCCCGGGCCGGCGCGATCGCTCAGGCCGTCTACCGCCGGCTTTCAAGCACGGCCACAACCAGCCACAACCAGCAGCAACGAGCCGCCAGCGGCAGCAGCCGTGGCGCAGGCGGTGGCAGCCGGGCGCTGCCGTGGCTCAGGTTCAAGAGGCGCGGCGCCGCAACACCGCCTCACGCACCAGCGGCAGGCGGTCGCTGCCGAAGTACATGTCGTCAGCGCCGACGAAGATCGTCGGCGAGCCGAAGGCGCCTCGCGCGATCGCCTCGTCGGTGTTGGCCTTCAGCTGCGCCTTGACCTCGGGCGTGTTGATGGCCGCCAGCAGCGCTGCGGCATCGATGCCCAGCCCGTCGGCGATCTCGCCCAGCTCGGCGGCCAGCGGGCGCAGCTTGTGGAAGGCCAGCCAGGTCCAGGGGCTGCTGCAGTCGAAGAAGCATTCGATCATGGGGCGATTCTCAAGGCGTTGTGGGCGGCGGCGGCGCGCCGAACAGGTGCTTTCGGGTTTCATCGTCCATCGTGGCTTGCGGCTGACGCAGTTCCTTGCCCACCGCCAGCCCACGCTGCACCGCCTCGCGTGCGCGCACCGAGGCAAACCAGCGCTTGACGTGTGGCCAGTCGTCCAGCGTCAGGCCCTGCGCCTTGTGCGTCATGATCCACGGGAAGATCGCGATGTCGGCGATGCTGTAGTCGTCACCCGCCACGCAGGCGCCGGTCTTGCCCAGCTGGGTGTCCAGCACACCGTAGAGCCGGCGCGTCTCCTGCTCGTAACGCGCGATGGCGTAGGGGATCTTCTCTGTGGCGTAGAGCTTGAAGTGCCCATGCTGGCCCAGCATCGGCCCCAGCCCGCCCATCTGCCACATCAGCCAGGGCAGCACGCGGTGGCGGCCCTTGAAATCGGGGGGCATCAAGCAGCCGGACTTCTCGGCCAGGTAGACCAGCATCGCGCCGGTCTCGAAACTGCTGAACGGCGCGCCGCTGCCGGGTGGATCGTGGTCGACCAGCGCCGGGATGCGGTTGTTCGGGCTGATGGCCAGGAAGGCCGGCTCGAACTGCGCGCCGCGGCCGATGTTGACCGGCTTGATCGCATACGGCAGGCCCAATTCCTCGAGCGCGATGCTGATCTTCCAGCCGTTGGGCGTGGGCCAGTAGTACAGGTCGATCATGGCGCTTGCAGCGCCCTTGGCGCCGGTGTGACAGCAAGCGGGGGAGACTATCGCGAAACTGCCTCGCGAGGAGACGCTGATGAACCCCACCCCGGCCACCCTGGCCCCCACCGCGCTGATCGACGCCGACCACCCCGCGGTACAGGCCTATGCCCGGCAGCATGCCGTGGGCGCCAATGAGCGCGAGCGCGCCGTGGCGCTGTACTACGCGGTGCGCGACGGCTTCCGCTACGACCCGTACAAGGCCGACCTGTCGCCCAAGGGCATGCGCGCCAGCACCGTGCTGGCGCAGGGCTACGGCTGGTGCGTGCCCAAGGCCACGCTGCTGGCGGCGGTGTGCCGCGCGGCGGGCATCCCGGCGCGGCTGGGTTATGCCGACGTGCGCAACCACCTCAGCACCGAGCGCATGCGCAAGAACATGGAGACCGAGGTCTTCTACTGGCACGGCTACACCGAACTCTGGATAGCGGGCGCCTGGCGCAAGGCCACGCCGGCCTTCAACCTGAGCCTGTGCGAGAAGTTCGGCCTGCTGCCGCTGGACTTCAACGGGCTGGACGATTCGATCTACCACCCGTTCGACCAGGCGGGCAACCGGCACATGGAGTACGTGGCCCAGCACGGCAGCTTCGACGACGTGCCACTGGCCGCGATCATGGACGACTTCGGCCGGCACTACCCGCAGTGGATCGCCAGCATGGCACAAGAGCAGGACGCCGATTTCCAGGCCGAGGTGGATGCCGAGACCAAGGCGCCGAGGACCACCGAATGAGCAAGCTCACGCCAGCCGCCGACATCCCCGCGGGCTTTCGCCCGCTGGACCTGGGCCAGAGCTTCGTCGGTCTCAACGGGCCGCTGTACCTGCGCCACGAGCAGCCGGCCGACGCGCCGCCGTTGGTGCAGTTGGGCTTCCGGGTCGAGAAGCGCCACACCAACCCCATGCTCAATTGCCATGGCGGCATGCTGGCCACCTTTGCCGACATGGTGCTGCCGCTGTCGATACACCGCAAGACCGCGGAGATGCGCAACCAGTTCCTGCCCACCATCAACCTGCAACTCGACTACCTGTCGCCGGCACCGTTGGGCGCGTGGTTGCAGGGCGAGGCCGAGGTGCTGCGCGTCACCCGCAGCCTGGTGTTCGCGCAGGGCCTGATCAGCGCCGACGGCGTGCCCTGCCTGCGCATGAGCGGCATCTTCAAGATCGGCAAGCCGTTTCCGACCTCGATGCTGGAAGAAGGCTGAGCGGCGCGCCGCCGCCCGGTCAACCGCTGACGAACGCCGGGTACTGGGCGCGGATGTCGGCCACGAACGACAGCGTGCCCGACAGGTGCTTGCGCAGTGCCGCTTCGGCCGCCACGGCATCACGCCGCGCCAGCGCCTCGACGATGGCGCCGTGGTCGCGCACGATGGCCTGCGCTTTGCCTTCGGCCGGCAGGTTCAGCCGCCGCAGCCGGTCGACATGCCCGCTGCGCTGGCGCACCAGCGCCCACAGCGGCTCGACATCGGCGGCCTGGTACAGCTCGCGGTGGAAGGCCTGGTCGGCCGCGGCCAGCGCGGCATAGTCCAGCGGCTGCAGCGCCTCGGCCTGACGTCGCAGATGCGCGTGCAACCGCCCCATCAGCGCCGCATGCGCGGCCTCCGGCAGGGCCGCCAGCGTGCGCAGGATCTCCAGCTCGATGGACCGCCGCAGAAAGTGCGCCTGCAGCGCCGCGGCGATGTCGATGCGGCTCACCACCGTGGCGTGCTGCGGAAAGATGTCGACCAGCCCCTCTTCGCCCAGCCGCATCAGCGCATCGCGGATCGGCGTCTGGCTGATGCCGTAGTGCTCGGCCAGCTCGGCCCGCGGCAGCACCATGCCAGGCTCCAGCGCCACCGAGACGATCAGCTCGCGCAGCGCCTCGAACACCTGCGGCGCAGCCTGGCGCTCGCGGTCGAAGCGCAGCGGGGGGATCTTGGCGAGCACGTCCATCGGCAGCGATTCTAGGGAGGCCAAACCGCCTCGGCTGTGGCCTCCCTCTCGTTGACACACTAATACATTAGTGCTTTACTTCGCATCCGGCGGAGCTTGGCTTCCAATGTGCACGGCCATCCGGCCCCTTCGTCCACCTCCTCAGCCCCGACCATGACCGCACCCAACACCCCCCGCAAGACCCCGGCCGACCTGCGCAGCGCCCGCTGGTTCGCGCCCGACGACCTGCGCAGCTTCGGCCACCGCTCGCGCGCCATGCAGATGGGCTATGGCCCCGAGGACTGGAAGGACAAGCCGGTCATCGCCATCGTCAACACCTGGAGCGACATCAACCCCTGCCACACGCACTTCAAGCAGCGGATCGACGACGTCAAGCGCGGCATCCTGCAGGCGGGGGGTTTTCCGCTGGAGTTGCCGGCGATCTCGCTGGCCGAGAACTTCGTCAAGCCGACGACCATGCTCTACCGCAACCTGCTGGCCATCGAGGCCGAAGAGCTCTTGCGCAGCCACCCGGTCGACGCCGCGGTGCTGATGGGCGGCTGCGACAAGACCACGCCCGGGCTGGTGATGGGCGCGCTGTCGGCCGGCCTGCCCTTCGTCTACCTGCCCGCCGGGCCGATGCTGCGCGGCAACTACAACGGCCAGGTGCTGGGCTCGGGGTCGGACGCCTGGAAGTTCTGGGACGAGCGCCGCGCCGGCAAGATCGACGACGTGCAATGGCTGGGCATCGAGGGCGGCATCGCCCGCAGCCACGGCACCTGCATGACCATGGGCACCGCCGCCACGATGACGGGCGTGGCCGAGGCCCTGGGCCTCACGCTGCCCGGCGCCAGCAGCATCCCCGCGCCCGACGCCAACCACCCGCGCATGGCCGCGGCCTGCGGCCGGCGCATCGTCGAGATGGTGTGGGAAGACCTCACCCCCGACCACGTGCTCAGCCGCGCCAGCTTTCACAACGCCATCGCGGTGGCGATGGCGATGGGCTGCAGCACCAACGCCATCATCCACGTCGTCGCCATGTCGCGCCGCGCAGGCGCGCATTGCGCGGTGGGGCTGGACGACTTCGACGCCGCCAGCCGCAAAGTGCCGGTGATCGCCAACATCCGGCCCAGCGGCGAGACCTACCTGATGGAAGACTTCTACTACGCCGGCGGCCTGCCCGCGCTGATGGCCACACTGGCGCCACACCTGGACCTGTCGGCGATGACGGTGACCGGCCGCACCCTCGGCGAGAACATCGCCGGCGCGCAGGTGCACAACGCCGACGTGATCCGCCCGCTGCACAACCCGCTGTACGCCGAGGGCGCGCTGGCGGTGCTGCGCGGCAACCTCGCGCCCGGCGGCGCGGTGATCAAGCCCAGCGCCTGCGCGCCGCAGTACCTGCAGCACACCGGAACAGCGCTGGTGTTCGACAGCTACCCCGAGATGAAGGCCGCGGTCGACGACCCCGATCTGGACGTGAGCGCCGACCACATCCTGGTGCTGCGCTACGCCGGCCCCAAGGGTGGGCCGGGCATGCCCGAGTGGGGCATGCTGCCCATCCCCACCAAGCTGGTGAAGCAGGGGGTGCGCGACATGCTGCGCCTGAGCGACGCGCGCATGAGCGGCACCAGCTACGGCGCCTGCATCCTGCATGCCGCGCCCGAGGCCTACATCGGCGGCCCGCTGGCACTGGTCAAGACAGGCGACTTGATCACGGTCGACGTGCCGGCGCGCCGCATCCACCTGGAGGTCAGCGACGCCGAACTCGCCACACGCCGCGCCGCCTGGGTGGCGCCGCCACCGCGCTATGCCCGGGGCTACGGCTGGATGGCCGCCCAGCACATCCTGCAGGCCGACCAGGGCTGCGACTTCGACTACCTCGAAACCGGCTTCGGCGCGCCCGTGCCGGAACCCGACATCTTCTGAGAGCCATCATGAACCTATCACCCCAGACACGCGACCAACTCAAGACCGTCAGCACCGCCACGCTGTGCACCGCGCTGTTCAAGCGCGGCCTGCGCAACCAGTTCATCCAGGGCGTGCACCCGCTCAACCCCGCTGGCCCCAACATGGTGGGCGAGGCCTTCACGCTGCGCTACATCCCGGCGCGTGAAGACCTCAACCCGATCAGCGTGTTCCAGGACCGCAGCCACCCGCAGCGCGTGGCGGTGGAGCAATGCCCGCCCGGCGCGGTGATGGTGTTCGACAGCCGAAAGGATGCGCGCGCCGCCTCGGCCGGCAGCATCCTGATCACCCGGCTGATGGTGCGCGGCGCGGCCGGCGTGGTCACCGACGGCGGTTTCCGCGATTCACCCGAGATCGCCCGCCTGGCCATCCCCGCCTACCACCAGCGCCCCAGCGCACCGACCAACCTGACGCTGCACCAGGCACTGGACATCAACGTGCCCATCGGTTGCGGCGACGTGGCGGTGTGGCCCGGCGACGTGCTGGTGGGCGATGGCGAAGGCGTGGTGGTGATTCCCGCGGCGATCGCCGACGAACTGGCGGCCGAGGCGGTGGAGATGACCGCCTTCGAAGACTTCGTGATGGCCCAGGTGCAGCAGGGCCGCTCGATCATCGGCCTGTACCCGCCCACCGACGAACAGAGCCGAACCGACTTTGCCGCCTGGCGCGCCGCCAACGGCCGCTGAACTTCACGACGACCCACGGAGACAAGCGCATGACCACCTCGACCACCGCCACCCCCACCCGCCGCCACCTGCTGGCCCAACTGGGCGCCGGCGCCCTGGCCGGCAGCCTGCCCGGCTTGGTCTCGGCCCAGGCCGCCTGGCCCACCGCCAAGCCCATCACCTACGTGGTGCCGTTCTCCGCGGGGGGCTCCACCGACGTGATCGGCCGCACCCTCACCGCCAAGCTGGCCGAGGCGCTGAAGCAGACCATCGTGGTCGAGAACAAGGCCGGCACGGGCGGTGGCATCGGTGCGGCGGCGGTGGCCAAGTCGGCGCCCGACGGCTACACGCTGATGGGCGGCACCATCAGCACCCACGCCATCAACGTCAGCCTGTACAAGAACCTGCCCTACCACCCGGTGCGCGATTTCGAGCCGGTGTGCCTGGTGGCCTTCCTGCCCAACGTGCTGCTGGTCAACCCCAGCCTGGGTGTCAACAGCGTGGCCGACCTGGTGGCGCTGCTGAAGAAGGACGAGGCCAGGCGCAACTTCGCCTCGTCGGGCGCCGGCACCTCCACCCACCTGGCCGGCGAGATGTTCGCCGACCTGATCGGCGTGCCGCTGACCCACATCGCCTACAAGGGCACGCCGCCGGCGATGATCGACGTGTCCTCGGGCCAGGTCACCTTCATGTTCGACCAGATGACCGCCGCGCTGCCGTTGATTCAGGCCGGCAAGCTGAAGCTGCTGGCCGTCACCACCGCCAAGCGTCTGGCACTGTCGCCCAACACGCCGACGATGGTGGAGGCCGGCGTGCCGGGCTTCGAGATGTTCTCGTGGCAGGCGGTGTACGCGCCCAAGGGCACGCCCAAGGCGATCGTCGACCGGCTCAATGCCGAGATTGTCAAGGCGCTGAAGCTGCCCGACGTGCACGACAAACTGGCCGGCCTGGGCATGACGGTGGTGGGCAGCAGCCCCGCCGAACTGGCCGAGCTGATGGCCAAGGAGATTCCACGCTGGGCAGCACTGGTGAAGAAATCGGGCGCCAGCGCGGGTTGATGCCGCGCCCGCAACGCGTAAGCTCACGCGCATGACGATGACCCCAATCCAACCCCTGCACGCCCGCACCGGCCAACCGCTGGGCGAGCCGCTGCCCACCGCCACCAACGCGCAGATCGACGCCGCCGTCGACCTGGCGCACGCCGCCTTTGCCAGCTGGCAGGCCAGCGACGGCGCCACCCGCGGCGCGCTGCTGCGCGCCTTGGCTGCCGCGCTGGAAGCCCGGCGCGACACCCTGGTGCCGCTGGCCGACGACGAAACCGCGCTGGGCCCGGTGCGGCTCAACGGCGAGCTCGACCGCACCGCCTTCCAGCTGCGCCGCTTTGCCGCGCTGGCCGAGGCCGGCGTGCCGTTCACCGCGCTGGACGACCCGGCCGTGCCCGGCGCACCGCCGGTGGGCCACCCGGCGCTGCAGCGCACACGTGTGCCGCTGGGGCCGGTGGCGATGTTCTCGGCCAGCAACTTTCCGTTCGCCTTCAGCGTGCTGGGCGGCGACACCGCGTCGGCATTGGCCGCCGGCTGCCCGGTGGTGGTCAAGGCGCACCCGGGCCATCCGCGGCTGTCGCTGGCCACCTTCGAGCTGATCGGGCAGGTGCTGCAGGCGTCAGGCCTGCCCGCCGGGCTGATCGTCGGCGTGCTGGGCGGGGTGGACGCGGGCGTGCGGCTGATCCGCCACCCGCGCATCGCCGCCTGCGCCTTCACCGGCAGCACCCGTGGTGGTGCGGCGCTGCAGGCCGAGGCCCAGGCCCGCCCGCGGCCGATCCCGTTCTACGGCGAGCTGGGTTCGATCAACCCGGTGATCGCGCTGCCGGCGGTGCTGGCCACACGCGGCGCCGAGCTGGCCACCACGCTGGCCGGATCGATCACGCTGGGCTGCGGCCAGTTCTGCACCAGCCCGGGCGTGCTGGTGCTGATCGACGGCGATGCGGCGCAGCGCGCGGGCAACGACGCCTTCGTGCAGGCGCTGGGCGACGCACTGCGCGCCGCGCAGCCGCACCCGATGCTGACGCCTGGCATGCGCCGCGCCTTCGATACCGGCGTGGCCGCGTGGTGGGCGGCGGGCGCGCAGCCGCTGCTGAATGAATCCAGCAGCGGCCCCGCGCCGCGGCCGGTGCTGGCGCAGGTGGATGCGGCCGGCTTCCTGCAACACCCCGCGCTGCGCGACGAAGTGTTCGGCCCGGCCGCGCTGGTGGTGCGTTGCGGCTCGATCGAGCAGGCGACCGCGCTGCTGGCGGCGGTGGGCGGCAGCCTCACCGTCACGCTGTGGGGCGCCGAGACCGACAGCGCCGATGCCCGCCGCCTGGTGCGCGCGGCGATGGCGATGGCCGGGCGGGTGCTGTTCGGCGGTGTGCCCACCGGCGTGGCGGTGGCCGCCGGCCAGCAGCATGGCGGGCCCTGGCCCTCGTCGACCGCGCCGATGACCACCTCGGTAGGCGACGCCGCGCTCGACCGCTTCCTGCGGCCGGTGGCGCTGCAGGACGCGCCGGCCTGGCTGATGCCGCTGCACGGCCGCGTCTGATGGGTCGGGCGGACGGGCGCACCGGATAATCCACCGGTCGGCCCCGCTGGGGGTCCTGCCCTGGAGAACCGGCTTGCCCCGCGCCGCTGCCCCCCCGTCACCGCCCCCGCTGGACGAACTGCCCGGCCACTACATCCGCCGGCTGCAGCAGATCGCGGTGGCCATCTTCCTCGAAGAGACTGAGGGCCACGGCATCACGCCGGTGCAGTTTGCCGCGCTGGCCGAGGTGGCCCGCCAGCCGCAGGTCGACCAGCGCACGCTGGCGCGCAGCATCGGCTACGACACCTCCACCATCGGCGGCGTGATCGACCGGCTCGAAGCCCGCGGCCTGTTGCAGCGCAATGCCTCGCCGGCTGACCGCCGCGTGCGCCTGCTCACCCTCACCAGCGCCGGCCAGGCGCTGCTGGATGCGGTGATGGCGCCGATGCAGCGTGCCCAGGCGCGCATGCTGGCGCCACTGCCGCCGGCCGAGCGCAGCGTTTTCATGCGCATGCTGCGCCAGCTGGTCGAGGCCAACAACGCACTCAGCCGCGCCCCCAGCGAGCCTTAGGAAAACCGACCATGGCCATGCACTTCGATCTGGTCGACCTGCGCCTGATGGTGCGCATCGCCGAGACCAACGGCCTGACGCGCGGCGCCGAGGCCTCGCACATGAGCCTGCCCGCGGCCAGCACGCGGGTGAAGAACCTGGAGGAGAGCATCGGCGCCAAGCTGCTGTACCGCACCAGCCAGGGCGTGACGCTGACGCCGCCGGGCCAGGCCTTCGTGCACCACGCGCGGCTGGTGCTGGGCCAGATCGAGCACTTGCGCGGCGATCTGCAAAGCTTTGCCAAGGGCATCAAGGGCCACCTGCGGGTGTTTGCCAACACCACCGCGCTGGGTGAATTTCTGCCGCCGGTGCTGCGCACCTACCTGCGCAGCCACCCGGACGTGAACATCGACCTGCGTGAACGGCTGAGCCACGACATCGTGCGTGCCGTCACCGAGGGCCAGACCGACATCGGCATCGTTGCCGGCGCGGTGCGCACCGAGAACCTCGAAACCCTGCCCTACCGCCAGGACACGCTGATCCTGGTGGTGCCGCGTGGCCATGCGCTGGCCGGCGGCGAGGCGGTGGCCTTTGCCGACACGCTGGAGCTCGACCACGTGGGCCTGCACGAGGCCAGCGCGATCCACGGCTTTCTGCGCCAGGCCTGCCACCAGCTGCACCGGGTGCTGCCCACGCGCATCGAGGTGGGCAACTTCGAGGCCGCCTGCCGCATGGTGGAGGCCGGCGTGGGCGTCAGCATCCTGCCCAGCTCGGCCGCGCGCCGGCATGCACTGAGCATGGCCATCGACACCGTGCCGCTCAGCGACCCCTGGGCGCTTCGCGAGATGCAGATCTGCATGCGCAACCTGCAGGCCCTGCCGGCCTTTGCGCGCGATCTGGTCGACCTGCTGGTGGCCGATGCCGAGTCGGCCGCCTGCCGCCGGCCGACCTGACGGCAACACCGTACGGCGCCCCGCGCAAAGACCGCGTAAAACGCGCCGCCGCGCCCCAGCGCCGTCTGCCGCATCGGCGACAGCCGCAGTGCCGACGTGGCCCTGGCGCGACGGCCTGAAACTGGGGGGCTCGCTATCCCCAACCCACAGCACCAGCGCACCACCGATGATCGGCGCCGGGTGTCGCCACCGGCGCACGTTATCGAACCAGGACATTCAGACGACGCCCGAAGTCCGCCACCGCCGGTGCTCCGGTTCAAGAGGAGACCCATGAAACAAGCACATCAAACCCTTCTGCGCAGCTGCATCGGCGCCGCCACCCTGGCTGCCGCGTCACTGGTGGCCACGCCCGCCCTGGCCCAGGCCGACTGGTGCAAGAGCAAGTGGGGCCCGGCCGACGAGATCGGCGCCGCCAACCTGCTGACGCCCGAGATGGCCCGCGACGCGGCCAAGCTGGTCAAGACCGGCAAGAGCTACCGCCTGGGCGTGGAGACCAACGCGCAGACGCCGGCCTACGCCACCCGCACCTGGGCGGTGCTGATCCAGCAACCCGGCCAGTCCGGTGGCGGCTCGCTGGGCCCGACCAAGACCACCTACAACGACGACATCTACATGGGCTATGTCGCGGTTGGTTCGCAGATCGACGGCCTGGGCCACATCGGCATCGACGGCGTCTACTACAACTGCTTCAAGGGCGCCGATTTTGCGCAGGCCGACGGCCTGAAGAAGCTGGGCGTCGAGAAGCTGCCTCCCATCGTCACCCGCGGCGTGGTGCTCGACATGGTGGCCTACACCGGCAAGAACCCGGTGCCCGAAGGCACGGCCTTCAACAAGAAAGAGATCGACGAGCAGTCCCAGCGCCAGGGCATCGAGATCCGCAAGGGCGACGTGGTGCTGTTCCACACCGGCTGGCAGGATCTGGCGATGAAGGACAAGAAGCGATTCCTGGGCGGTGAGCCGGGCCTGGGCAAGGAAGGCGCGCAGTACCTGGCGTCCAAGCAGGTGGTGGCTGTGGGCGCCGACACCTGGGCGCTGGAGGTGATCCCGTTCGAGAAGGGTGTGGGCGTGTTCGAGGTGCACCAGATCCTGCTGGCGCGCAACGGCATCTACATCCTGGAGAACATGGACACCAGCGAGCTGGTCAAGGACAAGGCCTGGGAGTTCATGTTCAACCTCGGCCCGTCGCGCATCACCGGCGGCGTGCAGGCGATCATCAACCCGATCGCCATCCGCTGATGGGCGTGCCGCATCGCCGCGCCGGCCGCGGTGCGCCAGGCGGTGCGGCGTCCGCCTCGCTGGCGGCCCTGCTGATGGCGGCGGCCTCATCGGCCGCCGCCCACCCGCATGGCAGCCTGGACTGCGCGGCCCGGGTGCAGGCGGG
>Ga0155495_1168_pt1 | contig 16932 bp, 22 predicted proteins | sample RifCSPhighO2_12_FD_107153 | JGI IMG/M metagenome (GOLD analysis project Ga0155495, IMG submission 107153) | Burkholderiales bacterium RIFCSPHIGHO2_12_FULL_69_20
GGCGAGACGGTGGTGGTCTCGGCCGCCAGCGGCGCGGTGGGCAGCGCGGTGGGCCAGCTGGCCAAGGCCCGCGGCGCGCGTGCGGTGGGCATCGCCGGCGGTGCCGACAAGTGCCGCTACGTGGTCGAGGAACTCGGCTTCGACGCCTGCGTCGACTACAAGGCGCACGCTGATCTGAAGTCGCTGACCCAGGCGCTGAAAGTGGCCTGCCCGCAGGGCATCGACGGCAACTTCGAGAACGTCGGGGGCATGGTGCTCGACGCGGTGATGGCCAATGCCAACGCCTTCAGCCGCGTGGCGCTGTGCGGCATGATCAGCGGCTACAACGGCGAGCCGATCCCGATGGCCGCGCCGTCGCTGATCCTGATCAACCGCATGAAGGTGCAGGGCTTCATCGTCAGCGAGCATCCGCAGCACTGGCCCGCCGCGCTGAAGGAGCTGGGCGAGCGCGTGGCCAGCGGCCAACTGAAGTACCGCGAGACCGTGGCCCAGGGCCTGGAGTCGGCGCCCGAGGCCTTCATCGGCCTGCTCAAGGGCCGCAACTTCGGCAAGCAGCTGGTCAAGCTGGTCTGAGCGGGGAGGGCGGCCCGCGATGCTGAACCTGGCCTGGACCTGGCAGCGCTTTGCCGAACTGGGTGTGGACAACCTGTACGACCTGCTGGCGCTGCGCTGCCGCGTCTTCATCCTCGAGCAGGGGCCCTACCTCGACCCCGACGGCGTCGACCGCCACAGCTGGCACCTGCTGGGGCGCGACGAGGCCGGCGAGGCGCGGGCCTGCCTGCGCCTGGTCGATCCCGGCATCAAGTACGCCGAGCCATCGATGGGCCGCGTGGTGCTGGACAAGGCGCTGCGAGGCAGCGGCCTGGCCGACCAGTTGGTGGCCGAAGGCCTGGCCCGTGCCGACGCGGCCTGGCCGGGCCACGGCAACCGCATCAGCGCGCAGGCGCACCTGCAGCGCTTTTACGGCCGGCATGGCTTTGCGTCCATCGGCGAGCCGTACATCGAAGACACCATCCCGCACATCCAGATGTGGAGGCCCCCATGCACCCCGTGATCACGCATGACGTTCTCAACCAGGCCGAGCCGCTGGTCGGCGCCAACCTGTTTGCCGGCAACCGCGCGCTGCAGGACGCGCTGCGCTTCAACCGGCCGGGCTACGACGTGCAGCGCTTCACCGCGCTGGGCGCCGAGGCCGGCTCGGCGGCGATGCAGCAGCATGCGCGGCTGGCCAACTTCCACCCGCCGCAGCTCAAGAGCCACGATCGGCTGGGCCGGCGCATCGACGAGGTCGAGTTCCACCCCAGCTACCACGCGCTGATGGCCGCCGCCATGCGCCAGGGGCTGCACGGCACGCCGTGGTCCTTGGGGCCGGGCGCGCATGTCGACCGGGCGGCGGCCTTCATGCTGTTCACCGAGGCCGAGCCCAGCATGCTGTGCCCGATCTCGATGAGTTATGCCGTCACCCCGGCGCTGCGCGCCAACCCGGCGATCTTTGCCGACTGGGGCCCGGGCCTGGCCAGCACCCGGTACGACGAGCGCTTCCTGCCTTTCGACCAGAAGCGCGGCTTGACCATGGGCATGGGCATGACCGAGAAGCAGGGCGGCTCGGACGTGCGCGCCAACACCACCCGCGCCGAGGCCGATGGCCAGGACGGCTGGGGCGCGCGCTACCGCCTCACCGGCCACAAGTGGTTCTTGTCGGCACCGATGTGCGATGCCTTCCTGGTGCTGGCCAAGACGGGCGAGGGCACGGCTGCTGGCCTCAGCTGCTTCTTCCTGCCGCGCTGGCTGCCCGACGGAAGCCTCAATGCCATGCGCGTGCAGCGCCTGAAGCACAAGCTGGGCAACCAGGCCAATGCCAGCTCGGAGGTCGAGTTCCACGGTGCCACTGCCTGGCTGGTGGGTGACGAGGGCCGCGGCGTGCCGCAGATCCTGGCGATGGGCGCGATCACCCGGCTTGATTGCGCGCTGGGCAGCGCCGGCCTGATGCGCCAGGCGCTGTCGATCGCGCTGCACCACACGGCGCAGCGCCAGGCCTTCGGCAAGCGGCTGGATGCGCAGCCGATGATGTTCAACGTGCTGGCCGACCTGGCGCTGGAAAGCGAGGCCGCCACCGCGCTGGCGCTGCGGCTGGCGCGCGCGGTCGACGCCACCGAGAACGGCACCGATGCCAGCGGCCACGAGAAGCTGATCGGCCGCGTGCTGACGCCGATCGCCAAGTTCTGGATCTGCAAGCGCGGCAGCTATTTCGCCCAGGAGGCGATGGAATGCCTGGGCGGCAACGGCTATGTCGAAGAGCAGGGCGAGGGCGTGATGGCGCGCATCTACCGCGAGATGCCGGTCAACTCGATCTGGGAGGGCGCCGGCAACATCATGGCACTCGACCTGCTGCGGGCGCTGCGCACCGGCGCCGTGGTCGATGCACTGGCTCATGAGATGGCGCCCGCCAAGGGTGCGCATCCGGCGCTGGACGCCGCGCTGGCGAGGGTGCTGCACGGCCTGGATGGCTCCACCGATGAAGCGCAGGCCCGCCGCCTGGCCCGCGACACCGCACTGGTGCTGCAGGCCGCGCTGCTGCGCCAGCATTCGACCGACGCGGTGTTCACCGCCTTCTGCGCCAGCCGGCTGGACGATCGCAGCGATGTGTTCGGCGCGCTGCCGGCGGGCTGCGACCTGGCCGCCATCGTCGATCGCGCACGACTTCAATGAGGAAAGAACCGATGATCGTCAACGTGCAGCGGGCCGAGCGCCGGGCCGCTCCCAAGCCGGCCCGCATCCCCTCGGGGGATCGGTCGATGTACCCATCGAACGAGGGGTCGACGTGCTGATCCTGCACCACTACGACATGTCGCCCTTCGCCGAGAAGGTGCGGCTGATGCTGGGCTTCAAGGGCCTGGCCTGGCGCTCGGTGCACATCCCGCCGGTGATGCCCAAGCCCGATGTGATCGCGCTGACCGGCGGCTATCGCAAGACGCCGGTGCTGCAGATCGGTGCCGACATCTATTGCGACACCGCACTGATCGCACGGATGCTCGAGGCGCGCCAGCCCACGCCCACGCTGTATCCGGCCAGCGCGCCGCTGGCCGTGCCGCTGGCGCAGTGGGCCGACGGCACGCTGTTCCAGGCGGCGGTGTGCTGGGCGATGCAGCCGGCCGGCGTGGCGGCCATCCTGGGTGACCCCAGCCCCGAGGTGCTGAAGGGCTTTGCCACCGACCGGGCGGCAATGCGTGGCAGCGTGCCCCGCCTCACATTGCCCGACGGCACGGTGCAACTGCGCGCCCACCTGGCCGCCATCGACGCACAACTGGCCCACGGTGGGCCCTGGCTGTTCGGCGCGGCACCGTGCATCGCCGACTTCTCGGTCGGGCACTGCCTGTGGTTCATCCAGCGCGCCTCGCCGGTGGCACACCTGCTGACCGACTACCCCGCGCTCAGCGCCTGGCTGGCCCGCCTGCTGGCGATCGGCCATGCCACCAGCACCGAGCTGGACTCGGCCGACGCCGTGGCCGTGGCGGCTGCCGCCACCGGCCATGTCTCGGTGGCGGTGGCGCCGGGCCTGGGTTTCGAGCCCGGCCAGGCCGTCAGCGTGGCCGCCACCGACTACGGCGCCGACCCGGTGGCCGGCACGTTGGTCGGCCTGAGTTCCGAATCCGTCACCGTGCGGCGCAGCGATGCCCGCGCCGGCACGGTGCATGTGCACTTTCCCCGCTTCGGCTTCCAGATCAAGAAGGACCTCACCGCATGAACGATTTCAAGGGTTTCAAGGGCCAGACGGCCGTGTTGACCGGCGCGGCCTCGGGCTTCGGCCTCGAATGCGCGCGTTTTGCCGCGCGTGAAGGCATGCACGTGGTGATGGTCGACGTGCAGGCCGACGCGCTGGCCACCGCCGCCGCCGAGATCACCGCGCTGGCCGCGGCGCAAGGCGGCCGGGTGCTGGCGCGCCAGGTCGACGTGTCCAGCGCCGAGGCCATGCAGGCCCTGGCCACCGAGGTGCAGCAGCAGTTCGGCGCGCCCAGCGTCGTGTTCAACAACGCCGGCGTGGGCAGCGGCGGGCTGGTGTGGGAGAACACCCTGAAGGACTGGGAGTGGGTGCTGGGCGTCAATGTGTGGGGCGTGGTGCATGGCGTACGCCTGTTCACGCCGATGATGCTGGCCGCGGCGGCGGCCGATCCGTCCTTCCAGGGCCACATCGTCAACACCGCTTCGATGGCGGGCCTGCTGAACCCGCCCAACATGGGCGTCTACAACGTCAGCAAGCATGCGGTGGTGTCCTTGAGCGAGACGCTCTACCAGGATCTGGCGCTGGTCAGTGATCAGGTGCACGCGCATGTGCTGTGCCCGTTTTTCGTGCCCACCGGCATCACCGCCAGCCACCGCAACCGGCCGGCCGGGATGAGCGATGCCGACGCCCAGCCCACCCGCAGCCAGCTGATCGGCAAGGCGATGAGCGAGAAGGCCGTGGGCAGCGGCAAGGTGAGTGCCGCTGACGTGGCGGCCAAGGTGTTTGCCGCGCTGCGCGACAAGCAGTTCTACATCTACAGCCACCCCAAGGCATTGGCCTCGGTGCAGACGCGTTTGGAAGACATCGTTTTGGCGCGCAACCCCACCGATCCGTTCAAGGACAAGCCCGAGGTGGGCCAGCAACTGCGCGCGGCCCTGCGCGGCGCCTGAGGTTCATCAGGCGGGCGCGGCGTCGTGGCGGAACATGCGCACGGCCTGCGTCACCACCTCGGCCTGGCCGTAGAGTGACGAGGCGGCTGCGGCCAGCTCTTCGACCATCGCGGCGTTTTGTTGTGTCAGGCTGTCGAGCGCGGCCACCCCGGTGTTGACCTGCACCACACCCTTGGATTGCTCGATGGCGGCCATGCTGATCTCGCTGATCAGCGCATGCACCCGGCGCACCGCGGCCTGGGTCTGGCGGGTGGTGTCGCCGGTGGCTTCGGCGAGCTTGGTGCCCGACTCGACTTTGGCCGACGAATCCTCGATCAGCACCTTGATCTCGCGTGCTGCACTGCTGGTGCGCTGCGCCAGGGCGCGCACCTCGGCGGCCACCACCGCGAAGCCGCGGCCGGCGTCACCCGCGCGTGCGGCTTCCACCGCGGCGTTGAGCGCCAGGATGTTGGTCTGGAACGAGATGCCGTCGATCACGCCGATGATCTCGCCGATGCGGTGAGACGAGCCGCGGATCTCGCCCATGCGCTCGGCCACGTGGCGTGCGGCTTCGCCGCTGCGCTCGGCCACCTCGGCCGCCTCGCCGGCCATGCTGGCCGCCGCCACCGCAGTCTCCGCGGTCTGGCGCAGGGTGCCGGTGATCTGTTCCATCGACGCGGCGGTCTGCTGCAGGTTGCTGGCCTGCGCCTCGGTGCGGTTGCCCAGGTCGTGGTTGCCTTTGGCGATCTCGCCAGACGCCAGGGTGATGCCTTCCACCTCGCGCCGCACGTCGCTGACGATGGCCTGCAGGTTGACGTTGAGCTGGGTCAGGCTGCGGGCGAGCTGGCCCACTTCGTCCAGTCGATCCGCCTGCAGCGTCTGCGACAGATCGCCGGCCGACATGCGCCGCGCCACCGCCACCGCCTGCCGCAACGGCGCCAGCGCCTGCTGCCGTATCCAGGCGGCCATGCCGGCGCCGATGACCAGGCTGAGCGCCAGTGCGGCCCAGAGGCCGAAAGCCGATAGCTGGTGGCTGGCCACGGCCGCCGCCGCCGTGCTGCCCATGGCGATCAACACCAGGCGCGCGCCCAGGCCGGGCCGCTGCAGGCGCGCCAGCGCGGCACCGGCACCGGCACGATGCAGTTCGCCGCGGCGCAGGGTGTGCTGCAGACGACCCGCGGCGGCCTGCTCGCGCATGCGGGCGTACAAGGCCTCGGCCGCGGCCACCTCGTCGCGCCCGGGGGTGGTGCGCACCGACATGTAGCCCGCCACGCGCCCCGCCTCCAACACCGGCGTCACATTGGCCCGCACCCAGTAGTGATCGCCGTTCTTGCGGCGGTTCTTCACCAGGGCGGTCCAGGGCTCGCCCGCCTTCAGCGTGTCCCACAGGTCTCGGAACGCCTCGGCCGGCATGTCGGGGTGGCGCACCTGGTTGTGGGGCTGGCCGATCAGCTCCTCCGCCGTGTACCCGCTGACCTGGATGAACGCCGGATTGCAGTAGGTGATGTGGCTCTGCAGGTCGGTGGTCGATACCAGCGTGGTGCCTGCCGGGAGCACGTACTCGCGCTGGGAGACGGGGCCGTTGTGGCGCATGGTTGCTCCTGGTGATTCTCAAAGGGCGGCCCCGCATCGCGGCGTGGGCTACCGGCCGGCCCTGCCGACGAGGCGAAAGCAGTGACTGGATTTCGGGCTTTGCCTGCCAACGTTGAAGCCGCGCGTGCGGGGAGGCCTTGATGGACCCTGTGGGGATTTGGCGCCGTAGACCTGGCCCGAATCAAGCAGCCCGCTCCGCTATCCTTGCGCCCCATGATCAAGCGCTGGTTTCGCCGCCCCGACCCGGCCCGTCTGCGGGTGCTGATGGTGTGCATGGGCAACCTGTGCCGCTCGCCGATGGCCGAGGCGGTGCTGCGCAGCAAGCTGCAACGCGCCGGCCTGGGGGATGCGGTGGCGGTGGATTCGGCCGGCACGCATGGCTTCCACAAGGGCTCGCGGCCCGATCCGCGGGCGGTGGCGCAGGCCGCCCGCCGCGGTTACCCGTTGGACGGCCTGAAATCGCGTCCGCTGGTGGCCGACGATTTCAGCCGCTTCGACCTCCTGCTGGCCATGGACCGCGACAACCTCGACACCTTGCGGGACCGCTGCCCGCCGCAGGCGCAAGACCGCCTGCAGTTGCTGATGCCGTTTGCGCAGTCCGCGCCCACCGACGAGGTGCCCGACCCCTACTACGGCGCCGTGAGCGGCTTCGATCTGGCGCTCGACCTGATCGAGCCGGCCTGCGACGGCCTGCTGCAAGAGCTGCGTCGACGCCTGCAGGCTGCCGCCTGAACGGCGCGCCGCGCCGCCCGCCATCGCCTGAAAGACCCTTCAGCGCAATGCCGACAAAAACAGTCGGCTTCAGCTATACTTGAGCACATCAGTCGGGTACCTGCCGGCCTGTCGCGAAAGCGATGGATGCCAGCACGATCCGTGCCGTTGAATGCCATCAGGAGAGGCTCCCATGCGATTGACCACCAAAGGCCGTTTTGCCGTCACGGCCATGATCGATCTGGCGCTGCGCTCGAACAACGGGCCGGTGGCCCTGGCGGCCATCAGCCAGCGCCAGCAGATCTCGCTGTCCTACCTCGAGCAGCTGTTCGGCAAGCTGCGCCGCCACGAGCTGGTTGAATCCACCCGCGGGCCCGGCGGCGGTTATTCGCTGGGCCGCAAGAGCGACGCGATCACCGTGGCCGACATCATCGTGGCGGTGGACGAGGCGCTCGACGCCACCAACTGCGGCGGCAAGGAAAACTGCATGGGCGAGGACGCCGGCCGCTGCATGACGCACGACCTGTGGTCCAACCTCAACCAGAAGATGATCGAGTACCTCGATTCGATCTCGCTGAAGAAGCTGGTCGAAGACCAGCTGGCCAAGGGCGTGTCGATCGAGGAGGCGCCGATCAAGCGCGCCATCTCCAGCGTGCCGGTGGTCAAGCCGATCAAGATCACCGCGCCCAACTCGGTCTTTGCGCTCGGCAGCGCGCTGAGCAAGTAACGCCGAACGCCGCCATCAACAAACCCGCCACAGCCCTCGCACCATGACCCCGCACTTCCCCATCTACCTCGATTACGGCGCCACCACGCCGGTGGACCCACGCGTCGTCGACGCCATGATTCCGTGGTTGCGCGAGCATTTCGGCAACCCCGCCTCGCGCAGCCATGCCTGGGGCTGGGAGGCCGAAGCCATCGTCGAGACATCGCGCGAGCAAGTGGCGGCGCTGATCAACGCCGATCCGCGCGAGATCGTCTGGACCAGCGGCGCCACCGAGAGCAACAACCTGGCGATCAAGGGCGCGGCGCAGTTCTACAAGAGCCGCGGCAAGCACATCATCACCGTCAAGACCGAGCACAAGGCGGTGCTCGACACCGTGCGCGAACTTGAGCGCCAGGGTTTCGAGGCCACCTACCTCGACGTGCAGGAGAACGGCCTGCTCGACCTGGACAAGTTCAAGGACGCGTTGCGGCCCGACACCATCCTCGCCTCGGTCATGTTGGTGAACAACGAAATTGGCGTGATCCAGGACATCCCGGCCATCGGCGCGATCTGCCGCGAGCGCGGCATCCTGCTGCACGTGGATGCAGCGCAGGCCACCGGCAAGGTGGCCATCGACATGAGCACGCTGCCGGTCGACCTGATGAGCCTGGCCTCGCACAAGACCTACGGCCCCAAGGGCATCGGCGCGCTGTACGTTCGGCGCAAGCCGCGCGTGCGGCTCGAGGCCCAGATGCATGGTGGCGGCCATGAGCGCGGCATGCGCTCGGGCACGCTGCCCACCCACCAGTGTGTGGGCATGGGCGTGGCCTTCGAGATCGCACGCCAGGAGATGGGCAGCGAGCAGGAGCGCATCCGCATGCTGCACACCAAGCTGGTGAGCGGGTTGACCGACATCGAGCAGGTGTTCATCAACGGCGACATGGCCCGGCGCGTGCCGCACAACCTGAACATCTCGTTCAACTACGTCGAAGGCGAGTCGCTGATCATGGGCGTCAAGGGCCTGGCGGTGTCGTCGGGCTCGGCCTGCACCTCGGCCAGCCTGGAGCCCAGCTACGTGCTGCGTGCGCTGGGCCGCAGCGACGAGCTGGCCCACAGCAGCCTGCGCATGACCATCGGCCGCTTCACCACCGAGGCCGAGATCGACTACGCGGTCGAGACCCTGAAGGACCGCGTGGCCAAGCTGCGCGAGCTTTCACCGCTGTGGGACATGTACCGCGACGGCATCGACATCAGCTCGATTCAGTGGGCCGCCCACTGAACCTCATTTCGCTTTTTGGAGATTGACATGGCATACAGCGACAAGGTCATCGACCACTACGAGAACCCCCGCAACGTGGGCGCCTTCGACAAGGGCGACGAGGACGTCGGCACCGGCATGGTCGGCGCACCCGCCTGCGGCGACGTGATGAAGCTGCAGATCAAGGTGAACCCGGCCACCGGCCTGATCGAGGACGCGCGCTTCAAGACCTACGGCTGCGGTTCGGCGATTGCCAGCAGCTCGCTGGTGACCGAATGGGTCAAGGGCAAGACGCTGGACCAGGCGCTGGAGATCAAGAACACCAACATCGCCGAAGAGCTGGCGCTGCCGCCGGTGAAGATCCACTGCTCTATCCTGGCCGAGGACGCGATCAAGGCCGCCGTCAGCGATTACAAGGCCAAGCACGGCGAGGCCGCGGCCGACGCGCAGGCGCAGGCCCAGGCGTCCTGACACCATGGCCGTCACCCTGTCTGAAGCGGCGGCACGGCATGTGTCGCGTTACATCAGCAAGCGCGGCAAGGGCGTGGGTGTGCGCCTGGGCGTCAAGACCACCGGCTGCTCGGGCCTGGCCTACAAGCTGGAGTACGCCGATGACGTGGCGCCCGAGGACGTGATCTTCGAGGCCCACGGCATCAAGGTGCTGATCGATCCGAAGAGCCTGCCCTACCTCGATGGCACCGAGCTCGACTTCGTGCGCGAGGGCCTGAATGAAGGCTTCAAGTTCCACAACCCGCGCGAGAAAGACCGTTGCGGCTGCGGAGAATCCTTCCGCGTGTGAGGTCCTTGGCCGGGCTGATCGCCCGGTGGTGTGCAAGGCGCGGTGAGTCCCTCCCGCGCCTTCGTCTTGTGTGCCCCCCGATGAACCCCTGCGCGTTTCTGGCATGACTTTGGCATGACCCCGGCGATGAAGCTCAGCGACGACGATTTCACCCTGTTCGGGCTGCCGCAACGGCATGCACTGGATCGCAGCGAGCTTGACGAGCGCTGGCGCGCGCTGCAGTCGCAGGTGCACCCCGACCGCTTCACCAGCGAAGGCGCCGCCTCGCAGCGGCTGGCCATGCAGTGGGCCGTGCGGGTCAACGAGGCCTACCAGCGCCTGAAAGACCCGCTCAAGCGCGGCGCCTACCTGTGTGAGCTGCGCGGCGCTGCCATCGATGCTGACAACAACACCGCAATGCCCAGCGCCTTCCTGATGCAGCAGATGGCCTGGCGCGAGGCGCTGGACGACGCCGCCGATGCCGACGCGGTGCGGCAGCTCGACGACACCGTGGCCGCCGACGAACACGCCTTGCTGGCCACGCTGGAGCGCACGCTCGATCAGCAGGGCGAGCCCCGGGCCGCGGCGCAGCAGGTGCGTGCGCTGATGTTCGTGGCCCGCTTCCGCGACGACATCCACCGCCGCCTGGACGCGCTGGACCCTTGAGCCGACGGCTTGGCCGGCGTCACGCCAGAATACCCTCCCACCTACCGCTGATTCAATCAAGACGACATGGCCCTGCTGCAACTCTCCGAACCCGGCCAGACGCCCGATCCCCATGCCCGCCGCATCGCGGTGGGCATCGACCTGGGCACCACGCATTCGTTGGTGGCGGCCGTGCGGCATGGCGTGGCCGAATGCCTGCCGGACGGCCAGGGTGAGGGCCAGGGCCGGGTGATCCTGCCGTCGGTGGTGCGCTACCTCGATCACAACCGCCGCCAGATCGGCTTCGACGCCCGCGATGCGCAGGCCGAAGACCCCGAGAACACCATCGCCAGCGTCAAGCGCTTCATGGGCCGGCGCCTGGCCGACCTGGTGGGCCATGAACGGCTGCCCTACCGCTTTGTTGACCAGCCCGGCATGGTGGCGATTGCCACCCGCGCCGGCGTGAAGACGCCGGTGGAGGTGTCGGCCGAGATCCTGGCGACGCTGCGCCACCGCGCCGAGGACACCTTCAACGACGACCTGTTCGGCGCGGTGATCACCGTGCCGGCCTACTTCGACGACGCCCAACGCCAGGCCACCAAGGATGCGGCGCAACTGGCCGGCCTGAACGTGCTGCGCCTGATCAACGAGCCCACCGCCGCGGCCGTGGCCTACGGGCTGGACAACGCCAGCGAGGGCCTCTACGCCGTCTACGACCTGGGCGGCGGCACCTTCGACATCAGCCTGCTGCGCCTGCAGCGTGGTGTGTTCGAGGTGGTGGCCACCGGTGGCGATGCCGCGCTGGGCGGCGACGATTTTGACCAGGCGCTGGCCGACTGGGCGCTGGCCCAGGCGCATCGCGGCGCCGACACCGCGCACGACAAGCGCGCGGTGCTGGTGGCCGCCCGCGCCGCCAAAGAGGCGCTGACCGAGGCCGCCGACACGCTGCTGACCTGCAACTTGAGCGGCCAACCGGTGAGCGTGCCGGTCAGCCGCGCGCAGTTCGACGCCATCACCCGCCCGCTGATCGACCGCACGCTGGCGGCGGTGCGCAAGGTGCTGCGCGACGCCCGCCTCAAGCGCGACGAGGTGGCCGGCGTGGTGATGGTGGGCGGCTCCACACGCATGCCCGCGGTGCAGGCCGCGGTGGGCGAGCTGTTCGGCCGCGTGCCGCTGACCAACCTGAACCCCGACGAGGTGGTGGCGGTGGGCGCGGCGATCCAGGCCAACGCATTGGCCGGCAACGGCCGCGACGGCGAACTGCTGCTGCTCGACGTCATTCCGCTCTCGTTGGGGCTCGAGACCATGGGCGGGCTGGTCGAGCGCGTGATCGAACGCAACACCACGATCCCGGTGGCCAAGGCGCAGGACTTCACCACCTTCAAGGACGGCCAGACGGCGATGGCCATCCACGTGGTGCAGGGCGAGCGGGAACTGGTGGCCGACAACCGCAGCCTGGCCCGCTTCGAGCTGCGCGGCATCCCGCCGATGGTGGCGGGCGCGGCGCGCATCCGGGTCACCTTCCAGGTCGATGCCGATGGCTTGCTCAGCGTGGCCGCGCGGGAGCTGGGCTCGGGCGTCGAAGCCTCGGTGGTGGTCAAGCCCAGCTACGGCCTGGCCGACGACCAGATCGCCGGCATGCTCAAGGACGGCTTTGCCAGCGCCGAGGCCGACATGGTGGCCCGCTCGCTGCGTGAATCGCGCGTGGAGGCCGAGCGCATGACGCTGGCCACCCGCGCCGCGCTGGCCGCCGATGGCGAGTTGCTGACCGAGGCCGAGCGCCAGGCGATCGAGGCGCTGCTGGTCGACCTGGCGCGAATCGCGGCAGGCGAGGACCATGCCGCCATCGACAGCGCGGTCGAGCGCCTGGCCGAGGGCACCGAAAGTTTTGCCGCCGCGCGCATGAACCGCGGCATCCAGGCTGCGCTGACCGGCCGCAAACTCAACGACCTCTGATCGCCCGCCCCAACACCATGCCTGTCATCAAGATCCTGCCCCATGCCGAACTCTGCCCCAACGGGGCCGAGGTCAAGGCGCCACGCGGCACCTCGGTCTGCGAGGCCTTGCTGGACAACGGCATCGCGATCGAGCATGCCTGCGACATGAGCTGTGCCTGCACCACCTGCCACGTGATCGTGCGCGAGGGCCTGCGCTCGCTCAATGAGATGGAAGAGGGCGAGGAAGACCTGCTCGACCGCGCCTGGGGCCTGGAGCCCAACTCGCGGCTGAGCTGCCAGGCCATCCTGGCCGATGCCGACCTGACCATCGAGATCCCGAAGTACACGATCAATCACGCGCGCGAGAACCACTGACCCGCGTGACCGGCTGCGGGCCGGTCGGCCGGACTACGACTCCTGCCGCGGGAACACCAGGATCATCGTCGCCGGGATGCGCCCGTCGGTGTCGCGCGGCAGGGTGCCGGTGCGGTCGATGGCGCGCAGCACGGTCTCGTCCCAGGCGGCGTTGCCGCTGGGCTTGACGATGCGCCGGCCGACGATGCTGCCGTCGGGCGCACATTTCACCTCCACCTCGGTGGTCGGGTTGCCGCCCACGTCGACCAGCAGCACGATGTTGGGCTTGATGCGGGCGACGATGCGGCCGGTGTAGGCCGCCGAGGGCGCGGCATCACGCGCGGCCTTGCCGCTGGCGTTGGCGGCGCCGGTGCCGCCCGCCGCGCCGGTGGCGCCAGCCTGGCCCAGCATGCGCTTGAGGTTCTCTTCGCGCTGCTTGGCCACCAGCGCTTCCTGCACCTTGGCCTCGCGTTCCCGTTCTGCGGCTTCGCGTGCCTTCTCGGCGGCGGCCAGGCGCTCCATCTCGGCGGCTTGGGCGGCCTTGGCCGCCTTGGTGGCCACCTCCTTCTGGCGCTTGTCCTCGCGGGCCTTGTCTTCCTTGGCTTGCAGCAGCTTCTTGCGCTGGGCCGCCTTATCTTTGGCCAGGCGCTGGTCCTCGAGCTTCTGCTTCAGGCGCAGGGCCTGGTCCTGTTCCTGCTGGGCCTTCTTGCGCTGCTCGGCCTTCTGCAGCGCGATCTCGGCCTCACGCTCGGCGGGGCTGGGCGCCGGTGGCGCGGCGCGGCGCTCAGGAGCGGGCACCGGCGTGGGCGCGGGCGCGGGCGAGGGTGCGGGCGGCGGCGGCACCGGGCTGGGCGCCGGTGTCGGGGGCGGTGCCACCGGGGCGGGTGCGGCCGGTGCGGGTGCGGCCGATTGCGGCACCGCGGCCCACAGTTCGGCACTCAGCACCGCCTCTTGTCTGGGCAGGCGCCAGTTCAGGCCCAGTGCCAGCGCACCGATCAGCCCGGCGTGCGCCAGCAGCGCCAGTGCCGCACCCAGGCCGAGCCGGCTGTCGTGGCGCGGCAGCAGGGTGCCGTGGGCCAGGGCCTGCATCGGGGCGATCCTCAACCGCCTTGCTTGACCGACAGGCCCACGCGCTGGATGCCGGCGCGCTGCAGCGCGTCCATCGTCCGCACCACCTGCTCGTACTTCACCGCCTTGTCGGCCGAGATCACCACCGGCACTTTCGCATTGCCGGCCTGCAGCCCCTTCACCACGCCCGCCAGCTTGCCCAGCGTGGTGGGCTGCGGGTCGGCGCCATCGAGCCGGATGCGCAGCTTCTCGTCAGTGCCCACGATCACCTCGACCACACTGGTGGGCCGCTGGGCGGCGCGGCCCACGCTGGGCAGGTCGACGACGCCGGTGGTGATCAGCGGCGCGGTGACCATGAAGATGATCAGCAGCACCAGCATCACGTCGATGAAGGGCACCATGTTCATCTCGGCCATGGCGCGGCGGCCGCGGCGGCCGCCTCTGGAGGCAACGGCGGGCATGGGGCGTCAGCGCGCGCCGGCGGTGGCCGGCGGCTGCCCTGCGTTGCGTTGCAGGATGTTGGTGAACTCTTCGATGAAGCTCTCCAGCTGGATCGCGATGCGGTCGATGTCGCGCGCAAAGCGGTTGTAGGCCACCACCGCGGGGATGGCGGCGAACAGCCCGATGGCGGTGGCCACCAGGGCCTCGGCGATGCCCGGCGCCACCGTGGCCAGCGTCACCTGCTGCACGTTGGCCAGGCCGACGAAGGCATGCATGATTCCCCACACCGTGCCGAACAGGCCCACGTAGGGGCTGACCGAGCCCACGCTGGCCAGGAAGCCGACGTTGCCTTCGATGACATCGAGCTCACGCTGCAGGCTGGCGCGCATCGCGCGGCGCGCGCCGTCGAGCTGGATGCTGGCCTCCTGCCGGCGCTCGCGCAGTTTCAGGAACTCACGCATGCCGCTGGCGAAGATGCGCTCCATCGGCGAGTTGTCGGTCTTGCCGGTGGCGCTGGTGAACAGGTCGTTGAGGTTCTTGCCCGACCAGAAGTCGCGCTCGAACTCCTCGTTGCCCTGGCGCAGCCCACGCAGGCTGAACACCTTGCCGAAGATCACCGTCCAGCTCGCCAGTGAGGTGAGCAGCAACCCCACCATCACCAACTGCACCACCAGGCTGGCGTGCAGCACCAGGGTAATGATCGAAAAATCCTGGTTCATGGGTGCAGTGTCTGGGTGACTTGAGGTGGAAAACGGCGGGGACGGAAGCTGCTGGCATCGACGCAGCCGATGCGGATGCGGCCTTCGCACAGCAGGGTGGATTCTTCACCATCCGCGTTGCCGGCCAGTTTCCAGGCTTGTTGCTGCAGTGTCATCGACGCGCGGCCGGTCTCGACCGGCAGCACGGTGATGCGCAGTTGGTCGTCGAGCCGGGCCGGCGCCAGGTAGCGCAGCGTGGTGTCGGTGACGATGAACATCGCGCCGGTGTCTTCGCGCAGCCTTTGCTGCGCCACGCCCTTGGCACGCAGCCACTCGGTGCGGGCGCGCTCGAAGAACTTCAGGTAGTTGGCGTAGAACACCACGCCGCCGGCATCGGTGTCTTCCCAGTACACCCGCAAGGTGTGGTGCCAGGGCGCGGCGTCGATCACGCCAGCACGCGCTGCAGCCGGTGCAGCGCTTCGTCGAGCTTGTCGCGGCTGCTGGCAAACGACAGCCGCAGCCAGCGCTGCGGGTCGTGCCGGCCGAAGTCGCGCCCGGGCGTCAGCGCCACATGCGCGCTGTGCATCAGCTCGAAGGCGAAATCCCAGCTGTTGCGGCTGTACGCGCTGCAATCGGCATAGGCGTAGAAGGCGCCGTCGGGCATCACCGGCACCGACAGGCCCAGGCGTTGCAGCGCCGGCACCACCGCATCGCGCCGGGCGCGAAATTCGGCGCGGCGGCGTTCGTACTCGGCGATCGATTCGGGGTGGAAGCAGGCCAGCGCCGCATGCTGGGCGATGGTCGACGCGCAGATGAACAGGTTCTGCGCCAGCCGCTCGACCGGTGCCACCAGCGCCTCAGGCAGCACCAGCCAGCCCAGGCGCCAGCCGGTCATGCTGAAGTATTTGGAGAAACTGTTGACCGAGACGATGTGCTCGCCCAGCTGCAGCGCGCTGTGGCCGTAGGTGTCGTCGTAGCTCAGGCCCAGGTAGATCTCGTCGACGATGCTGACGCCGCCGTGGCCCTGCACCAGGTGGTCGATGCGGCGCATCTCGTCGGGGTGGATCGAGGTGCCGGTGGGGTTGGACGGCGAGGCCAGCAGCACGCCGCGCGTGGCCGGGCCCCAGGCCTGCGCCACCGTTTCGGCGTCGAGCTGGAAGCGCTGCTCGGGGCCGGTGGGCAGCAGCCGCGCCACGCCTTCAGCCGCGGCCACGAAATGCCGGTTGCAGGGGTAGCTGGGGTCGGGCATCAGCACCTCGTCGCCGGCCTCGAACAAGGCCAGGCAGGCCAGCTGCAGCGCCGCCGACGCCCCCGCGGTGATCATGATGCGGCGCGCCGGAATCGCCAGCCCGAAGCGCTGCGCATACCAGGCCGACAGCGCCTCGCGCAGCGCCGGCAGGCCCATCGCCTCGGTGTACTGCGTGCGGCCAGCGCGGATGGCGCGTTCGGCGGCCTCCTGCACCAGCGGCGGCGCGGTGAAATCGGGCTCGCCGATGTTCAGGTAGATCATGCGCTCGCCACCCTGGGCCGGATCGCAGGCCGGGCTGGCGGCAATCTGCTGCGCCGCCTTGGCGCACTCCATCACATAGAAGGGCTCGATGTGGTCGAGCCGCCTTGCGAGTTTCATGTCTGCCCCTCGGACGCCGGATACGACGTCCGATCCCCCGGGGGGATGCGGGCCGGCTTGGGAGCGGCCCGGCGCTCGGCCCGCTGCTTCATTCCGCCCTGCGAGCCGCCTGCCGCGCCTGGACCTCGACCGCGCGCAGATCGCCGGCGGCCTTGTCGAGCACGCCGTTGACGTACTTGTGGCCATCGGTGCCGCCGAAGGCCTTGGCCAGTTCGACCGCCTCGTTGATCACCACGCGGTAGGGGATGTCCAGGCAGTGGGTCAGCTCGTAGGTGCCGATCATCAGCACGCCGTGCTCCACCGGCGACAGCTCGGTGGTCTTGCGGTCGACATGGCGGGACAGCACCGCATCCAGCGCCGCCGCCTCGGCGATGCTGCCGTGCAGCAGCGCGTCGAAGTGGGCGCGATCGCACTTCTCGAAGCCTTCGGTCTCGCCGAGGTGGGTTTCGATCTCGGCACCGTCGGC
>Ga0155495_1024_pt1 | contig 16709 bp, 16 predicted proteins | sample RifCSPhighO2_12_FD_107153 | JGI IMG/M metagenome (GOLD analysis project Ga0155495, IMG submission 107153) | Burkholderiales bacterium RIFCSPHIGHO2_12_FULL_69_20
CACCCGCCTCATCTTCCCGCGGCGCGTCGGCCTCCTCTTCCAGCAGCGCGCCCGCCGATGCCGCGGCGCCATCCGCCGGCGGCTGCAACGGCACCGCCGGGTGCAGCGCCGCCTGCGCGGCGGCAGGCGCAGCGTCGTCGGCATCAAAAAATGGCAGCGACAGGTTCACAGAAGAACTGTACGTTCATACAGTCTTTTGGGCAACCACCCCGCGATAGTCGTTGCGCACGCCCGGGCTGTCGGCCTGCCGCCACACCCCGCCGCCCGGGCCGGGGTGAGGCCGGATAATCCGCACTTCACCCAGCGCCCTGCCCGGTGTCGCCGCCCCCTTCATGCCCACCCTGCTGCAGCGCTTCGCCCGCATCACGCCCTACTTTCGCCACAGCCGCCTGGCGGTGGTGGTGGCGTTCGTGGCCTCGCTGATCGGCGCGCTGACCGAGCCGCTGATCCCCGAGCTGATGCGCCCGCTGCTCGACCAGGGTTTTGGCGCCGGCAAGCTGCCGCTGTGGGCGGTGCCGGTGGCCATCGTGGGCATCTTCGCGCTGCGTGGCGCGGCGGGTTTCATCGCGCAGTACGCGCTGTCGTGGGCCGCGCACCGCGGTGTGCAGGATCTGCGCGAGGCGCTGTTCCAGCGCATCCTCACCGCGCAGCCGGCGATGTTTGCCCAGCACTCGGCCAGCAGCCTGACCAACACCCTGGTCTACGAGGTGCAGAACGGCGCGCTGCAGCTGGTCAATTCGCTGCTCACGCTGCTGAAGGATTCGCTCACGCTGCTGGCGTTGCTGGTCTACCTGTTCTGGCTGAACTGGAAGTTGACGCTGTTCGTCGGCGTGCTGTTCCCGGCGGTGGCCTGGCTGATGCGCACCGTGGGCAAGCGGCTGCACCGGCTGGCGCGCGAGGGCCAGGACGCCACCGACGCGCTGGCCTACGTGGTGGAAGAGAACGTGCTGGCCTGGCGCATCGTGCGGCTGCACGGCGCGGCCGGAGCGCAGGCGCGGCGCTTCGCGCAACTGGCCAACACACTGCGCCGGGTGCTGCTGAAGGTGGTGGCCGCCAGCGGCGTGATGACCCCGCTGACCCAGCTGTTCACCGCGGTGGCGCTGTCGGCGGTGATCGTGGTGGCGCTGTGGCAGAGCAGCAGCGGCGGCAGCACGGTGGGCGGCTTCGTGGCCTTCATCACTGCGATGCTGATGCTGGTGGCGCCGGTCAAGCACCTGTCGGACGTGATGGCGCCCATCACCCGCGGCCTGGCCGCGATCGAGCGCGGGCTCGAACTGCTCGACCGCAGCCCGGCCGAGGTGAGCGGCGCGCACCAGACCGACGGCGCCGGCGGCCAGCATGGCCGCGCGCAAGGCCGGCTGGTGCTGCACAACGTGAGCCTGCGCTACGGCGCTGACCAGGCCCCGGCGCTGGACGGCCTGACGCTGCACATCGCCGCCGGCGAGACGGTGGCGCTGGTGGGCCCGTCGGGCGCCGGCAAGTCGTCGTTGATCAACCTGCTGCCGCGCTTTGTCGAGCCCAGCGCCGGGCGCATCACGCTCGACGGCGTGCCGCTGGGCGATTGGCAGGTCGACGAACTGCGCCGCCAGTTTGCGCTGGTGAGCCAGGACGTGGTGATGTTCAACGACAGCATCGCCGCCAACGTGGCGCTGGGGGCCGAGCCCGGGGCCGAGCCGGGTGCCGAGGCCGATGTGCCGCGCATCCGCGCCGCGCTGGCCGGCGCCAACCTGCTGGATTTTGTCGACGGCCTGCCGCAGGGCCTGCACACGGTGATCGGCCACAACGGCAGCCAGCTTTCGGGCGGCCAGCGCCAGCGCCTGGCCATCGCCCGCGCGCTGTACAAGGACGCGCCGATCCTGATCCTCGACGAAGCCACCTCGGCGCTGGACAGCGAGAGCGAGCGCGCGGTGCAGACCGCGCTCGAGCGGCTGATGCACGGCCGCACCACACTGATCATTGCCCACCGCCTGTCCACCATCGAGCATGCCGACCGCATCGTCGTGATGGAGGCCGGCCGCGTGGCCGAGGTAGGCCCGCACGCCGCCCTGCTGGCCCAGGGCGGGCTTTATGCGCGGCTGCATGCCATGCAATTCAGGACATGACCGCACCCCGTACCACCCCAAGGAGACCCCCGATGACCGCCATCAGCCGCTACCCCGTGCCCGAACTCAACGACCTGCCCGACGACCTGCGCGAGCGCATCCTCGGCGTGCAGGAGAAGGCCGGCTTCGTGCCCAACGTGTTCCTGGCGCTGGCGCACCGCCCGGCCGAGTGGCGCGCCTTCATGGCCTACCACGATGCGCTGCTGCTCAAGGACACCGGCACGCTGACCAAGGGCGAGCGCGAGATGATCATCGTCGCCACCTCGGCGGCCAACCAGTGCCTGTACTGCGTGGTGGCGCATGGCGCCATCCTGCGCGTCTACGAGAAAAAGCCGCTGATCGCCGACCAGCTGGCCACCAACTACCGCAAGGCCGACATCACGCCGCGCCAGCGCGCGATGATCGACTTCGCGATGAAGGTGTGCCTGAAGTCGGCCGAGATCGAGGAGGCCGATTTCGTCGCGCTGCGCGCCCACGGCTTCGACGACGAGGACATCTGGGACATCGGCGCCATCACCGCCTTTTTCGGCCTGAGCAACCGCATGGCCAACCTCACCGGCATGCGGCCCAACGATCAATTCTTCCTGATGGGCCGGCTGCCCAAGGCGCCCAAGGCCTGATCGACCGCCTGATCGACCGCGTGATGGACCAACGATGACCGCGATGCACAACGTTGCCGGGCTGTCGCCGGTGGTGGCCGGCGCCTGGCGCCTGGCCGAATGGCAGTGGACACCGCAGCAGCGGCTGGCCTGGATCGAGGGCAATCTCGACATCGGCGTCACCAGCTTCGACCATGCCGACATCTACGGCGGCTACAGCGTCGAGGCCTTGTTCGGCGAGGCGCTGGCGCTGCGCCCGGCGCTGCGCGCACGCATGCAGCTGGTCAGCAAGTGCGGCATCAAGCTGGTGACGCCGGTGCGGCCTGGTCATCGAGTCAAGCACTACGACACCTCGGCGTCGCATGTGCGGGCCTCGGTCGAACAGTCGCTGCAAGCACTGCGCACCGACCACCTCGACCTGCTGCTGATCCATCGGCCCGATGCGCTGACCGACTTCGACGAACTGGCCGATGCCTTCGAGGCATTGCGCCGCGAGGGCAAGGTGCGCTACTTGGGCGTCAGCAACTTCGCGCCGCACCAGCTGGCGCCGCTGCACCGGCGTTTTGCACTGGCCACGCACCAGGTCGAGCTGTCGCCGCTGCACACCGAGGCCCTGCACGACGGCGTGCTCGATCAGTGCCAGGACCTGGGCCTGCGGCCGATGATCTGGTCGCCGCTGGCTGGGGGTCGCATCTTCACCGCCGACGATCAATGCGCACGCCGCCTGCGCGCCACGCTGGAAGCGATGGCCGGTGAACTTTGCGTCAGCGTCACCACGCTGGTCATCGCCTGGGTGCAGCGCCACCCCAGCCAGCCGCTGCCCATCCTGGGATCACGCCGCATCGAGGTGGCGCGCGACGCGATGGCCGCGCTGGCGCTGCGGCTGGAGGCGCAGCAGTGGTGGCGGATCTGGACGGCGGCGGTGGGGCACGAGGTGGCTTGATCCGCACGACCGGCGCCGACAGTGCGCTTGCGCACAGAACCGATCCGGGCGCGGCTCAACAATGAAGCGTTGAAGCCACGATGGCTTCGTTGAAGGAGCAAGACCATGAACACGAGACAAGGCACTGCCGTACTGGTGCTGGCCGCCCTGCTGGCCAGTGGTTGCGAGACGATGAGCGAGCGCGAGCGTGGCACCGCCCAAGGCGCCGGTGTGGGCGCGTTGGCCGGCGCGATCCTGGGTTCGGTCACCGGCGGCAAGGCCGGCTCGGGCGCGGTGATCGGCGGCGCCGTGGGTGCCGTGGCCGGCAACCTGTGGTCCAAGCACATGCAGGACAAGCAGGAAGCCCTGTCGCGCGCCAGCGCCGGCACTGGCATCGAGGTGGCGCGCACCAACGACGACCGGCTGCGCCTGAACGTGCCGGCCGACTTCTCGTTTGCCGTCGGCAGCGCCTCCATCCAGCCGGCCATGCGCCCGGTGCTCGACGAGATCGGCCGCAACCTCGACCGCAACGTGCTGGTGACCATCGTCGGCCACACCGACAGCACCGGCGGCGACGCGCTGAACGAACGGCTGGCCGTCGACCGTGCCTCGGCCGTGCGTGACTACCTGTCGTCACGCGGCGTGGCGACTTCGCGGGTGTCGGTGCAGGGCCGCGGCGCGCGCGAGCCGGTGGCCAGCAACAACACCGACGCCGGTCGTGCCGCCAACCGCCGGGTCGAGATCTTCCTGGCCGACCCCGCGGCCTGATCAGCGGTACACCGCCAGCGCCGCCGCCAGGCGGTGCTGCACCGCTGCCTGCAGGCTGGGCGGCGCCAGCACCCGCACCTGCTCGCCCTGGCGCAGCAGATCCATCACCAGTTCGGTCTGATCGACGTAGGGCAGCGTCAACTCCCAACTGCCGTCGTCCAGCCAGCGTCCCTGCTGCTCGGGGTGCCACTCCTCGCGGCTGATCCACGGCGCGGCCTGCGGGCTGAAGCACAGCACCGCCACCTGGCGTATGCCACCGGCAAAGATGCCGTAGCCGGCGTCCATCTCGGCCTGCACCTGGCGCATCGACACGTCCTTGGCACGGGCCGGCAACACATGCGCCTCCTGCACCGCGTCCAGCGCAAAGCGCAGCAGGCGCTCGCGGCTGTGGCACCAGGCGTCCAGGTACCAGGTGTTCTTGTAGTGCACCAGGCGCTGGGGCGACACCTCGCGCTCGCTCACCTCACCGCGGGCGCGCGTCAGGTAGCGCATGTGCAGCCGGCAGCGGCGCATCAGCGCCTCGCCCATGCGCTCGAAACCCTCGGGCGGCACCGGCCGGCGCAGCGCGCTGATGATCTTCACCCGCTTCATCAGCGCCTGGGCGTCGGTCTCGCCACCCGGGCCCAGCAGCTCGTGGATGCGGTCAAGCAGCGGCTGCAGGTGGCGGTTGAGCGTGCCGTCGGCGTCCAGCCCGGCCAGCAGTTGGTGCGCCATCAGCAGCGAGTACAGCTCGCGCTCGCTGAACCACAGGCCGGGCAGCTGGTGCTTCTCGCCGCGCCACGCGCTGGCGCCGGCGGCGGCCTCGGCAAAGCGGTAGCCGTTGCTGTCGCGGTCGTAGACGATGGGCGCGCCCAGCTGGTCGCGCAGGTACTCCAGGTCGCGCTTCAGGGTGGCGGGCGACACCTCCAGCGCTTCGATGAGCTGCGCAAAGCTCACGCTGCCGCGCTGGCGGATCAGCATCTCGATCTTGTAGAAGCGGGCGGTCTTGGTCATGGCGGGCGGGCAAGCGTTGGCGCGGGTCCGCCAGTCTGCCACGGCAGTGGCTCAGGCACTGAGCCAGCTCGAATCGAAAGAAAAGTGAGCGCTTGAATGAGGTGGCTCACTCTTTGAGCCACCACGCGCAGAGACTGTGTTGGCCGGGATGTCCTGGCGCCTTCACAGCAGGAGTCACCATGGCCCAAGCCGCTTTCGAGTTCAGCCCCGCGACCGATCTGACCGCCGGCAACCGGTCGGCGGATGGGGCCAGTCCCACCGAAACCGCCGAGACCAACGGCCTCGACCGCACCGCCTTCCAGATCGGCTGGGACCATGCGCACCACCGCGTCACCCCGCCGCTGCGCCACCTCGATGGCCTCAACCCGGTGGGCCAGGGCTGGGTGGCCGGCCGTGCCGCCTTCGGCGCACGTTGCCTGCGTGCCACCGCCGCGGTGCGCCAGTGGCTGGCGCTGCGGCTGCAGGCCTGGCAGCAGGGCGCGGTGTTCGAGGAGGTGCAGGTCAACCCCAACTTCCTGGCGCGCATCGACACCGAGCAATGCCCGGTCAACCGCCAGCCGCTGACCTTGTGCGCGGCACTCGACAGCGATGCCACCGTCAGCCGCCTCAACCCGGCAGCCGCTTATGCCGCCGGCAATCTGGCGGTGATCAGCCAGCAGGCGGCAGCGGCCTGGGCGCAGGCCGGTGGCGGCTGCGGTGGCGGCAGCGACTGGCAGGCCGCGATGACGCAGGCCGAGCGCCTGGCCAACGGCGATGACGGCGAAGCCGCCGCCCTGCTCGGTCTCGACCGTGTGGCCTGGCTGCGCCTGGCGGTGCTGGCCAGCTTTGCCACGCCGCTGGCGCATGCCCAGGCCGCGCTGCTGCCGCTGCGGGTGCTGCCGCCCAACCGGGTGCGGGTGATCAACCCGGTGCAGGCGCTGCAGGTGATGCTGACGCTGCAGTTCAGCCAGGCGGGTTATGCGCGCCGGCTGCTGGGCCTGGCCGCGCTGATGCCCAACGGTGAAGCGCGCCAGGCCTTCCAGATCTTCATGCACACGCTGCTGGCGCGGCGCTTGGCGGTGGGCGCCACGCCCACGCCGCTGCAGTTGCGCCAGGCGATGGAGGACACCTGGGGCGATGTGCTGGTCAACCGCCGCTGGCAGCGCCTGGCCACCTGGCTCACGGCGGCCGACTGCGAACAGTTGCTGCAGCGCGCCAGCCAGCGCGGCCTGGTGGTGGGCGGCAGCCGCTGGCTCAGCCGCGAATCCGCCACCGAAGGCTGGGCACTGGATCAGGCCGTGGCCGGCTCCGGCGCGGTCAAGCCGGGCAATACGCGCAGCCGCGGCTCGCAAAAGCTGGCGAGTTGCGCCGGGCTCACCACCTCGGGCTCGCGCCAATAGTGGCGCGCCGCGCTGATGTGGGTGGCCAGGCATTCGAGCACCGGCGAGCCGGGGTCGAACTGGCACAGCACATTGGGGCCGCGCCACAGCGCCGCGGTCGGCTGCTGGCATTGGCCGGCCACCGCCATCGCGCTGGCAATGGCCTGCAGCATCACGTCGATGCGCCACTGCTGGCGCCAGCGCGCCGGCTCGAACAAGCGCCCATCGCCGCCCTTGTAACCCAGGCACAGCAGGCCGTTGCCATGCGCCAGCACCGCATCGGGCTGGGCCTGCAAGCCGCTGGCACGGTAGGTGGCGCGCTGGCCTTCGGGTGCCAGCAGGCGCGCGGCCGCACCCTGCAGGATGGGCAACTGTCGGCCGACAAAATCGGCGCGGGCGTCCACCTCGACCGGATCGAAGAAATACACCCGCACGCGCACGCCCAGCAGGTCGGCTTCGTCGTGCCAGGGTAAGGGGGGCGCGAGGGGCAAGGGGGTGGTGCTCATCAGTTGCTCGCCTTCACCACCAGCGCCCCGGCCGAGCCGTGGCTGGCGGGCGCCGGTGCGGGTTGCGCGGGTTGTACGCGTTGTGCGGGTGGCACGCTCCTGGGCTGCGGTGGCGACAGCAGCGTGGGCGCGGGGGCCCACCAACGCACCGTGGGTGCGCCGAACTGCTGGCGCGCCATGCCCAGCGCGGCCCCCAGCCCCAGCAGGATGACCAGCCCTTTCAGCAGCGTCAGGCGCGCGCTGCTGGGCAGGGCCGGCGCGTCCGGCGTCGAGGCCACCGGCCAGGGGGTGGATGAAGCGGCCAGCAGGGCGGCCGGTGCCGGCGCGGGCCCATGGTCTGCGGCCACGGGTTCGATCAACACCCAACGGATGCCGTCCACCCCGTTGGCGGTGACCTGGCTGGCAATCTGCACATGGATCATGGTCGAGTCGCTGGGCGGGTGCGGTGGCGGTCAGGCGCCGAAGGCGCTGCTGGCGAACTGGCGCGCTGCGGCGACGGGCAGCGCCTGCGGTGCGGCTGTCGGTGCGGCTGTCGGTGTGGATGTCGGTGTGGATGTCGTGGCGACGGTCGTTGCGGCGCGAGGCCCCTGCGCCGGTTCGGGCCGCCGGTCGGCCGCACTGCCGGCACGCGGTGCGCGCTCGGCCGCGGCATTGGCCAGCGTGGCTCGCACCAGGCCGGCCAGGGCCTCGGGCGGCAAGGTCGCAGGGCTGAGCGCGGTTTGATCATGCCGGGCCAGATGCAGGCCGCTGCACACCAGCCCGACCACGAAGCCGACCGCACCGAACAACTGCGCTGCCGCCATCGCCGAAGGCCCCTGCGCATACAGCGCCAGGCCCACCGCCGCCATGCCGCAGGCCGCGCTGGCGCCGCCCATGAACATCGTCAGGGCCAGCCGCTTCATGGCCGCCCCCCAGGTGTTGCCCAGGGTCCGGGCCGGACCCACGCGGGTGCGGCGGTGTGGTGGGCAAGGCAGATCGGCAGCAGGGGGGCGCTCATCCCACTGGCTTTCGGCCGATCGGCCGCCTTCTTGAGCCGCTGGCGCGTGCCGGGCATCGCCCAGCGCGGCCGCTGGCGGATCAACTCACGATATAGGCCGCCGCGGCGGTGGCGATCAATTCACCCTCGTCGTTGTGCAGGCGCATCTGGGTCGACCCCACGCGCCCGCCCAGCCGGGTGATCTCGGCCTCGGCGAGAAAGTACTGGCCCATGCCGGGCCGCAGAAAGTCGACCCGCAGATCGATGGTGCCGATGCGCAGGAAGCGGTGCATCACCTGTGCCGCGGTCTCGTGCGCATGCCGATCACCCAGGCCCACCATCAGCGCGCCGCCGCCCAGCGCGTCGAGCACCGCCGAGATCACCCCGCCGTGCAGCCGCCCGTAGTGGTAATGCCCCACCAGGTCGGGCCGCATGTCGAAGCGCAGCACCAGCCGCGGCAGCAACTGCTGCACCTTCAAGCCCAGCACCTGGTTGAAGGTGATGCGCTGTTCGATCAGCTCGGTCAGTTCGGCGTCGAGCCGGGTCTGCTCTTCGGCGCTGCGGCGCGGCGGCGTGGTCTGGGTCATGCGGCGAGCATAGCGCCGCCCACCGTGCGCCTGGTTGACCCGGCTCGGCCCGAAGGCCGCGCACGCCTGCCTATGATTCGAGCCTCGATCCGCCCTGCAGGACCCTCATGACCAACGACTCGCGACTCCTCACCCGCCGGCGCCTGGTGCTGGCCCTGGCCTTGGTGGCCTGCGCCTGCACCCAGGCCCAGCGCGGTGATGCGGCCCCGCGCGCCATCACGCCGCGCGGTGCGCTGGCCGCCGACGAGTTGGCCAACATCGACGTGTTCAAGCGCCTGTCGCCGTCGGTGGTGCACATCACCACGCTGGCCACCGAGCGCGACTTCTTCAACCGCCCCGTGCAGCAGGTGCCACGCGGCACCGGCACCGGCTTCATCTGGGACCACAGCGGCCACATCGTCACCAATTTCCACGTCATCCAGGAAGGCACCGGCGCCCGCGTGACGCTGGCCGACCAGAGCAGTTGGCCGGCCAGGCTGGTGGGCGCCTTCCCCGACCGCGACCTGGCGGTGCTGAAGATCGAGGCGCCGGCCAACAAGCTGCCAGCCATCCCGCTGGGCACCAGCCGCGACCTGCAGGTGGGGCAGAAGGTGTTTGCCATCGGCAACCCGTTCGGGCTGGACCAGACCCTGACCACCGGCATCGTCAGCGCACTCAACCGCGAGATCGAATCCTTCAACAACCGCAGCATCCGCGGCGTGATCCAGACCGACGCGGCGATCAACCCCGGCAATTCGGGCGGCCCGCTGCTCGATTCGGCCGGCCGGCTGATCGGCGTGAACACGCAGATCGCCAGCCCCAGCGGCGCCTCGGCCGGCATCGGCTTTGCCATCCCGGCCGACGAGGTGAACCGCGTCGTGCCGCGGCTGATCCGCGATGGCCGCATCACCCGCCCGGCGCTGGGCATCGCCGCCGCCAGCGAAGGCGTGCAGCGCGCGCTGCGCCTGCCCGAGGGCGTGGCGCTGGTGCAGGTGACGCCCGGCGGGCCGGCCGCGCGCGCCGGGCTGCGTGCCTTTGCCCGCGAGCGCGACGGCAGCATCCGGGCCGGCGACGTGATCACCGCCCTCAACGACGAGCCGGTGGCCAGCCTGGACGACATGCTCACGCTGCTGGAGAAACGCCAGCCCGGCGAGACCGTCACGCTGTCGCTGTGGCGCGGTGGCGCCAAGCGCAAGCAGGCGGTGGTGCTGGCCGGCGGCGAATAGCCCGCCCTGCGCCGCGACCTTCACCACGATTGTCAAAACGCAAGGACGGACCTGCAATCGCATTCGAGGATGCGCCCATGGACACCAAGAAACACATCCTGATCCTGCAAGGCCACCCCGATCCGGCCGGTGGTCATCTGTGCCATGCGCTGGCCCAGGCCTATGCCGACGGCGCGCGCGAAGCCGGCCACTCGGTGGAGAACGTCGACATCGCCCGACTCGACTTTCCGCTGCTGCGCAGCCAGGTCGAATGGGAAACCGGCGCCCTGCCGGCGGTGCTGGGGCCGGCGCAGCAGGCCATCCACCAGGCCCAGCACCTGGTGTTGTTCTTCCCGCTGTGGCTGGGCGACATGCCGGCGCTGGTGAAGGGCTTTCTCGAGCAGGTGGCGCGGCCGGGTTTTGCGTTTCGCAGGTCGGACGACGAGCCCTTCACTGCCAAGGGCCTGGCCGGCCGATCGGCGCGGCTGGTGGTGACCATGGGCATGCCGGCGCTGGTCTACCGGTTCTTCTTCCGCGCCCACAGCGTCAAGTCGCTGGAGCGCAACGTGCTGGGCTTCGTCGGCTTTGCGCCGGTGCACGAGACGCTGATCGGCCTGGTCGACAAGCTGGGCCCCGACGGCGTGGCCGACTGGCAAGCCAAGCTGCGCAAGCTGGGGCGCAACGCCGACTGATGGGCAGGCCGGCGCGTCGGTGTGGCAACTGCTGTGTCCGCTGCCTGCTCGGTTACCATGCCGGCGCCCATTTCATCCCCTATCCGGCGCCCGGCCGACCCCCACCATGCAAGTTGTCTGCCTCGACCTCGAAGGCGTGCTGATCCCTGAAATCTGGATCGCGTTTGCCGACCGCACCGGCATCGCCGAATTCCGCCGCACCACCCGCGAGGAGCCCGACTACGACAAGCTGATGGGCTACCGGCTGGGCCTGCTGCGCCAGCACGGCCTGAAGCTGGCCGACATCCAGGCGGTGATCGGCGGCATGGCGCCGATGGACGGCGCCAAGGACTTTCTCGACGACCTGCGCACACGCTTCCAGGTGATCATCCTGTCGGACACCTTCTACGAGTTTGCCGATCCGATGATGCGGCAGCTGGGCCGCCCCACCCTGTTCTGCCACAAGCTGGTGATCGATGGCGACGGCTTCGTGGCCGACTACCAACTGCGCCAGCCGAACCAGAAGTTCCACGCGGTCACCGCGCTGAAGAGCCTGAACTACCAGGTGATCGCGGCCGGCGACTCGTACAACGACACCGGCATGCTGGGCGCGGCCGATGCAGGCTTCTTCATCCACCCGCCCGAGAGCATCGTGGCGCAGTTTCCGCAGTACCCGGTCAACCGCAGCTATGCCGAGCTGAAGGCCAGCATCGACGGTGCCGCGGCGCGGCTGCTGCCGGCCTGAATCTGCACCGAGGGGGGCGCCGGCACGCCGCAGTGCACGGCGCGCTCACCAACAGGCCGGTGGCTCAGCCGGCCAGCCGCACGCAGTCAACGGCCCAGGTCACGCGTGCTCAGCACGCAGCGCCCGGTCCGGCACACCGCGCCGGGGTCGGGCACGATGCTGCAGGTCGACATCATGCCGGTGGCTTCGAAGCGACGGCGCTGCAGATCGGCCAGCTGGGCTGACCAGGCCTGCAGTTGATCAGCGCGGCCGGTGGTGGTGGACCAGGCCATCCAGCGCGCCGGCCCGCCGCAGGCCTTGGCGCCGATCGGCAAAGTACGGCACTGCGTGCTGCTGCTGCAGGGCGCGCCGCCCACCTCGGCGTCGATGCGTGCCAGCAGCGCTGCCTCGCCCGCCAGGCTGGCAGAGGCTGATTTGGCCGGCAGCGGCTGGGCCTGGCAGGCCGATACCAGCAGCACAGCGGCCACCCACACGGCGATCCCCGCCGCCATCCCCGCGCCAGGGTATGTGGGCCGGCGCGTGGCGCCGGGGCGGGGTGCGAGAGGGAGGCGAGTACGGGTCATCATCGGTGCGATCGCTGCCGCGGGCCGCGGCGAGAGGCCGTGATCTTGCCTCAGCCGTGTAGCGCGCGGGTTGTGCATGAGCGGCCAGATGCCCCAGCGCGCACGCCGGTGCGGCTTGCAAGGCATCATCCACACCCATGATTCCCTTGTCCGTCCTCGATCTCGCCCCCATCGTCGAAGGCAGCACCGCTGCCGAATCGCTGCGCCACACGCTCGATCTGGCCCAGCATGCCGAAGCCTGGGGCTACCGTCGCTACTGGCTGGCCGAGCACCACAACATGGACGGCGTGGCCTGCAGCGCCACCGCGGTGCTGGTGGGTCATGTGGCCGGCGGCACCAAGACCATCCGCGTCGGCTCGGGCGGCGTGATGCTGCCCAACCACGCGCCGCTGGTGATCGCCGAGCAGTTCGGCACGCTGGCCACGCTGTACCCCGGCCGCATCGACCTGGGCCTGGGCCGGGCACCGGGCACCGACCAGATGACCGCCCGCGCACTGCGCCAGCACCTGGACCGCCACGAAGACGCCTTCCCGCAGGACGTGGTCGAGCTGCAGAGCTACCTGGCAGATCCCGATCCGGCGCAGCCGGGCCAGCCGGTGCGCGCCATCCCCGGCATGGGCACCCAGGTGCCGATCTGGCTGCTGGGCAGCAGCACCTACAGCGCGCAGCTGGCGGCCTACCTGGGCCTGCCGTTTGCCTTTGCCTCGCACTTTGCGCCCGAGATGCTGCTGCAGGCGCTGGACATCTACCGCCGCACCTACCGGCCCAGCGACGCGTGGCCCAAGCCGCATGCGATGGTCGGCATCAACGTGGTGGCGGCCGACACCGACGAGCAGGCGGCGTGGCTATTCACCTCGATCCAGCAGCGCTTTCTGGGCATGCAGCGGGGGCAGCGCGGTCCGCTGCCGCGCCCGATCGACCCGGTGGTGATGGAAACGCTGTGGAACCCGCGCGAGAAGGCCGGCGTGCAGCGCATGCTGACCTGCACCGCGGTGGGCGGCCCGGCCACGCTGCGCCAGCAACTGGCGGCGATCGTCGAGCAGACCGGCGCCGACGAACTGATCGCCGCCGGCGCGATCCACGACCACGCCGCGCGGCTGCACTCGTACGAGTTGCTGGCCGCGGTCGGCCGTTCGCTCTGATCAGCCGAGTGCCTTGCGGGCGTTGCCGAACATGCGCATCCACGGGCTGCGCGCCGACACATCATTGCTGGTCCAGCTCATCTGCACGTTGCGGAACACCCGCTCGGGGTGCGGCATCAGCACGGTGAAGCGGCCGTCGGCGGTGGTCACCGAGGTCAATCCGCCCGGACTGCCGTTGGGGTTGAAGGGGTAGGCCTCGGTGGCGTCGCCATGGTGGTCGACGAAGCGCATCGCTGAGCTGACCTGCGCCGCATCACCGCGCTGCGAGAAGTCGGCATAACCTTCACCGTGGGCGACGGCAATCGGCAGCCGGCTGCCGGCCATGCCGGTGAAGAACAGCGACGGGCTCTCCAGCACCTCGACCAGGCTCAGCCGGGCCTCGAACTGCTCGCTCTTGTTGCGGGTGAAGCGCGGCCAGGCCTGGGTGCCGGGGATGATGGTGGCCAGCGCGGCCATCATCTGGCAGCCGTTGCACACGCCCAGCGCCAGCACGTCGGGCCGCTGGAAGAAGGCCGCAAACTGCTCGGCCAGCGCCGGGTTGAACAGGATCGAGCGCGCCCAGCCTTCACCCGCGCCCAGCGTGTCGCCGTAGCTGAAGCCGCCGCAGGCCACCAGCGCCTGGAATTGATCCAGCCGCGCGCGGCCGGCCTGCAGGTCGCTCATGTGCACGTCGAAGGTGTCGAAGCCGGCCAGCGCCATCGCATAGCTCATCTCCACCTGCGAGTTGACGCCCTGCTCGCGCAGGATGGCGATCTTCGGCCGCGCCAGGTTCAGGAAGGGCGCAGCCACGTCCTGGGTGGCGTCGAACGTCAGGTGCTGGTGCAGGCCGGGGTCGCGCAGCGCGCCGGCGGCCTCGTGCTCGGCATCGGCACAGGCCGGGTTGTCGCGCAAGCGGGCGATGCGCCAGCTCACCGTGTCCCAGGCCTGCTGCAGTTCGCGCAGCGGGGCGCTGAACTGCGCCTTGGCATCACGCCACACCTCGACCACGCCGGTGTGATTGGCCTTGCCGATGACGTGGCTGTGGCGTGACAGGCCGTGCGCGCGCAGCACGCCCATCACCGCATCGCGCTCGAGGCGCGGCACCTGGATCAGCGCGCCCAGTTCCTCGTTGAACAAGGCCTTCAACGTCAGCTCGTTGCGGCGCTCGCCGATCTGCGTGGCCCAGTTCTTCGAGTCGCCCATCTCGGCGCGGCTGTCGCTGATGCCGTCGCCTTCGGTCACCAGCAGGTCGACGTTCAAGCTCAGGCCGCGCTGGCCGGCAAAGGCCATCTCGCAGGCCGCCGCCCACAGGCCGCCGTCGCTGCGGTCGTGGTAGGCCAGCAGCTTTCCTTCGCTGCGCAGCTGGTTGATCGCGGCCACCAGCGCCTTCAGCTGCGCGGGGTCGTCCAGGTCGGGCGGCACGTCGCCGAACTGGCCGATCACCTGCGCCAGCATCGAACCGGCCATGCGGTTGCGGCCCGCGCCCAGGTCGATCAGGATCAACGTGGTGTCGGCGCCATCGGCCAAGGTCTTGAGCTGCGGCGTCAGCGTGCCGCGCACGTCGTCCAGTGTGGCGAAGGCGGTGACGATCAGGCTGACCGGCGCGGTGACCTGCTTCGCGCCCTCGGCATCGGTCCATTTGGTGCGCATCGACAGGCTGTCCTTGCCCACCGGGATGCCGATGCCGAGCGCTGGGCACAACTCCATGCCCACGGCCTTGACGGTGTCGTACAGCGCCGCGTCCTCGCCCGGCTCGCCGCAGGCGGCCATCCAGTTGGCACTGAGCTTGATGCGCGAGAGTTCGATGGGCGCGGCCAGCAGGTTGGTGATGGCCTCGCCCACCGCCATGCGGCCGCTGGCGGGGGCGTCGAGTGCTGCCAGCGGCGTGCGCTCGCCCAGGCTCATCGCCTCGCCGCGAAAGCCGGCGAAGTCGGCCAGCGTCACCGCGCAATCGGCCACCGGCACCTGCCAGGGGCCGACCATCGGATCGCGGTGGCTCAAGCCACCCACCGTGCGGTCGCCGATGGTGATCAGGAAGCGCTTGCTGGCCACCGTGGGGTGGCGCAGAACGGCCAGCGCCACCTCGGCCAGCTTCACGCCGGTGAGGTCCAGCGGCGGCTCGCTGCGCACCACGCGGGCCACGTCGCGGTGCATCTTGGGCGGCTTGCCCAGCAGCACCTGCATCGGCATGTCGATCACGCGCTCGCCACCGGGGCCGTCTTCGAGGATCAGTTCGGGCGCGTCGGTGGCCACACCGACCACCGCAAACGGGCAGCGCTCACGCGCGCACATCTGCTCGAACAGCGGCAGCAGGTCGGGGTCGATCGCCAGCGTGTAGCGCTCCTGGCTCTCGTTGCACCAGATCTCCTTCGGCGCCAGGCCGGATTCTTCCAACGGCACGCGGCGCAGGTCGAAGGTGGCGCCCTTGCCGGCACCGTCCACCAGCTCGGGGAAGGCATTGCTGATACCGCCGGCGCCCACGTCGTGGATGGCGACGATCGGGTTCGTGTCGCCCAGACTCCAGCAGTGGTTGATGACCTCCTGCGCGCGGCGCTGGATCTCGGGGTTGCCGCGCTGCACGCTGTCGAAATCCAGCGCCGCGGTGTTGGTGCCCGCGGCCATCGAGCTGGCGGCGCCGCCGCCCATGCCGATGCGCATGCCCGGCCCGCCCAGCTGCACCAGCAGCGTGCCGGCGGCAAACGGCAGCTTGTGGGTCTGGCCGGCGCTGATCGTGCCCAGGCCGCCGGCAATCATGATCGGCTTGTGATAACCCCGCTGCACGCCGGCCACGCGCTGCTCGAACACGCGGAAGTAGCCGGCCAGGTTGGGTCGGCCGAACTCGTTGTTGAAGGCCGCGCCGCCCAGCGGGCCGTCGACCATGATCTGCAGCGCGCTGGCGATGTGCTCGGGCTTGCCGATGGGGTGTGCCTCCCAGGGTTCAGCCAGCCCCGGCAGGTGCAGGTGGCCGACCGAAAAGCCGGTCAGCCCCGCCTTGGGCTTGGCACCGCGGCCGGTGGCGCCTTCGTCGCGGATCTCACCGCCGGCGCCGGTCGCGGCGCCCGGGAACGGGCTGATCGCGGTGGGGTGGTTGTGCGTCTCCACCTTCATCAGCACATGGGCGATCTCGTCGCGCGCACCGTAGGGAGGGGCGTTGGTGAAGCCCGAGCTTGTGGATTCAGGCAACCAGCGCTGCACCGGCCCGCCCTCCATCACCGCCGAGTTGTCGCTGTAGGCCACGATGCTGTGCTGGGGCGACAGCTTCTCGGTGTTGCGGATCATGCCGAACATGCTCAGCGGCTGGCGCTGGCCGTCGATGGTGAAATCGGCGTTGAAGATCTTGTGGCGGCAGTGCTCGCTGTTGGCCTGCGCGAACATCATCAGCTCGACATCGCTGGGGTTGCGGCCCAGCCGGGTGAAGGCGTCGACCAGGTAGTCAATCTCGTCGCCCGACAGCGCCAGGCCAAACTCGGTGTTGGCGGCCACCAGCGCCGTCTTCCCCCCACTCGTGCCGGCGTCCAGCACGTCGACATGCGCCAGCGGCTCGGCGGCCTGCTCGTCGAACAGGTGGCGCGCTGCGTCGCGCTCAAAGGCCACGCTCTCGGTCATGCGGTCGT
>Ga0155495_1170_pt3 | contig 16702 bp, 14 predicted proteins | sample RifCSPhighO2_12_FD_107153 | JGI IMG/M metagenome (GOLD analysis project Ga0155495, IMG submission 107153) | Burkholderiales bacterium RIFCSPHIGHO2_12_FULL_69_20
ACTACTTCGGCTCGAAGGAAGGCTTGTTCATCGCGGTGATCGAGCACACCTACCGCCGCTTCAACGAGGCCGAACAGGCGCTGGTGCTCGACACCACGCAGCCGCTGGCCGCGCTGGAGGCGGTGGTCCACTTCGTCTGGACCTACTACCAGAAGAACCCCGAGTTCATCACCCTGCTCAACAGCGAGAACCTGCTGCGCGGCAGGCACATCGCCAAGAGCGCGCGGGCACGCGAGTACTCGTCGCCGGCCCTGGCCATCACCGACCGCGTGCTGCAGGCCGGCATCGCGCAAGGCCTGTTCCGCGCCGAGCTGAATGCCCGCGACCTGTACCTGATGATCGCGTCGATGGCCTACTTCTACCTCAGCAACCGCTTCACGCTGTCGTCGTTTCTCGGCGAGAACCTCGAGGCCCCCGCCGCGCTGGCGCACTGGGAGACCTTCGTCACCGACGCGGTGCGCCGCACCGTGGTCACATCCGCGCCGGCTTGAGGTGATGCCCGACTTCATGTAGCCTTCACTACACCAAATCAAGGAGCGAAGCGCATGGCAGACGTGGCAGCAGGTGGCCAATCGGGCAAGGTGGTGATCCGCAACATCGGGCTGTTGCTCTCGGGCGACCTGGACCGCCCGATCCTGGACGCCGACACCATCGTGGTGGTCGACGGCGTGATCACCCAGGTCGGCAAGGAGAAGGACTGCAACGCCGAGTTGCCCGACACCCTGATCGACGCGCGGCAGACCTGCGTCGCCCCCGGCCTGATCGACAGCCACGTGCACCCGGTGTTCGGCGACTGGACGCCGCGGCAGAACCAGCTGGGCTGGATCGAGAGCACGATGAACGGCGGCGTCACCACGATGATCTCGGCCGGCGAGGTGCACCTGCCCGGCCGGCCGAAAGACATCGTCGGGCTGAAGGCACTGGCCATCACCGCGCAGCGCGCCTTCGACAACTTCCGCCCTGGCGGCGTCAAGGTTCTGGCCGGCGCGCCGGTGATCGAGAAGGGCATGGTCGAGGCCGACTTCGCCGAGCTGGCCGCTGCCGGCGTCAAGCTGCTGGGCGAGGTGGGCCTGGGCTCGGTGAAGGCCGGCTACGAGGCCCAACAGATGGTGGCCTGGGCGCGCAAGCACGGCATCCAGAGCACCATCCACACCGGCGGGCCCAGCATCCCCGGCTCGGGCCTGATCGACAAGGACGTGGTGCTCGAGGCCGACGCCGACGTCATCGGCCACATCAACGGCGGCCACACCGCGCTGCCCGAGGCCCATGTGTGCGAGCTGTGCGAGAGGAGCAGCCGCGCCATCGAGATCGTGCACAACGGCAACGAGAAGATCGCGATTGCCGCCGCGCAAGCCGCGCTGCAGCTGAAGTGCCCGCACCGGGTGATCCTGGGCACCGACGGGCCGGCCGGCTCGGGCGTGCAGCCGCTGGGCATGCTGCGGCTGATCGCGCTGCTGTCGGCCATGGGCAACATCCCGGCCGAGCTGGTGTTCTGCTTTGCCACCGGCAACACCGCGCGGCTGCGCAAGCTCAATTGCGGTCTGATCGAGGTCGGCCGCGACGCCGACTTCGTCTTCATGGACCGCGCCCAGCACACCGCCGGCCGCTCCCTGCTCGAGAGCGTGCAGCTGGGCGACATCCCCGGCGTGGGCATGGTGATGATCGACGGCATCGTGCGCTGCGGGCGCAGCCGCAACACGCCACCGGCCACCGAGGTGCCGGTGGTGGTGGGCGCGCACTGACCCGGTGTGAGGGCCTGATGCTGGCCGCCTAATCCAGCGTCAGCGCGTCCACCCAGGCCAGGCTGCGGGCCTTCGTATTGTCGGCATCACCGGCCACCGCCACCGCCAGCAAGGGTGGCACCACCGTGGTCTCGTCACCGAACAGCCGCAGGAAATCGGCCGCCACGTCGCGCTGCTCGGTGGCCCACTGGCGCAGCGGGGCTTCGGCCCCACGCAGCACCAGGTAACGCACCCGGCGCGAGTAGGCGTTGTCCACCGCGTCGCCGCCGGCCAGCCGCACGTCCCACACATAACAGACGGTGGCCGCGGGCAGCGGCTCGGGCGTGCTGCTGCGCGCCAGGCGCAACAGCTGGCGCTCGATGAATGGCACGGCCGACAGCGCATGGTCGAACAGCAGGCACACCTTGACGGCGCTGTCGTCGCCGGGCTTGCGGCGCAGATCGGCCAGGGCATTGGGCTGGTCGAGCCGCCAGCGCCAGGCCAGCCGCCGGCCGCTGCTGCCGGCGGGCATGGCATGCACCAGGTTGCCGTAGGAGCCGTTGGCCTCGATGCGCAGCGCGCGGCCGGCGTCCACCGGCGCGATGCGGTACTGGGTGCGCGGCAGGCTCTGCTGCGGCAGGCCGGCAAACAGCCAGGGCGGCGCTGGTGCGTCGCCCTCGCCCACCAGCGGGCCCAGCGTGGCGGCAGCGGCCGACAGGCTGATCAACAGCGCGCCGGCCAACGCACAGGCCGTTGTGCAGGCCGTTGCGCCGACCATCCGCCCGACTGGTGTCGCGGGCCTTGGTTCGTGGGTCATCGGGCTTCTCCAAACACTTGCCAGCCGGCGTGCACCCGCGCGGCCATCGTCAGGCCGCACAAGGCGGCAAAGCCCAGCGCCAGCGGTGCAAACAGCGCCGGCCACAGGCACATTGCGGCAAAGCAGACCAGCGTCTCGGTGGCCTCGGTCAGGCCGCCCAGGTAGTACAGGCCCTTCTTCGGATAGGCCAGGCTGGTCAGGCCGCGGCGCTCGGCCAGCACCGCAAACGCCAGGAAGCTGCTGGCCGTGCCGATGAAGGCCGCCAGCAGCACCGCTGCGGCCAGTGCATTGGCGGCGGGGTCGGCCAGTGCAAACGCCAGCGGGATGCTGGCGTAGAAGATGAAATCCAGCGTGATGTCGAGAAACGCACCACGGTCGGTGGGCCGGGTCAACCGGGCCACCGCGCCGTCCAGGCCGTCGGCCAGGCGGCTGGCCGCCATCAGCGCCAGGCCGGCCAGCGGCCGGTTCACAGCGATGCAGGCCGCCGCCGCCAGACCCAGCGCAAAACCGGCCCAGGTCACCTGGTCGGCCGACACCTGCCGGCGCACCAGCCCGGCGGCCAGCCGATTCAGCGCGGGGTTGATCAGGTGATGGAGCGGGCGGTCGAGCATGCGGCGCGCATCATCGCACCGCGCCGGGCCAGCCGCCCGGCGCGGGCTTACCTCGGCGCCATGCGGATGGCGCCGTCGATGCGCACGCTCTCCGCGTTCATGTAGCCGTTGGTGATCATGAACTCGGCCAGCGCGGCGTACTCGGTGGGGTCGCCCAGGCGCTTGGGGAACGGCACCGAGGCGGCCAGCGCGTCGCGCACCTTCTCGGGTGCGCCCTGCAGCAGCGGGGTGTTGAACAGGCCCGGCAGGATGGTGTTGACGCGGATGTTCTCGCCCATCAGGTCGCGCGCGATCGGCAGCGTCATGCCCACCACGCCGGCCTTGCTGGCCGAGTAGCTGGCCTGGCCCATCTGGCCATCCTGCGCCGCCACGCTGGCGGTGTTGACGATGGCGCCACGGTCGCCGTCGGGCAACACGGGCAGCGTCAGCATCCCGGCCGCGCTCTTGGCGATGCAGCGGAAAGTGCCGATCAGGTTGATCTGGATGATGCGTTCGAAGTTGGCGGTCGGAAAGGCCTTGATCTCGCCGGTGGTCTTGTCGCGGCCGGCGGTCTTGATGGCGTTGCCGGTGCCGGCGCAGTTGACGAGGATGCGCTCCTGGCCGATGGCCGCGCGCGATTTGGCGAAACCGGCATCGACCTCGTCTTCCTTGGTCACGTCGACCTTGCAGAACACGCCGCCCAGTTCGGCAGCCAGCTTCTCGCCGGCCTCGGCGTTCAGGTCGAACAGGGCCACCTTGACGCCGCTGGCGGCCAGACGGCGCGCGGTGGCGGCACCCAGGCCCGAGGCACCGCCGGTGATCACGGCCGAGATGGAGGAATCGAGTTTCATGAGCAGCACCCCTGAAGGTTGTGGAAGGAAGTGGATGGGGTCGAAGGACCGGGCTGACACGCTACCCCGCGGCCCCGGTGGCAGCCATCGTCCGAATCGACGAAGTTGCCGGGCGCACCCGGCGGTGGATCAGCTGGTGCGCACGCGGATCAGCCCCTCTTGCGCCACGCTGGCCACCAGCGCCCCGTCGCGTGACCACAGGCTGCCGCGGCAGAAGCCGCGTGCGCCGGCCAGCGACGGCGAATCGCTCTGGTAGAGCAGCCATTCGTCGAAGCGGAAGTCGCGGTGGAACCACATCGCGTGGTCCAGGCTCACGCCCTGCACGGCGGGCTGGTGCCAGGTCAGGCCATGCGGCAGCATGGCCACGCCCATCAGGCTCCAGTCGCTGGCATAGGCCAGCAGGGCCTGGTGCAGCAGCGGATCATCGGGCAGCGCATGCGGCGCGCGCACCCAGTGCAGCGCCTGCGCCGGCCGCGGCTCGGGCGCGAACGGATCGCGCGGGTTGACCGCCCGCAGCTCCACCGGCTGGGCCTGCTGCAGGAAGGCGCGCCGCCGCTCGGGCATGCGATCGGCCATCGCGCGCTCGCGCAGGTGCTCGTCGACCAGGCTCTCGGGCGGCGGCGCCTCGGGCATCGTGCCCTGGTGCGCCGGCCCGCCTTCACGCTTGTGGAACGAGGCCGACATGTGGAAGATCGCCTGCCCGTGCTGGATCGCCACCACCCGGCGGGTGGTGAAGCTGGCGCCGTCGCGGATGCGGTCGACGTCATAGACGATGGGCACGGCCTTGTCGCCGGCACGCAGAAAGTAGCCGTGCAGCGAATGCACCGAGTGCCCGGCCACCACGGTGCGGGCCGCCGCCATCAGCGCCTGGCCCAGCACCTGGCCGCCGAAGACCGCGCTGCCGCCCACATCGCGGTTGCGGCCGCGAAACAGGTTGTGCTCCAGCTGCTCCAGGCGCAATTGGTCGACCAGGTCGTCCAGGGCCCGACGGGTATCTTGGGTGTCGACGGCGTCGTGTTGGTCAGCAATCATGATGTCCCCATTGTGCCGGGCCCGTGGCACGGGGCTGGTTCAGAATGCCCGCTGATGCCCGCACTCCAACCCGCCGGCGGCCCACCGCCCACCACCCCCCAGACGCCCGGCCCGCTGTCGTCCAAGCTCAGCCCGCCAGTGGCGCGCGCCAGCCAGGTGCCGCGCCAGGCGGTGGTGCGGCGCCTGGCCGAGGCCGGCGGCGCCAAGCTGGTGCTGGTGCGCGCACCTGCCGGCTTCGGCAAGACCACCGCGATGGTGCAGGCGCGTGACCACCTGGCCGCCCAGGGCGTGGCCACCGCCTGGCTGACGCTGGAGCGCGCCGAGAACGACGTGCCACGCTTCCTGGCCTGCCTGCAGCAGGCGGCCGCACCCATCCTGCTGGGCGGCACGCTGGCCGACAGTCGGCCCGGCACCGGCCTGCACGACCCGCGTGCGGGCAGCCCGCTCAGCGACGCCCGGCTCGGCATCGTCGATGCGCTGGCGCGCCACGACACGCCGTTTGCGCTGTTCCTCGACGATTTCGAGCTGATCACCGAGCCCGCGGTGCTGGGCCTGGTGCGCGAGATCATCGACCACCTGCCGCGCCGCGGCCAGCTGGTGCTGGGCTCGCGCAGCCTGCCCGACCTGGGCCTGGGCCGGCTGCGTGCGGCCGGCCACCTGCTGGAGATCGACACCGAGCTGCTGCGCTTCAGCCGCGAGGAGACCCAGCACTTCCTGGCGCTGCGCCGCCCGGCGGCGGGCGCGGCCACCGGCGCCGGTGCGGCCGACTGGTCGACCCAGATCGACCACCTGCACCACAAGACCGAGGGCTGGATCGCCGCGCTGTGGCTGGCCTCGATGGCGCTGGATTCGGTGATCGCCCGCCAAGGCAGCGTGGCCGAGTTCATCGCCCAGTTCTCGGGCAGCAACCGCGCGGTGGCCGATTTTCTGGCCGAGGACGTGCTGGCCCGGCAAACCCCCGAGGTACGCGACTTCCTGCTGCGCACCAGCATCCTGCGGCAGTTCAACGCGCCGCTGTGCCAGGCGCTGAGCCCGCGCAGCGACAGCCGGCGCATCCTGGCGCAGCTGGACGCGGCCAACCTGTTCATCACGCCCATCGCGCCCAGCGCGCCCGCCGCGCCCATCCCGTCGATCCCGTCGATCCCGTCGATCCCGCCGGTGCCCGCCAGCGGCACGGCCGGCGCCGGGCCCGACGACCAGCGCGAGTGGCGTTACCACAGCCTGTTTTCAGACTTTCTGCGCGCCCAGCTGGCGCGCGAGCGGCCCGATGAGCTGGCCCGTCTGCACCTGGCCGCCTCGGGCTGGTACGAGGCGCAGGGCCGGCCGGTGCCGGCCATCGACCACGCCATCGAGGGCGGTGACGCGCCGCATGCCATCAGCCTGCTGGCCGCGCATGCCACGGCCTTTCTCGACCAGGGTCGCATGCGCCTGCTGGCGCGCTGGTTTGCCGCGCTGCCCGCCGCCGCGCTGGCCGATCGGCCGATGCTGCAGGTGGTCTCGCTGTGGGCCTGCACCCTCACCCGCGGGCCCTGGGCGGCGATGGAGCAGCTCAACCAATCGGGTGTGGCGCACAGCGCCGATGCCGCGGTGCGCGCGCACGTCAATGCGCTGCAGCCGATGCTGCTGGCCATGATGGACCGGGTGGAAGAAGCCGGCGCCATCGGCCGCGAGCACCTGGCCCGCGTGCCCACCGGCCAGCCCTTTGCCGACAGCGTGCTGTGCAACGCGATGGCCCATGTGCTGGGCGTGCTGGGCGAGCGCGAACAGGCCCAGCGCCTGCTGGATGCCGCCCGCCGCGGCCAGCAGGGCGGCGGCTTCAACCGCATGTACACCGAATCGGTCGAAGGCCTGCTCGACCTGCAGCAGGGCCGGCTGCGCCAGGCCACGGCGCGCTTCCGGCTGGCGCTGGGCATGGCCTCGGGCACCACGCCCGATGGGCTCTGGCAGCCCACCCACGGCAATGCCTGGGCCGGCGTGCTGTACGCCGCGGCCATGTACGAGGCGCACCAGCTGGCGCAGGCCGAGCACCTGCTCAACGTCTACCTGCCGCTGGCGCGCGACGTGGGCCTGCCCGACCACATGATCCACAGCCACGTGATGCGCTCGCGCATCGCCTTCGAGCGTGGCGACATCGACACCGCGCTGCAGGTCATCACCGAGCTGGAATACCTGGGCCACCACCGCCAGTTGCCGCGCGTGGTGGCCAGCGCCCGGCTCGAACGTGCCCGTGTGCTGATGCTGCAGGGCCAGGCCGAGGCCGCCGCTCAGGCGCTGGACCGCGCCGACGACCCCAGCGTGTGGCAGCGCGTGGCGCGCCACCAGATCAGCGCCCACGACGTGGACGACCTGCCGATCGCCCGGCTGCGCTGGCAGGTGCTGTTCGGTGATGCGGCCGCCGCCGCGCTGGCCGCCGCCGCCGGGGCCGCGCAGGCCCAGGCCGCGCAGCGCCAGCGCCGGGCGCTCAAGCTGCAGCTGCTGCAGGCCCTGGCGATGCAGCGCGCGGGCGATACCGCCGGCGCCGTGGCGTTGATGGCCCGGCTGATGCCGCTGGTGCAGGCCGAAGGCTTCGTGCGCCTGCTGCTCGACGAAGGCCCGGCCATGGGCCAGCTGCTGCGGCGCACCCGCCTCGCGCTGCAGGACGCCCCGGGCGGGCGCATCGATCCGCTGCAGGACGATTGCCTGCAGCGGCTGATCGCGCTGGCCGGCGACGAGCCCCCGCCCGACGAGCCTGGCCAAACCGACCACCCCGACAGCCTGGCCAGCGCCGGCAGCACGCCGCCGCCTCTGGCCGAGCCGCTCACCCGCAAGGAGATCCGCGTGCTGCAGCTGCTGGCCGAGGGCTACAGCAACAGCGCCATGGCCGAGAAGCTGTTCGTCAGCGACAGCACCGTGCGCACCCACCTGCGCAACATCAACTTGAAGCTGGGTGCGCGCAGCCGCACGCAGGCGGTGGCCATCGCGCGGCGGCTGGGGATGATGGCTTGAGCGACGGCGCACGCCCCCTGCTCTGGTCACCGCCGATGGCGCCGGCCGCGCCGCGCAACCTGTGCACCGATTGCGGCATCTCGCGCAGCGCCGAGCCCAAGCGCTGCGCCACGGCCTGCCAGTTCATCCAGCCCGACTACCCCGCGCTGGAAGCGCAGGTGCATGGCCGCGCGCGCGATCCGGCGCGCACCGACGAGCTGCACTTCGGGCCGTTCCGCCGCATGTTGCGCGCCTCGCTGGCCGCACCGCGCGACGGTGCGCAGTGGACCGGCATCACCACCCGCATTGCCGAGCGCCTGCTGGAGACCGGCGCGGTGGATGCGGTGCTGACCATGGCCCCCGACCCCCACGACCGCTGGCGCCCGGTGCCGGTGCTGGTGACCAAGCCAGCAGGCCTGGCCCAGTGCCGCGGCATGCGCATGGGCTACGCTCCGCTGCTGGCGCTGCTGGAGCCCGCACGCGCTGCAGGTTATCGGCGGCTGGCCGTCATCGGCATCCCGTGCCAGGTGTATGCGCTGCGCGCGCTCGAATCGTCGCTGGGGCTGGAGCGGCTGTACGTGATCGGCACGCCCTGCTCCGACAACACCACCACCGAGCGCTTCCACGATTTTCTGAACCTGGTGGCCGCGCAGATCGGCCGCAGCGCCGCCGAGATCACCTACCTCGAGTTCCGCGCCGACTACCGTGTCGAGCTGCGGCTGGCCGACGGCAGCACCCGGTTGATGCCCTTCCTGCAGCTGCCCATCTCCAAGCTGCCGAGTGATTTTTTCCCGCTGACCTGCCGCACCTGCGTCGACTACACCAACGTGCTGGCCGACATCACCGTGGGCTACATGGGCGGCCAGGGGCAACAGTGGCTGCTGGTGCGCAACCCGCGCGGTGAAGAGCTGCTGGGCCTGCTGGGCGATGAGGTGCGCACCAGCGCACCGGGCAGTGCCGGCCAGCGCGCCGGCGCGGTCAAGGGCTTCCTGGCCAACGTGCAGCGCGCCGCCGGTGGCCTGCCGCTGCGCCGCATGCCCGACTGGCTGCGCCCCATCGTCGGCTGGTTGATGCCGCGGGTGGGCCCGCGTGGGCTTGAGTTCGCCCGCACGCGGGTCGAGATGAAGGCCATCGAGACCGTGCTGCACCTGCGGCGCGAGCTGCCGCGGCGCATGCGCCACCTGGTGCCGGCGCATGTGTGGGCGCTGGTCAAGCCCTACGGCCTGGCGCCCGGGCCCGACGAAACGCCCTGAACGTCGAGCCGCGGCGCGTTCAGAACCCCAGCCGTTTGGCCGACGACAGGCACAGCACCACCTCGCTGGTGCACTGTGCAAACGGTGTGCCCGCGGTCAGCGCGGCCTCGGCCTGTGGGTACTGGCGCTGGTTGATCAGTTCGCCCACCCGGCCGGCGGCCTGGTGAAACTCGGCATGACGCGCCATCAGCGCCACGAAGTTGGGCTTGCCCGCATGGCAACGCCCGCCGTCGCCGTGCACCCACTTGCCCAGCGCACAGCGGTCGTCGCGCAACAGCGTGGCGGTGTCCACCGTCTGGCGCTGCTCGATGGCCGCGCGCAGCTTCACCTTCCACAGCCGGTGCGCGTCGATGATGGCGTCCACGTCGATGCCATCCACCTGCCAGGCCTTGGCCGCACCGTCGTCGGGCAGCCGGAACTCGTCGACCCGCGCGGCCAAACGCACGGCGATGTCGCGCTGCGTGCCGGCCGATGCCGCGGCCTGCTGCACCAGCGCCGCATTGGCCTGCGTGGCGCGGTCCAGCTCCTGCACGGCCTCGCGGATCTGGCCCAGGCCCAGCGTCTGCTCCCGCGCGCCACGCGCCACCTCGTCGAGCAACTGGCGCACGTTGGCCGCATTGCCCACCACGTCGTCCATGGTGCTGCCGGCCTGGCGCACTGCGGTCATGCCGCCGTCCACCGCGCTGACGCTGGCGCCGATCAGCGCCTTGATCTCGCGCGCGGCCTCGGCGCTGCGCTGCGCCAGGCTGCGCACCTCGCTGGCCACCACGGCAAAGCCGCGGCCTTGTTCACCGGCGCGCGCCGCCTCCACCGCCGCGTTCAGCGCCAGGATGTTGGTCTGGAAAGCGATGCCGTCGATGGTGCCGATGATGTCGGTGATGCGGCGCGAGCTGTCCTGGATGCGCGCCATCGTGGCCGCCACCTCGTGCATCACCGCGCCACCGCGCTCGGCCACCTCGGCGTTGCCGTCGGCAATGCGCGAGGCCTGGGCCACCGATTCGGCGCTGGACGCCACGGTGGCCGAGGTCTGCTCCAGCGCCGCCGACGATTGCTCCAGCGCCGCGGCGGTGGCCTCGGTGCGGGCCGACAGATCGCTGGTGCCCTGCGCCGCCTCGATGCTCGATCGCACCACCGTGTCGCTGGCGCCCTGCACCGCCGCCACCGTCTCGCGCAGCGCGGCCTGCATGAAGCGCAGTTCGCGCAGCAGCGCGCCCACCTCGTCGCGGCCTGCGGCTGGAATCTCAGCCCGCAGATCCCCCATGCTGATGTTGATCAGGTGCTTGCGCAGCGCCTTGAAACCACCGGTCATCGCCCGGTGCACGCCCATCAGCAGCACCAGCGCCAGCAGCACGCCCCCGGCGCTGATCGCCGCCGACAGCCACAGCGCCTGCTGCAGGCCTTGCTGGCGCTGAGCCAGCAGCTCGTCGAGCACGGCCAGATTGTGGCCCGCCTGCTCGAACTGCGCCTGCAGCGTGCGGTTCATGGCCTGCACGTAGGGCGCGCGCTGGCCGTCCAGCCCCGCTGCCTTGGCATCGGCGCCGGCACCGTCACCGGCCGGCGGTGCCAGGCTGCGCCGCACCAGGGCCAGCGCCTGCTGCGTGGCCTGCGGTCCGTCGTCGATCTTCAGGCGCGCGGCCACCTCGGGCGCATCGGCCTTGACCTTGGCCAGCGCCACCTGCGCGCGCTGCAGCTCATGCTCGACCACCGCCAGCCGACGCTCCACCTGCAGCGCGGCCGCCGCTGACAGGTTGCCCGCCTGCAGCGCGCTGCCGCCCAGGCCACGCAGTTCGGCGGTGTTCTGGATGATCTGCGGCGCATGCAGCAGCGCCGCGCTCATCAGGTGGTAGGTGGTGGCGGCCGGGTCCAGCGACAGCCCCGAGCCATCGGTGCTGCGGTCGAGCAATGCCACCAGCGCGCGCGACAGGCCGTTCAGGCCATCGAACACCGCCTCGGGCTTGGCGCCCGGCACGTCGGCGGCCTGCGCCGCCGTCAAGGCCAGTGCCACGTGGCGCCAGGCGTCCACCGTGTCCAGCCGGGTGCCCAGCTCGGTCTGCAGGGTCAGCAGGTCGGCATGGGCCTTTTCGTAGTGCTGGCGTGCGCCGGCGGCGCTGGCCGCGGCGTCGCCAAAGGCCGCGCTGCGCGCCTCGAAGCGCCATTGCCCGGCCTGCTGCAGGGCGACATAGACGGCGCGTGCCAGGCGCACGCCGTCGCGCTCGGTCTGCGTCGATCGGATGTCCTGCTGGCCACGGGCCAGCTGGCTGGCCAGCAGGTAGGTCAGCGGCAGCGCAAACGCGGCGGCCACCAGCACCATCTTGATCGGAAAGCGCAGGCCCCGCATCGCATGCCCCACCGGGCGCCACAGCCCCAACCCCACCCACCAATCGCCCAAACTGCGCATGCCTGAAGTCTCCACATCCAACGGCGGGCGAATGCCACCGGTCGTGGTCAGATTTCGGCCGCGTGTGGGGAAACTTGAACTTTCAGGCCGCCTGCCCGGCGCGGCGCCTCAGCGCGGCTGGCGCAGCTGCCGGTCGAACAGGCTGAACAGCCGCGCCCAGTGGCGCTCGGCCGACGGCTTGTCGTAGATGCCCGCGCGCAGCGGAAAGGCAAAGCCGTGCTGCGCACCGGGGTACCACTCCAGGCGGTGCGGCGTGCCCGCCGCCTGCAGCGCGGCCTGCAGCTGGGCCACCTGCGCGGGCGTGGCCCACTGGTCATGCTCGGCACAGGCGAAGTAGCTCTCGCAGCGGACCTTGGGCACCACCAGGTGCGGTGAATCAGGCTTGTCGGTGACCATGTTGGCGCCGTAGATCGACGCGATGCAGCGCAGCCGATCCGGGAAGGCCGCCGCCGCCCACACCACGAACGGCCCGCTCATGCAGTAGCCCACCGCGCCGATGCGCGTGGCGTCGGCCGCCGGCAGGCCATCGACGAAGGCCAGCATCGCCCGCGTGTCGACCTCGACGGTCTTGGCGCTGAGCGAATGCATGTGGCCGAACATCTCCGCAAAACCGGCCTCGTTGCGCTCCTTCAGCCAGTACTCGCGGGTGCGGCGGTAGTACAGGTTGGGCAGCACCACGCAGTAGCCCACGCTGGCCAGGCGCCGCACCATGTCGTGCAGCTCTTCGCGCTTGCCGGGGGCGTCCATGTAGAACAGCAGCACCGGGTGCGGGCCGCCTTCGTCGGGATGCACGACAAAGGTGTTCATCGCACCGTCGTCGGTGGGGATGTCGAGGTGGTGTTCGATCATGCGGGGTTCTCCGGGACGGTCAGGCCGCCATCATTCGTCGAGGTCATTTCCAGGCAAAGGTCGGCTGCTCGTAGTGCCACACCCGTGTCGCGCGGCCCAGCACGCACACCTCGCGAAACTGGTAGATCAGCGCCGCGGTGGGCGCGGCGATCCAGTTGTCGCCCAGCGGCATCTTCAGCACCGGGTGCTCGCTGCCTTCCAGCGGCTCGAGGATGGGCGCATCGGCGCGCAGAAACTCGGTGATGCGGATGCGGTGGATGCTGGCCACCTCGGCCGGGTTGGGATGCAGCTTGCGCGCCTCGCCGGCCCACACCACGATCGGCGTCATCGCATAGCCCGAGCGGGTGATGAAGGTGTCCAGCCGGCCCAGCACGTCGGCCTCGGTCAGCTGCAGGCCCACTTCTTCCTGCAACTCGCGCAGCGCGGTCTGCTCGGGCGTCTCGCCCTCGTCGATGCGCCCACCGGGCAGCGCCCACTGGCCGGCATGGCCACGCAGGCTCTTGGCGCGGCGGGTGAGGATCAGCGCGGCCTGGCGGCTCCAATGGCCGGATTTCTGCAGGCCCCACAGCGCCGAGCCGGGGCCTTCGTCGGTGATGGCCAGCGCCACCGCCGCGCGCTTGTGGCCGGCCTCGTCCGGCGCGTGCAACTGCCAGCCGGCCAGCCGGTCGGCCACCTGCTGGCGCAGGGCATCGTCGCGTTGCATCGGAGCGCCGATCAGCTCGAGGCGATCAAGGCGCGCGGCCCAGATCGGCCTCGGCAAACACCGGCGCGCGTTTCTCCAGGTTGGCACGCACGGCCTCCAGCTGGTGCGGGGCGCCCATCAGCGCCACCTGCTCGTCGCTCTCGGCCTGCAGCAGCGCGCGGGCGCTGTCGGCCAGCACCTGGCTGCTGGCGTTCATCAGCCGCTTGTCGGCGCGCAGCGCGCTGGGGCTGCGCTGCGCCAGCGCCTGCGCCATCGCGCGCGCCTCGGCCAGCGGATCGGCACACACCCGGGTGGCCAGGCCCAGCGCCACCGCCTCGGTGCCGTCGACGATGCGGCCGGTGTAGGTCAGCTCACGCGCATGGTCGTCGCGCACCAGGCCGCGCAACAGCACCACGCCGGCCATGTCGGGCACCAGGCCCCACTTGATCTCCATGACGCTCATCTTCAGGTCGGCCGTCACCAGCCGGATGTCGGCGCCCAGCGCCACCTGCAGCCCGCCGCCAAAGGCCACGCCGTGCACCGCCGCGATCACCGGCACGGGGATCTCGCGCCAGCCCAGGCCCACGTACTGCGCCGAGTTGGCAATGCCGTGGGTGCGTGGCCGCAGGTCGCGCGTGGCGCCCGGCTCGCCGCTGTTGAGCCTGGCCATGCGGCCCATGTCCAGCCCGGCGCAGAAGGCCTTGCCCTCGCCGTGCAGCACCACCACACGCAACCCCGGCTCGGCCTTCAGCCGGGTGATGGCCGCGGCCAGCGCGTCGAACATCGCAAAGTCCAGCGCGTTCATCTTGTCGGCACGCACCAGGCAGACGTCGGCGACGCCGTTGGAATGAATGGTGATGCGGACGCGCTCTTCCATGCAGGATCTCCTCGAATTAGGCTCGGGCGATTCTGGCAGTGGGCTGGCAGCGGCGCATGTCACCAAGGCGCCGGCTGGCGGGCATGCGGCGCCAAGCGGCTTGCGGCGCAGGGCCGTCAGCCGGCGGCAATCAGCAGCTGCCCCACCGGCGCGGCCGCAGGCTTCACGCGGATCTCGATGTCGTAGCCCAGGCGGTTCAGGCAATCCATCAGCTTGCGCTCGGACAGGTTGCTGAAATCGCCGCGCATCATGTCCGACACCTTGGGCTGTGTGATGCCCATGCGCTGGGCTGCGGCCTGCTGCGTCAGCCCCAGGCCCTGCATGGCCTTGCGGATCTCGATGACCAGGCCGGTCTTGATCCTCAGCTTGTCGGCGTCGGGCACGCCCAGATCGGCATACACGTTGCCACTGCCGCGCTGCACGGCCACCCCGTCAATCACCCGCGTCTTCATCCTGCAACTCCTTGGCCCGCGCTTGGGCAACCTTCAACCTCGCGCGGACGATCTCCATGTCGACCTTCGGCGTCGCGATGCCTTGCTTGCTCTTCTTCTGGAAGCAGTGCAAGACGAACACCGCCGCCTTGAACTTGACGGTGTAGACAGCCCGATAAGTGCCGCCCACATCGCTGTCGACCACCTCGACGACGCCGGCACCACCAAAACCCTGGAGCACCTTCGCGGCGTCATGCTGATCACCGTGCTGGGCCAGCGACAGCGCAAATCCGAAGAAGCGCCGCACCGGCATCGGCAGCGCCATCAAATCCTTGTGGCTGCTGCCGACCCACTCGAGCGGCTTTTCAGTCTGCCGGGGCATCGGACGAATATACATGAAATGGGATAAAAACCGAGATCTGCCCATGTCCACCTGCCGCCAGCGCAGGTGCACCTGCCTATCATCGGACGCATGACCCCCACCCCCTCCGCCGCCCACGCCTTCATCACCCGCTGGCAGGGCAGCACCGCGTCCGAGCTGTCCACCGCGCAGAGCTTCGTCATCGAGCTGTGCGATCTGCTGGGCGTGCCGCGCCCGCATGCCACCGAGGACAAGGCCTACATGTTCGAGCGGCCGGTCACCTTCCGCCACGGCGACGGCAGCGAGAGCCCGGGCCGCATCGACTGCTACCGCCGCGGCGCCTTCGTGCTCGAAAGCAAGAAGCTCCACCCCGGCGCCCGGGCCGCCGGCGGCACCACCACTGCCACCACCACCAAACGCTTCGACGACGCCCTGCTGCGCGCCCGCACCCAGGCCGAGGGTTATGCCCGCGCCCTGCCCCCGGCCGAAGGCCGGCCGCCCTTCGTGGTGGTGGTCGACGTGGGCCATGTGATCGAGCTGTATGCCGAGTTCACCCGCTCGGGCGCCACCTACACGCCCTTCCCCGACCCCAAGAACCACCGCATCCGGCTGGCCGATCTGGCCGACGAGGCGGTGCGCCAGCGCCTGGCGCTGCTGTGGACCGACCCGCTGGCGCTGGACCCGGCGCGCGCCAGCGCCCGCGTCACCCGCGCGGTGGCGGTGCAGCTGGCCACGCTGGCGCAATCGCTGGAGGCCTCGGGCCACCGCCCCGAGGTGGTGGCCGGCTTCCTCACCCGCTGCCTGTTCTGCATGTTTGCCGAAGACGTGGGCCTGCTGCCCGCCGTGCCCGGTGCGCTGGCCGGCACGGTCGACGGCAGCAGCGGCGCGGTGGGCAGCTTCGTCGGCCTGCTGCGCCAGCACCGCGACCACCCCGCCGTGCTGCAGCAGATGCTGCGCGTGCTGTGGACCGACATGGACCGCGGCGGCTTCAGTGCCGCGCTGGCGCAGGACGTGCTGCGCTTCAACGGCAAGCTGTTCAAGGGCTCGGCCGCCGATGGTTACGCGCTGCTTCTTGCGCCCGATCAGATCGACGGCCTGCTGCAGGCCGCGCGCGCCAACTGGCGCGAGGTGGAGCCGGCCATCTTCGGCACCCTGCTCGAGCGCGCGCTGCACCCCGACGAGCGCCACGCGCTGGGCGCGCACTACACGCCGCGGGCGTATGTCGAGCGGCTGGTGCTGCCCACCGTGGTGGAGCCGCTGCGCGCCGACTGGGCCAACGCCCAGGCCGCCGCGCTGCTGCTGGTGCGCGAGGCCGAGGCGCTGGACGATGCGAAGAAGCGCGAGGCCAAGCTCGACGAGGCGCGCGCCGAGATCCGCCGCTTTCACCATCAGCTGTGTTGCACCCGCGTGCTCGATCCGGCCTGCGGCAGCGGCAACTTTCTCTACGTGACGCTGGAGCACCTGAAGCGCCTGGAAGGCGAGGTGCTGAACCAGCTCGACGCGCTGGGCGACACGCAGGCCAAACTGGGCATGGAAGGCGAGACGGTGACGCTGCAGCAGCTGCGCGGCATCGAGTTGAACGAGCGCGCCGCCGCGCTGGCCGAGCTGGTGCTGTGGATAGGCTGGCTGCAGTGGCACATCCGCACGCTGGGCGCCAGCAGCGTGGCCGAGCCAGTGGTGCACGACTACGGCAACATCGAATGCCGCGACGCGGTGCTGGCCTGCGACCGGGTGGAAGCGGCGCTGGACGGCGACGGCCGCGTCATCACCCGCTGGGACGGCAAGACCTTCAAGCCCAGCCCGGTGACCGGCGAGCCGGTGCCCGACGAGGCGGCGCGGGTGGCGCAATGGGCCTACGTCAACCCGCGCCGCGCCG
>Ga0155495_1179_pt1 | contig 16491 bp, 15 predicted proteins | sample RifCSPhighO2_12_FD_107153 | JGI IMG/M metagenome (GOLD analysis project Ga0155495, IMG submission 107153) | Burkholderiales bacterium RIFCSPHIGHO2_12_FULL_69_20
ACCGATCTGAATGCCAGGTTCCATCGGACCCGCCAGAGCGGCATTGACGAAGAACTGTTCGACGTCATCGCCGGGTTCGACGCGATGGCGCCACATGGATGACGCATCTCGATGACGCGGCATGTTCGGTGACGTACAGATGGGCAGGACCGAGCGCGCTACCTTCATCCATTGTTCATCAGCGGGGGGCCTTGCATGCCGATGCCGAGTTCTGCCATCTACAACTACATCGTCCGTGAGCTGGCGCCCACCGAACATGAGCCGGACGAGGCGCCGATCACCATCGTCTGCGAACCGCTGGGCTTGCCGGGCAGTTCCGGCGCCCGCGGCGCGATGTCCATGCGCCTGAAGGCGGGAACGACACCGGAAGAAGCGCGGGCTATCGCGAGCACGCTGCAGGCCAGGGTCAAGGGCTTGTGCCACCTGGAGGCGTCGAGCGACGAAGCCGGATGAGCGCGACCGGCGCACTGCCGCTCAATGGACTTGCCACGACAGCAGGGGCGGCAGGCCAGGCGACGCCGGACAAGGCAGTTGCAGAACCGATCCCAGGGAAGCTCGGCCTGGGCCTGTTGGTGGCGCTGGTCGTCGGCTCGATCATCGGCAGCGGCATCTTCGGCCTGCCGCAGAACATGGCGGCTGGCGCCGGCGCCGGCGCGATCCTCATCGGCTGGACCATCACCGGCATCGGCATGCTGCTGCTGGTGCGCGTGTATCAGATGTTGTCGCTGCGCAAGCCCGAGCTCGACAACGGCGTCTACGCCTATGCCCGCGCACTGTCGGGCGAGTACGTCGGCTTCAACTCTGCCTGGGGCTACTGGGTCAGCGCCTGGATCGGCAATGTCGGCTACCTGGTGGCCGCTTTCGGTGCGCTTGGCTACTTCTTCCCGGTGTTCGGCACCGGCAATTCACCGTCAGCCATCGCCGGCGCCTCGCTGGTGCTGTGGGGCATCCACTTCATGGTGCTGCGCGGCATCCAGGGCGCCGCGGTGCTGAACGCGGTGGTCACGGCGGCCAAGATCGCGCCGCTGCTGCTGTTCATCGTGCTGGTGGCCATGGCCTTCGAGCTCGACACCTTCCGCCTCGACTTCTGGGGCGACGCCAAGCTCGGCTCGGTGCTCGACCAGGTCAAGAGCACGATGTTGGTCACGGTGTGGGTGTTCATCGGCATCGAAGGTGGAGCCTCGTCAAGCAGGTCGCCACCTCGTGGCTCGACGACTACGCGCCGAGCATGGGTGCGGCGCTGGCCTACTGCACGATGTTCTCGCTGGCGCCGCTGCTGCTGATCGTGGTGTCGGTGGCCGGGCTCGTGTTCGGTGAAGACGCCGCCCGCGGTGAGATCCAGGCGCAACTGCAGGACCTCATGGGCGAGGCCGGTGCGGGCGCGGTGCAGGGCCTGCTGGCCAGCGTGCGCGAGCCGGCCGAGGGCCTGACGGCCACCGCCGCACCAGCGCCATGCTCGCCGCCTTGGGCCGGCGTCTGGGTCCGGTGTTCGGCGGCTGGCAGACGGTGGTGGAGACGGGCAATGCCGTCGGTGGCTTCCTGCTCGTGGCCTTCATGTTTGGCCTGATCTACAAGGTCATGCCACGCCAGCGTGTGCTGGCGTCCGACGTGTGGCTGGGCGCCTTGCTCGCGGCCCTGCTGTTCACGGCAGGCCGGTTCGTCATCGGCGCCTACATCGGCCGCAGCGGCGTCGCGTCGGGTTTTGGCGCAGCGGGCTCGCTGGTGGTGGTGCTGCTGTGGGTGTATTTCCCTGCGCAGATCCTGCTGGTGGGCGCGGAGTTCACCTGCGTCTACGCCCGCACCTTCGGCGCGCGCAAGTCGGCAGCGGCCGCCGCCTGACCCGCCTCGCTTCGCCAGCGGTCGGCAGCGCCGCTGAACGCCTCACGGCGGCGCCAGCGCGGCATCGACGGTGGCCTGCGCCTCGACCAGGATGCGTTGCAGATGCTCGGCGTCCTGAAAGCTTTCGGCGTAGATCTTGTAGATGTCCTCGGTGCCGGAGGGCCGCGCCGCGTACCAGCCGCTCTGGGTGCTGACCTTGATGCCGCCGATGGGCGCGTCGTTGCCCGGTGCGCGGTTCAGGACGCTGACGACTGCCTCGCCTGCCAGCGTGGTCGCGTCGATCATCTTCGGCGACAAGGCCGCCAGGCGGCGCTTCTGCGGCGCCGTCGCCGGTGCTTCGACACGGTCGGCGACGGGGTGCCCCAGTTGCGCCGCGAGTTCCCGGTACAACGCGCCCGGGTCGCGACCACAGCGCGCCGTGATCTCGGCCGACAGCAAGGCCGCGGTGATGCCGTCCTTGTCGGTGGTCCAGACCGTGCCGTCGCGGCGCAGGAACGCGGCGCCGGCGCTTTCTTCGCCGCCAAAGCCCAGGCTGCCGTCCAGCAGGCCCTGCGAGAACCACTTGAAGCCGACCGGCACCTCGAACAGCCTGCGCTCCAGGCGCGCCGCCACGCGGTCGATGAGCTGCGTGCTGACCATCGTCTTGCCGACCGCGGCCGATGCACCCCAGCCGGGCCGATGCCGGAACAGGTGGTCGATGGCGACCGCCAGGTAGTGGTTCGGCGGCAGCAGCCCGGCGCCAGGCGTGACGATGCCGTGGCGGTCGTGGTCGGTGTCGCAGGCGAAGGCGATGTCGTAGCGGTCCTGGATGGCGATCAGGCGCTGCATCGCATGGGCCGACGACGGGTCCATGCGGATCTGACCGTCCCAGTCCAGCGACATGAAGGCGAAGGTCGGATCGACGGTTTCGCTGACCACCGTCAGGTCGAGCTTCCAGCGCTCGGCGATGGCGGCCCAGTAGTGCACGCCGGCGCCGCCGAGCGGATCAACGCCCATGCGCACCCCCGCACGGCGGATCAGGTCGAGGTCGATCACCTGGTCGAGATCGGCCACGTAAGTCGTGAGGTAGTCGTGGCGGTGCGTGGTGGTCGCAGCCAGGGCCCTGGCGTGCGGCATGCGGTGGACGCCGGCCAGTCCGTTTTCGAGGAAGCGGTTCGCGGCCGCCTGGATGGCGTCGGTGATGTCCGCGCCCGCCGGCCCCCCGTGCGGCGGGTTGTACTTGAAGCCGCCGTCGTGCGGCGGGTTGTGCGAGGGGGTGACGACGATGCCGTCGGCGCGATGAATGGCTCCAACGATGTCGCCGCGGTGGCGGCGGTTGTGGGTCAGGATGGCGTGCGAGATCGCAGGCGTCGGCGTGGGTTCGTCGTCCGTCGCCAGCATCACCTCCACGCCGTTGGCGGCCAGTACCTGGAGCGCGCTCGCGCAGGCCGGCGCGGACAGCGCGTGCGTGTCGATGCCCATGAACAGTGGCCCGCCGATGCCCTGGGCCCGCCGGTGGTCGCAGATCGCCTGCGTGACGGCCAGCACGTGCCATTCGTTGTACGACCCATCGAAGGCCGAGCCACGGTGGCCCGAGGTGCCGAAGGCGACACGCTGCGCCGGCATGGTCGGATCGGGGCGCCGCGCGTGGTAGGCCGCGACGAGCTTGTCGACGTCGATCAAGACTGAGGGCGGCGCGGGCTGGCCGGCGAGGGGGCTGACGCGGGTGCTCACGGGCGGGTGCTCACGGTTCCGGGCCCCGCTCGCGCCTGGCCAGCTGTTGCCGGGCCGCGGCCAGCACATGGGCCACGTCGAAGCCGAAATGCGACAGCGCCGCCGGGCCTGGCGCCGACTGCCCGAAGCCGTGCATCGCGATGATCGCGCCATGCCGGCCGACATAGCGGTCCCAGCCCAGCGCCGCTGCCGCCTCGACCGACACGCGGGCCGTCACGGCTGCGGGCAGCACATGGTCTCGATAGGCCTCGTCCTGGCGCTCGAACAGATCCCACGACGGCATGCTGACCACGCGGGCCTTCAGGCCTTCGAGCGTCAGCTGCTCAAAGGCGGCGATGCACAGGGCCACCTCGCTGCCGCTGGCCAGCAGCATCACATCGGGCCGCCCGTCGTCAGCGTCGGCCAACACGTAGGCCCCGCGGGCAACGCCGGCGGCGCTGGCGTAACGACGCCGGTCCAGCGTGGGCAGGGCCTGGCGCGACAGCACCAGGCTGGCCGGTCGGTCGCGAAGCGCCATCACCACGCGCCAGGCCTCGGTCACCTCGTTGGCGTCGGCAGGGCGCAGCAGCACCATGCCGGGCATGGCGCGGAACGAGGCCAGTTGCTCGATGGGCTGGTGCGTGGGGCCGTCGTCGCCCAGCGCGATCGAATCGTGGGTCCAGACATAGACCACGGGCAAGCCCATCATCGCGGCCAGGCGGATGGCACCGCGGCAGTAGTCGGTGAAGACGAAGAAGCTGGCGGCAAACGGGCGCAGCCCGGACAGCGCCATGCCGCTGGCCACCGCGCACATCGCGTGCTCGCGGATGCCGAAGTGGACGTTGCGGCCCGCGGGTGACGAGGGTTCGAAAGCGCCGGCGAAGTCGCTGGCCAACGTGGTCTTGGTCGAAGGCGCCAGGTCGGCCGCGCCGCCGAGCAGCCATGGCACGTGGGCGGCGATCGCATTGAGTACCTGCCCCGAGGCGTCACGCGTGGCCAGCCCCTTGGCATCCGGCTCGAAGGCCGGCAGCAGGCTGTCCCAGGCGCCGGGCAGTTCGCGCCGCTGCATCTGGTCGATCTGCGCGGCCAGCTCGGGGTATTGCGCGCGGTAGGCCGCAAAGCGCTCGCACCAGGCCTCGTGCGCGCCAGTGCCACGCCGACCGAAGTGGGCATGGAAATGTTCGCGCACGCCGTCGGGCACGGCAAAGCTCGCGTCGGGGTCGAAGCCGTAGAACTGCTTGGCCGCGCGCGCCTCGTCCACGCCCAGCGGCTCGCCGTGGGCGGCGGCGGTGTCCTGCTGGTGCGGGGCGCCGTAGCCGATATGGCTGTGCACGATGACCAGGGTCGGGCGGTTGTCGGTGGCCTCGAAGGTGCTCAGCGCGAGGGTCGTGGCCTCGATCTCGTTGGCGTCGGGCACCTGCAGCACCTGCCAGCCGCAGGCCGTGAAGCGCGCGCCGACGTTTTCGGTGAAGGTGATGTCCGTCGAGCCTTCGATGCTGATGCGGTTGCTGTCGTAGATCCAGCACAGCCGGCCGAGCTTCAGGTGGCCGGCGAGCGATGCGGCCTCGGCGCTCAGGCCTTCCATCATGTCGCCGTCGCCGGCCAGCGCGAACACGCGGTGCTCGAACAGCGTGAATCCGGGGCGGTTGTAGGTGGCCGCCAACCAGGCCTGGGCGATGGCCATGCCCACGCTGGTGGCCACGCCCTGGCCCAGCGGCCCGGTGGTGGTCTCGACGCCGGTCGTCCAGCCGTGCTCGGGGTGGCCCGTGCAGCGACTGCCGGCCTGGCGGAAGCGCTGCAGGTCGGCCATCGCGACGGCCAGGCCTTCGCGGCTGCGGTCCAGGCCTGTTGCCGCCTTCACGCCGCACAGGTGCAGCAGCCCGTACAGCAGCGCCGAGGCGTGGCCCACCGACAGCACGAAACGGTCGCGGTCGGGCCACGCCGCGTCTTCGGGGTCGAAGCGCAGGAAGCGCTGCCACAGGCAGTAGGCCGTGGGCGCCGCGCCCATCGGTGTGCCCGGGTGGCCGGAGTTCGCCTGCTGCACCTGGTCGATGGCCAGGGTGCGCAGCGTGTTGATGCACTGCAGGTCCAGCGTCTGTACTTCATGGCCCGCCTGCCGGGCCGGCCGGGTGCCGACCGTGTTCACGCGCGCTGAGCCGGTGCTGCGCCGCACCCCGCGCTGCTGTTTGCACATTTCTCTCGGATGCGGGTCAGCAAGGCATGCCACGAAGTGGCGAAGGAATCTACACCCTCCCGCTGCAGCCGCGCGGCCAGTGCGTCGTCGTCCACACCCTCGCGGTGGAACGCCTCGATCACAGCTTCGGCGTAGCCGCCGTCGGGCGGCAGTGGTCGCTCGACCCGGCCGTGGTCGGCGAAGGCCAGCAGCGTCTTCTCCGGCAGTGTGTTGATCGTGCCGGGCGCTGCCAGCGCCTGCACGTAAAGCGTGTCCGGGGCGGCAGGGTCCTTGGTGCCGGTGCTGGCCCACAGCAGGCGCGGCGGGCGCGCACCGGCTGCCGCAAGCCGCTGCCAGCGCTCGGACGCCAGCAGTTCGCCATGCGCCTTGTAGGTGCGCATCGCGATGGCGATGCCCAGCCGGTTGTGGAAGGGCGACGAGACCTCCTGCTTCACGGCCACGTCCCAGCGGCTGACGAAGAGCGACAACACCGACGCCACCTTCAGGTCCAGTCCTGCCGCCAGCCGGCGTTCGAGCCCGCGCATGCCGGCTTGCGCCGCAGACAGCACGTGCTCGCGCGAGAACAGCAGCGTGACGTTGACCGGCACGCCGTCGAAGATCACCTCCTCGATGGCCTCGATGCCTTCGGGCGTGCCCGGGATCTTGATGAACAGGTTGGGCCTGTCCGCTTTGCGGTGCAGCCTGTTCGCCGCCTGGATGGTGCGGGCGGCGTTGCCGGCGAGCAGCGGCGAGACCTCGAGCGACACATAACCGTCCACGCCGTCGCTGGCGTCGAAGGCGGGCCGGAACAGGTCGGCCGCCTGCATCAGGTCTTCCAGCGCCAGCTCGAAGAACAGTTCTTCCTCCGCCAGGCCCGCATCGTGCAGCACACGGATGCTGGCGTCGTAGCTGTCGCCCGCGCCGATGGCGTGTTCGAAGATCGTGGGGTTCGAAGTCAGGCCGGTCACCGACAGGTCCTGGATGTAACGCGCCAGGGTGCCGCTTTGCAGCAGCGTGCGCGTGATGTTGTCCAGCCATAGGCTCTGGCCGAGCTGATGCAGTGCCTGCGTGGCAATCATGTTCGCGGTCCTTGGTTCAGGTGGGGCGGGTGGGTTCAGGGCCAGGCTTCTCGACATGGCCACCGAATTCATGCCGCATGGCCGACTGCACCCGGTTGGCAAAGTCAGCTTGCCCGCGCGAGTCGAAGCGTGCATACAGGGCCGCGCTCAACACCGGCGCCGGCACCGCTTCGTCGATGGCCGCCTGCACCGTCCAGCGCCCCTCGCCCGAGTCCGACACGCGCCCTTCGTAGCCGGTGAGGTGGGGGTCGGCTGCCAGAGCCGACGCCGTCAGGTCCAGCAGCCATGAGCCGATCACGCTGCCGCGACGCCAGACCTCGGTGATCTGCGGCAGGTCCATCGTGTACTGGAAGTGCTCGGGCCGGCGCAGCGGCGTCGTCTCGGCATCGACGGCTTGATCCTGCAGGCCGACGTTGGCGCGGCGCAGGATGTTCAATCCTTCGGCGTAGGCGGCCATCAGGCCGTACTCGATGCCGTTGTGCACCATCTTCACGAAGTGGCCGGCGCCGTGCGGCCCGCAATGCAGCCAGCCCTGGTCGGCGCTGCCGCTGCTGGCGGCCCGGCCCGGTGTCGGCATCGCCGTGCCGACTCCGGGGGCCAGCGTGACGAAGATCGGCGCGAGTTGCCGCACCGCTTCGTCCTGGCCGCCGATCATCAGGCAATAGCCCCGGTCGAGCCCGGCCACGCCGCCACTGGTGCCGACGTCGACGTGGTCGATGCTGCGGGCTGCCAGGGCCGCGGCACGCCGCAGGTCGTCGTGGTAGTGGGAATTGCCGCCATCGACGACGATGTCGCCCGCCTGCAGCAGCGGCGTCAGTGCCTCCAGCAGCTCGTCCACCGCAGCCGCCGGCACCATCAACCAGACCGCGCGCGGCGGCTTGGGCGCTTGGATTGAGTGGGGCAAAGACGCCGCGCCAGTGGTGCCGAGCGCGACGAGGCGCTCGATGGCCTGCGGCGTGCGGTCATGGACCACGCAGTCGTGCCCGCCGCGCATCAGGCGGGTCACCATGCTGGCGCCCATGCGGCCGAGGCCGATCATGCCGATCTGCATCTACATGCTCCCTGGGGTTTGTTGCCGCCTGATCAACGCGTGCCGCAGCGCCATACAAAGCGGGCGAGGCAGATGTTCTGCCCCAAGCAGTCTGTGACCGTGCAGCCTGCACGGTCTGTGCGGTGCCAGACCCAGGCAGTGATTGCGACCCGCCACGCAGGGCAGGCCTGGCTCGGCCATGTGCGGCAGCGCACGGATGCACAGGCCTGTCCCGGCATAAGGTGCGGCGATGATGCTTTCACCTGCCGAGGCTGGCTTGCGAAACCTGGACGCCTACTGGCGTGCCGCGAACTATCTGTCCGTCGGCCAGATCTTCCTGTGGGACAACCCGCTGCTCAAGCGGCCGCTGAGCCTGGCCGACGTCAAGCCCATGCTGCTCGGGCATTGGGGCACGACACCGGGCCAGAACTTCATCTATGCGCACCTCAACCGCGTCATCAAGGCCGGCGATCTGGACATGATCTATGTCTCGGGCCCCGGCCATGGCGGCCCCGCCGTGGTGGGCAACACCTACCTGGAAGGCACCTACAGCGAGATCTACCCCGAGATCAGCCGCGACGAAGCGGGCCTGAAGAAGCTGTTCCGGCAGTTCTCGTTTCCTGGCGGCATCCCGAGCCACGCCTCGCCCGAATGCCCCGGATCCATCCACGAAGGCGGCGAGCTGGGCTACTCGCTGAGCCATTCTTTCGGCGCCGTGTTCGACAACCCCGGGCTGATCGTCGCCTGCGTGGTCGGCGACGGTGAGGCCGAGACCGGGCCGCTGGCCACCGCCTGGCACTCGAACAAGTTCCTCGACGCCGCCACCGACGGCGCGGTGCTGCCGATCCTGCACCTCAACGGCTACAAGATCGCCAACCCCACCGTTCTGGCGCGCATCACGCGCGAGGAACTGGAGCAGTTCCTGCGCGGCTGCGGCTGGACACCGATCTTCGTCGAGGGGCATGAACCCGGGCCGATGCACGTCTTGATGGCGGCGGCCCTGGACCAGGCGGTGCAGGAGATCCAGCGCATCCAGCGACAGGCGCGCGAGCATGGTCAGACTGCGCGTCAGCGTTGGCCCCTGGTGGTGCTGAATTCGCCCAAGGGCTGGACCGGGCCGAAGGAAGTGGATGGCCAGCCGGTCGAGGGCAATTTCCGCTCGCACCAGGTGCCGCTGCACCCGGCCGATCAACCCGGGCATCTCAAGCGCCTGGAAGACTGGCTGCGCAGCTACCGGCCCGACGAGTTGTTCGACGCGCAAGGCCGCCTGAGGCCGGAACTCGCCGCCCTGGCGCCCAGCGGCGCCCGGCGCATGGGCGCCAATCCCCACGCCAACGGCGGGCTGCTGCTGAAGGACTTGCACCTGCCCGACTACCGCGCGTATGCGGCCGACGTACCGACGCCGGGCGTGCCGGGCATGGGCGACACCCGTGTGCTCGGCCCCTTCCTGCGCGACGTGGCCAGGCTCAACGATCCGCAGCGGAACTTCCGCATCTTCGGACCCGACGAGACCGTCTCCAACGGCCTGGCTGCGGTGTTCGAGACCACCAACCGCCAGTGGGACGCCGCCACCGCCGCGGGCGACCAATGGCTGGCGCCCACCGGCCGCGTGATGGAGATGCTCAGCGAGCACCAGTGCGAAGGCTGGCTGGAGGGCTATCTGCTGACGGGCCGGCACGGGCTGTTCAACTGCTACGAGGCCTTCGTCCACATCGTCGATTCGATGTTCAACCAGCATGCCAAGTGGCTGAAGGTCAGTGCCGAGCTGCCCTGGCGGCGCAAGATCGCATCGTTGAACTACCTGCTGGCCTCGCATGTCTGGCGGCAGGACCACAACGGCTTCACGCACCAGGACCCGGGCTTCATCGATCATGTGGTGAACAAGAAGGCCGAGGTCGTACGCGTCTATCTGCCGCCCGACGCCAACTGCCTGCTGTCGGTGATGGACCATTGCCTGCGCAGCCGCCACTACGTCAACGTGGTGGTCGCGGGCAAGCACCCGGCGCCGCAGTGGCTGTCGATGGACGCCGCGGAGACGCACTGCGCCGCCGGCATCGGCATCTGGGACTGGGCCGGGCACGAACCCGGCGAAGAAGATCCTGACGTCGTGATGGCCTGCTGCGGCGACGTGCCCACATTGGAAACGCTGGCCGCCGTGGCCATCCTGAGCGAGGCGCTGCCGAGCCTGAGCATCCGGGTCGTCAACGTCGTGGACCTGATGAAGCTGCAGGCGCAACGCGAGCATCCGCACGGCCTGACCGACGTGGCGTTCGACACGCTGTTCACGCGCGACAAGCCGGTCATCTTCGCCTTCCACGCCTACCCGTGGTTGATCCACCGCCTGACCTACCGCCGTGCGAACCACGACAACATCCATGTCCGCGGCTACAAGGAAGAGGGCACCATCACCACGCCCTTCGACATGACCGTGCTCAACGACCTGGACCGGTTCCACCTGGCGATGGACGCCGTCGACCGCCTGCCGCAAACCGGCGAGGCAGGCGCCGCCTTGAAGGCCAGGCTGGCCGACAAGCTCGTCGAACACAAGCGCTACATCCGGGCGCATGGGCAGGACATGCCCGAGGTCCGCGACTGGCGCTGGAAGCCCGCCGCGTGAAGAAGGCTGGGCATGGCGCAACTTGAACAATTCGAACTCGACGCCCATCGCGAGCAACTGGGCGCTGACGTGAGAGACCTGGTCGAGAAGTACCGCGCCATCTTCGAGTGGGACGTGCCCGAGATCGACGAAGCCCTATCGGATCGGCTCATCCTCTCTGCCATCCGGCAGGCGCTGGACGGCATCGAAAAGGCTTTGCCCGACCCCAGGCTGCCATGAATGCCTGGACCGCCACGGCGCAGACGACGACGGTCCGCTGCAAAGGTACCGCAGCGTGGGTTCACGACCGCCCTGCGATAGACATCGCGGCGCTTCCTGCTTGAAGGCTTGCCTCGTTCGCCATGGTGAGACCACGTGGTCGATCACCGGCCAGCACACCGGCTTGACCGACCTCGCCCTGACCCCGCACGGTGAAGCCCAGTCTCGAAGTCTCGTTTTGCGGCTTCAAGCGATGGGGATCACGCGTGTGCTTGTCAGCCCCCGGCTGCGCGCCCGCCAGACCTGTGAACTCGCCGGCATGGGTGCAGTGAGCGAGATAGAGCCCGACCTGGCCGAATGGGACTACGGCGACTACGAGGGCCGGCGTTCCGTGGACATCCGCCGCGAAGATCCGGACTGGAACATCTGGCGCGACGGCTGCACTGGCGGTGAATCGACGACGGCCGTCACCGTCCGGGCCGATCGGCTCATTGCACGGTTGGCAGCCATGCAGGGCGTCATCGCGCTGTTCTCGCATGGTCAATTCGGCGCGGCTCTCGCGGCACGCTGGATCGGCTTGGCGCTGATCGAAGGCCAGCACTTCACCCTGCACCCGGCGTCGGTCAGCCTGCTGGGCATCGACGCCCACCATGCGGATCGACGCGTCATCGAACTGTGGAACGAGTGTCCGGGGGCGACATCGAACACCATGCATGCGCCGGCCGCGCTTTTCAGGCCGTAGCGCCCGCAAACCAAGGAGCACCCATGAATCTCCTTGCCTTCTCCCTGACCTTGATCCTGGCCTATGTCTTGATGGCCGCCTTCGCGATCCTGAACTGGACGGCGATGGCCGCACCGTCCACGTTGAGCCTCGGATTCACCGACGTCAGCGCCCCGCTGGGCATGGTGATGCTGGTGTTCACGGCCGCCATCAGTGGCCTGTTCGTCGTCTACATCGTGCTGCTGCAGGCCGGCGTGACCCACGGATGTGCGTCGATGACCGCAGTGAAGCGAACGGGCTGCCGAGCCTGACCTTGGAAGTTGCGCTATCACTTGCGCTATCAAACCCCCTCCCGGGGCCGGAAACGACAAAGGCCTTCCGAAGAAGGCCTTTGTATTCAACCACTTATGTTGGCTCCCCGACCTGGGCTCGAACCAGGGACCTACGGATTAACAGTCCCACCACCGAACAGGCCGGGAACCCGCGCCAATGCTCGCTTTCCGGGGTTTTGCTGTCTGATATTTTCGCCAAGTTCCGGTCAACTTCGCCCAGGTTCCGGCGGGTTCGGTGGGCGAATATCAGACAGCGCATGGCTCGAAGTCGGTGGTCTTGGCAGTGGATCGCCGAAGGGTAGGGTGGCGAGTCGCAGACTGCAAATCCCTCTGGATTTTGATCGAGGTGCGGCGCGTCGCCTGGCCGCCCGCCTTCAAGCCTTTGGTGTTTTGAACGGGTTCAGAACCTGCACGTCAAAGATCGCAAAGTCGGCAACGTTGCGCGTGACCACCGTGAGCTTATGAACGGTGGCAGTGGCCGCGATCATCGCGTCTTCGTACAGCGTGTCGGATCGGCGGTGCATCAGGCGTGCCCAGGTCCTGAAGGTTGCGCCGTCCATGGGCAGCACGTTGTATGACTGGGCGACGAGGTCGAGCCAAGCTTCGATCTCGGCAGCTTTGGAGGCGTCCTGATCTCGGGTCAGCTCGACGCCGGCCTGGATTTCGCCGAGCGTGACCGCAGACAGATGCAGTTCCGCATCGTCGGTCGCCTGAAGCCAGGCGACCACACCGCCATGCGGGCGCGGCTTGCGGAGTTCGGAGACGATGTTGGTGTCGAGAAGGTACATGCACTCAACTTGCCGCGGTGACCTTGCGCCTGCGGGCGGCGCCTCGCACAGGAATCAGGAGATCGCCCCGGGCCTCATCCGACAGCAACAGTTGCTTCAGCGACGGTCGTGCAGCGGCCTGTAGCCGACGCCACTCGTCGACAGGCACCAGGACCGCGGCTTCGGCACCCCGCTTGGTAACCATCTGGGGGCCTTCGGCCATGCAGGTATCGAGGAACTCGCTGAACCGCGCCTTGGCGTCTTGAACGGGCCATGCTTGCATCTTGATCTCGCGATGACTAGTTAAATGACTAGTGTATCATGTGGCACTCATGAACGCCGCGGTCGACCCGATGCCGCGAAGTGTGGTCCACGCTGGACCTCTCTGAACCTGCCGCTGCCCAGCGGCAAGGCCCGGCCACTTCCAGTCATCCGAGCGGCCGGCAAGTCGGTAGGCCAGTTCATTGGCATCGGCTCGGACCGCAAAGAGCGGCCAGCCTATGCCGGTCAGAAGATCACCTGCGCACCACCCCCATCGTCCACGTTGACGTTGAAACAGCGTCCACGATCACGCTGAAATGCCGTCCATGATGGGCTGAAATGTGCACCAAACCAGGCGAATTGAGCCGCTAGCCACTGCGCACCTGTCTGCGATGGCCAACTGGTGAACAAGGCGTTGAGCAGGGACTGCGCGTTGGTGCGCGCCGTACCTTTCCCGTGGATCCGACGTAGGGTCGATGGAGCGCAAATAGGTACAAACTCCGATGTTCTGTCTAAATTCTGGCCGCAGAATTTGTACCAGCCGGCAGAATTGTCTGCAACGCGGCGAGCCTTGACGAGCCGACTGACTTGGAATGCGAATCGTTCCTGCGGGGGCCGCCGTCACGCGAGTCCGGCCATCCAACAACCGATGGAGACGCTACATGATGAAGAGACTGAGAATCAAAGTCCCCCAGGGCGCTGCTCTACGGGCCGTTGCCGGCGCCGCCATGCTTGCGGCAGCAGGCTCGGCCACCGCCTTCCAGTTGGAGCTCGCCAACCCCGACCTGAAAGTTCGCTGGGACAACACGGTGCGCTACAACCTGGGCGTTCGCATGGAGAAGCAGGACCAGCGGATCCTCGACGCCACCTCATATGACGAATCGGACGCCAAGTTCCACAAGGGGCAGGTCGTCACCAACCGGTTCGACCTGCTCAGCGAAATGGACGTCAATTACGCCGGGCGTCTCGGCGCCCGTGTCAGTGCCGCCGCCTGGTACGACATGGCCTACGACGACCACAGCGTCAAATCGCCCGGCATATTCGGAAGACCCGGAACCCCGACCAGCTATATCTCGGACACCTACAACAACAAAGTCACGCGCTACGTCAATGGCCCGTCGGCCGAGTTCCTGGACGCCTTCGTCTGGGGCAACGTCAACTTGGGCTCGGTACCGGTGAACGTCAAGCTGGGTCGGCACACCAACATCTGGGGCGAGGGCCTGCTCATCGGCGGCCATGCGATTTCGTACGGACAAGGCCCGATCGACGGCGTGAAGGCCGTGACCAGCCCGGGCATCGAGACCAAGGAGGTGTTCCTGCCTCTGAACCAGTTGTCGTTCAAGGCGCAGTTGACCGACAAGGTCTCGGTGGCGGGCCAGTACTTCCTCGAATGGAAGCCGACGCGCGTGCCCAACGGCGGCACCTACCTGATGGGCGCGGACACCTCGCCCAACGTCGACCTGCTCGGCGTCACTACGGGAGTGGCGGCCAAACAGGGCGATGCATTGAAACCCGGCAACACCGGCAACTGGGGCCTGGGACTGAAATGGGACGTGGACGCGATCGAGTCCACACTCGGCTTCTTCTATCGCCGGTTCAACGACTACAACCCCGAGACCGGCATCCAATTCACAGGCTTCAGGCAGCTCGTGCCCGGCGTACCGGCCTCGACGGTCCCGACTGACTTCCGTTTCGTTTATGCGCAAGACGTCAAGGTCATCGGCGCCAGCCTTGCCCGCAGCATCGGCCCGGTAAGCTTCGGTGCCGAAGTTTCGTTGCGCAAGAACGGGCATTTGAATTCGAAGACCACCTACTCTCCGACGGATTTCACCGCAGTCACCAACCTGCATCCGATGCTCAATACCGGTGCACGCGGCGACACGCTGCATGCGGTGGCCAACGGCGTCTACCTGCTGCCCAAGACCCCGGTCTGGGACAGCGGCAGCGTGATCGTCGAGCTGGCGTACAGCCGGCTGCAGAAGATCACCGCCAACGAAACGATGTACCGCGGCGAGGGTTACGCCGGCTGCGTCAAGCCGACCGGCGCTGCAGCCACTGACGTGGCCGACCGCAGCTACACCTGCTCGAGCAAGCAGTTCGCGCAGATGGCCGTCAGCTTCACACCGCAGTACATCCAGTTGTTGCCGTCGCTGGACGTGACGCTGCCGATGGCCATCAACTACGGCCTGAAAGGCACCGCACCCTCCGGAGGTGGCGGTTTCGAAAAGCTGTTGACCTGGTCGGTGGGCATCGGTGCGATCTACGCCACCACGCACGAGTTTCAGCTGCGCTACTCCGATATCAGCGTGCCCGGCAAATACAGCGCCAGCAACGCGCTGATCGGTGGCAACTCGCTGGGCAGCTCGCTGGGTGCCACCGACCGCGGCTGGCTGGTGTTCACCTACAAGACATCGTTCTGATCCCGACAGGAGACCTTCACATGAAGCATCACGCACTTGCCTCGGCCCTGGCCCTGGCCCTGTCGACCTCGGCCTATGCCGCCGTGTCGGCCGACGAAGCCAAGCAACTGGGCACCACGCTGACCGACTTCGGTGCCATCAAGGCGGGCAACGCCGACGGCAGCATCCCCGCCTACACCGGCGGCCTGACCAAGGCGCCTGCCGGCTTCAAGCCCGACAGCGGTTACTGGGTCGACCCGTTCAAGGACGAGAAGCCGATCCTGCGCATCGACGCCAAGAACGTCGACCAGTACGCGGCCAAGTTGAGCGATGGCCAGAAGGCGCTGCTCAAGAAGTTCCCGACCTATGTTCTGAACATCTACCCCGCACACCGCACGGCGGCGTTCCCGGACAAGATGCTCAAGGCCACGGTGCGCAACGCCACCGGCTGCAAGACGCTCAAGGAAGGCCTGGCACTCGACACGGCCTGCCGCGGCGGCCTGCCGTTCCCGATCCCGAAGAATGGCTACGAGGTGATGTGGAACCAGATCCTGCGCTACCAGGGCGATACCAATATCACCACCACCTCGTCGCGCTCGTGGGTGATCGACTCGTCGGGCAAACCCACCATCACCGCGCAGCAGCAGACGACCTCGGACTTCACCTACTACCAGACCGACCTGGCAGACCGCGATCCCAAGATGGCCTGGCGCGTCTTCTCGGTCACCACGGCGCCAGCCCGCAAGGCCGGCGAGATGACCGGGCTGACCGACTTCCTCGACGCGGTCGACCAGCCGCGCAAGGCCTGGAGCTACACCCCGGGCCAGCGGCGGGGGGGCGTGACGCTGTTCGACGAACTGTTCGTGTTCTCGGGCAAGATGGATCGGTTCGACTTCAAGCTCATGGGCAAGAAGGAGATGTACATCCAGTCGAACGCCTACAAGAACGTGTACGACTGCCCGGCGCCCGACAAGGCTTTGCTGGCCTCGCATGTCAACCCCGAGTGCGAGCGTTGGGAACTGCGCCGCGTCTGGGTGGTGGAAGCCACCCTCAAGCCGGGCCAGCGCCATGTCTATTCGAAGCGCATCTACTACTTCGACGAGGACCAGACGGGTGCCGCGAACTACGATGCCTACGACCAGAACGGCGCGCTCTACCGCGCGATGTTCCAGTCGTCCACGCCGATGTACGACAAGAACATCCCGTACTCGTCCAAGAACGTCATCTATGACTTCAACAAGGGCATGTACGCCTACCTCAACGACGTGACGGTCGGGGGCTTCAAGGCAACGGCAACCGCGCCGGCGGAGCGCGAGCTGGCGGCCGAGGCCATCGTCGCGCGCGAAACGCAGCGCTAATCGCTGCACCACGACCACCGCTGTC
>Ga0155495_1174_pt1 | contig 16395 bp, 15 predicted proteins | sample RifCSPhighO2_12_FD_107153 | JGI IMG/M metagenome (GOLD analysis project Ga0155495, IMG submission 107153) | Burkholderiales bacterium RIFCSPHIGHO2_12_FULL_69_20
GTCCAGTCCATCATCGGGGCGACCGACAGGCGCCAGGGGTTGGGGGCGGGAACCATGGACGCGCATTGTCCATGCGGCGCCTGGCTGGATAGGGATAGGCGGCGGCGGCGCCGGCGGTTACAACGGCGGCCATCCCCACCCCCCAACGGAAGTACGCGATGAACAACCTCCTGCTCACCACCGACGGCCGCGCCGTCACCGAGGTAGAGCGCAAGCTGCGCAAGTACCTGCCCGGCCTGGACACGCGGCTGTGGCCGACGGGGCCCACGCAGGCGGTGCTGCGCGCGCCGCTGGTGCAGGCGCTGGAGACCGACTATCCGTCGATTGGCGCCGGGCCCTTGCTGAAGGTGATCGGCGTCAGCCGCATCGATGCGATCGACGACGAGACCTCGGCCACGCTGGTGTCGCTGCGCGACGTGGACCAGCTGCCGCCGAAGCTGGCACCGGCCGTGCGCGCCGCAGCCGACACGCTCGACTGGCATCTGCGCAAGACGCGCACGCCCGAGGCCTGGGCGCTGCTGGGTGGGCCCGACGCCATCAACTGGGGCACGGTGAAGGTGGGCCACATCGACACCGGCTACACCCAGCACCCGGCGCTGGGCTTCGCCGCAACCACCTGGCTGGACCTGGCCAACGCGCGCAGCTTCGTGCCCGAGCCGCAGGCCGGCGAGGCCACGCTGCCCTCGACCGAGCTGGGCGGCGGGCTCGACAACCTGCAGGGGCTGAACGGCGGCCACGGCACGCGCATCGGCGCCACCCTCTGCGGCCACGCGCCCCATGCGGCGGGCGGGCCGTTCTACGGTGTGGCGCCCAAGGTGCCGCTGGTGCCGGTGCGCATCACCGACGCGGTGTGGATCAACCACCGGCAGGTCGAGTTCCGCGACGCGGTGCGCCACCTGATCGGCCCAGCCGGCGTTCAGGTGATCAACGTGAGCCTGGGCGTGTTCATCTCGACGATCCGCAAAGAGCTGCGCCAAGCCATCAACGAAGCTTACGACGCCGGCGTGATCATGGTCTGTGCCGCCGGCAACATCGTCAACCCGGTGGTGGCGCCGGCGCGGCTGAACCGCACGCTGGCGGTGGGCGGCGTCACCGCGGCCGACGTGCCCTGGTCGGGCAGCAGCTACGGGCCGGAAACCGATTTCTCCTGCTACGCCGACGACCTGCGCCGCGCCAACGTGAAGCGCGGCCCCAAGTACAACTACGCCGGCGGCGGCGACGGCACCTCGTACGCCACCGCCATGACCTCGGGCGCCGCGGTGCTGTGGCTGGCGCATCACGGCGCAGCCCTGCAAGCGGCCTATCCGCTGCCCTGGCAACGCATCGAGGCCTTTCGCACCGTGGCGCGCCAGACGGCGCGGGTGCCCGATGGCTGGAACTCGGGCGCCTTCGGCTCGGGCATCCTCGACATCGAGGCGCTGTTGAAGGCACCGCTGCCGCCCGCGGCCGCGGCGCCGGCGCCACGCGCCTGAGCCGCCATCGTGACCGGCGCTACTTGACCAGCAGCACCGGCATGTTCACCAGGTGCACCACCCGTTGTGCCACCGATCCCATCACCAGCCCGGCCAGTGCGTTGCGGCCATGCGTGCCGATGACGATCTGGTCGACCGCCCGCTCGGCGGCCACGCGGGCGATCTCGGCGGCGGGCACGCCCACGGCCGCCTCGGTCACCACCTGCTGCAGACCGCTGGCGCGGGCCTTCGCCAGCGCGTCGTCCAGCAGCTTGACCTGGCTCAGCCGCGCGGCCTCTTCGATCGCCGCAAAGTCATACGCCGGCAACTCGCCGTAGTAGACCGGCAACTCGCGCACGTTGAGCAGCACCACCTCGGTGCCCGGCACCTGCGTGCCCAGGCGGGCAGCGGCCGCTATCGCACGGCCCGCTTGGTCCGAGCCATCGGTGGCAATCAGCAACTTGAGCATGGTGTTCTCCTTGGTTCACTCCCCCCCAATTTAGGCCTGGGCATGAAACCAGCATTGCGCGGGGTCAATGCCGATCGGGCCGGTGTTTCGCAAGCTGCGTCGGTGCCTTGGGGACGAGATCAGGGCCATCCCGGCGCATGTTCAACCCCACCTGCCCCCGGAACCGCACCATGCTGATGCCCACCCGACCCGGCGACATCATCCGCAACGGCCACGGCGGTAGCAGCGCGCCACCCGTGCCCGTGCCCGGGCCGCTGGCGCGGCTGTTCGCGCGTGCCGGCATCCAGGTCAACGGACCCGCGCCCTGGGATCTGCAACTGCACGACCCGGCGGCGTGGGGCCGCATGTTGCGCCACGGCGTGCTGGGCTTCGGCGAGTCGTACATGGACGGGCAGTGGGGTTGCGAGCGCCTGGACGAACTGGCCTGCCGCATGCTGCGCGCCGATGGCGATCGGGTGGTCACGCCGCAATCGCTGCCGGGCTGGCTGACCCAGCAACTGCGCCACGGTGCGATGAATCTTCAATCCGTCGCGCGGGCCTTCAGCGTGGCCGAGCGCCACTACGACCTGGGCAACGACCTGTTCGCGGCCATGCTCGATTCACGCATGGTCTATTCCTGTGCCTACTGGGCGCATGCCGACGATCTGGAACAGGCGCAGTTCGACAAGCTCGAGCTGATCGGCCGCAAGCTCGATCTGCAGCCCGGCGAACGCCTGCTGGACGTGGGCTGCGGCTGGGGTGGCCTGGCCGCGCATGTGGCGCAGTACTTCGGCTGCCCCGTGGTGGGGGCCACCGTGTCGCAGGAGCAGGCCACGCTGGCGCGTGAACGCTGCCAAGGCCTGCCGGTGCGCATCGAGCTGGCCGACTGGCGGTCGCTGCAGGGGCGCTACGACAAGCTGGTGTCGGTGGGCATGTTCGAGCATGTGGGCCAGAAGAACTACCGCGCCTACTTCCAGCGCATGCACGATCTGCTGCAACCCGACGGCCTGTTCCTGCTGCACACCATCGGCAGCGACCGCACCACCCATGCCACCAACGCCTGGACCGAGCGCTACATCTTTCCGAACGGCAAGCTGCCGTCGGCGACAGAGATAACACGCGAAGCGGAAGGCCTGTTCATCATCGAAGACTGGCACAACCTGGCGCTGGACTACGACCGCACGCTGATGAGCTGGTGGCAGCGTTTCGAGCGCGCCTGGCCCGGCTTGCGCGCCCGCTACGACGAGCGCTTCTTCCGCATGTGGACGTTCTACCTGTTGTCGAGCGCCGGCTTCTTCCGGTCGGGCCAGGGCCAGCTGTGGCAGATCGTGCTGGCCCCGGCCGGCCGCAGCGGCCGCTACCGGTCGGTGCGCTGAACGGCCGCGCCGGCCGGGTTCACAGCGGGTCAGCGGTTGGGCAGGATCAGGGCCCGCTGGCGCAGCGCATCCTGGATCTGCAGGATGTCGCCGGGCACGATGCTGCGCGCCTGCAGCTTGGCCGTCACGCAAACAAAGTTCGACGCCAGGTCGATGTCGCCCGCGCCCTTGTAGGCCGCCTGGGCCGGGTAGGCACACAGCGGCCGCTGGCGCTCGATGGCACGATCGGCGCCAAACCGGGTGGCCACGATCCGCTCAGGGGCCACCCCCTGCTCCACCCACCGGATCACCGCGCTGACCACCTGGTGCTCGGCATCACGCAGCGCCGGGGTCGGCTCGGGCATGCCGCCGCCGATGGCAGCCGGCCCGCTGCCGCCGCCGCAATGGCCCACGCCCGGCATCATGAACAGGCGGTGGTACTGCCGCACCTGCGCACCAAAGGCCTCGGCCGTGGCCACCACGCCCTGCGGCGACAGCGCGTCAACCTGGGCGTCGAACGCGGCTTTGGGCAGGGCGCGCAATTGCTCGAACTGCGTCAACGCGTGCAGGTAATTGATCGAGCCATCGGGCGGCACCACCGCGTCGTTCCAGCCGTGGTACTGGATCAGCTTGCCGCCGCGCTTCTTGAAGGCGCTCAGGTCGGGGCTGGGGGCCGCGGTGATGGGCGCAAGCGCCGCCTTCACCCGGTCGTAGACCGTCGAGAAGTTGATGTCGCGCCGCCACTCGAACGGTGGGCTGGTCTGGTCGTAGACGAAGTGGCCGATGAAGCGGCCGTAACCGCCGCCGTCGGCAAAGTCGGGCGCCCATGCCGACTCCGAGCCCAGCTTGGCGCCGGTGTGGCGCTGTGCGCCACCCTCGCTGGTGGTGCCGGCATACATCGCCTTGACCACCTTCAGTTCGGCCTCGGTCAGGCTGTTGTCGCCGCGGCTGCCCATGGAATCGATGTTGAACCGGCAGGCCCGCGGGTTGGTGATCTGCCCGTCGGCCAGGCCGTCGTCGGCGTCGCAGGCGGCCAGCACGCGCTGCGTGATCAGCGCCCGTTTCTCGGCGCTGAGCACCGGCGGCTGGCCCAGCACCGGCACCTGCAGCTTGCCGGCCCACAGCAGCCACATCAGCAGATCGGGATAGAAGTTCGACGGCGCACCGGCGACGATGCCGTCGAACAGGTCCGGGTAGTTCTGCGCCATCATCAGCGCCTGGCGACCGCCGTTCGAGCAGCCTTCGAAGTAAGCATGGCGCACCGGTTGGCCGTAGAAGGCCAGGCTCAGCGCCTTGGCCGCGGTGGCCACGCTGTGGTGGGCACGCAGGCCCCAGTCCTTGACCTTCTCGGGGTGGGCGCGGGTCCAGGCCGCGTTCTCGCCACCGTCGTGCCCCATGTTGCTGCCCGCGGTGACAAAACCATCGGCGATGTCCTGCGCCAGGCGCGCATGCGGCGTGGCCCCGGCATATCCGCCGGTGCCGTTGACCTTGAGCCGGCCGTTCCACGCCGCGGCGGTGGGCGGCAGCCACACCTCGAACTTGATCTGCGAATCCGACGATGGCCGCGCCACGCCCTGCACCCGGCAGAACGGCACGCGCACCGTGACCCCGTCGGACACCCGCGCCGGCGCGGTGATCGAGTCGGCCGAGGTGATGGTCGATGCCGCGGCCGTGATGGCCTTCAGGCCGGCGCAGTCGCCAGCATCCTCGACCGCCAGTGCCATGCCCGGCACACCGGCGCAGCCCATCACCGCGCCCACCAGGATGCGGTGCAACCTGCTCATGCCGCCAGCCGGGCACCCGAGACGCTCTCGCCGCGCTGGCCGTTGAAGCGACGCACGAACTGCGCCACCGGCTCGTCGAACTGCCCGTGGTCGATCACCTGGCGGGGCAGTGCCAGCGTGGCCAGCGCGCGCTTGCCGCTCAGGCGCTGCAGGTCGGCCAGCACCTTGTCGGCGCCGGCTCCGCCACAGGTGCAGAAAAAGGCCACGCGCCGGCAGCGATCGGCGTAGCGGCTGAGGTAGCTGCGCACCGGGCTGGCCATGTTCCAGCCCCACACCGGCGTGCCGATGATCACCAGCGAGTAGTCGCCCACGGGCCGACGGGCGGGCTGGATCCAGGGTGTGGTGTGCAGCAGCGCCTGCAGCGCCGAGCGCAGGTAGCCGAGCTGTCCTTGCCGTGGCACGCGGTCCTTGATCCCGTCGAGATCGGCGTCGCATTGCAGCGCGATCGCTTCGGCCACGCGCCGGGTGCGCCCCGTGCGTGAGTAGCAGACCACCAGGATGCGCTTCACCCGATGCTCCTGTGCGCGGCGCGCCCTGTGCGGGGTCGACCGGCTGTGTGAATCCATGCACCTGACAGTGCCATTGAGGGCATCCTGTGTGGACTGACTGTGGGGGAACGAACCGAAACCCATGCTGCCGCTGGCAAACCGTCGACGCGCTGAGCACACGCAATCCAGCAGATTGATCTTGCGCAGCCAGGCGGCCAGCTTGGCACGCCGCCGCAGATCTGCAACACCTAGAATTTCAGTCAGGAAACAAACGCCCGTGACCACGACGCCGCACGCCTTGTCTGTTGTGGATTTTTTCGGCCTGCCGCTGGGTGCGGTGGCCGGTGCCGCGCGTGATGCCATCGTGCTGGTCGATGGCGGGCAGACCATCGTCGCCATCAACGAGGCGGCGTCGCGGATGTTCGGCTACACGCAGACCGCACTGCTGGGCCAGCCGCTGTCGCGCCTGATCCCCGAGGCCCAGCGCGGCGCGCACGACGCCCAGGTGCGCGCCTTCGCCGCCTCGGGCCAGGCCGAGCGCCCGGCCTTGCGCCACGATGCAATTCGTGGTCTGCGCGCCAGCGGGCAGGTGTTCCCGGCCGAGGCATCGATCTCGCGGGTCGAGTTGCTGGTGGACGGCCAGATCCGGATGTACTTCGTCGCCATGCTGCGCGACACCAGCGTCGAGACCGACCTGCGGGCCGAAGTGGCCTTGCTGTCGCAGCGCCTGCGCACCGTGCTCGACCTGACGCCGGTGGCCATCTGGATCGTCGATGGCGAGCAGGTGGTGTATGCCAACCAGGCCACGATCGAGCTGTTCGGCGTGCCCGACCGCGGGCACCTGATCGGCCAGCCGATCGACACCCTGCTGCACCCCGATGCGCCAACCTCGCTGCGTGCGCACCTGGCGCAGGCCCAGCCGGGCACCGCGGCCCCCACCCTGCTGCATGGCCGCATCGTGCGGCCCGACGGCCAGATGCGCGAAGTCGAGGTGGCCACCACCGCCCTGCCCGACCATGGCCGCACGGTGATGCAGATGGTCATCATCGACGTCACCCAGCGCCGCGCGCAGGCGCGTGAACAGTCGCTGCACCGCAGCGAGCTGCGCCGGCTGGCCGCCAGCGTGGTCGAGGCGCGCGAGGAAGAGCGCCGCCGCATCGCCCGTGAGCTGCACGACGAGTTGGGCCAGCGCCTGACCGCGCTGAAGATGGAGATCGCCAGCCTGCGTGCCGATGCGCCGCAGCGCGACAACGGCGGGCGCATCACCGGCATGCTGGAGATGGTGGACAGCACCGTGGCGGCGCTGCGCCGCATCGCCGCCGATCTGCGCCCGCTGATGCTCGACGACCTGGGTCTGAACGCGGCGATCGAATGGCTGGCACGCGACGCCGCCCGCCGCCTGGACATGGCGGTGACCGTGCGCCTGGGCAGCGACGACCCGCCGCTGGCGCCGGGCGCCGACATCGCGCTGTACCGCATGGTGCAGGAGGCGCTGACCAACGTGGGCCGCCATGCCCGCGCCACCGATGTGCGCATCGAACTGCGCCAGCGCGGCAACGAGCTGGTGCTCACCGTGCACGACAACGGCAAGGGCTTTGCCGAGCGGTCGATGCGGCAAGAGGGCCGCTACGGGCTGCTGGGCATTCGCGAGCGGGCCATCATGCTGGGCGGCCGGCTCGAACTCGACAACCCGCCCGGTGGTGGTGGGCGCATCACCGTGCGCCTGCCCCTGCAGCCGGGCACGGCCCCGCAGACCTCGGCCCCATGAACCGATCACTACCACCACCGGGGCTGCGCGTGCTGCTGGTCGACGACCACACCATCGTGCGCGAGGGCCTCAAGCGCATCCTCGACGCCACGCAGGACGGCTGGGTCGTCGCGGAGGAGAGCTCGGGCTTTCGGGCACTCGACAACCTGCGCCATGCCCCCTGCGACCTGGCGGTCGTCGATCTGTCGATGCCCGGCATGAGCGGGCTCGAGCTGATCCGCCGCATCCGCGCCGAGTTCCCGCGGCTGCCGGTGCTGGTGCTCAGCATGCATGCCGAAGAAGAGTACGCGCTGCGCGCCTTCAGGGCCGGCGCCAACGGTTACGTCACCAAGGACAGCGCCGCCGACGAACTGGTGACCGCCGCGCGCAAGGTGGCGCATGGCGGCACCTATGTCACCAACAGCCTGGCCGAGCGCGTGGTGCAGCAGCTCAACGGCAGCATGGACGTGCCGCGCCACAGCAAGCTGTCGGAGCGCGAGATGGAAGTGCTGCGGCGCATCGTGGCCGGCCAGCGCTCGGGCGAGATCGCCGAGGCGCTGCACCTGTCGGCCAAGACGATCAGCACCCACAAGACGCGCATCATGGACAAATTGCAGGTCACCAGCACCGCCGCCCTGGTGCGCTACGGCATGCAGCACGGCATGTTGCCCGACGACGTCGCGCCCGCCGACGGCTGGAACAACACCACCGGCCCCATCGATCTGCAGTGAGCCGTGCGGGCAAGCGCCAGGCGGCCCTGTCCGTTCGCACCATGTCACTGGCCCAATCGCCTCGACATCACTGCACACGCAGCGGCAGGTGGTTGGTGAACCAGCTGCCGGCCAGGTGCGCCACGGTCTCGATCGCGCCCGGCTGCTCGAACAGGTGGGTTGCGCCGGGCACCACCTCCAGGCGCGATTCACACTGCATCAGGCGCATCGCGCCGCGGTTGAACTGCAGCATCTCGGTGTCGTGGCCGCCCACGATCAGCAGCGTGGGCGACTGCACCCGCGGCAGCTGCGCCGCGGCCAGATCGGGCCGGCCGCCGCGCGACACCACCGACGTCACCCACCCCGGGTGGCGCGCGGCGGCGCTCAAGGCCGCAGCGGCGCCGGTGCTGGCACCGAACAGCCCCGTGCCCAGCCGGGCGGTGCGGTCGTCGCTGCGGGCCCATTGCAGCGCCATCGCCACACGCCGGCCCAGCAGATCGATGTCGAAGACCTTGTGCCGGTCGGCGGCTTCGGATTCGGTGAGCAGATCGAACTGCAGCGTGACCAGGCGGTAGCCGTGCAGGATGTCGGCCACCAGACGGTTGCGCTGGCTGAGCCGGCTGCCGCCACGGCCGTGCGCAAAGACCACCAGTCCCCGGGCATGAGGCACCAGCGCCAGCTCACCCGGCAACTCGTGGCTGCCGATGTGCACCTCCAGTTGCTGCAGGCTGGCCGGCGGGGCACTGTCGGTGCGCGAGGAGATGCCGTGCCCACCGGCATCCACGCGGCGCGCATGCATGCGTGCGTCCTCAACCGGCGTGAACATGGTGTTCCTCCCTGCACGGCGCGGCACGCCACCCGGCCTGCGTGGATGAACGCGCCCAGCCCGGGGCAACGGTCTGGGTGCTGGGTTGCCTGGTGGCCATCACAGGTCTCCTTGGAATGCACTGCACATGGCAAGGCAGCGTAGGCCGCTGCCCCATCGGCTGGTTGAGAACGCGCAATGCGCGGGAGCACCGGCTGGTTCGCGTGGTCGTTCGGACTTTTCCTACGCTGCTTAGGCAACTTCCGGGGTCGGATTCACCCGCGTCCGACAGACGGCGGGCAGATCGGCCGATTGCCCCGGGCGCCGTGCAGCGCGATGCTTCAGGCATCGAATCAAAGCACCAACTGGAGGACCGAGATGACCTGCCCCACTGCCCCTGTCAACGCGACGAACGGCACCGCTTGCGGTGCTGGCGTGCGGTGCTCGGCGTCGGATGCATTGCGCTGGTTCGGCCTGTCCGACCAGACCGGCCCAGCCACCGACCAGATCAGCTTCCCGATGCGCCGCGTGCGCGCGGGCCGCTCGCTGGTGGTGGAGGGCCAGCCCTTCGAGAAACTGCACCTCGTCAGCGGCGGCAGCTTCAAGTGCGTGCAGACCGACCTGGACGGCTACGAACAGGTGCTGGCCTTTGCCATCCACGGCGACATCATCGGCCTGGACGGGCTGGGCCAGACCCGCCACGGCTCGGGTGCGGTGGCACTGGAAGACGCCACCGTGGTCACGCTGCCGGTGGCCGATCTGCTGGCCATGGGCCGCCACGTGCCGGCATTGGAGGTGCTGCTGCACAACGCCGCGGGGGCCGAAGTGGCGCGCCGGGGCGACACGCAGTACCTGATGTCGGCCCCCAGCTCGGAGGTGCGGGTGGCGCGCTTCCTGCTGCAGTTTGCCCGACGCCAGGCGGCGCTGGGGCACTCCGGCCGCCGGCTGCGCATGTGCATGACGCGGCGCGACATCGCCAGCTACCTGGGCGTGGCGCATGAGACCGTCAGCCGGGCGTTGACCGCGCTGGCCCATGACGGCTGCATCCAGGTGTCGCACCGCGACATCGAACTGATCGACCTCGAGGCACTGAACGAACTGCAGCGCGTGACCCGCGGCCGCCAGACCCGCGAGCGGCGCGCCGACACCGCCAGCAAGGCCACGGCAGCCGCCTTGATCAAGGCCGCGGAAGCGGCCCAGGTCAGCACGCTGCAATGACGCAGCCAGGCCCGCGGCGCTGGCACGCCCGGGCCATGCGGGCAGGCAACCCGCCTGGCCGGGGCACGGCTGTCGCGGTTCAGCGCCTGCGGATCTAGCGGCGAACCAAACGCCGCAAGCGGGCGACTTCGTCTTCCAGGTCGGCGACCAGGGCGGCCAGCTCGGGCACGGCGTCGAAGTCGCGCTCCAGCGCGGCCAGGCGTTGCGCACGGCGCAGTGCCGGTGCATCGAAGCGCCAGCCGTCATGCGCGCCCAGCGCCACCACCAGCAGGCCGCCGGTCACCCGCTCGTGCACCCACTCGGGGCTCAGGCGGGTCAGGCGGCAGAGGTCGTCCAGGTCCAGCCAGGCCTCGTCGAGCGCGGCCTCGAGCAGGCGTTGCGGCCCTTGGGGCCCTTGGGGTTCGATCATGGGGTCACTCCTGTCGGGCCGACTCGGCCGCGGCCACCTTGCGCGCGTCGAAGTCAGGCAAGGCCTGCGCCATCTGTTCGTACAACTGCTTGGCGCGGGGGTCGAAGGCGCTGGGCAGCACGATGCGGATCGCCAGTTCCAGATCACCCGGCGTGGCCCCGGGCCAGCCCTTGCCACGCACGCTGAGCACCCGCCCGCCCTGCGCACCGGCGGGCACCCGCAGTTTGAGGCTGCTGCCGTCGGGCAGCGTCACCGGTACCACCGCGCCCAGTGCCGCCTCCCAGGGCGCCACCGGCACCTCGCCGACCAGGTTGTGGCCATCCACGCGCCAATGGGCGTCGTCGCGGATCAACACCTCCAGGAACAGGTCACCCGGCGGCGCGCCGCCCACGCCGGGCGCGCCCTGCCCGGCCAGTCGGATCATCTGCCCCGGGCGCACGCCGGCGGGGATGCGCACGTCCAACGTGCGATGGCTCAGCACCACATGGCCCTGCGGATCCAGCCCGGGGCTGCGCAGCGTGATTTGCCGGGTGGCGCCGCGCCAGGCGTCCACCAGGTCGAGCATGATCTTGGCGTGATGGTCTTCGCCGCGCAGGCGGAACTCACCGCCCGCACCGTCGTGGCGGGTGCCGCGGCGGCCCCGCGGGGCGCCGCCCGCGCCGGTGCGGCCGAACAGCTCGGCGAAGAAATCGCTGAACTCGCCGGCGTCCATGCCCTCACCGCCCGCGCCCGCGCCCGAGAACTCGAAGCCCGCATCCCATCCCGGCGGCGGGGTGAAGGCCTCGCCCGGGCGGCGGCCCTGGCCCACGGCGTCGTAGGCGGCCCGGCGCTCAGGGTCGGACAGCACTGCGTTGGCCTCGTTGATCTCGCTCATGCGTGCCGAGGCGTCGGCTTCCTTGCTGACGTCGGGGTGGTACTTGCGCGCCATCTGGCGGAACGCCTTCTTGATCTGGTCGGCCGTGGCGTCGCGCGGCACGCCCAGCACGCTGTAGTAGTCCTTGAATTCCACGCTCAACCTCCGCAAGCCGGGCCACTGACGGCGCTGGCCGCAGTGTCAATGCCATGGGCCGGTTCCGGTTGATTTGTGCCAATGTTTCGGCGCCCGTTTCAGCGATCGGCCTTGGCTTGACAGTAAATCCACCATGTTGGATATTTAGTCCATCATGAAAGAAGCAACCGCCGACACCATTCATCAGCGCATCGCCCTGCGCGTGCGCCAGTTGCGTGCCGAATCCGGCCTGTCGCTGGACGCGTTGGCCGCGCGCTGCGGTGTCAGCCGCTCGATGATCTCGCTGGTCGAGCGGGGTGAAAGCAGCCCCACCGCGGTGGTGCTGGAAAAGCTGGCCACCGGGCTGGGTGTGGTGCTGGCTTCATTGTTCGACGCACCACAGGTACCGGCGTCGCCGGTGGCGCGCGCGGCCGACCAGCCACCCTGGCGTGATCCGGCCTCGGGCTACCTGCGCCGCAACGTGTCGCCGGCGGGCTTCGATTCACCGATCCAGATCGTCGACGTGGAATTCCCCGCCGGTGCCCGGGTGGCCTACGACACCGGCATGCGCGAGCCACTGCCGCACCAGCAGGTGTGGCTGCTGGCCGGCGAGATCGAGGTGACCTGGGGCGATCAAACCCACCACCTGCAGGCCGGCGATTGCCTGGCGATGACGCTGGACCGCCCCGTGAGCTTCCACAACCCCAGCCAGATGCCGGCGCGCTACGCGGTGGTGATCACTGGCGCCCGCCCGCCCCGGAGCTGACACCATGCCCCTGCCCACCCACCCCACTGCCGCAGCGGCGATCAGCCCGCCGGTGCAGCGCTTGTTCGAGGTGTCCGAGGCCCAACTGCGGGGCCTGTCACAGCTGTTGATCGACTGTGTCGACAGCGGCGCCTCGGTCAGCTTCATGCACCCGCTGCAACCGGCCAAGGCACTGGCTTTCTGGCAGGGCGTGGCGGCGGGCGTGGCGCGCGGCGAACGGGCCTTGCTGGTGATCGAGGATGCCGAGGGCATCGCCGGCACGGTGCAGCTGGTGCTCGATCAACCCGAGAACCAGCCGCACCGCGCCGACCTGTCGAAGATGCTGGTGCACCGGCGCGCGCGCCGGCAGGGCCTGGGCGCAGCGCTGATGCGGGCGGCCGAGGCCGTGGCCGTTGAATGCGGCAAGACCCTGCTGGTGCTCGACACCGCCAGCGCCGAGGCCGAGCGCCTGTACTTGCGCCAGGGCTGGGTGCCCTGCGGCACGGTGCCGGGCTACGCCCTGCTGCCGCACGGCGGCCCGTGCGACACGCGCTTCTTCTACCGGTTGCTGGGCGGCTGAGCCGTCGGCGGCTCGGCCTGGCGCGCCTGCTGGGCGACCTGGGCGATGTTGTCGGCCAGCCGCGGCAGCAGGGCCAGCGGCAGATCGTGGCCCATGCCGGGCACCAGATCGAGGCTGGCGCCAGTGATCTTGCGCACCAGATCCTGCGCCGCCGCCGGCGGCACCAGCGGGTCGGCGGCGCCGTGCACCACCCGGGTGGGCGCGGCGATCTTGTGCAGCAGTGGCGTGCGGTCGCCATCGGCCGCGATGGCCAGCAACTGGCGCTGGGTGCCGTGCGGGCGCCAGGCGCGCCGGATCGACGCCTCCAGCCGCTCACGCTGGCGTTGTGCATCGGGCGGATAGGCCGGGCTGCCGATGGTCTTGAGCAGCCCTTCGAGGTGGACCAGCACGTCGGCCACCTCGTTGCTGCGCGGCCGCGACATCAGCGCCTGACGCACCCGCATCGACGGTTGCGGCAGGTGCCGCGCGCCGCTGGTGGTCATGATCAGCGTGAGGCTCTTGACCCGTGTGGGGTGGTGGATGGCCAGGTGCTGGGCAATCATGCCGCCCATCGACGCGCCGCAGACATGCGCCCGGCGGATGCCCAGCTCATCGAGCACGCCGATGGCGTCCTGCGCCATGTCGCGCAACTGGTAAGGCGCCGGCACCGGCAGACGCAGCGTGTAGCGCAGCATCGCCCCCACCATCTGCGGCGCGCCCAGGTGCTCGAAGCCCTCGCTCAGGCCGATGTCGCGGTTGTCGAAGCGGATCACCCGGAAGCCCTTGGCCACCAGCTCGGCCACCAGTTCATCGGGCCAGGCCACCAGCTGCATGCCCAGGCCCATCACCAGCAGCAGCGGCTCGCCGTCGGGCGGGCCTTGAACGTCGATCTCGATGAAGAGCTTGTTGGACTGGATTCTCATGGGATGGCGATGTCTGGAAACTGGGTGGTCAACGGGTGCGCTGGCGCAGGGCCTTGACCACTGGCTTGGCGGCCGGCTTGGCCACTGGCTTGGCCGCTGACCTGGCCGAGATTGCGGCCTTGGCGGCCGCCGGCTTGCGCGCGGCCGGGCGGTTTGCAGCGCCCACCGCCTGGCTCACCGCCTTGCCGACCACCCCGCTGACCGCGCCACTCACCGCGCGCCCGACCACGCCGCCCATCGCGCTGCCGACGCGGCCACCCACGCTGCCCAGCCCGCCCATCAACCGCTTGCCCGCCTGCTCGGCCACCGCCCGGCCGGTGTCGGCCAGGCTGGGCGGCGCGCTCATCTCGGTATCGAGCAGGCACAGGTCGTCGTAGGCCACGCGCAGCGCGTCGGCCAGGCTGCGCACGTCGGGCATGGCCTGGGCGTCGGCCATCAGGCCGAAGTCCATGTTGCGGTCGTAGCTCTGCACCGTGATGTTCAGCCCCATGCCGTGCACCACGATCGAGGTCGGGTAGTTGCACAGCATGCGCGCGCCGGCCATGTACAGCGCCACCGGCGGGCCGGGCACGTTGCTGATCACCAGGTTGGCCACCAGCGGAATGCGGTCGGCCACCCGCGCACGACCGTACAGCGCGGCCGCGGCCTCCATCAGCCAGGGCATGCCGATGGACGGAAAGTCGGTGGGCAGCACGCGCTTCAGGCCCCCCATCGTGGCCTTCATCGCCGCGCTGGCCTTCTTCACATGCTCGAAGCGCTTGCGCAGATCGGCCACCTGGGTGCCCAGGCTCACCAGGGTCATCGAGGCCTGGGTGTTGGCCGTGGTGTCGCCCTTCTGGCGCAGCGAGATCGGCACCGCCGCCACCAGGCTCTTGCGCGGCACGCCGCCGTGCTGGCCCAGCCAGCGCCGCAGCGCGGTGCCGCACAGCAGCAGCACGATGTCGTTGAGCGTGGCCTCCTGCGCGTGGGCAATGGCCTTCAGCCGCTCCAGCGGCAGGCTCAGCGCGGCAAACGCCCGCCCGTTGCTGATGCTGTGGTTGAGCGCCGTGCGCGGCGCCAGCGTCAGGTTGGCGCTGGCCTCGGCCTTGCCGCGCAGCAGCGCGCTGTGCTGCAGCGCCTGGCCGGCCGCGCCCGCCAGGGCGCTGACCGCCGTGGGCAACTGCTTGACGATCTGCGCCACCTGCGAGGCTTCGGAGGAGATGGCGCCGCGCAGCATCTCGGCCCAGCCCAGCTTGAACACCTTGCTGCGGGTGCTGGGGCGCAGCGCCAGATCCCGGCCCTCGGGCTGCAGGTCCATGATGACCTGGGCCAGCGCCACCGCGGCCTGGCCGTCCACCGCCGCGTGGTGGAACTGCGAGTACAGCCCCACCCGCTTGTTGCCGTTGGCCGCCGGCGCCAGGCCTTCGAGCACATGCATCTTCCACAGCGGCCGGCTGCGGTCGAGCAGCACCGGGTGCAGCTCGGACACCACCGCCTCCAGCGCCGCCATGCCGTCGCCCAGCCTGGCCGAAGGCGGCAGCTTGATCTCGACGATGTGCTCACGCAGGTCGGGATCGGCGTCCACCCAGGCCGGGTTGGCCAGGTTCAGCGGCATCCACCACAGCTTGCGGCGCAGCGCCGGCGCCGCGGGCAGGCGCGTGGCGATGTGCTGGCGCAGCCGCGTGACCCACTTGCCGCGCATGCCCGGCGGCAGCTCGAACACATGCAAGGCGCCGACATGCATCGGCATCTCGGGCGTCTCAAGGTGGAGGAAGGTGGCATCCAGGCCGGAGAGCTGCTTCATGGTGCCGACCATGCTAGCAGCCCGCAGAGCGCACGCTGACGGGGTCAGGCGCGCAGGAGGTCAAGCACTCAGTCGACCGGCAGCGGCGGTGGCGCAAGCCGGGTGGACATGCGCTCGCGCAGGCCCAGCCATTCGTTGAACAGCAGCGCGCCGATCACCAGCGCACCGCCCGACAGCGCAGTGGGGCCGGGCGCCTCGCCCGCCCCCACCCAGACCAGCAGCACGCCGAAGATCACCTCCAGCAGGCCGATCAGCGAGATCTCGGGCGCCGGCAGCACCTTGGTGAGCTGCACCACCAGCAGGCAGGGGATCGCCAGTTGCACCACGCCCAGCAGGCCCAGCAGCGACAGGTCGTGCGCGGTGGCCGAGAACGGCAGCGACAGCGGCAGCGTGATCGCCGCCGACAGCAGCGCGCCCAGCAGCACGGCGGGCAGCATGTCGGGCTGCTGGATCGAGGGGTCGCGCGCATGGCGCTGGTGCAGGTGCTGCAGCAGCACCCAGTTGGTGGCCCCGGCGATCGGCACGCCCAGCGCCACCAGGGCGCCGGTCATCGAGGTGCTGCCGCTGAAGGCCTGCGCGCCAAACATCCAGGCGATGCCCGCACCCGCCACCGCGATCGCCACCCAGGTGCGCCGCGGCAGCCGGTGGTGCAGGAACACCCGCGAGAACAGCGCGGTGAGCAGCGGCGCGATCGACATCGTGATCAGCACCGTGGCCACGGTGGTCAGCGTGATGGCCACCATGAAGTTGGTGTACATCACCATCCAGCACAGCCCCGACACCCACAACGGCCAGCCGCCGCGGCGCATGTCGGCCAGCAGCTTGGGGCCGCGCATCACCAGCAGCGCCACCGTCAGTGCCAGCACGTTGAAGGCGCTGCGCCAGAACGTCACCTCGAAGCTGCGCGCCGCCTCCAGGTGGCGCGTCACCACGCCGGCGATGCTCCACATCAGCGTGACCAGCACCATCAGCAGCACTGCGC
>Ga0155495_1123_pt2 | contig 16372 bp, 20 predicted proteins | sample RifCSPhighO2_12_FD_107153 | JGI IMG/M metagenome (GOLD analysis project Ga0155495, IMG submission 107153) | Burkholderiales bacterium RIFCSPHIGHO2_12_FULL_69_20
CTGTGCCGCAATGGCCAGCTGGCCCGCGCCTCGGGCCTGGTCACCCACCGCCAGCGGCCCGAGACCGCCAAGGGCGTCGTCTTCGTCACGCTCGAGGACGAAACCGGCGCGGTCAACGTGATCGTCTGGCCCACGGTGGCCCAGGCCCAGCGCACGCCGCTGCTGGCGGCCACGCTGCTCACGGTGTATGGCGTGTGGCAGCGGCAGGGTGAGAACGGTCACGAGGTGCGCCACCTGATCGCCCAGCGGCTGGTGGATCACTCGGCGCTGCTGCACGGCCTGGTCAGCAAGAGCCGGGATTTCCATTGACGCAGGTCCGCATGCCCATGCCCTTTGCCTTTCCCATTCACCAGCGGCGTGGCCGCGCCTCGCTGAAAATGCGGCCATGCTCTTCCTGCTCTCGCCCGCCAAGACCCTGGACTACACCCGCCCGTTGCCGCGTGGCGTGCGCCAGCGCACCACCGATCCCCTCTTCGTGCCGCGCGCCGCCGAGCTGATCGACGGCCTGAAGACGCTGGCGCCGCCGCAGGTGGCGCAGCTGATGGACCTGTCCGACGAGCTGGCCGCACTCAACGTGGGCCGCTACGGCGCTTGGTCACCGTTGCACGACGACACCAACAGCCGCCCCGCGGCCTTCGCCTTCAATGGCGATGTCTACGAAGGCCTGGACGTGCGCAGCCTGAAGGGCCCCGATCTGGCCTGGGCACAAGACCATCTGGTGATCCTCAGCGGCCTGTACGGCGCGCTGCGCCCGCTCGACCGGCTGCAGCCCTACCGGCTGGAAATGGGCACGCGCCACGCCAATGCCCGCGGCAAGGACCTTTACGCCTACTGGGGCGATGCGGTGGCCGAGTACCTGAACCAGCGTGCCGCCGATGACAAGCATCCGGTGATCGTCAACCTGGCGTCGCAGGAATATTTCAAGGTGGCCGACCGGCCGGCGCTGGCCGCCCGCGTGGTCGACTGCGTGTTCGAGGATTGGAAAGACGGCCCGGGTGGCGGGCAGTACAAGATCATCAGCTTCTTCGCCAAACGGGCGCGTGGGCTGATGGCGCGCTGGGCCATCTTGCACCGCGTGCGCAGCGTCAAGGCGCTGCAGGGCTTCGATGCCGAGGGTTATGCCTCCGTACCGGCCGCCTCGTCGGCCGATCGGCTGCTGTTCCGCCGGCGCGTGGAGGGCTGCCAAAATCCGTCCGCATGAGTGCTTCGCAAACCGTCACGCCCGAGTTGCGCCAGTGGATCGTCGAGCAGGCCCAGGCCGGTTGCCGGCCCGAGGATGTGCTGGCCTCGATGCGCGCCAGCGGCTGGGACGAGGTGGTCGCCCTGGGCGCGCTGGGCCAGGTGCTGGAGGCGTTTCTGGGCGCGCAGGCGGTCCAGCAGGCCGCCACCCTGGCCGCCACGTTGCCGCCGGCGGTGCGCGTGCCCGAGCCGGCGCTGGCCGGATCGCCCAGCCAGCTGCGGGTGCACGACCGTGAGGTGCGGGTGCTGCTCACCCTGCAGAACCCGCGCGTGGTGGTGTTCGGCGGCTTCCTGTCGGACGACGAGTGCGATGACCTGGTGGCCGCGGCCGCGCCGCGCATGGTGCGTTCTGAAACCGTGGTCAACGAGACCGGCGGCAACGAGGTCAACGCCGCGCGCACCAGCGACGGCATGTTCTTCGGCCGAGGCGAGAGCGCGCTGTGCCAGCGCATCGAGGCCCGCATCGCCGCGCTGCTGAACTGGCCGCTGGTCAACGGCGAAGGCCTGCAGGTGCTGCACTACCGGCCCGGCGCCGAGTACAAACCGCACCACGACTACTTCGACCCGGCGCAGCCCGGCATGGCCGCGGTGCTCAAGCGCGGCGGCCAGCGCGTGGGCACGCTGGTGATGTACCTCAACACACCGTTGCAGGGCGGTGGCACGGTGTTCCCCGACGTGCAGCTGGAGGTGGCGCCGATCAAGGGCAACGCGGTGTTCTTCAGCTACGAGCGGGCGCATGCGAGCACCCGCACCCTGCACGGCGGCGCGCCGGTGATCGCCGGCGACAAGTGGGTGGCCACCAAGTGGCTGCGCGAGGGCGAATTCATCTGATCCACCCCTGTGCCGCGCGGTGTGAGGCGGACGGCCGTGCGTGGGTAGATCAGCGGGCCAGCTCGGCCTGGTATTCGAAGAACTTCTGCCCGCCGAAGGCGATCGTGCCCATCAGCACCGTGCCGCCCACCAGCAGGGCGATCACCATCGCGATCACCGGGGCCCAGCCGGTGGCACGCACCGGGCGGCCGGGGTTGTGGCGCTGCGCCCAGCGCTCGTCGGGCGTCAGGCCGGTGGTGATGGTGGCGAGCATGCCGATCACCAGCATCACGCCCAGCACCGGGATCAGCAGCCAGGCGGCGTGGTCGTCCTGGCCCAGGTTGCTCATGCGGATCGCGCCGCCCAGCCCCAGCAGCGTGGGCAACGGGTGCAGCCAGGCCAGCTTGTCGCGCCAGCCATACAGGTAGAAGCGATGGGCGCCCAGCGGCCCCGCCAGCAGGGCCAGCCAGGTGGCCAGGGTCTTGGATTTTTCGTGCATCGGGGCGGTCTCAGTCGACGCCGGGCCGCCCCAAGGCGACTGAGCGCCCCCTCGGGGGGCAGGAGCGCAGCGACGTGGGGGCGGACATCTCAATCGATGCCCGGAGTGGTGTCGCCGGTGCCCAGCGCACGTTGCATCAGGATCACGTCCAGCCAGCGGTCGAACTTCCAGCCAGCGGCCTTGAGCACGCCGGTGTGCTCGAAGCCCAGCGCCGCATGCACGCCGATCGAGCCGGCATTGGCCGCGTCGCCGATCACCGCCAGCATCTGGCGTGCGCCGGCGGCCTCGCAGCGGCCGACCAGCTCGGTCAGCAGCAACCGGCCCACGCCGCGCCCACGGGCGTCGGGGTGCAGGTAGATCGAGTCTTCCAGGCAGAAGCGGTAGGCCCGGCGCGGGCGGAAGTGGTTGGCATAGGCGTAGCCCAGCACCTGGCCGGCGGATTCGGCCACCAGCCAGGGCAGGCCCTTGGACAGCACGTCGTCGCGGCGGCGTGCCATCTCGGATTCATCGGGTGGATCGAGTTCGAAGGTGCCGGTGCCGTGCAGCACCGCCTCGGCGTAGATCGCGGTGATGGCGGGCAGGTCGGCCGGGGTGCTGGGGCGGATGAGCAGGGCAGGCGTGGTCATGGGTTGAAAAAAGCAACGCGGGGATTCGGCGTCGTCAGTTTATAATGCTCGGTTTTCGGCGACGGCGGGCGAGGTGGTGATCACTTCGATGTCTGCGTATCTACGGCGCCGGGGAGTCGTACCAAGTTTGGGCTCAGAGCACAGACTTGGTACAAGAAAGTTTTGTGCTGCATGTTCCATCGGTTGGCCGCATCGGCTGCCCGGACGCGCAGTGACCAGATGGATCGGCCTCGAGTGTCTCCTTGGCTGGCCTGTCGCCAACGATTTTTTCGGAAGATCAACATGGTCGTTATTCGACTGGCTCGTGGCGGCGCCAAGAAGCGCCCGTTCTACAACATCGTGGTGGCCGACTCGCGCGAACGTCGCGACGGTCGCTACCTCGAGCGCCTGGGGTTCTACAACCCGATGGCCGCAGGTGCCGAACAGCCCCTGCGCGTGGCGCTCGATCGCGTGACCTACTGGACCGGCGTGGGCGCCCAGATGTCGCCCACCGTCAAGCGCCTGGTCAGCGATGCCGCCAAGGCCCAGGTGGCACCCGCCGCCCCGGCCGCTGCGGCAGCCTGAGCCTGACCGCGCCGTCCGCGCGCCGCCTGCTGTCATGACGCTGGCTGCGCCGGACGACGATATCGCGCCGGCCTTTCCCGACGATGCCGTCGAGGTGGGCCGTGTGCTCGGTGCCTGGGGCATCAAGGGCGGCATCCGTGTGCAGCCCTTCAGCAAGAGCCCCGACGCCTTGTTCACCTCGCGGCGCTGGTTCATCCGGCCGCCCGAGGCGCCCGCCACGTCGGTGGGCCCCAAGACCACTGCGGTGAATTACCCGCCCGTGCTGCGCATCACGCACAGCAAGGCGCAGGGCGACGCCGTGGTCGCCACCGCCCAGGAACTGCCCGACCGCAACGCGGCCGAGGCGATGAAGGGTGCGCGCATCTTCATCGCGCGATCGAGCTTTCCCACGGCTGGTGACGGCGAGTTCTACTGGATCGACCTGATCGGCCTGGCTGTGGTCAACCGCCAGGGTGAGCCGCTGGGCGAGGTGATCGGCCTGATCGACACCGGTGCGCACAGCGTTCTGCGCGTCCACCGGCCCGATGCGCCCGAGGGGGCGTCGCCGGAGGCCAGCGAGCGGCTGATCCCCTTCGTGGCCGCCTTCATCGACGACGTGAACCTGGCTGAGCGCCGCATCACGGTCGACTGGGGACTGGATTACTGAGGCCGCGGCCGGTCTGCCCGCTGCATGCGCTTCGACGTTGTCACGCTGTTCCCCGAACTGTTCGCGCCGCACCTGACGCAGGGCATCACCCGCCGCGCGTTCGAGAGCGGCCAGGTCGACGTGCGGCTGTGGCCGCTGCGCGACTTTGCCCTTGACACCTACCGCCGCGTCGACGACCGGCCCTTCGGCGGCGGCCCGGGCATGGTGATGCTGGCCGAGCCGCTGGAGCGCGCGATGGCCGCGCTGCGTGCCGACCGTGCCGATGCCGACACCGCGGCGGTGCCGGTGATCCACTTCACGCCCACCGGCACCCCGATCACCCAGGCGCTGGTGCGCCAGATGGCCGATGCGCTGACCAGCCCCGGCGCCGTGCTGCTGTGCGGCCGCTACGAAGGCATCGACCAGCGCTTCATCGACCGCCATGTCACGCTCGAATTGAGCCTGGGCGACTTCGTGCTGTCGGGCGGCGAGCTGCCGGCGTTGGCGCTGCTCGACGCCGTGGCGCGGCTGCAGCCCGGCGTGCTGACCACCGAATCGCACGAGCAGGACAGCTTCTCGGCCGACGGCCTGCTCGATTGCCCGCACTACAGCCGGCCCGAGCGCCTGGCCACGCCCGACGGCGAACTGGCGGTGCCGGTGGTGCTGCTGAGTGGCCACCATGCCCAGATCGAACGCTGGCGGCGCGACCAGTCGCTGTTGATCACCGCGCGGCGCCGGCCCGACCTGATCGCCGCGGCGCGCGCGGCGGGGCGGCTGTCGAAGGCGGACGAAAAAACGCTGAAGGCGTTGTCGTCGCCAGGCGCGCTATAATCAAAGGCTTTTCGATCCTCTACCGGGCCCGTTTTGAGTGCGCCGGCATGATCGCTCCAGGAGAAACCAGTGGACCTGATCCGCACCCTCGAACAGGAAGAGATTACTCGCCTGAACAAGACTATCCCCGTTTTCGCCCCCGGCGACACGGTCATCGTCAGCGTCAACGTTGTGGAAGGCACCCGCAAGCGGGTGCAGGCCTACGAAGGCGTGGTCATCGCCAAGCGCAACCGCGGGCTCAACAGCAGCTTCATCGTGCGCAAGATCTCCAGCGGTGAGGGCGTCGAGCGCACCTTCCAGCTCTACAGCCCGCTGATCTCGAAGATCGAAGTCAAGCGCCGCGGCGACGTGCGCCGTGCCAAGCTGTATTACCTGCGCGAGCGCTCGGGCAAGTCGGCGCGCATCAAAGAAAAACTTGCCTGACCTTCGGTCAGCCGCGCACTGAGTGCGCGGTCGCGCGACGCGCGAAGCAAGTTTTCGCGGCGACACGGCGAAGCCGTCCGCCGCAGAAGTTGGCCTCGATGGCCGATGGACTACAAGCCGCCCTCGGGCGGCTTGTTTTCTTCTGAAGCGCCAGAATCTGCAACCCATGACCGTGCCCCGCATCACCGATCCGCAGGCCATCCCCGTCGACGGCGTGGACGATCACCTGCCGCCGGTGCCGGTCGATCGGCTGCAGCCGCAGGCGCTGCGCCTGCGCTTTGCCGCACCGCCCGCCTGGGTACCTGAGATCCCCGGCGACGGTGCCCGCTTCAACCCGCAGCGTGCGCCGGCGGCGGCCTCGGTGCTGGTGCCGCTGGTGATGCGCGAGCATGGCCTGCAGGTGCTGCTGACGATGCGCACCGCGCACCTGCGCGACCACGCCGGGCAGATCAGCTTTCCGGGTGGCCGCGTCGAGACGCACGATGCCGACGCGGTGGCCACCGCGCTGCGCGAGACCGAAGAAGAGGTGGGCCTGGCGCGCCAGCACATCGAGGTGATCGGCATGCTGCCGATCTACACCACGGTGACCGGTTTCGTGGTCACGCCGGTGGTGGCGCTGGTGCAGCCGGGGTTCAGCCTGCAGATCGACGCCTTCGAGGTGGCCGAGGCCTTCGAGGTGCCGCTGCCCTTCCTGATGACACCAGCCCACCACCGGCGCCACCGCTTCGAAATGTCGGGCCAGCAGCGGCAGTTCCTGTCGATGCCCTGGCAGGGCGTCAATGGTGAAGGCCGGCCGCAGGACTACTTCATCTGGGGCGCCACCGCGGCGATGCTGCGCAACCTCTACGGCTTCCTGTCGCAGCCATGATCTGCCGGCGGGCCAGACCCGGTCGGTATGATCGGCCCCGATGAGTTTCTTCGCCGTCCTGCTGGCCCTGGTCATCGAGCAGTTCAAGCCGCTGCCGCGTGACAACTGGGTGCACCACGCGCTGGTGTCCTGGGTGGGCTGGACCGGCCGCAACTTCGACGCCGGGCGCGAGCACCATGCCTGGGTGGTGTGGGGCGTGTCGGTGGGTGTGCCCGGCCTGCTGCTGTCGGTGGTCTACCTGGCGGTGCACCACTGGAGCGTGCTGCTGGCGCTGATGTTCGACGTCGGCGTGCTCTACCTGACGCTGGGCTTCCGGCAGTTCAGTCACTACTACACCGACATCCGCGACGCGCTGGACCGTGGCGACGAGATCGAGGCGCGCCGCCTGCTGGCCGAATGGCGCCACCTGGACGCCAGCGAGCTGCCGCGCACCGAGTTGCTGCGCCATGTGATCGAGCATTCGCTGCTGGCCGCGCACCGCCATGTGTTCGGCGTGTTCTTCTGGTTCGTGTTGTTCTCCACCTTGGGGCTGGGGCCGCTGGGCGCAGTGCTCTACCGCATGGCCGAGTTCGCCGCGCGTTACTGGACCTACCCCAGCAAGGCGCTGGGCGTGCCGGCCAATCAGCGGCTGATGGCGGTGTCGCAGCAGATGTTCTCGCTGATCGACCATGTGCCCGCGCGGCTGACGGCCTTCGGCTTTGCGGTGGTGGGCAACTTCGAGGAAGCCATCAACGCCTGGCGGCGCGATGCCTCGCTGTGGAAGCACAGCAACGAGGGCGTGATCCTGGCCTCGGCGGCCGGCGCGGTGGGTGTGCAACTGGGCGGCAGCGCCGCGCCGGGGGTCACGCCCGACCGCTCGCGCAGCTTCGAGGCCGGCCCCACCGGCGACGCGGCGGCCGAGGGCTCCACCGGTGGCGACCCGCCGCAGACGGGCCACTTGCGCAGCGTGGTCGGTCTGGTGTGGCGCTCGGTGGTGCTGTGGATGCTGCTGGTGGCGCTGCTGACGCTGGCGAACCTGTTGGGCTGAGGCCCCCAGGAGCCTCAATACCGTTTCGTCGACAGCTCGGCGTTCAGCTCGGTGAAGATGCGGTAGCGCGACGGGTGGATCTCGCCGCGCGCCAGTGCGTCGCGCACGCCGCAGCCGGGCTCGTGCAGGTGGCTGCAGTTGTAGAAGCGGCAGGCCTGGGCATGGCGGCCGATGTCGGGCATCAGCGGCGCCAGTTCGGGGGCCTGCAGCTGGCGCAGGCCGAATTCCTGGAAGCCCGGCGAGTCGATCAGCGCGGTGCTGCGCCCCTCGTCCAGCCAGTACCAACGGGTGTCGGTGGTGGTGTGCTTGCCGGCGTTCAGCGCCTTCGAGATCTCGCCCACCTGCGCGGCGGCGGCCGGCACCATCAGGTTGATCAGCGTGCTCTTGCCCATGCCGCTGGGACCCAGCACCAGCGTGGCCTTGCCAGCGAGCAGCGGCGTCAGCAGCGCGCGGGCCTCGTCGCCGCGGGCCTTCAGCGACAGCTCCAGCACCTGCACGCCCATGTTGCGGTAGGGCGCCAGCCGCTCACGCGCGGCCGCCAGCGTCGGCAGGTCGATCTTGTTGAGGATGATGACGGTGGGGATGCCGGCCGATTCGGCGGCGATCAGCGCGCGCGCCAACTGGGTCTCGGCATACATCGGCTCCACCGCCACCAGCACCAGCAGCTGGTCGAGGTTGGCGGCAAACGACTTGGTCTTCCACTCGTCCTGGCGAAACAGCAGGTTGCGGCGCTCGGCCACCTTGTCGATCACGCCCTCGTCGCCGGCGGGCTGCCAGTGCACGCGGTCGCCGACCACCACGTCGCTTTTCTTGCCGCGTGCGTGGCACAGCAGGCGGGTGCCGTCGCCCGTTTCGACCATGCAGTGCCTGCCGTGTGCGGCCACCACCAGGCCGTTCGCTGACCCCTCGGCTGCCCGGGCGCTCGGCCCGCTGGCGCTGCTCATGCGCCGCGCAAGGCCAGCGCCGCCAGCCGCTCGATCGCCGGCGGGTGCGAGTAGTAGAAGCGCACATACACCGGGTCGGGCGTCAGCGTGGCGGCGTTGTCCTCGTGCAGCTTGAGCAGCGCGCTGGCCAGATCGGCACCACTGGCCTGCGCGCAGGCGTAGGCATCGGCCTGGAACTCGTGCTTGCGCGACAGCAGCGCCCCCAGCGGCGAGGTGAAGAAGCCGAACACCGGCACCACCGCCATGAACAGCAGCAGCGCCAGCGCGTCGTTGGGCGCGCCCAGGTTGGGCTGCACGCCCAGCCCGGTGTAGAACCACGCTTGGCCCGCCAGCCAGCCCAGCAGCGCCAGGGCGGCCAGGCTGATGGCGAACACCATCACGATGCGCTGGGTGATGTGCTTGTGCTTGAAGTGGCCCAGCTCGTGCGCCAGCACCGCCTCCACCTCGCTGGGGTTCAGCTTGGCCAGCAGCGTGTCGTAGAACACCACCCGTTTCGCCGCGCCCAGCCCGGTGAAGTAGGCGTTGCCATGCGCCGAGCGGCGGCTGCCGTCCATCACGAACAGGCCCTTGGCGGCGAAGCCGCAGCGCTTCATCAGTGCCATCACCCGTTCGGCCAGCGAGGCGTCGGCCAGCGGCTCGAACTTGTTGAACAGCGGCGCGATCACGGTCGGGTAGACCACCATGATCAACAGGTTGAACGCCACCCAGGCGCCCCAGGCCCACAACCACCACCACGACCCGGTGGCGCCCATGATCCACAGCACCAGCGCGGCCAGCGGCAGGCCAATCACCGCGCCCACCGCCGCGCCCTTGAGCAGGTCACCGACGAACAGCCGCAACGTCGTGCGGTTGAAGCCGAACTGCTGCTCGATGCGGAAGGTGGAATACCACTCGAACGGCAGGTCGAGCACCGCGCCGATCAGCGCAAAGGCGGCCAGCAGCGCCAGCTGGTAGGCCAGATCACCGACGTGGGGTTGCAGCGCGTCGCGCAGCACCAGGTTCAGCGCATCCAGCCCGCCCAGCAGCGTCCAGCCCAGCAGCACCGCGGTGCCGAAGGCCGTGGTCAGCAGGCCGAAGCGGCCCTTGGCCAGCGTGTAGTCGGCCGCCCGCTGGTGCGCCGCCAGGCTGACCGATGCGGCGAACGCCGCCGGTACCGAGCCGCGGTGGGCGGCCACATGCCGCATCTGGCGCGTGGCCAGCCAGAACTTGACGGCCAGCGAGAGCACCAGCGCGGCAGAAAACAACAGGGTGAGTGGCATCGACGACATGGCCGGAAGTGTAGGGGGCCCCGGGCCTTGACGCCGAGACCGGGCCCGGCGCGCCGCTGCGACAATCCCCCCCATGAGCAGCCCCACCCCCGCATCCTCCGCCACCCCGACCCCCACCCTGGCCTCCAGCGACCAGAACCTGATCTGGATCGACCTGGAGATGACCGGCCTGTCGCCGTTCACCGACCGCATCATCGAGATCGCGGTGGTGGTGACCGACCCGCAGCTGACCGTGCGCATCGAAGGCCCGGTGTTCGCCATCCACCAGAGCGACGCCGTGCTCGACGGCATGGACAACTGGAACAAGGGCACCCACGGCAAGAGCGGCCTGATCGACCGGGTGCGCGCCTCCACCATCGACGAAGCGGCGGCCCAGCAGTTGGTGATCGACTGGTTGAAGCAGTACGTGCCCAAGGGCAAGAGCCCGATGTGCGGCAACTCGATCTGCCAGGACCGGCGCTTCCTGGCCAAGGACATGGCCAAGCTGGAAGACTTCTTCCACTACCGCAACCTCGACGTCAGCACCCTGAAGGAACTGGCGCGACGCTGGAAGCCAGCGGTGCTGGACAGCTTCAAGAAGGCCCAGGCGCACACCGCGCTGGCCGACATCCACGAGTCGATCGACGAGTTGCTGCACTACCGCCAGCACCTGCTGGCGATTTGACGACCCCCGGCCCTCGGGGTACCGAGGACCACCCCCCGAGGGGGTCGCGGGGCCGCTTGGGAGCGGCCCGGCGCTGGCCCCGCGCGGCTTCGATCAGCTGACGGCCGCTTGCCGCTGAGCCTGCCGTTGTCGCGGGCTGTCCGCCCGCTCCACCCGCACGCCGCTGAGCGTGCGCCGCTGCACCCGCCAGGCCTGCAGCAGTGCGCGGGTCTCGTCGTCGGGGCGGGCGGCGAGCTTGCGGTATTCGGAGCAATCGCTCTTGCGCGTCAGCAACTGGTGATTGACCAGCTCGCGGCGCAGCGTGACATGGTCGCCGAAGGCATTGGCGGCCTTCAGCACCTCGTTGACCTCGCGCTCGGTGTAGGTCCGGCGGCCGTCGAACAGCGTCCACAGCACCCACATCGCCAGCTTCTGCACGCTGAACTTGTTTGGCCAGCGCAGCAGCCGGCCGCGGCTGTCGAACTGCATCAGCGCCTTGCGCGCGTTGACGCTCAGCTGGCCGGGCGGTGGTCGATCTTCCACGGCCAGCGGTGGTGATGGCAGCGGGGCCGGGGCCGCGGCCTGCAGGCTCTGCAAGTTGCGGTGGCCCAGCGCGCGGGCCATCAGGTTGAGCAACTCGACATGGCCGGGCGGCGGGCTGCCGGCGGCATGGCGGGTCTTGAGGGATTGGCCCAGCGACCTGGCGAACAAGGACGCATCGGGCACGACGAGGGACAGCGGCAAACGGCTCATGGCCTGCACTCCACACGCGCGAACAACCCCGGGAACGGGGCGCTGGGGGTTGCCGACTTCCAGCCGGTCGCACGCAAGAAGCTGCGGGGCTGTGGGTGGGGGCCCGGCGTGATGCCGAGGCCCGAAGGCAGGTTTAGCTCGCGAGGGTGTCGCGCGGCAACGCCTGGGTGAACTGCCGACCAGGCCGCGAGTGTAGCCGGCCGCTGGCCCGCGGGCCCGCGGGCCAGCGCGCGTGGGTCAGACCGAGATCAGGTCGACCTCGAACACCAGCGTGGCGTTCGGCGGGATCACGCCGCCGGCGCCGCGCTCGCCGTAGCCCAGCTCAGCCGGGATCAGCAGCACGCGGGTGCCGCCGACCTTCATGCCCTGCACGCCTTCGTCCCAGCCGGCGATGACCTGGCCGGCGCCCAGGTGGAAGCGGAACGGATCGCCCCGGTCCTTGCTGGAATCGAACTTCTTGCCGCGGCCGTTGGCGGCCGTCGGGTCGTGCAGCCAGCCGGTGTAGTGCACGGTGACGCGCTGGCCGGCAGCGGCCTCGGCGCCGGTGCCGGGGGTGGTGTCGTCGTATTGCAGGCCGGAGGCGGTGGTGGTCATGTCGAGGTCCAGTTCAACGAGGGGGAATGGGGGCCGCATCATGCCATTGACGGGCGGTCGACCGGCGGGTTTGGCGGTGGGTTTGGCGGTGGGTTGGGCGGTGGGTTTGGCGGGCCCCATCGGGCGGCCCAGGCGCGGGTGGCGGCCAGCCGCCAATCGGCCGCGCTGGCCGCGGGCAGATCGGGCAGGCCCAGCACCGTGCCCGCAGCGCGCAGCGCAGCCAGCGCATCGCTGGTGTCCAGTGGGGCCGCGCCGTTCTGCTTGCTGAGCTTGTGGCCGTCGGCGGCCAGCACCAGCGGCGTGTGCAGGTAACGCGGCTGCGGCAGGCCCAGCAGGCGCTGCAGGTGGATCTGACGCGCCGTGTTGTCGGCCAGGTCCTCGCCGCGCACCACGTCGGTGATGCCCTGGGCGCCGTCGTCGACCACCACCGCCAGCTGGTAGGCCCACAGGCCATCGGCGCGGTGCAGGATGAAGTCGCCCACCGTGCGGGTCAGGTTCTGCTGCTGGGTGCCCAGGCGGCGGTCGTGCCAGGTGATGATTGCCTCAGCGCCATCGACCAGCGTGCGCAGCCGGGTGGCGCGCGCCGGCTTGCCGTGCAGGCCATCCCGGCAGGTGCCGGGGTAGATGCGCTCGGCGAAGCGGCCCGGCGCATCGCCCTGGGCGCGCAGCGCCTCGTCGATCTCGCGCCGGGTGCAGCCGCAGGGGTAGGTGGCGCCGATCTGCCGCAGCTGGTCGAGTGCGGCCTGGTAGGCGGCGCCGCGGCTGGATTGCCACAGCGGCGGCGCGTCGGGCTGCAGCCCCAGCGCGGCCAGTTGCGCCAGGATCCGCTCGGCCGCGCCGGGGATGCAGCGCGGTCTGTCCACGTCCTCGATGCGCACCAGCCACTGGCCACCGTGGGCACGGGCGTCGAGCCAGCTGGCCAGCGCGGCAACCAGGCTGCCGACATGCAGCGGGCCGGTGGGCGAGGGCGCAAAGCGGCCCCGATAGATCAGGCTGCGATCCGCCAACATACCCGCCAACACACCCGCCATCACTCCAGCGGCACCGGCAGGCCCACATGGCGCTCCAGCAGCGCGCGGCGGGTGGTCGGGCTCTCCAGCTGGTTGAGCCACCACTGCAGTGCCAGGCCCTGCGGCGCCTTGCGCGGTTGCGGCGTGGCGGCGCCGCGCCAGGCGTAGCCGAACTGCGCCGGCAGCCGCGCGCGCTGCACCGCATGGGCCACCAGGCGGCCGGTGCGCAGGTGCTCGCGCACCATCGGCTCGGGCACAAAACCGCAGCCCAGGCAGCGCAGCAGCGCCTCGATCTTGCCGGCCATGGTGGGCACCGTCAGCACGTCCTGCCCGGGCAGCAGGTTGACCGTGACCGGCGCCACGCGCTGCGCCGAATCGGCCACCGCCACCGCGCGATGGCCCATGATCTGCGCGTCCGACAGCGGCCCGTCGGCATTGGCCAGCGGGTGGTGGGGCGCCATCGCAAAGACAAAATCCACCGCGCCCAGCAGGCGCAGCTCGATGCCCTGCTGCGGCGGCGCGTTCATCATCACGCCGATCGCCAGATCGGCCTGGCCGCTGACCAGCGCCTCCCACAGCCCGGCCAGGATCTCGCTGCGCAGGCGCAGGCGGGTGCCGGGGCCGGCGGGGGGGGCCGCGCTGCCGTCATCCTGCCGCTGGGCATAAAAGCCCTCGACCAGCTCGAACAGCGTCAGCCGCGAGATCACGCCGTCGGCGGCCACGGTCAGCTCGCTCTCCCAGCCGGTGGCCACGCGGCGCACGCGGTTGGCCACCGCGTCCATCTCGGCCAGCAGTCGGCGGCCTTCGTCCAGCAGCTCTTGCCCGGCGGCGGTGAGCTGGGCCTGGCGCGACTTGCGGTCGAACAGCAGCACGTCCAGCGCGTCCTCGAGCTGGCGCACGCTGTAGGTCAGCGCCGACGGCACGCGGCCCATCTCGCGGGCGGCGGCGGCAAAGCTGCCGGTGCGCGCGATGATGTCCATCATCTGCAGCGCTTCGGGGGTCAGGGCATTGCGGCGAGGGGCGGTCATCGTGGCTTCATCTTATTTGAACGCCCGATTCAAGGCCGGGCGTGGCCATCGATCAGCCCGCGCTGCCATCATCGCTGTCACAAGGAGACCGCAACATGATCACCCTGCGCCGCAGCGCCGACCGGGGCTTTGCCGACCACGGCTGGCTCAAGAGCTTTCACACCTTCTCGTTTGCCGATTACCACGATCCGGCGCAGATGGGCTTCGGCAACCTGCGCGTGATCAACGAGGACCGCATCGCCCCGGGCACCGGCTTCGGCACCCACGGCCACCGCGACATGGAGATCGTCAGCTACGTGCTCGAAGGCGCGCTGGCGCACCAGGACAGCATGGGCAATGGCGAGGCCATCCTGCCCGGCGAGGTGCAGCGCATGACCGCCGGCACCGGCGTGCGACACAGTGAGTTCAACCACGCCAAGGACCAGGCCACGCACTTCCTGCAGATCTGGATCCTTCCGGCACAAGGCGGCATCGCCCCCGGCTACGAGCAGAAGGCGTTTTCCGAGGCCGACAAGCGTGGCCGGCTGCGGCTGGTGGCCTCACCCGACGGCCGCGACGGCGCGGTGACGCTGCATGCCGATGCCTCCATCCGGGCCGGGCTGTTCGACGGCGACGAGTCGGCCGAGCTGGCGCTCGATCCGGCCCGCCGCACCTGGGTGCATGTGGCGCGTGGTGCGATCAACATCAATGGCCACGCCCTGGTGGCCGGCGATGCGCTGGGGCTGGTGGACGAGGCCCTCCTGATGCTGCGCGACGGGCAGGGTGCCGAGGTGCTGGTGTTCGACCTGGCGCGCTGAGTCAGCGCCCAGCGGGCAGGCCCAATCCTCGGGCCAGCCGCTACAGTGCAGCGCCATGGACCTGCTGCCCAAACCCCTGCTGCTGCTGCCCTGGCCCGACTGGCTGGCACTGCTGCTTTTCTTCTGCGGCTGGTTGGGCTACGCGCACTGGGCCAAGCGCCGGGCCACCGCGCGGCCGTCGATCCTGGCCACCACCAACCAGTGGCGGCGCCACTGGATGCTGCAGGCCACCTACCGCGAAAACCGCATCGTCGATGCCGCGGTCACGCAGAGCCTGTCGGCCAGCCCGTCGTTCTTTGCGTCGACCAGCATCCTGATCATCGGTGGCCTGCTGGCCGCACTGGGCGCCACCGAAAAAGCCAGCGGCCTGGTGCAGGAAATCCCCTTTGCGGTGCGCACATCCGAGCTGGTATTCGACCTCAAGCTGGGGCTGCTGGCCGGCATCTTCGTGCACGCCTTCTTCCGCTTCACCTGGAGCCTGCGGCAGTACAGCTTCGGCGCCATCATCGTGGCCGCCGCGCCCGAGGCGAAGCAGTTTGCCGACGACCTGCAGCGTGAGGCCTTTGCCGACCGCGCCGGCCGGGTGATGGGCCTGGCGGCCGAGACCTTCAACGACGGTCTGCGTGCCTACTACCTGTCGTTTGCCGCGGTGGCCTGGTTCTTCTCGGCCTGGGCCTTCATGGCCGCCACCGGCGCGGTGCTGTGGGTGCTGTACCGGCGCGAATTCCACTCCGAGGTGCTGAGCGCGCTGCGCGACGGGCTGCCGCGCTGATCAGCGTGGGACGAAAGTGGCCAGAAACGCCTGCACCGCCGCCACCGTGCGCGCCGGGTCTTCTTCATGTGGCACATGGCCCAGATCGGCAAACACCACGCGCTGGCTGCCGGCGATGTCGGCCTCGAAGCGCTGCGCCAGCGCTGGCTTGATGAGACGGTCGCGCCCGCCCCAGAGGATCAGCGTGGGCGCGCTGATGCCGGTGACCCGCTGCACGCCTTCCTCCGCTGACCACTGCTGCGCCCGCTGCACCAGCGCGGCGCGGTTGCCGGCGCGCAGCGTCAGCTCGAAGTAGCGGTCGATCAGCGCATCGGTGATCTTGGCCGGATCGCCATACACCGCATGCAGGCCCTGCACGATCAGCGGCCGCGGCAGCAGGTGCTCGGCCACCCGGCCCAGCACCGGCAGGCGGGCGATCTGCCAGCCCAGCGGGATGTTGGTGGCCGTCATCGGGTAACCCGCCGCATCCACCAGCACCAGCTGCGCCACCCGTTGCGGCGCGGCGGCGGCGATGCGCCAGGCCACCTCGCCGCCCAGCGAGTTGCCGGCCACCACGAAGCGCTGCACCGCCAGCTGGTCCAGCAGATCGAGCACGAAGCGCGCGTAGTTCGCGCCGGTGTAGGTCTGGCCGGCGTAGCTGCCGGCAAACGGGCCGGTCAGGCCGAAGGCCGGCAGGTCGAGGCTGATCACCCGGCGCTGGCCACGCAAGGCCTTGGCCCAGCCTTCCCAGGTGTGCAGGCTGGCCGAGGTGCCATGCAGCAGCACGATGGGCGCGGGGTCGCTCTTCGGCCCCTCGTCGCGGTAGTGCACCAGCTGGCCCTTCAGATCGATGAACTCCGACGGCGGTGGCGCCCAGCGTGCCACCAGCGTCTCGACCGGCCGGTCGGGCGCGCGCACCAGCGGAATCGCCAGCGCCGACAGCATCAGCAGCACACCCAGCAGGCGCAGCAGCAGGCTCATCTCAGTACCGCCCGGCCGTTCCGAAGGTACTGAGCGCCCCCTCGGGGGGCAGCGAACGAAGTGAGCGTGGGGGCTTCAATTCAGTACCGCC
>Ga0155495_1173_pt1 | contig 16327 bp, 14 predicted proteins | sample RifCSPhighO2_12_FD_107153 | JGI IMG/M metagenome (GOLD analysis project Ga0155495, IMG submission 107153) | Burkholderiales bacterium RIFCSPHIGHO2_12_FULL_69_20
ACCCCAGCGAGATGGGCCGGCTGCTCAAGGGCTTGCTGAAGGCCTGAACCACGGCTTGGCCATCCACCGGGATGGCCGGGCCCAGGCACAAGAAAGCCGCCCTCGGGCGGCTTCTTTCATGGGCCGGGCACCTGCCGGTGCCGGGCCGTCGATCAACGCTGCGTGATGGGTTTGACGTCACGTGCCACCGAGCCGACGTACAGCTGGCGCGGGCGGCCGATCTTGTACTCGGGGTCGCCGATCATCTCGTTGAGCTGGGCGATCCAGCCCACGGTGCGGGCCAGCGCAAAGATCGCGGTGAACAGCGGCACGGGGATGCCGATGGCGCGCTGCACGATGCCCGAATAGAAGTCGACGTTCGGGTAGAGCTTGCGCGAGACGAAGTAGTCGTCCTCCAGCGCGATCTTCTCCAGCGCCATCGCCAGCTTGAACAGCGGGTCGTTCTGCAGGCCCAGCGCGCCCAGCACCTCGTGGCAGGTTTCGCGCATCAGCTTGGCGCGCGGGTCGTAGTTCTTGTAGACCCGGTGGCCGAAGCCCATCAGCTTGACGGTGGAGTTCTTGTCCTTCACCTGCTTGATGAATTCGCCGATCTTCTCGACGCCGCCCATCTTCTGGATGTCGCCCAGCATGTTCAGCGCCGCCTCGTTGGCGCCACCGTGCGCGGGGCCCCACAGGCAGGCCACACCAGCGGCGATGGCCGCAAACGGGTTGGTGCCCGACGAGCCGCACAGCCGCACCGTGGAGGTGCTGGCGTTCTGCTCGTGGTCGGCGTGCAGGATGAAGATGCGGTCCATGGCCCGAACCAGCACGTCGTTCTGCTCGTACTCCTCGCACGGGTTGGCAAACATCAGGTGCATGAAGTTCGCCGCGTACGACAGCTTGTTGCGCGGGTACATGTAGGGCTGGCCCTGCGTGTACTTGTAGGCCATCGACACCAGCGTGGGCATCTTGGCGATCAGCCGGATCGCGGCGATCTCGCGGTGCACCGGGTTGTTGATGTCGGTACTGTCGTGATAGAAGGCCGACAGCGCACCGACCAGGCCGGTCATGATGGCCATCGGATGGGCGTCCCGGCGGAAGCCGCGCAGGAAGAATTGCATCTGCTCGTTGACCATCGTGTGGTTGGACACACGGGCGGTGAAATCCTTCTTCTGCGCCTCGTCGGGCAGGTCACCGTACAGCAGCAGGTGGCAGGTCTCGAGAAAATCGCAGTTCTGCGCCAGTTGCTCGATCGGATAGCCGCGGTACAGCAACTCGCCCTTGTCGCCGTCGATGTAGGTGATGGTCGAGTTGCACGACGCAGTGCTCAGAAAGCCCGGGTCGTAGGTGAACTTGCCGGTCTGGCCGTAGAGCTTGCGGATGTCGATCACATCCGGGCCGATGCTGCCCTTGTAGATCGGCAGATCCATGCTGGGGCTGCCGTCAGAGAACGACAGGGTGGCTTTCACGTCAGACGGGGTCATGGGACTTTCCTTTTCTAGGTCAGGATCAACGCGGGCGGCAGATCTCGTGCACGCAGCATGCCAAGCACCTCGATCACCTCGGGGCGGGCCAGCTCGGCATCGGGCTCTCGGCGTGCGAGCAGGAGGTCCAGCAAATCGTTATCGGCCAGGTCCATCAAGGCCTGAAGCCCATCGGCATGGCGCACCGTCAGGCCGCTCTCGTGGCGCTTGAAGAAGCGCTCGACGAACAAGTCGTTCTCGAGCAGGCCACGCCGGCAGCGCCAGTGCAGGCGGCTCAGGCTGCGCTCATCCAGCAGATCGTCCTGCGCAAGCGGCAGCCGCAGATCCGGCTCTGCCGGGCTGCTGGCTGCGCCAGCAGGCAAGCATCCCGGCTGGCCCTCACAGGCGTCCGACAGTCCGCAGGGACTGTCGGACGTCCGGGTTCGGCCCCCCTGGGGGGGAGCGCTGAAGGTGCTGCGGGGGGGGGTCATATCGCGCGGCGCACCATCAACTCTTTGATCTTGCCGATGGCCTTGGTGGGGTTCAGGCCCTTGGGGCAGACGTCCACACAGTTCATGATGGTGTGGCAGCGGAACAGGCGGTACGGGTCTTCGAGGTTGTCGAGCCGGCCGGCGGTGTCCTGATCGCGGCTGTCGGCGATGAAGCGGTAGGCCTGCAGCAGGCCGGCCGGGCCGACGAACTTGTCGGGGTTCCACCAGAAGCTGGGGCAGCTGGTGCTGCAACTGGCGCACAGGATGCACTCGTACAGGCCGTTCAGCTCGTCGCGCTCTTCGGGTGACTGCAGGCGCTCCTTGTCGGGCGGGATGCTGTCGTTGACCAGGTACGGCTTGATCGAGTTGTACTGCTTGAAGAACTGCGTCATGTCGACGATCAGGTCGCGGATCACCGGCAGCCCGGGCAGCGGCTTGAGCACCACCGTGCCGGGCAGGTCGCGCATGTTGGTCAGGCAGGCCAGGCCGTTCTTGCCGTTGATGTTCATCGCGTCCGAGCCGCACACGCCTTCGCGGCAGCTGCGGCGGAAGCTGATCGCCGGATCCACCGACTTCAGCTTCATCAACGCGTCGAGCAGCATGCGCTCGCTGCCGTCGAGTTCAACGTCGATGGACTGCATGTACGGCTTGGCGTCCTTGTCCGGGTCGTAGCGGTAGATTTGAAACGTGCGCTTCGTCATGTTGGTTGCTTTCGACCTGCGGGCTTAGAAGGTACGGACCTTGGGCGGCACGCTGTCCACCGACAGCGGCGTCAGGTTGACGGGCTTGTAGTCCAGGCGGTTGCCCTGGCTGTACCACAGCGTGTGCTTCATCCACTCGGCGTCGTTGCGGCCCAGCGGGAACTGCGCGTCGTCGGCACCACGCTCGTAATCCTTCACGGTGTGGGCACCGCGGCATTCATGGCGGGCCGCTGCCGATTCGATGGTGGCCTGCGCCGCCTCGATCAGGTTCTCGACCTCCAGCGCCTCGATGCGCGCGGTATTGAACACCTTGCTCTTGTCCTTGAGCGTGATGGCGGCCACGCGCTCGCGCAGCTTGGCCACTTCCACCGTGCCGGCGGTCAGCAGCTCCTGGGTGCGGAACACCGCCGCGTGCTTCTGCATCGTGGCGCGCAGGTCGTTGGCCACGTCCTGGGCGTATTCACCCGAGTTGCTGCCATCCAGCCGGGCGATGCGCGCCAGCGCGGCATCGGCCGCGTCGGCCGGCAGCGGCTTGTGCTCCTTGGTCGACTTGGCCAGCGCACCGACGATGTGGTTGCCCGCCGCACGGCCGAACACCAGCAGGTCGAGCAGCGAGTTGGTGCCCAGCCGGTTGGCGCCGTGCACGCTGACGCAGGAGCATTCACCCACCGCGTAGAGGCCGTTGACCACGTCGTTGGGGTTGCCGTTCTTGGGCGCTACCACCTGGCCGTTGATGTTGGTGGGGATGCCACCCATCTGGTAGTGGATGGTGGGCACCACCGGAATCGCTTCCTTGGTTATGTCGACGTTGGCGAAGTTGTGGCCGATCTCGAACACGCTGGGCAGGCGCTTGAGGATGGTGTCGCCGCCCAGGTGGGTCATGTCGAGGTTGATGTAGTCCTTGTTGGGACCGCAGCCACGACCTTCCTTGATCTCCTGGTCCATGCAGCGCGAAACGAAGTCCCGCGGCGCCAGATCCTTCAGCGTGGGCGCGTAGCGCTCCATGAAGCGCTCGCCGTTGACATTGCGCAAGATCGCGCCCTCGCCGCGGCAGCCTTCGGTCAGCAGCACGCCCGCGCCGGCCACGCCGGTGGGGTGGAACTGCCAGAACTCCATGTCCTCGAGCGGGATGTTGGCACGCGCCGCCATGCCCAGCCCGTCGCCGGTGTTGATGAAGGCGTTGGTGCTGGCCGCATAGATGCGTCCGGCGCCGCCGGTGGCCAGCAGCGTGGTCTTGGCTTCGAGGATGTAGACCTCGCCGGTCTCCATTTCCAGCGCGCTGACACCCACCACGTCGCCGTCGGCGTCGCGGATCAGGTCGAGGGCCATCCACTCGACGAAGAACTGGGTGCGCGCCTTGACGTTCTGCTGGTACAGGGTGTGCAGCATGGCGTGGCCGGTGCGGTCGGCCGCGGCGCAGGCACGCTGCACCGGCTTCTCACCGTAGTTGGCGGTGTGGCCGCCGAACGGGCGCTGGTAGATGGTGCCGTCGGGGTTGCGGTCGAACGGCATGCCGAAGTGCTCGAGCTCGTAGACCACCTTGGGCGCCTCGCGGCACATGAACTCGATGGCGTCCTGGTCGCCCAGCCAATCCGAGCCCTTGACGGTGTCGTAGAAGTGGAAGTGCCAGTTGTCCTCGCTCATGTTGCCCAGCGAGGCGCCGATGCCGCCCTGCGCCGCCACGGTGTGCGATCGGGTGGGAAACACCTTGGACAGCACCGCCACGTTCAAACCCGCACGGGCGAGTTGCAGCGATGCACGCATGCCGGAGCCGCCGGCCCCGACGATCACCACGTCGAACTTGCGACGGGCCAAAGAAGTCTTGATAGCTGCCATGTTGTTCTCTCAAGCAAAGCTTGCTTGGCCACCTTGCCGGACCCCTTGGCGGGGCCTTCGCGAAGCGGCAGGTTGGGGGCTGGTCAGACGCGCCAGAGCACCTGCACCGCCCAGCCGGCACAACCCACCAGCCAGACGATCGTGAATACCTGTGCCAGCAGGCGCAAGCCCACCGGCTTGATGTAGTCCATCCACACGTCGCGCATGCCCACCCAGGCATGCCAGGCCAGCGAGATGATGACGACCAGGGTCAGCACCTTCATCCACTGCGGGGCGAAGATGCCCGACCAGCTGTCGTAGCCGACCGGCCCGCCCAGCAGGAACTGCACCAGCAGCGTCAGCGTGAACAACGCCATCAGCACCGCCGTGATGCGCTGGCTCAGCCAGTCGCGAAACCCGTAATGCGCGCCCACGACCAGGCGCTTGGAACCGTAGTTGACGGCCATGTGTTGCTTGCCTCTTGTTGTTGTGACGGTCAGAACAGACCGAACAGCTTGGCGCCCAGCGCGATGGTCAGCACGATGCTGATCACGAAGGTGGCCACCGCCGACGAATGGCCCTGCTGCTTGCTCACGCTGTGGGTGGCGTCCATCCACAGGTGACGCACACCCGCCACGGCGTGGTGCAGGTAGGCCCAGATCAGCGACAACGCCACCAGCTTGATGACGACGCCGGGCACGAAGCCGATGCCGGCGACAAAGGCGCTGGTGAAGCCGTCGTAGGAGACTTCGGAGGTGATGCTGGCGTCGAACATCCAGACGATGAACGGCAGCAGGAAGAACATCAGCATGCCGCTGGCGCGGTGCAGGATCGACAGCTTGGCGGCCAGCGGCAGCGGGTACTGCAGCGCGTCGAGCAGGCGCATGTTGGCGCCGGGGCGGGTATCGACCCCGCTGGCGCCGCGGGTCTTGGAGAGCTCTGCCATGAGGTGTGGTCTCGCTGTTGTTCGAAGGGTCGGATCCGGGTGGAAACCCGTGGAGTTTATTGCAACGCAGCAGGCTTACCCGGAGCTTTTAGGCGGGGCCGATGTGGCGGCCCCGGCAAGCCGATGCAGCATCAGTTCAACTCATTGCGGTAGAAGTGCTGCTCGGTGTTGTAGAGGCCGCGACGCAACTCGACCGGCTTGTCGCCATAGGTGAAGGACAGCCGCTCGACGCTGAGCAGCGGAAAGCCCGGCGTCACAGCCAGCAGGCTGGCGGTGGCGGCGTCGGCGGCCAGCGCCCGGATCTTTTCTTCGGCGCGGATCATGCGCACCCCGAAATCGGCCTCGAACATGCCGTACATCGGGCCTTTGTAGTCGGCCAGGCGCTCGGCGGTCAGGCCTTTGAACAAGGCGCCGGGCAGCCAGATCTCGTCGAGCACCACCGGCTTGCTGCTCGGGCCATTCGGGCCGTCGGCCAGCAGCAGGCGGCGCAGTTGCACCACCGCATCGCCGCTCTTGCAGTCGAGCATGCGCGCCACGTCGGCGGGCGCGCGGGTGCGGCGGCAATCCAGCAGGCGGCGCGCCATGCCACGGCCGCCGCCGTCGTCGGGCATCAGCCGCAAGAAGCGGTACTGGATCTGCTGCTCGGCATGCGTGGCCACGAAGGTGCCCTTGCCCTGGCGGCGCACCAGCAGGTTGTCGGCAGCCAGCTCATCGATGGCCTTGCGCACCGTGCCCTGGCTGACCTTGAAGCGCGCGGCCAGGTCCAGCTCGCTGGGGATGGCCTCGCCGGGCTTCCACACGCCGGCTTGCAGTTCGCGCGTGATCAGCCCCTTGATCTGCTGGTACAGCGGGCTGAACGACGGCCCGGCAGGCGCAGCATCCACCGCCTCGGGCGGGGCCGCGGGGTTGGGTTGGGACACGTCGGCGGGCATGGTGCGGCATTGCAGCACAAGCGTTGCGGGGCGTCCATCAAATGCTGACTGATGTCTTATAGAAGACATAAGACCTTTGACAGACTCGGTAACAACCCCTAGACTCGCCTACACTCCGAGATGGCTCTTGCGGCCGCCCTCGCCCCGTGCCCAGACGCTGCGCGCGGAGCAGGCCAAGGCAACCGCGGCGGGCCGTATCGAACCTCCTTTCGTCACCATCCCCCCTGGAGCCTCCCATGAGCAAGAAGCCCGTCCGTGTGGCCGTTACCGGCGCTGCCGGTCAGATCGGTTATGCCCTGCTGTTCCGCATCGCCTCGGGCGAAATGCTGGGCAAGGACCAGCCCGTCATCCTGCAACTGCTGGAAGTGCCGGTCGAGAAGGCGCAAGAGGCGCTCAAGGGCGTGATGATGGAGTTGGACGACTGCGCCTTCCCGCTGCTGGCCGGCATGGAAGCGCACAGCGACCCGATGACCGCCTTCAAGGACACCGACTACGCGCTGCTGGTGGGTGCCCGTCCGCGTGGCCCCGGCATGGAGCGTGCCGACCTGCTGGCCGCCAATGCGCAGATCTTCACCGCGCAAGGCAAGGCGCTGAATGCCGTGGCCAGCCGCAACGTCAAGGTGCTGGTGGTCGGCAACCCGGCCAACACCAACGCCTACATCGCGATGAAGTCGGCGCCCGATCTGCCGCGCAAGAACTTCACCGCCATGCTGCGCCTGGACCACAACCGCGCGCTCAGCCAGATTGCCGCCAAGACCGGCAAGCCGGTGGCCAGCATCCAGAAGCTGGCGGTGTGGGGCAACCACTCGCCGACCATGTATGCCGACTACCGCTTCGCCACCATCGACGGCGCCTCGGTCAAGGACATGATCAACGACCAGGTCTGGAACGCCGAGACCTTCCTGCCCACCGTGGGCAAGCGTGGCGCGGCCATCATCGCCGCGCGCGGCGTGTCGTCGGCCGCGTCGGCCGCCAATGCCGCCATCGACCACATGCACGACTGGGCGCTGGGCACCAACGGCGGCTGGGTGACGATGGGCGTGCCCAGCAACGGCGAGTACGGCATCCCCAAGGACGTGATGTTCGGCTACCCGGTCACCTGCGAAGGTGGCGAGTACACGCTGGTCGAGGGCCTGCCGATCGATGCCTTCAGCCAGGAGTGCATCAACAAGACCCTGGCCGAGCTGCAGGGCGAGCAGGACGGCGTCAAGCATCTGCTGTGAACGTGTGAGCCCCGGCCGCCTGGCGGCCACCCCCCAGGGGTTACGAAGCCGGACCGGGCAACCCGGATCCGGCTTCGCCCGTTCTGGAACACCGCGCTCCCCTGGCCGCGTTGCGGCCTGTCCCCTGCCGGGGGACCCACCCACCTGCACCACCGCCATGACACTGCTGCCCAGCCAGGCCCTGATCGACGAAGGCGACGCACCTGCCGATCTGCCGGTGTGCGACCACTACTGCGGCACCGAGCTGCGCATGCGCAAGGCGCTGGCGCTGCAGGCCGAGCTGGGCCCGGTATTCGACATCACGCTCGACTGCGAGGACGGCGCGCCCATCGGCGCCGAAGCCGAGCACGCCCAGCTGTGCGCCGAGCTGGCGCTGTCGAGCGACAACCGCTTCGGCCGGGTGGGCGCGCGGGTGCACCCGGTCGACCACCCGTCATTCGCCGCCGACGTCGACACCCTGGTCGGCCGCGCCGGTGATCGCCTGGCCTACCTGATGGTGCCCAAGCCGCGCCACCTGGCCGACCTGCAGCACGCCATTGCACAGATCGAACACGCCACCCGGTTGCATGGCCGCGGTGCGGCGCTGCCGGTGCATGCGCTGGTCGAGACCCATGGCGCCTTGCGCGACGTGCAGGCGCTGGCCGCGCTGCCGCGGGTGCAGAGCCTGTCGTTCGGCTTGATGGACTTCGTCTCGGCGCACCGCGGCGCCATTCCGCAGACAGCCATGGGGGCGCAGGGCCAGTTCGAGCATCCGCTGGTGGTGCGCGCCAAGCTGGAGATCTCGGCCGCCTGCCACGGGGCGGGCAAGGTGCCCTCGCATTGCGTGGTGACCGAGTTCAAGGACGAGGCCGCCATCGCCAACGCCGCACGTCGCGCCGCGCGCGAGTTCGGCTACACCCGCATGTGGAGCATCCACCCGGCGCAGATCCGGCCCATCGTCGACGCCTTTGCGCCCAGCATCGCCGAGGTGGACGAGGCCATCGCGATCGTGCTGGCGGCGCAGGCCGCGCACTGGGCGCCCATCCGCCACAACGACACCCTTCACGACCGCGCCAGCTACCGCTACTTCTGGCAGGTGATTCAACGCGCGCGCCGCACCGGGCAGCCGCTGCCGGCGGAAGCGGCCGCCGCGCTGTTCGGCACCTCTGCCGCCTGATCGCACGGGCCGCACTGGCCGCCACTGAGTCCGTCGCGCGGGCCGGGCAGTGACAGGCCTGCACTGCCGGTTACCCAAAATGCGCCGGCACCAGACCATCACGCCCGCACAATCGGCGACTTTGCCGCCCGCCCCTTCCCATCACTCACGCCATGCGCCCTGCCCGCCTTCGCCTGCTGTCCTTGTTCATCACCTGCGGTGCTGCGCTGCTGCTGGGCCAACCCGCCCAGGCCGCCACGGCAGCGGCCACCACCGGCGCCACGGCGCGTGCCAAGCCGGCGACCAAGACCGCCGCGGTGCGGCCAGCGCCCAAACCGGCCACGCAGCGCCAGCGCCTCAAGAGCCAAGCCAAGGGCCTGGCGCTGGCCACCGAGACGGTGGAGGCCATCAGCGAGGGCCAGCTCGACGTGGCCTCGCGCGTGCTGACCGGCGCCTCCGATTGCGAGTTCAACCAGCAGATCAGCGTGCAGCCGCTGGCCGGTGTGCCAGGCTATTTCACCGTCAGCCTCAAGGGCAAGCGCTACCGCATGCTGCCGCGTGAAACTGCCACCGGTGCGGTGCGGCTGGAAGACCCGGGCGCGGGCGTCGTGTGGCTGCAGATTCCCACCAAGTCGATGCTGATGAATGCGCGCATCGGGCAGCGCATGGTCGACAACTGCCTGCATTCGGCGCAGCGCATCGCCGTCAATGCCGTGGTCGACGCCGGTCAGGGCATCGGCATCGTGACGCCTGCCCTGCCAGCCGCCGCTTCAGATGCGGCCTCAACCGCCGCTGCAACAGCCGCGTCAGCCGTCGCGGCCGCCACCGCGGCAGCTGATGCGGTAGCGGCTGTGGCCCCCGCCGCCGCGGCGGCGGCCTCCGACGCGGCGCCCGCTGCAGTGCCGATGCCGGCAGCGGCATCGGCACCCCCCACGCACTGACCAGCCCGTCGCCAGCGCTCAAGGCGCTTGGCCATCGGCCGATAGCCGGTCAGGGTCCGGGGCTTTCCGGATCCCGCCGGCAGGCTTGCGGCACACCCGATATGCTGCGCCGCAGCATTCGCACGGGGTCGCCCGTTTGCATGCCCTTGAAACCCGAACCTGACCCACCATGATCAATCTGATTCTTGCTCTCGTGCCGCTGGCCTTCGCCACCGGCTCCCTGGTGTGGCTGATGACCAGCGGCGCGCAAGCGCAGGCCCGGTCCGACGCCTGGGCCGCCCAGTGGATGCGTGACAACGCCTGATCGCCCGGCGCCGTCGGCGCTTCAGCGATTGGCAGGGCCCGCCGCAGCGCGGGCTTTTTTCTGCGCGTTCGGCGGGCAGCGCCGATCAGCCCGCGCGCCACGCCGTCTTGTGTGCCGTCGATGCGGCGCTGCGCCACAATCTGCGCACGCGCCGCTGGCCGCCGAAAAAACCGCTTGGCAAGTCTTATATAAGACATAAAATATGGGACAAACCCGTAGGCCCGATGGGTCAGGCCGGGCTGGGCATCCGCGTCGAGCCTAGCCAGGCGGCCCGGGTGCCACCGAACACCGCCCACACACCGTTTCTCCACCGTCCCACAGGAGCTCTCGAGATGCTGCAAGCCTATCGTCAACACGCGGCCGAACGCGCCGCCCTCGGCATCCCCGCGCTGCCGCTGTCCGCCCAGCAGACCGCCGACCTGATCGAGCTGATCAAGGCACCCCAGAACTTGGAAAACCCGGGTGAGGATGCCTTCCTGCTCGACCTGCTGACACACCGCGTGCCCCCGGGCGTGGACGATGCCGCCAAGGTCAAGGCCAGCTTCCTGGCCGCCGTCGCCCATGGCGACATCGCCGTGGCGCTGATCAGCCAGGCCAAGGCCACCGAGCTGCTGGGCACCATGGTGGGTGGCTACAACGTCAAGCCGCTGATCGACCTGCTCGACGACGCCGGCGTGGCTGGCGTGGCCGCGGCCGCGCTGAAGAAGACGCTGCTGATGTTCGACTTCTTCCACGACGTGTCCGAGAAAGCCAAGGCCGGCAATGCGCACGCCAAGGACGTGATCCAGAGCTGGGCCAATGCCGAGTGGTTCACCAACCGCCCCGAGGTGGCCAGGACCATCACCGTCACCGTGTTCAAGGTGCCCGGCGAGACCAATACCGACGACCTGTCGCCCGCGCCCGACGCCTGGAGCCGCCCCGACATCCCGCTGCACTACCTGGCGATGCTGAAGAACACCCGCGAGGGTGCGGCCTTCAAGCCCGAAGAAGACGGCAAGCGCGGCCCGATGCAGTTCATCGAGGACCTGAAGAAGAAGGGCCACCTGGTGGCCTACGTGGGCGACGTGGTGGGCACCGGCTCATCGCGCAAGAGCGCCACCAACAGCGTGATCTGGGCCACCGGCCAGGACATCCCGTTCGTGCCGAACAAGCGTTTTGGCGGCGTCACGCTGGGCGGCAAGATCGCGCCGATCTTCTTCAACACGCAAGAGGATTCGGGCTCGCTGCCGATCGAGGTGGACGTGTCCAAGCTCGAGATGGGCGATGTCGTCGACATCCTGCCCTACGACGGCAAGATCGTGAAGAACGGCCAGACCGTGGTCGAGTTCAAGTTGAAGAGCGACGTGCTGTTCGACGAGGTGCGCGCGGGCGGGCGCATCAACCTGATCATCGGCCGCAGCCTCACCGCCAAGGCGCGTGAGTTCCTGGGCCTGCCGGCCAGCACGCTGTTCCGCCTGCCCACCCCGCCGGTGGCGACGAAGGCCGGCTTCACGCTGGCGCAGAAGATGGTCGGCCGCGCGGTCGGCCTGCCCGAGGGCCAGGGCGTGCGCCCCGGCACCTACTGCGAGCCGAAGATGACCACCGTGGGCTCGCAGGACACCACCGGCCCGATGACCCGCGACGAGCTGAAGGACCTGGCCTGCCTGGGCTTCAGCGCCGACCTGGTGATGCAGAGCTTCTGCCACACTGCGGCCTATCCGAAACCGGTCGACGTCAAGACCCACCGCGAGCTGCCGGCCTTCATCAGCAACCGCGGCGGCGTGGCGCTGCGCCCGGGCGACGGCGTGATCCATTCATGGCTGAACCGCCTGCTGCTGCCCGACACCGTGGGCACCGGCGGCGACAGCCACACGCGCTTTCCGATCGGCATCAGCTTCCCGGCTGGCTCGGGGCTGGTGGCCTTCGGCGCGGCCACCGGCGTGATGCCGCTGGACATGCCCGAATCGGTGCTGGTGCGCTTCAAGGGCCAGATGCAGCCCGGCATCACGCTGCGCGACCTGGTGCACGCGATCCCGCTGTACGCCATCAAGGCCGGCCTGCTGACCGTCGCCAAATCGGGCAAGGTCAACGCCTTCTCGGGCCGCATCCTCGAGATCGAGGGCCTGCCCGACCTGAAGGTGGAACAGGCCTTCGAGTTGAGCGACGCCAGCGCCGAGCGCTCGGCCGCCGGCTGCACCGTCAAGCTCAACCCCGAGCCGATCCAGGAATACCTCACCAGCAACATCGTGCTGATGAAGAACATGATCGCCGACGGCTACCAGGACGCCCGCACGCTGGAGCGCCGCATCCAGAAGGTGCAGGCCTGGCTCGACAACCCCAGCCTGCTGGAAGCCGACAAGGACGCCGAGTACGCTGCGGTGATCGAGATCGACCTGGCCGACCTGAAGGAGCCGGTGCTCTGCTGCCCCAACGACCCCGACGACGCCAAGCTGCTCAGCGACGTGGCCGGCGTCAAGATCGACGAGGTGTTCATCGGCTCGTGCATGACCAACATCGGCCACTTCCGCGCCGCCAGCAAGCTGCTCGAAGGCAAGCGCGACATCCCGGTCAAGCTGTGGATCGCCCCGCCCACCAAGATGGACGCGGCCGAGCTGACCAAGGAAGGCCATTACGGCGTGTTCGGCACCGCCGGTGCCCGCACCGAGATGCCCGGCTGCAGCCTGTGCATGGGCAACCAGGCCCAGGTGCGCGAAGGCGCCACGGTGGTGTCGACCAGCACCCGCAACTTCCCGAATCGGCTGGGCAAGAACACCAACGTCTACCTGGCCTCGGCCGAGTTGGCGGCGATCGCCAGCAAGATCGGCCGCATCCCCACGCTGGCCGAGTACCAGGCCGACATGGGCGTGATCAACAAGGACGGCAGCCAGATCTACAAGTACCTGAACTTCGACCGCATCGAAGAGTACGCCGAGGCGGCCAAGGGCGTGACGGTCTGATCGGCACCGCACCCCTGCACTGATCGACACGGCCCGCCGGGGCAACTCGGCGGGCCGTTTTCATGGGCCGACGGCCAGCGCTGCGTCGGATCAAGGTCAGGCCACGCGATGGCGCCCAACGTGGTGGTCGACAGGCCCACCGCGGCCGATGGAGAGGACCACCAAGGGCAACCTGATCACCGCCGCCACCGGCGAGATCCAGTTCGAGCAGGTGGCCAAGAGCATCGATGCCAAGACCGGGCAGTACGTCGCCTGCCAGCGCTGCGGCTGCACGCTCAACCAGCTGCCCGCCGATGCCTGCCCGGTGTGCAAGAACCCGCCCCAGCATTGCCGGCCCATCGAGCCGCCCGCCTGAGCGGCGCGCCCCGGCCAGCGGCGGTGGCGGCGGCGCGCAAAGGGCATGGGGTTTGCTACCCTCACGGCTCCATTGCCCGCTCCCTTGCCGCCATGACGCTGCCCTCTCTTTTCACCCGTTTTTGCACCGCCGGCCGGCCAGCCCTGCAGGTCCTGCTGCTGGCCACACTGGCCACGCCGCCGGCGCTGCAAGCCGCCGAGTTGAAACTGCGCCTGCTGGAGACCACCGATCTCCACATGAACCTGCTCAACTACGACTACTACCAGGACAAGCTCACCGACGGCTACGGTCTGGCCAAGAGCATCACGCTGATCAAGGCGGCGCGCGCCGAGGCGACCAATTCGCTGCTGTTCGACAACGGTGACCTGCTGCAGGGCAGCCCGCTGGGCGACTGGGTGGCGCGCATCAAGCCACTGGCCGCCGGCGCGGTGCACCCGGCCTACAAGGTATTGAACGCCATCGGCGTGGACGCCGCCAACATCGGCAATCACGAGTTCAACTACGGCCTGCCCTTCCTGCGGCAGGCCATCGCCGGCGCGGCCTTCCCGTACGTCTGCGCCAACGTGCATGTGGACGACGGCGACGGCAACCCGGCCAACGACGCCCATGCCTTCACGCCCTACGTGATCCTGCAGCGCACCTTCACCGACGAGGCCGGCGCGAAACACCCGCTGAAGATCGGCGTGATCGGCTTCGTGCCGCCGCAGATCCTGATGTGGGACAAGCAGCACCTGGAGGGCAAGCTCACCGTGCGCGACATCCAGGAGACCGCACGCCGGCTGGTGCCGCAGATGCGCGCCCAGGGCGCCGATGTGGTGGTGGCGATCCCGCACTCGGGCTTCGAGCGTGGCGAGACCCCGCGCTTCGCCGAGAACTCGGTGGCGCGCCTGTCCGAGGTGGCGGGCATCGACGCGATCCTGTTCGGCCATTCGCATGGCGAGTTTCCGGGTGCCTTCTTCGCCAAGTACCCCAAGGTGGACCTGGCGCGCGGCACCATCAACGGCGTGCCGGCGGTGATGCCCGGGCGCTGGGGCGACCACCTGGGCGTGATCGACCTGGTGCTCGACAACACCGGCGGCCGCTGGAAGATCACCGGCAGCCGCGCCGAGCTGCGCCCGATCACCGACCGCGCCACGCGCCAACCGCTGGTGGCGGCCGATCCGATGGTGGCCACGTTGATCGCCGACGAGCACGCCGCCACGCTGGCCTATGTGCGCGGCCAGGTGACGACCACGCGCAGCGCCATCACCAGCTACTTTGCGCAGGTGGCCGACGATCCGTCGGTGCAGATCGTCTCGCAGGCGCAACTGGCCTACGCCAAGCGGGCACTGCAGGGCACCGAGTTCGAGGGCCTGCCGCTGCTGTCGGCCGCCGCGCCGTTCAAGGCCGGTGGCCGCCAGGGCTGGAACTACTACACCGACATCCCCGCCGGCACGCTGAGCATCCGCCACGTGGCCGATCTCTACATCTATCCCAACACCATCAAGGCAGTGCGGGTCAGCGGCGCCACGGTGCGTGAATGGCTGGAGATGTCGGCCGGCCAGTTCAACCGCATCGACCCGGCCGGCCCAGCCGAGCAGGCACTGATCGACGAGCGCTTTCGCACCTACAACTTCGACACGCTCGACGGCGTGCGCTACCAGATCGACGTGACCCAGCCGGCGCGCTACGACACCAACGGCAAGCTGGTGGCGCCCGGTGCGCGGCGCATCGTCAACCTGACGCACCAGGGCAAGGCCATCGACGATGCGGCAAGCTTCATCGTGGTGACCAACAACTACCGCGCCGCGGGCGGTGGCGGCTTCCCCGGGCTGGACGGCAAGAACATCGTGATGGACGCACCCGACGAGAACCGCGAAGCACTGGTGCAGTACATGCGCGCCACCGAGGTGCTCGACCCCGCGGCCGACGACAACTGGCGCATCCTGCCGGTGCCGGGCGTGAAGCTGCGCTTCCAGTCGGGCGCGGCGGCGGTCGCCCACCTGGCGCGTTATCCGCTGATCAGGCTGGTCAAGGACAACGGCGACGGGTCGGCGCAGTTCGAGCTGCTGCCCTGACCGGGCCGCGCTGGTCGGTCAATCGATCTCGGGCGCAATCGCCTCGGCGTAGTCGTACAGCTCGCCCAGCAGCGCCTGGCCACGCTCGTCGGCGGCCTCGCTCAGCGCATCGATGCGCTCGAAGAACTGCGTCAGCGTGAGCCCGCCGCCCACGCCGTCGTGCAGCCGCTCTTGCCGGTGCTGCTGCCAGCGTGCCTGCTCGGTCTGGTCCAGCGTGGCCGGCCAGTTGCGGGCGCGGTAGCGGAAGAACAGCTCTTCCAGCCGGCCGTCCTCGAAGGCCGGCCGCTTGCCGGCCAGTGCGTCGCCGCCGCCCTTGTCGGCCAGGCCGCGCAGCCGCTCCAGCGATCGCCGATCGGCCGGGCCGATGAAGCCGCCGTAGAGGTCTTCGTCGACGTCGGGCGCCTGCGCCGGCTCGGGCCGCTGGAACACCTGCCGCCATGGCAGCGCGGCCAGCTTGTCGGCCATCGCCGCCGCCAGCTCGGCATGGCGTTGGCCCTGGGCCAGGTCCAGCCCCCAGCGCTCGGCGGTGGCCGCCGGCAGCGTCTTCAGGTTGTTGATCACCACCGGGCTCTTGTTGATGTGGATGGTCTTGACCGGCAGGCGCGCCGCGCCCTCGGGCAGCTCGGCGGTCTTGCTGAACAGGCGCAGGCGCAAGGTGTCGGCGTCCAGCGCCAGCAGCTCGGCCGGGTCGTGCGCCAGATCCCAGACGATCAGCTCGTTCTTGTTGGTGGGGTGCGGCGCCAGCGGCCACACCAGGCCCAGGCACCCGCGCTCGGCCGGGTACATGCCACTGACATGCAGGAACGGCCGACTGCCTTTACCCAGCGGGCCGATCTCGTGCCACACCGCCTCTTTCTTGCGTAGCTTGAGGCAGAAGTGAAACAGCCGCGGTTGCCGCTCGCGCACCAGCCGGGCCAGCGCCAGCGTGGCGCGCACGTCGCTCAGCGCATCGTGTGCGGCCTCGTGCGCCACGCCGTTGGCCTGGGTCAGGTGCTCCAGCTTGAACGACATCCGGCCGTCGTCATGCTTGGGCCAGTTGAGGCCCTCCG
>Ga0155495_1019_pt1 | contig 15955 bp, 16 predicted proteins | sample RifCSPhighO2_12_FD_107153 | JGI IMG/M metagenome (GOLD analysis project Ga0155495, IMG submission 107153) | Burkholderiales bacterium RIFCSPHIGHO2_12_FULL_69_20
GACCGCGAGGCGCTGCCTGTAGGGCGCGGCGCCGTTGGTCGGCCGGGCCGGCGGTTCGTCGGCGCGCGTCGCGCTTTGGTCGCAAGGCGCGCGCAGCGCGCGGGGTGGATGCCTAGAGTTCAGCCATCGACCCCCCACCGCCCACCCGAAGGAGCCTTCCATGACCACCGCCCGCAGCCTGCAGACCACCCTGTCGCAACAAGTTCTGTCGCTGGGCCTGGCGGCGCTGGTGACCACCGGCGCGCTGGCCGGTGTGCTGGGGCTGGCGGCGTCCGACCAGGCCGCGCTGATGGCGCGTCAGGCCGCGTCTGCGCCGCAGGCCATCGCCGCGGTGCTGGTGCTGCCCACGGCCTGAACCGATCCTCTGCCCGGCCCTGTGATCCAGGGCCTTTTGACGAGCCGGCCTGGTGCCGGCTCTTTTTTTGCTCAGACCGCGGCGTGCGACAGCTTGAAGGCCTGGATCACCGTGCCCAGGTGAGTGGCCTGCTCACGCAGGCTTTCGGCCGCGGCGGCGCTTTCTTCCACCAGCGCGGCGTTCTGCTGGGTCATGCCGTCGAGCTGGTTGATGGCGTTGTTGACCTGGCCGATGCCGGTGCTCTGCTCGCCGGTGGCCGCGCTGATCTCGTTGATCACGTCGGACACGCGCTGGATGCCGGAGACGATTTCGCCCATCACCCCGCCGGCGTCCTGCACCAGGCGGCTGCCCGACTCCACCCGCTCGACGCTGGCGCCGATCAGCGTCTTGATCTCGCGTGCCGCTTCGGCGCTGCGCTGCGCCAGGCTGCGCACCTCGCCGGCCACCACCGCGAAGCCGCGGCCTTGTTCACCGGCGCGGGCGGCCTCGACGGCTGCATTCAGCGCCAGGATGTTGGTCTGGAAGGCGATGCCGTCGATGGTGCCGATGATGTCGGCGATCTTGCGGCTGGAGGTGGTGATCTCGTCCATGTTGGCCACCACCTGCTGCACCACCTGGCCTCCCCGCTGCGCAGCCAGCACCGCCGAGCTGGCCAGCTGGTTGGCGGTGGCGGCCGAGTCGGCGCTCTGGCGCACGGTGCCGGTCAGCTGCTCCATCGCGCTGGCCGTCTGCTGCAGGTTGCTGGCGGTCTGCTCGGTGCGCTGGCTCAGGTCGACGCTGCCGTTGGCGACCTCGCTGGATGCGGTGGTGATGTTGCCGGCGCTCTGGCTGACCGAGACCATCGCGGCGTTCAGCCGCAGCAAGGCCTGGCGCAGCGACTGGCCCAGCGGCGTCTGCACGGCGATGCGGTCGACGTCCAGTGCCAGTTGCTCGCCACTGCCCATGTGGTCGACCAGGCGGGCCATCTCGGCGCCGGCATCGGCGGCCTGGCGCATCAGCACGGCCATGTAGATCTCGAAGCCGGTCTGCACGACCACGTAGCCGGCATGCGCCACGATCTTCAGGAAGTCGGGGGCGGCCAGGCAGTACACGCCGGCGCCGGCGGCCTGCAGGCGGTCGAAGGCGATGTGGTGCACGGCGATCAGCGCCGCGGCGGCGACGATGGGCCGCCAGTCGCGGTAGACCAGCAGCACGCCCAGCGTGACGAACACGCCGAAGTGGAACTCCAGCGTGCCGCGGCCCAGCTGGATGTGCAGCGCCGTCATCGCCATCAGGCCACACGACAGCACCAGACGCGCCATCACGGTGCCGGGCGCGGTCAGCGTCACGGCGGCGCCGATGGCGGTGAGCAGGCCGCCCACCACGAGGGCGGTGCCCATCTGTTCGTAGTTGAAGCCGATGACCACCGCCATCAGGGCGCTGACCACCAGCGCACCGAAGATCAGCCGGTCGGCGGTGGCCGCCATCGACAAGGTGGACCGGGACGGCGAGGTTGTGGCGGTGCTGCTGGGCATGTTGGCCTTCTTGAAATCAGGGCCGCCTTGGGGCTTTTTGCACTGGCGGCCGGGTCAATCGATCAGGTACAACTCATCGCCTGATGGGGGTTGCTGCAGCCAGGATGTCGGTGGTTGCCCGCTGAACTTGAGCGCCCTGCCGCACGTCCGGCGCGTGGCTGCCAAGTCCGACCGCAGCGGTGTGCGGTGTGCGGGTGCGTCGTACCATCGTCGCCAGGCGCCGCCGGCCCGGCGCGCCCCAGCCCAGGAGCCCCGGCATGAAAGCCATCTGGAACGGCGTGGTCATCGCCGAGAGCGACGACACGGTGGTGGTCGAAGGCAACCACTATTTCCCCGAGGCCGCGGTCAAACGCGAGTACCTGGCCTTCAGCAACCACCGCACGTCGTGCCAGTGGAAGGGCCAGGCGCGGTACCGCAGCCTGCTGGTCAACGGTGAGATGAACCCCGATGCGGTCTGGTACTACCCCGAGCCCAGCGAGGCGGCCGCCGAAATCAAGGGCCGGCTGGCCTTCTGGAAGGGCGTGCAGGTGATCTGAGCGCGTGACGCTCGACCGAAAGGATGGCTGATGTGGAAGAACGATGACGAGCTGTTCGCGCTGATGCGTGCGCAGCTGTTTCCGGCGGTGGTGGGCGACATCCTCGACACCATGGGGCTGCTCAGGCAGTTTCTCAGCCCGGGCATCCGCCCACTGCGCGCCGACATGGTGGTGATCGGCCGCGCGATGCCGGTGCTGGAGGCCAACTGCTTTGCCGCCAGCGAGCCCACCGGCCAGCTGCCGCTGAGCCGCCAGCCCTTCGGCCTGCTGTTCCAGGCGCTGGACGACCTGAAGGCCCACGAGGTCTACGTGGCCACCGGCTGCGCGCCGCAGTTTGCGCTGTGGGGCGGGCTGATGACCACCCGCGCCCAGCACCTGAAGGCCGCCGGCGCGGTGCTCGACGGCTACTCGCGCGACACGCCCGAGGTGCTGCTGTCGGGCCTGCCGGTGTTCTCGTACGGCGGCTACGCGCAGGACCAGGGCCCGCGTGGCAAGGTGGTCGACTACCGCGTGGCGGTCGAGATCAACGGCGTGCGCATCCAGCCGGGCGACATCGTCTTCGGTGATCTCGACGGCGTGCTGGTGATCCCGCGCCAGGCCGAGGAAGAAGCCATCCGCCGCGCGCTGGAGAAAGCCAGCACCGAGAACCAGGTGCGCCTGGCGATCGAGAACGGCATGAGCACCGTCGAGGCCTTCCGCAGCTTCGGGGTGATGTAGGCGCGGGCGGTCAGGCCAGGCGCCCGGCCTGGAAGTCTTCGACCGCCTGCATCAGCTGCTCGCGGGTGTTCATCACGAACGGGCCATGCTGGGCGATGGGCTCGCCCAGCGGCGCGCCGGCGATCAGCAGCGCGCGGGTCGGCTGCTCGCCGGCCTGCAGCACCACGCCGTCGCTGCCGCCGTCGTTGCCCAGGATGGCCATACGCTGCTCCGGCACTGCCGTCTCGCCCACCGACAGGCCGCCGCGGTAGACGTAGACGAAGCCGTTGTGCGTGGCCGGCAGCGCTTGCTCGAAGCGCGCGCCGGGTGCCAGGTGGATATCCAGGTACAGCGGCTCGGTGCGCGGGCGCTGCACCGCACCGGCCACGCCGTGGCTGCTGCCGGCGATCACCCGCACCCGCACGCCGGGGGCATTGAATTCGGGGATCTGCGCGGCCGGGATGTCGCGGTAGCCCGGCGTCTGCATCTTGTCGGCGCTGTGCAGATTGAGCCAGAGCTGGAAGCCTTCCATCACGCCGGCTTGCTGCTCGGGCATCTCGCTGTGGATCACGCCGCGGCCGGCGGTCATCCACTGCACGCCGCCATCACCCAGCAGGCCCTCGTGGCCGGCCGAATCGCGGTGGCGCAAACGCCCGGCGATCATGTGGGTGATGGTCTCGAAGCCGCGGTGCGGGTGGTCCGGAAAGCCGGCGATGTAGTCGCCCGGCACGTCGGAGCCGAAGGCGTCGAGCATCAGGTACGGATCGAGCCGGCGCTGCAGCGGCTGCGTCAGCACGCGGGTGAGCTTGACGCCGGCGCCGTCGCTGGTGGGCTGGCCGGCCACCAGGCGCTCGACGCGGCGGGGGGTGGTGACAGTGGGGGTGTTCATGCCAGGATGGTGGCACGGGCACCCGCAGCGGGCATGCCGCTGGATTGAACGCTGCGTTCGACGCCGGCGCCTTGAAGCCGCTGCTTTGCCGCCGCCGCGTTGCCGCCGCCGCCACCCAAGCGCTTGTCCGCGCCACAATACCGGCTCGTCAAGAGGGAGCTTCCACCCCATGCGCCGCCTTACCCTGGTTGCCCGTTCCGCCCTGCTCGCCACCCTGGCCGCCGGCGCGCTGATCACCACCTTGCCCGCGGCAGCGGCGCCCACCCCGCCCGGCCCCGGCGTGGCCTGGGTGCTGGCCGCCGGTGATGCCGATGTCGACCGCGCCTTTGCCCAGGCCCGTGCCGAGAAGAAGCCGCTGCTGCTGTACTGGGGCGCCAAGTGGTGCCCGCCGTGCAACCAGCTGAAGGCCACGCTGTTCAACCGCGCCGACTTCATCGACCGGGCCAAGAGCTTCGTCGCGGTCAACATCGACGGCGATCTGCCCGGCGCGCAGAAGCTGGGCGGGCGCTTCAAGGTGCGCGGCTACCCGACGATGATCCTGATGGCCGCCGACGGCACCGAGATCACCCGCCTGCCCGGCGAGGTGGATGCGCCGCAGGTGATGAACGTGCTGCAACTGGGCCTGGCCGGCGGCCGGCCGGTGAAGGCGGTGCTGGCCGAGGCGCGCGCCGGCAAGCCGGTCAGCGGGCCCGAATGGCGGATGCTGGCCTATTACGGCTGGGACATCGACGAGGCTCAGCTGGTGCCGGCGGCCGAGCGCCCGGCGCTGCTGGCGCAGCTGTCGAACGCCTGCCCGGCCAGCGAGGCGGCATCGGCCATCCGGCTGCTGCTCAAGGCGTTGGCCGAGAGCGACGACGGCAAGGGCCTGAAGCCCGACGCCGCGCTGCGCGAGCGGGTGCGCAAGCTGCTGGCCGACCCGGCGGCCGCACGGGCGCAGATGGACGTGGTGGTCAACTACGCCGGCGACATCACCAAGGCGCTGGCGCCCGAGGCCGGCGCCGATCGCCAGGCCATGGCCGCTGCCTTCGATGCTGCGCTGCAGCGCCTGGAGGCCGATGCCAGCCTGTCGCGCGCGGACCGGCTGGGCGCGCTGATCTCGCGGGTGCAGCTGGCCCGCATCGACGCCCCCAAGGATCAGCGCCAACCCAAGCTGCCCGCCGCGCTGGTGCAGCGGGTGCGCGACCACGTGGCGCGCGACGACCAGCAGATCACCGACGGCTACGAGCGCCAGGCGGTGATCACCTCGGCGGCCTATGCGCTGGGCGAGGCCGGCCTGTGGGCCGACAGCGATGCGCTGCTGAAGGCCAACCTGGCCAAGAGCCACTCGCCCTACTACCTGATGAGCCAGCTGGGCAGCAACGCCCGCAAGCTGGGCCGCAAGGACGAGGCGCTGCGCTGGTACGAGCAGGCCTTCGACAAGAGCGAAGGCCCGGCCACCCGGTTGCAATGGGGTGCCGGCTACTTCAGCGCACTGGTGGATCTGGCGCCACAGGACGCGCCGCGCATCGAGCGGGTGGCGCGCCAGCTGTTTGCCGAAGCGGCCAAGGACCCGGCGGCCTTCCACGAGCGCAGTGCGCGCTCACTGCAGCGGGTGGGCAGCAAGCTGGCCGAGTGGAACCAGGGCGGCCGACACGATGCGGCGCTGCGCCGGCTGGCCGAGGGCCAGGGCGGCCAGCCCGGGCTGGCCGCGGTGTGCGGCAAGCTCGACGCTGCCGACGGCCAGCGCGCCACCTGCGAGGGCATCGCCAAAGGGCTGGTCAAGAAGGCCTGATGCCGGGCCGCGCGCCGGGCCGCGCGCTGGGCGCAGTGGCCGGCCGGCGCACAGTATGCTTTGGCCCCGATCTGCCTCTGGAGGCGCGATGCCCCGCCCTGTTCTCGACGAATCCGCCATCCACCCTGCCGTGCGGCATCAGGTGGCCACGCTGCATCATGATCTGCTGGCCGAGGTGCAGGCGGCGATTGCGCGCCAGGCGGTGGTGGTGCTGGGCATGTCGGGCAACCCCTTCGTGCGCAAGGCGCGCAAGGCGCTGGACGCCGCTGGCGTGCCGCACCACGACCTGGACTATGGCGGCTACCTCAGCGATTGGCGCCGCCGCAACGTGCTGAAGATGTGGACCGGCTGGCCGACCTTTCCGATGGTCTTCGTCAAGGGCCAGCTGGTGGGTGGCCACGACGACCTGCAGCGGCTGATCGCCAGCGGCGAGCTGAAGCGCCTGCTGGCATGAGCCGGGCCGGCCGGCTAGCGCTGGGCTGTGCTTGGGCGCTGCAGGCCGTGCTGTTGCCGATGGCGGCGGCGGGCGGTCCACCGCCATCGGCCGGCGCCGAGGCGGCGGTGGCAGCGCCGGCCGCCCGCGCGCCCGCGCCGTGCTGGTTGCGCGGCTGGTCGCAGGCCGCGCGCTGCGGTGTGCTGCTGCGCCCACTCGACCCGACCCGACCGCAGGGCGTGATGATCGAGCTGCACTACGCAGTGCTGCCGGCGCTGGCGCGGCACAAGGCCGACGACGCGGTGTTCTTCTTCGCCGGCGGCCCGGGGCAGAGCGCGATCGACCTGGCGGCCACGCTGGCCTCGCGCTTCAATCGGCTCAATCAGCGGCGGGATCTGGTCTTCGTCGACCAACGTGGCACCGGCCGCAGCGCGCCGCTGAAGTGCGCCGACGACGACGAGCGCGCCGTGCTGCAGCCGCTGGCCGAGCGCGCCGATCAGCGCCAGCGCCTGCCGCGCCTGCGGGCCTGCCGCCAGGCGCTGCAGGCCTTGCCGCATGGCGACCTGCGCTTCTACACCACCGAGTTGGCGATGGCCGACGTGGATGCCGTGCGCCAGGCGCTGGGCATTGCGCGCCTCAACGCCATCGGCGCCTCGTACGGCACGCGTGCGGTGCTGAGCTACCAGCGGCAGTTTCCGCAGGCGGTGCGGCGCGCGGTGCTCGACGGCGTGGCGCCGCCCGACATGCGCCTGCCCGAGACGGCGGGCTTCGACAACCAGGCTGCACTCGACGCGCTGCTGCAGGCCTGCGCTGGCGAGCCCGCCTGCGCCCGGCGCCACCCCGATCTGCCTGCGCAACTGAGCGCGCTGCTGGCCAGCCTGCCGCAGGACGTGGCGCTGCCGCACCCGGTGAGCGGGCGCATCGAGACGGTTCAACTGCAGCGCGACACCGTGCTGTCGCTGCTGCGTGCGCCGCTGTATGCGCCGGCGCTGGCCGCGGCGCTGCCGGCGGCCATCGCCGAAGCGGCCGCCGGTCGCTGGGCGCCGCTGGCGGCACTGGCCAGCGCCCTGGGTGGGTCGGGCGCTGGGCTGGCCACGGGCATGCACTTCTCGGTGGTGTGTGCCGAGGACCTGGGCCCGAAGGCGCCACCGTTGAATTCCGCCGATGCCGTGGCGGCCTCGTCGCCAGGCCAGACCTTCGGCACGAGCTTTGCCGAGCTGTACCGGCAGGTCTGCGCCGACTGGCCGCGTGGCGCGGTCAGCCCGGCCTTTTACACGCTGCCAGCGGCCAGCGCGCCCACCTGGCTGCTGTCGGGCGGGCTCGACCCGGTCACGCCGCCGCGCCACGGTGCGCGGGTGGCGCAGGCGCTGGGCCCGCTGGCGCGGCACATCGTGGTGCCGAACGCGGGCCACGGCGTGTTGTCGCTGGGCTGCCTGCGCGATGCGGCGCAGCGCTTCATCACCAGCGACGACGATGCTGGTGCGCTGGCCACACCCGCCGATTGCGCGGCGGCGCTGCCGCGTCCGACGGTCTTCGTGCCGCCGGGCGCCGCTGCGCCAGGGGCGGCGAAATGATCGCGGTGCAGGCGCTGGCCAAGCAGTTCAGCACCGGCTCAGGGCGTTCGCGCCGGGTGGTGGCGGCGGTGCAGTCGGTGAGCTTCGTGGCGGCTGACGGCTGCATCACCGGGCTGCTGGGCCCCAACGGCGCCGGCAAGACCACCACGCTGCGCATGATCGCCGGGCTGGTGGTGCCCGATGCCGGGCACATCAGCGTGGACGGCATCGACGTGGCGCGCCAGCCGCAGGCCGCGCAGGCGCGGCTGGGCGTGCTGTCGGACGCCCGCGGGCTGTACCCGCGGCTGACGGCGCGCGAGAACATCGTCTACTACGGCCGGCTGCATGGCCTGAGCCGCGACGCGGCCGAGGCGCGCGCCACGCTGCTGGCCGGCATGCTGGAGATGCAACCGCTGATGGAACGCCGCACCGAGGGCTTCAGCCAGGGTGAGCGCATGAAGACCGCGCTGGCCCGTGCGCTGGTGCACGACCCCAGCCACATCATCCTGGACGAGCCGACCAACGGCCTGGACGTGCTGGCCACCCGCAGCCTGCGCGAAGCACTGCGCCGGCTGCGTGACGAGCAACGCAAATGCATCGTCTTCTCCACCCACATCATGCAGGAGGTCGAGCGGCTGTGCGACCAGGTGGTGGTGGTGGCCGGTGGCCGCACGGTGGCCGAGGGCAGCGTGCCGCAGTTGTTGGCGCGCACCGGGCACGCTGATTTCGAAGCCTGCTTCGTGCAGCTGGCGTTTGGGGTGGCTGCGGGCGGCGAGTCGGCTGCCGGTCATATCGCCGCGGGAGTTGTCGCATGAGCACCCCGCGCCGGGGCGCCAGTCTGGCCGCCGCCTGGCAAGTCTTCCGCAAGGAACTGGTCGACGCGCTGCGCGACCGCCGCACGCTGCTGATGGTGCTGCTGTCGTCGGTGGCGATCGGGCCGCTGCTGCTGGTGGCGCTGTCGACGCTGGTGGCCGACTTCGAGGCCCGCGCCGAGGCCCGCGAGTTGTATGCGGTGGGGCTGGAGTCGGCGCCCACGCTGCGCAACTACATCGAGCGCCAGGCCTGGCAGATCCATCCGGCGCCCGCCGACCACGAGGCGGCGTTGGTCAAGCGCAGCTTCGGCCATGCGGTGCTGGTGGTGCCTGCCAGCTTCGAGCGCGACCTGGCGGAGGGCCTGGTGCCGCGCCTGGTGCTGGTCACCGCCAGCGCCAATCAGCGCGCTCAGAGCAGCGCCAGCGGCGTGTCGCGGCTGCTGCAGGGCTTCAGCCAGGAGCAGGCCAGCCTGCGGCTGGTGATGCGCGGCGTGGGGCCGGCGCTGCTGCAGCCGGTGGCCGTCGATGAGCGCGACCTGGCCGATCCTCGCGCGCGCGCGGCGCAGTTCACCCGGCTGCTGCCGTTCTTCGTGCTGATGGCCGTGCTCTACGGCGCACTGCATGCGGCGCTGGACACCACCGCTGGCGAGCGTGAGCGCGGCTCGCTGGAACCACTGCTGATGACACCGGTGCCACGCTTGGCGCTGGTGCTGGGCAAGTGGGGCGCGGTGGCCAGCGTGGGCATGGGCGTGGCGGTGCTGTCGTGCTTCAGCTTCCTGCCAGGGCAGTGGCTGCTGCGCAGCGAGACGCTGTCGGCGATGTTCCAGTTCGGCTGGCCCGAAGCGCTGCAGTTTCTGGCGCTGCTGCTGCCGCTGGCGGCGCTGCTGTCGGCGCTGCTGATGGCGGTGGCCATCCGCTGCAAGAGCTTCAAGGAGGCCCAGGCCAATACCACCGTGGTGGTGCTGGCGGTGTCGCTGCTGCCGATGGTCACCGCCTTCAACCAGGGCGGCGAGCAGCCCTGGCACCTGTGGACGCCCGCCTTGGCCCAGATCACGCTGATGCAGCGGGTGCTCGAAGGCGAGGCGCTGGGTGCGGCCGACCTGGCGCTGCCGCTGGCCGTGGCACTGGCCGGCAGCGCGCTGTGCCTGGCCTACGTGGCGCGCCAGCTGCGTGCCGCGGCCTTGAAGTGAGCCGGTTACTGCAGCAGACTGGCCGCCATTGGCGCTGTATGTGTCGAAGTTGCCACATTTGCCGCATGTGCCGCCAGCGTGCCAAAAGCGGCCTGGTTGGCCGGGCTGGGCGCGGCCACGCAGACAGTGCCGCACAGCGCACGCTCCACCTCGTGCTGCCAGGGCAGGCCGTGCACGATGCAGTTGATGTGGCGCGCCGACTCGAACGCGGTCAGCGCTTCGCCCTCGTGGCCCACCAGGCGCAGGTTGGTCACCACCGCCATTGGATCGGCCATCGCCACCACGCCGCGGGTCAGCTGCACCCAGTCCCAGGCCAGGCCCACGTCACCCTCGTCGCCATGCCAGGCCCAGATGGTTTGGCCCACGGTGCGGAACATGGCGTCGCCAGGATTGATAATTTGTGTACCCAGGTGATGCATGCGCAACGGGATTTGTTTTCCAACCTGCCACAATAATGTCGGCCAGGCGTGCAAAGTCCAGGGAGGGCATTGTTGGAGCGTGGAGTTCATGGACATCACCGTGATAGTTTCAGATAGGTTGTCGAGTTTTCGGCAACTGTCATCAAATGAAAACATGTAAACCCTTGCAGGGCGGGTGCATGGAGGCCGACAGACGCTGATCCGTTGGCATGCTGCAAGGTGGATTCACTTCGATACTTCAGGCGGGCAGTCGCGACGACTTCCGCCATGAAGTGGTGCGCTTCACGCAAAGCCTCGGGTTCAACACCGTGTCAGCGATGGCGGTGATGGACTACGCGGTCGGCCGCTCGGAATTCGTGTCGGTCGACAACGCACCCGATGGTTATGCCGAGGCCATCAACGACGTGCCCAGCATGCGGCGCGATCCGGTGATGCAGCATTGCCGCAAGCACTCGGTGCCCATCATCTGGGACCAGGCCACCTACACCAGCCAGGGGCTGGGCGAGCTCTGGGAAGAGCAGGCCCGCTTCGGCTACCGCACCGGCATTGCGATGGCCTTGCACCTGCCCGAGGGCCGCCACTTCGCCATGGGCGTGGAGCGTGACCAGCCGCTGCCCTCCGATGGCGGTGAACTGACGCGACTGGTGGCCGATCTGCAGCTGTTTGCGGTGCATGCGCAGGACGCAGCGATGCGGGTGCTGTCGCCGGCGGCGACGTTGGGCGACCGGCCCTCGCTCACCCCGCGTGAGCTGGAGGCCTTGCGCTGGACCATGGAGGGCAAGACCGCCTGGGAGGTGGGCGCCATCCTGGGCATCAGCGAGCGCACCGCGGTGCTGCATGTCAACAACGCCATGCACAAGCTCGACTGCGCGAGCAAGCACCAGGCGGTTCTCAAGGCCTTGCGGCTGGGCTTGATCAGCTGACCGGCGCTGGCGCAGCGCGGCCCTGCGTTGGCAACGCCGGTGTGGCATCCCCTGTAAGAGTTGACAGTACCGCATGGTGGAAGGTGCTGGTGAAATACGTCTCAAGCGCTGGGACAGGCGCCTAACGTCAAACCCTAGGAGAAGCCTCATGCAAGCCACCCACCAAACGCAAACCACCACCCTGTTGCCCCGCAACGGCTGGTAAGCCGATATCCCCCTCGGGGTTGGCCGTGCAATCGCGCGGCAGGCCTCGGTGGCGCCATCCGAACTGGACGTTGCTCCGGTTGAGCGATGGCGACACACCCTGAAAAAGGCCCGCTTCAAGCGGGCCTTTGCTTTGGGCGCACCGTGCCGGGCCGGGTTGCAGGGCGCCGCTGTGCGTCATCGGGCAGGTATTCAGGCCCAGTGAGTGGGTCTCACAAAAACTATTGATTTACCGGCATCGATAGCATAGAAAGGCCGTGCTTGGCGATGCAGCCTGCCGCGCCCGTTCAGGGCGCCGTCTGGGCTTCCAGCCGCGACAGCCACCGCATCGCCTGCTCGCGGCTGCTGCCGCACATGTCGGTCGCCGGTTGCAGCGAGCCGCACACTGCCGGCCGCTCGGGATGGCCGAACAAGCGGCAGCGCAACAGCGCGTCGAGCTGTACGCAGGCCACGCCGGCTGGTTTGCCTTGCGGCATGCCCGGGATCGGCGTGCTGATCGACGGTGCAATGCAGCATGCGGCGCAGCCCGACCGGCAGGCAGGCGCCTCAGTGGTGGTTTCGGGTGGAGACGGGGCGGCGGTCACGGGGTCGATCATCGTCGACCCAGGGGCATCGCACTGAGTGCTGCCCAAGGTCGGTCAGGGTTTTTACAATGCGGCCCTGCCCACCGATTGTCGGCGCCTGCCTGCGTCGATCCCCCACCGTGCTGCATCCTCAAACATTCGATGTCATCGTCGTCGGCGGCGGCCATGCCGGCACCGAAGCGGCGCTGGCCGCCGCCCGCATGGGCTGCAGCACGCTGCTGCTCAGCCACAACATCGAGACGCTGGGGCAGATGAGTTGCAACCCGTCGATCGGCGGCATCGGCAAGGGGCACCTGGTCAAGGAGGTGGATGCGCTGGGCGGTGCGATGGCCGCCGCCACCGACGAATCGGGCATCCAGTTCCGCATCCTCAACGGCAGCAAGGGCCCGGCGGTGCGCGCCACCCGGGCACAGGCCGACCGCATCCTGTACAAGGCGGCGATCCGCCATCGGCTGGAGAACCAGCCGAACCTGTGGCTGTTTCAGCAAGCGGTGGACGACCTGATGGTGGAGGCCGACGGCCCGCTGGAGCGGGTGGTGGGTGCGGTCACGCAGGCCGGCATCCGCTTTCGCGCCAAGACCGTGGTGCTGACGGCCGGCACCTTCCTGGACGGCCGCATCCACATCGGGCTGCAGAACCACAGCGCGGGACGGGCGGGTGATCCACCATCGGTGTCGCTGTCGGCACGGCTGAAGGAGCTGAAGCTGCCGCAGGGCCGGTTGAAGACCGGCACGCCGCCGCGCCTGGACGGGCGTTCGATCGACTTCACCAAGCTGACCGAGCAACCCGGCGACCTGGACCCGGTGCCGGTGTTCAGCTTCCTGGGTGATGTGGCGCAGCACCCGCGCCAGGTGCCTTGCTGGATCACCCACACCAATGCGCGCACCCACGACATCATCCGCTCGGGCTTCGACCGCAGCCCGATGTTCACCGGCGTGATCGAAGGCGTGGGGCCGCGTTACTGCCCGAGTATTGAGGACAAGGTCAACCGCTTTGCCGACAAGGACAGCCATCAGATCTTTCTGGAGCCCGAAGGGCTGACCACGCACGAGTACTACCCCAACGGCATTTCCACCTCGCTGCCCTTCGACATCCAGCTGGCCGCGGTGCAGTCGATGCCGGGGCTGGAAAACGCCCACATCCTGCGTCCGGGCTACGCCATCGAGTACGACTACTTCGATCCGCGCGAGCTGAAAAGCAGCTTCGAGACCAGGGCCATCGCCGGGCTGTTCTTTGCCGGCCAGATCAACGGCACCACCGGCTACGAAGAGGCTGCGGCGCAGGGCTTGTTTGCCGGCGCCAACGCGGCGCTGCAGGCCCAGGGGCGTGAGCCGCTGGCGCTGCGCCGCGACCAAGCCTACCTGGGCGTGCTGGTCGACGACCTGATCAGCAAGGGTGTCAGCGAGCCTTACCGCATGTTCACCAGCCGGGCCGAGTTTCGGCTGCAGCTGCGTGAGGACAACGCCGATGCGCGGTTGACCGAACTGGGCCGGCAGGTGGGGCTGGTGGACGAGCGGCGCTGGGCGGCGTTCAACCGCAAGCGCGACGCGGTGGCGCGCACGGCCGAGCAGCTCAAACGCTGCTGGGTCCACCCCGGCGTGGTGCCGGTGGCCGATGCCGAGCGCCTGCTGGGCAAAGCCATCGAGCGCGAATACAGCTTGACCGACCTGTTGCGCCGGCCGGGTATCGGCTTCGACGCGGTGCTGGGCGTGGCGGCGGTGGCCGCGGGGGCCGTTGCGGCCGCCCATCCGGATGCCACGCCGAGCGAACTTGTTTCACGTGAAACACTGCAGGCCGAACTGGGTACGGTGCTGGCCAATGCGGTGATCGAGCAGGTGGAGATTGCCACCAAGTACGCAGGCTACATCGGCAAGCAGGTGGAGGATGTGGAGCGTGCCGCGTACTTTGAGCACCTGAAGTTGCCCGCGGAGCTGGACTATGAGCAAGTCAAGGCGCTGAGCTTCGAGGTGCGGCAGAAGCTGACGCACTACCGGCCCGAGACGCTGGGCCAGGCGTCACGTCTGTCGGGTGTGACGCCGGCGGCGATCTCACTGTTGCTGGTGCATCTGAAGAAGGGGCGGTCCAAGGGCATTGGCCAGGCGGCTGGCGTGACCGGTGCTGAGCCTGCTGGCGACAGCGCGGTGCGTGATGCGGCCTGAAGTGGGTGTGGTGTCTGACGAACCCGCGCGCCGAGCCCAGGTGCAGGCGGCGGCGCAGGCGTTGGGCCTGGTTTTGGACGAGGTGGTCCTGGACCGCCTGATGGCCTACCTGCAATTGCTGCAGCGCTGGAACCAGGTCTACAACCTGACGGCGCTGCGTGACCCCGCGTTGATGCTCAGCCACCATCTCGTGGATTGCCTCACGGTGTTGCCGGCATTGCGCCGGTGGGCTGCCACGGTAGAGGCGGCGACCGCGGCCGACGAAGGCGCCGGCGCCGGGCGCACCGCATCCCCGCGCGCGCTGCGCATACTGGACGCAGGCAGCGGCGGCGGCCTGCCGGGCGTCGTGCTGGCGGCGGTGGAGCCCGCCTGGCAGGTGGCCTGCGTCGACACCGTGGCCAAGAAGGCCAGCTTCATCCGGCAAGTCGCCGCTGAGCTTCGAATGCCCAACCTGCAGGGGTTGCATGCCCGGGTCGAGAATCTTCAAGCACCCGCAGCGATGGCATCGACCGGCGGGGCCGTTGACCGCACGTCCGCGGCGGGCTATCACCTGATCACCTCGCGGGCGTTTGCGTCGCTGTCGGATTTCACCCGCTTGTCGGCCCACTTGCTGGCGCCGGGTGGCGTCTGGCTGGCGATGAAGGGCAAGTCGCCCGACGATGAGCAGGCTGCGCTGCCATCGGACGTGGAATTGTTTCACGTGGAACATCTGCAGGTGCCCGGGCTGGATGCGCAACGCTGCCTGGTCTGGATGCGCCGCAAATCCGCTTGATCGGTGCCGCCAGGCCGGTGGCCGGCAGGTGAAAATGGCGCAGCCGCGGTACCCCTGGGTACAGCCCACGCAGCGCTCAAAAGCGCAGGCGCCCACCGTCGATACTCACCCCATGGCCAAAGTTTTCTGCATCGCAAACCAGAAGGGCGGCGTCGGCAAGACGACCACCACCGTCAACCTGGCCGCTGGGCTGGCCCGGGTGGGGCAGCGTGTGCTGGTGGTCGATCTCGATCCGCAAGGCAATGCCACCATGGGGTCGGGCATCGACAAGCGCGCGATGCCGCTGTCGGTGTACGACGTGCTGCTCGAGTCATCCGGCATCGTCGAGGCGCGCCAGCGCTCCGAGGCGGGCAGTTACGACGTGTTGGGCGCCAACCGCGAACTGGCTGGGGCCGAAGTGGAGTTGGTGGCGCTGGATCACCGCAACGAGCGCCTGCGCCGGGCCCTGGCCACGGCCGCGCAAGAGGCGGCCGGCGCATACGACTTCGTGCTGATCGACTGCCCGCCGTCCTTGAGCCTGCTGACGCTGAACGGCCTGTGCAGCGCGCATGGCGTGATCGTGCCGATGCAGTGCGAGTACTTTGCGCTCGAAGGGCTGTCCGACCTGGTCAACACCATCAAGCAGGTGCATGCCAACCTCAACCGCGACCTGCAGATCATCGGCCTGCTGAGGGTGATGTTCGACCCACGCATCACGCTGCAGCAGCAAGTGAGTGAGCAGTTGAAAAGCCACTTCGGCGACAAGGTGTTCAACGCGGTGATCCCGCGCAACGTGCGTTTGGCCGAGGCGCCCAGCTATGGCCAGCCCGGTGTGGTGTTCGACCCCGCGTCGAAAGGCGCCCAGGCGTATGTGGAGTTCGCGCGTGAGCTGGTCGAGCGGGTGGGTTCGCTGCAGTTCGGCGCCTGAAGCGTCTGGCCTCATGGCACGAGTGGATCAATGGCACGAGTGGATCAATGGCCCCCAACGATGAATCCGTTCAAACTGCCTGACACCCTGCTGTCGCGGGTGGAAGATGCCGGCATCAATGCCAGTGCGCCGCCCCAGCAGCGCTGGGTGGACGGCTGGCTGCTGCGCTTCTCGCCCGGCAAGGCCAAACGTGCGCGTTGCGTGCAGGCGGTGGCCGATGGCCGCTTGCCGCTGGACC
>Ga0155495_1187_pt1 | contig 15927 bp, 14 predicted proteins | sample RifCSPhighO2_12_FD_107153 | JGI IMG/M metagenome (GOLD analysis project Ga0155495, IMG submission 107153) | Burkholderiales bacterium RIFCSPHIGHO2_12_FULL_69_20
GCACCAGCGACGGTTCGGTCCATCGACGCTTATCTGCCGCGTCAACGCCCGCGCGCTCGGCCAGCGCTGCGCGGCGCCAGATAAGCGCTCTCCGATTGCGGCCGTTGGTCATCGAAGGGCGAACTCACGCTGACTGGCACTAAGCGGTCGCTGGGCCTCGGGACTCCGGGCGGCGTCAAGGTCAGCTGTGCCAAGTACAGCAGCCGTAGGTGTCGCGCCTGGTCCTCACCGCCGCGCCGCTGGCCGAATCCCATCGGCTTGAACTCTCCCTGCTGTCGCCGCTGCTGCTGGCCACGGCCAACGCGCATGCCGGCGCGCAACGCGCCGGGCCGTTCCGCGTCGAAGTGCCGGCCGCCTTTGCGCCCGTCACCGGCCCTGCACTGAGCCAGTTTCAGCGCAGCGTCCAGGGCGGGGCGCGCGCACTCGCGCAATCGTCAGGGCTTGCCGACGCGAGCGCCGCCGCCGCGCTGGGCGGCAGCTTCTTCAATGCCTTCCGCACGGCCGATGGCCGCGTGACGGTCGCGTTCATGGGTACCTTGCTGGACGAGCCGGCTGACATCGACGAGATGGCTCGGGCCGGTGCGGAACGCGTCAGGTGAGGTATCGAGGGCGGTCAACTGCGCCGCAGCAGCAAGGGCGTGTCGCGCCAGCCGGTCGACGGTGTGCCCTGCCTGCTGCAGGACATTGACCACGCCAGCGGTGGGCGTCTGCGCACCTACCTGTTCCTTGTGCCGGAAGCGCCGAAGGCGCAGATCTCGTTCGCCATCGTCTGCGACGACGCCAGCGCCTGCCAGCGCCACCAGCGCGACATCGACACCGTGGTCGAGTCGGTGCGGATTGCGCGGCGTTGACTGTTCGTCCTGGCTGCCCTGACGGCATTGGCGAAACCGGGTGCGCCACGTTGCGTCTGCCTCAGTTCCCGCGGGAGCCTGCAGCAAGCGAAGCGGACCGATACCGGATGATAGGGTTGGCCAACCCCTAGGCCCGGAGAAGGCGCGCCGCGCGCGCCGCGAGACAGCCTGGTACCGATACAGGGTCCGGGAACGACGCACCAATCGGTGGACGTCGACCCATCGAGGCTACCCTTGCGGGGCTCCCGGAGTCAAAGCGCTCACTGACGCCCCCCGACTGCGTTCACTGCCGGGAAAGCACAGGGTGCAGAGCGGTCGATCGGGAGGTGGGCTTGGACCATGCTCACAGTCAGCCCAACTTTCGATAGTGCGAGTGTATCTGTTGCCATGACTGAGACAAAATACTAAGCCATCCTCCGATCCGCCTGGCGTTTCTTCAAATGAGACGTCGAATATCTTATGTACTTCAATGTTCGAGTTCGGGGGAATCTCGGTGTACCCGCTGAATCGGTACCAGATGTAATGCCCGACGCACCATGCACGAAGAGAACGCAACTCAGCATCCAAGTCCTTCGGTGGATGATCGTGATACACCTCGTTTCTCAAGTCAGCGCCTATGCCCTCTGGTGGGTTATTGGCGAAAGATCCGTTGGTCAAAGCTCTCTCCTTCTGATCATGCGAAAGCCGGTATCATGATGATAGCCTTGGTCCTCAAATGAACCGTCCCGATACGCGGCATGCATCGTGCGCAACGGGTAACCCGCGGACCCGCCCCGTAAAGTCAAATACCCCCCTCGCGAAAGAATAATTAGTCGCTTCGTATTCAGTCTGCGTTCGTGATAACTGCAGGTCCACTCCCAGACGTTCCCGGCGAAGTCAGTGAGATGTTGGCCATTCACGATGCGATCGCCACGTGGGAATATGCCTATCGGACTTGGCTTCCACAGCCTCGTCAGATCGCAGTTGCAGTGCTCAATAGTCGGTGGCTGTGATCCCCAAGCGTAATGGTTTCTATTTGGGCCGCGTGCGGCAAACTCCCATTCGGCTTCTGTTGGGAGGCAATAGGTCCAACCATCGTTTGCCATGTCTGTCAGCCAGCGGCAATACGCCTGAGCCGCCGCGAATCCGACTCCTGTAACGGGATGCAAGCCGTAGGTGCCGCGGCGGTCCCAGTACGACAAGACACCGTCCCGTCCTTCGGAACGAAATCTCGCCTCGTAAGCTTTGCTGTCACTCCACCATCGAGCGTCTGCGTAGGTGTCGTGGGCAATGAACCTTCGATACTCTGCCCGTGTGACTGGCGCAAATGCTATTGAGTAAGGCCTGAGTACAACATCAACCGACGGCTGTTCGTTGTCGAACGCATCAGGGTCGTCAGCATCGCTACCGATTCTGCACGGTCCACCATCAATTGCGATCCAGTGGTCCTCGTTTGGAATCAAATGGCACTGTCGATCGTCGTAGCGGATGTTGTCGCCCAGTTCTCCAAGGATCAGCCCGGCCTCCAGGCGCAAGCGCAGATCAACGTCCGGGTCGGTGCTGCGGGCCAGCAGCCGCATGCGCAATCGGGCAAGCAGCGCGGATGGCAATCGCCTAACGCAACTCACGGCCGCGCGGCCAGCCAGCGCCAGATTGGCGCCGTCGGGGAACACGACGCTCTTGCGTATCAATCGCTCGATCCAGGGTGCTGGGTCGCCAACAGCCTGCACCGCGAACTTGAAGGTCTCCTCCAGGGGCGACACCTCAGGCAGCGGCAGACCTTCGCTGCTTCGCAGTCGTGCCAATACCTGTTCCACCGTGTCCACGAGTACCGGCGCCGCCAGCGCCCGCACCACCGGTCCCGGCCGTGCAGCGGCCTTATCGCCGAGGAGCCCACGCCCGGCGAAGAACTCCTGCCAGAGCTGGTGCGAAAAGCGCCACGTCCTACTGCCGGTCGCGCAGTGGCCCAGGCCCAAGTCCTGCACCGCCTTCAGCCATCGCGCGCGCAGCGCCGCATCGTGCCGCAGCCAATCGGCCACCTTCGTGACCGGGCATTCCAGCGTGTTGCGGCGGCGCAGGGCGTCGCCTTGGCGGTCCAGCCCGCTGACCAGTGCACCACCCGTAGGCAGCGCGATCATGTTCTGCGGCTGGAGCCAATGCGCGCGATTGCCGACGAGGTCGACATCGCCGTTACTCAGCAGGCCGGCCGCGCGCAGAGGCTCCCGCCACTTCGCGAGCCCGGCCCACACCATCAGCGCAAACAGCCGGGCGCGGTTGGTGACGGCCTGCGTCAGGCCCAGGTCGCGCACCAGGTCGCACTGGCCGGAGAGGATCATCGGGCGAGCGCAGAAGGCCTTCAGCTCGGCGCTGCCCTGCAGCTGCTTCCACAGTGCGGCGGCCTGGTCAATGGTCAGTCGCTTTTGGCAATACTGCTGCATGCGTTCATCGTCCCACTCGGCCAGTTCGACCTCGGCCACCGCGTAGTCGTCGTGTGCGGTCAGCCCCAGGCCGATGCCGCGGTCGAGCACGCGCACGCTATAGATCGGCGCGGCCATCGGAAAGCCGGCCCGGCGCACGGCGTCGGCCAGACGGCGGCGGGCACGGCGCAGGAAGTCGGCGCGTTCGTCGGTGTCGGAGATTGAATCCGGCGCCTTGATCTCGTTCAGCCCGTCGAGGATCAGCCGCACCGGGTGCTGCCCGGCCAGCTGGGCCAAACGCGGCATCGCCTTGTTCTCCTGCTTCCACAGCCGCTCGATGTCGTCCATCGGCGACGTTGCCGAGGGGTCAAATTCGCCCAGGGGCAGCCAGACACAGACCGGCGGCATCGGCAACCCGTCGCGCATGCAGCGCAGCGCGTGTCGCGCATGGTCCATCTCGAAGCGGCGCAGAAGCGTCGTCTTGCCGCCCCCCGGCTCGCCGATGAGCAGCCAGGCATCGGCACGCGGAAGCAGCGGGCGCGTGGCGGCGTCTGCGTCGGTGCCGTCACCCGAAGCACCCGACTCGCCCAGCACGTCCTGCAGCGATGTCAGCCGCACGCGCCGGCGCTCGCCGCGCGGCCCCTCGGCGGCAGCGCTGACGTCCAGCGGCACGAAGTTCAGGTGCAGCTTGCCGCGCGTGGCCTGGGCCCAGTGCGCGTAGCGCCGCAGCAGATAGCCGCGCAGGGTGGTCGTTGGCTGCCCGGCGACCGTGTCGATCAGTTTCTCGGTGGGCACCGCGTCGCCGTCGGCCAGCAATTGCCGCTGCAACTCACCCTGTTCCGGTGTCAGCTCGCCGGCGATGTGTAGCGCAATGTTGCGAATCAGCGTGTTCAGCGTGGCACACGCCTGCGGCTGCAGTTTCCAGGCTTCACGCGACTCGCAGCCCGGCGCCACGAACACCCGCGTCACCCGTGCGTGCGCCGCCGGCACTTCGAGCAGGATGCCAAGCTTGTGCTCGACCTTGCCCACCCTCTCGAGCTTGCGTAGATCCTTGCCAATGGCCGCACTGACAGCGGCCAGCGGCCCGTCGATCTGCGCCAGATGGCGGCGCAGCGGGACCTTGACCTCCTCTGGCGGCAGCGCCAGCAGGCCGGCCAGCGCGAACGCCGTGCCAGCGGAGTCGCCGAACAGGTCGAGCAGCGGGAACTGCACGGCCCAAGTACGCGGCCGCAGGTCCCACACCAGCGCATAACCGCGCGATTGCCGGGGCTGCCGGCGGAGGATGGCATGGCCCGCGCGCTCGAGCGCGGTCTCGAAGTCCTTGTCGTACTGAACCAGGAGGCTGGCGGGCGCCGGCGCCAGCAGTGGCGCGGTGGAGGCGCCGTCCAGTGGCAGGGCCCAGACCGTGAGATCGGCCACCACGTGCCGGTCAGCCTGGCCCGGTTCCACCTGCACGAGCAGTACCGGCACCGTGGCGCTGCGGCAGCGCCGCAGCAGCGCGGGCACCGGGCAGCCTTCGATGATGGCCTCGTGTAGCAGGCGCAGTGAAAGGTCATCGGGCTGCGTCTGCTGGCCGCCGCGCAGCCAGCCGGCCATGAGCCGCGCGAGCTGCGCGGCGCGCTCGGCCAGCGCCTTGTGGTTGACGATGGCCGGGCGCCCGTCGATCGTGCATGCTCGCGGCACCGTGAATTCGCCGGCAGCCAAGCGCTGCGCCGCGAGTTGCGCGTGGACCCCTGGCCCTGCACGGTGCAGCGCGGGGCACAGGTCGAAGAACTCAGGCCAATGGTCGTTGCGACGGGCCAGCAACCGCCAGTCCACGACGGCCTGCGCAGGATCGTCGGTGGCCAGATCGTCGATGAACCGGAGCAACGCCATCTCTACCGGGGTCGGGTTGTGTGCCATCGTGATGCTCTTGTAGCGGGTTCCCTCGAGGCCGGCAAGCGCGCCCTGCAGACCTATCGCCGCCCCCCGGCCAGCGTTGCCGCCAGTGCCCCTGCGACAGGCCTCTCTGCCGGCTATGCGTGCGCGGCCGGCGCCGGGTCAGCCGCCAGGTCGCGCAGACGGCGCAGTTGGCCGATGAGCATTCGGGCCAACGTGCGCAGCTGTTGCCGGTGGCCGTTTCGGACATGGCGCTCATATAGGCAGATGCGCATCACACTCTCGATCAAGATCTGGTTCATGGGGCCTCCGATGCGTCAGTATCGATGGGCCCCATCTGAGCAGCGCAGGGGTCGCCTGGCCATCACGATCTGGCGCAAATGCGGCGGGTCGGTGGCGGCACCGGTAACATGCCGTGGCATACCAGTGGCGGAGGGAGTCACTCTGGCGGCTGCTTCGATCGGCCAGAGTGAGGGCCGGTTGGCAGCGGGAAGCCAGCCCCACTGCACGCTAGGGTCGGGTCTTGATCCTTCTGCGTCCCCAGCCAACAAGTCTCAGTCGGCGAGTGCTCGCGCATCGTGAACAGATGGCCGCCAGACGCCTTTGCCGTCAGGCATCCGTCGAGCGCGTGAGCGGCTCGTTCGTAGACGATTTCGCCACGGGGGCCGGTCACGGTCAGCTTGGCCTGGTCCGTGGTCAAACAGCCCTTGGCATGGACCCAGTAGGAATGGCCTGCGACCAGCATCACGCGGGGCAACCCGCACGCCGAGAGGCGGCCGCCGCCCAGCGAACAAGAGGGACCGCCGAGTTGTGCGTCAACGCAAGGCGGATCCAGCGGGCACGGTTGTGCCCAGGCTTTGGCCCCCGGCAACAGCAAGGCGGCCATGAGCACGGCCCTGCGCGACATAGAGCTGCGTTCGGGCATCGTTTTGCAGTTGACTGCCATGACTGCCTCGGTTTTCATTCCGCCGCGCGGAGCTGCGGCTGGGAGCCTGTTCTTCGGTGTTGGGGAACTTTGGTGCGGCCGAATCGCCTGGGGCACACGCCTCGCGTCACACGATGCGGCGCCAGGTTGCGTTCAGCCGCGGACCGATACGCTCGGGGCGCGTGCCGCCGCGCCGGGGCACCTGATGCTTCCAGTTTTTGTTGGTGGGGTCACGCATCGTCAGCAGGCTGCCAGGCGCGAGGGGGATCGTCACCGTCGGCAGGCCGTTGTCGGCGGCCTGGCGATGGCGGAACTGGAAGTCGCGCTCTGCGCCGAGCGAAAGCGACAGGATCGTTGGCTGAGGTCCGAGATCGGCCTCGTCGTCTTGATGCCAGCCGATCGAGTTGGCTCTGCTGCGGTACAGGTTGACGAGGACGAAGTTGGCTTCGAAGCCGCAGCGCGAGCGGAGGGTCTCGCGCACCATCATCAGCGCGGGCACCTCGGCCCACGGCCGCGCCCGTACTGTGCAGCCGGCGAACCGGTAACTCGTTCCCTGGTCGCCGTAGCCGACCTGCAGCCGCGGGATCTCGTGCCACTCGCCGAACAGGTGAACCCGCGAGTCCTCGGGCGCGTTGAACTGCACCTGCCGGAGCAAGGCCTCGAAGGCGCGGTCGGCCTCCCCGGCACCCAGGAACGCGGGCTGGTAGGCGACGTCCGCGCCGTTCTGGTTGAGCAGTGCGATGCCGATTGATGTGGTGCAAGCGATCATTTCGGTCCTTCAGGCGCCGGGCAAACAGTGACGTGGGTCGGGCGAACGCAATGTAGGTCGTCGGCATGGGGACCGATTCCCTCTTCGGCCGCAAATGCGCGTGCAGCCTCGAAGCCACCGAACACCGACATGTCACCGAAGCGCCGGCCCCCCTTCGCCGAAGTGGCTCAGGAAAAGGTCATGCACTTCTGTCAGTCGGGCCAGAGTCCCGCAGTCGTGCCGACCTTCGGCTTCGAGGCGCCGCAGGGCCGAGTTGATCTCGGCGACACACCAGGTCAGCGGCCCCAGGCTCGACTGTCGCGCACGCAGGGCCTGCAGGTACCTGTCCCAGGTCCGCGGCGGCCTCTCAGCCAGGATGCCCGCGATGCAGCCCAGCCAGGCAGCGACGACGCGCAACCTGGGGCATCGGATTGCCGACCAGGCTTCACCAGCGTAACCAAAGGCTGCGCGGTACCGGTCCGCGCAGATGGCAGCTTCGATCATCGACAGCGTCGCTCGTTCGTTGGCAGGGTCCAGCTTGGCCGCCTGTCGGTAATCAAGCTCGGCCTTCGCCTGCAGGTCCAGCATCTGATCGCGCGGCAGCCTGCCGGCAAGCGTCGAGCGACAGGCGCCCCGGAACTCCCATGCCCAGTCACAAAGCGGGTCGATCTGGATGCTGCGGTCGTAGTCCTCTATCGCCCCGTCCAGATCGCCCAGCAGACGGCGAGCCAGCGCACGCTGCTGGTAGGCTTCCAGGATGCGATCGTCCTGCTCGAGGGCGACGGATGCCAACCTGGCTGCCTCAGGCCACTGGCCGCGCCATTCACACAGCTTTGCCGCCAGCAGGATGGCGCCGATCGACGCGGAATTCGAGATACTCGTGCTTTCCATGACCTTGTCTCCTCACGCAAGTTCGGTTTCAGGTGAGTCCAGGCGGTAGCAGCACTGTCTGGCGCGTGCCAGGTCGGCGCTCATCGACGAGCGGTCGGCCTCGGCAATCAGCCGAAGTTCATAGGCGCGCGCGAGCAGGCTGCGCCCCGCGTTGTAGAGCTCGGTCACACCGTGTTCATCGGTCACACTGCTTGCTGCAGCAATGGCGCCCTCCAGTCGCGTCAGGCTCGCCTGCAGATGGCAATCGCTTTGGTGCGTGGGGGCCATGGCGTTGCGCACGGTGTCGGCCAGTGCCACCGACCAACGGCGGACGCCGCCCTGGTAGTCGGGCACAAAGACCCAGTCGCGACGGGCCAGGGACAAGCGCTCAGTGCGCGTGATCGGAAGCTCGATCGGCAGGCGCCGCATGCCGTTGACCCCGACCAACGTCAACCCCTCCTCGCCAAGCCGGTTCGACAGCGTTGTCTCCAGTTCGCCGTTTTCGTTCAGGCGCATCGAGATGTCGATCGCGGCCAAGGTGCTGTTCAGCGCCAGGTCGCAGGTGCCCATGAAGCGGTACTCGCCGCAGCCAGCCCGCTGCGATTGCGGCACATGCTGAATCAGCTCGATCGACACCAGCCTTTGGCCACCGTAGAACACCCAGGCAGCCTGCGTCTCGCTGACCGCACTTGGGAAGACCGTGTCGCAGGGGATCAGGATCTGCGCCGTCCGCCTGAGGACGTAGGTGTTCTCGGCGTCAGCGCGCTCGAGAGTCGTGGCGACATAGCCGTAGCCGTGCGGATGGCGGTTCTCGGTCTCGGACTGCGCGAACAGCGCCGCGCCCTTCGCAACGGCCAGCATCGGGTCGACCACGGCGGGGCTCTCGATCTGCGCCAAAACCTTCGGATTGCGAGCGAACACCTGGCGAACCTGGTTGCGAATGACAGGCATCACCGTCGGTCCCCCGACCAGCAACAGGCAGTCGATGTCCTCCGGACGCCAAGCTGCGCCGGCGATCGCCGCCTTCAGTTGCACCGTGCAGGCCAGCAGAAGATCCCGGCCGCGGTGGTCATGCAGGGCGCACTCCAACTCGCGCCTTGTGAGTTCGTGGCGGTGCGTTCGTCCAGCGATGTCGACTGCGACGGTCGCCATCTGCTCGGTTGACAACTCCACCTTTGCCGCCTCGGCGGCACGCCGCAGCCGAAAGCGATCGTCGTCGCTAAGCCGGTCCACCCGAAAGACATCGTGCAGCAGATAGCCCACCAATGCGTCGTCGAAGTCGAGGCCCCCGAGACGCGTGTCTCCGGTGGCTTTCTTGACGGCGCAATGCAGGCCCGACGGTCCGGGAGCGCTGCGCCACAGTTCTGCGGCGGTGACATCGGTGGTGCCGGCACCGATGTCGAAGGTCAGCGTTCTGATCGGGCGGGGGCTGATCTGGATGTCCATCGCCAGCGCCGCCGCCACTGGTTCTGGGACGGTCTGCACGGTCTTGAAGCCGGCCAGCACGGCTGCCTCGCAGGTGGCGCCGATCGCGCTGGCGTCGAAGAACGCTGGCACGCTGAGCACGACGCTGTCGAAGTCTCGTGCCATGGTGGCCTCGGCCGCGAGCTTGACATGTCGCAGGATCGCTGCCTGCACTTCGACCGGCCGGATCTGGTGTTCGCCAACCTCGTACACGCAACGGCCCGTGCCTGCTTCCGGTTGAACCTGCACGATCGTGCGGCCAAGGTCGTCGTGGTCGAGAGCTTCGATGTAAGTCTGGTCGATGAGTCGCTTCGCGCCGTCAACGAGTAGATGCCGATCCTCGGTGTCCGTGTCCGGGATCTGGTCGCAGACAGCGGCGATGGCTCCGGTACGCTCGTCCAGCCGCACGACGGAGCGGAATGGCTTGACACGCTTGCGCGGGTCGGTGCTTTCGGCGGCGGCGGTGGTCGGTGCGATGGTGTGCACACCATCGCCCTCGACGTACACGCAAGCCGCAGTGTGGCTCGTACCTAGATCGATCCCCAGACTTGCTTTCGGCATGATGCTCTCCATCGGATGAGATATGAGGGCAAGCTTGGCGGGGTTCGTTGGCCGTGTCTGCCCGCAACGAGCGCAAAGCCAGCAGAAGAATCTAGCAGAACCGTCCCGCCGGGGCGCGCACGCCCCTCGACGATCGAAGCTGGGGCGAGCAAGCCGTGCATTGCCGTCGGAGGAAGCACACCGGATTCGCGCTGCATGCAGGTGGCAAGGACGTGGCCCGGGTGGGCGCCGCCGCAGTTCGGGACTGGAATGACGAAGGGCGGCTTCTGTCAGGGAGCGCCAGCGCCACACAGGACCCTCAGCGATAGGCGACGAGCGGCACTTTTACTGCGGCATATCGACGGCGGCGGGTTCCAGTCGACGGGTTGCCGGCTCGTAGTCCCGCCCAGCAAGGACCGCCGCAGCAAACGCGTCGGCATCCAGATCGACGCGGTCGACGGCCATGCCCGGGTGTTCGCGCTGCAGCGCCAGCGCCACACGCCTCGCCAAGTGGAAACGGTGGCAGCACAGTGTGTCCTGAAGGTCCTGTGCCATCTCGTCGAAACGAGCGCAGTAGGGCTCCGCGCACAGAAGAACAGCCAACCCGCCGCGTTGCACGGCAGCCTCGACGAAGGCCTGCGCCACCCTCACGCCTGCGGTCGCGAGCCCGGCGTCATAACCGTCGCGGAACACCTGCCAGCCGCCAAGCTGGTGTCCGCGATAGGCTTGTAGCAGGTCGATCGACGGCGCCAGGATTGGCAGGTGCATGTAGTCGTACGGTTGTGCGTCGCCAAGCAAGTCCGGAACCTGGCTTGCCCACTCTCGAGGGCTCCAACTGCTCTGGGCACCGACGCCGTCGCGGCGGGTGTCGATCACGAAGATCGGGCAGGCCAGGCTGCGCAGCAACCGCGCCATGATCTCGGTCTTGTTGCTGCCCAGTACCTTTCTGGGCTTGGCCTGGAAGCGCGTGCCAAGCGTAGCGAAGCGAGTCGGCCTGCCATGCAGCGCCACCAGACTCGGCAGCCGCAGTTCGTGGCCCCATCGGTTCGTCAGGCACCAACCGGCGGCGTCGCGTTGTGCATCAGTGAACATTGCATCCCCCTTGCCGCAGAGCGGTTCGGTGCAGCTTGCGCGCACTTCGGTTGGGCAGCCACCTTCTTGCGGCGCGGCCGCTGCTCCGGAGGCCACAGGCGCCGATCAGCCAAGTCGAACAGAAAGGTGCGGCACTGCATCCGCCACCGAGCTTCATCCTACGACGCGGGAGCTGCGCGCGCCTCGCGATGGCGCACTATCGCGGTTGCCTCTTGGCCGGCCGACTGTGGAAACCAAAGCACAGGGCAAGCATGTGCCGCCGGCCGCACTCAGTGGCACCTGCCTCAGCTGAAGGTCTCGCAGTGCAGACACGCGGTACACCCTATTGCTCCCGATGCGGGCGGCATCGACGCGGCGCCACTGGCAATATTGCGTGGCCGAGCCCGCCCGCCGTGACCCATGCCATGCGCAGCCACTTCCCGAAACTGCTGACCGAACGCCCGCGCATTCACCGCGGCTACAGCGTCGGCGACAAGAGACACCTGAGCGAGCACCGGGGCTCCGAGCCGCTGAGGTCGGCCGCCGCGAGCCGATGCGCGCCTGCCACAGCACCAGCCCCGGCCCGTGCAACATCAGGCGTCTGGTTGCCCAGCGGAAGCATCACGGCTACTGCGTGGACGTACCCTGAAGCGGCCAGCGCGCCGAGGAATGCTTTGCTGTTTACACGAGTGATGGTGATCACTTGCTCCTTCAAGACCAAGAGCGTCTGCGGACCTTGGTCGTTGTCCGGCAGACCGGCGTGGATAGGTCCCTGGCGATCAGTCGTACCCGAAGGCAGCCTGTCGCTCTGACGCCGCCGGCGCCGCCCGCCGCGGTGCGGCGTTGGCCGGTGCGTCGCGGCACAGCGCGGCGACCTCGGCGCTGGCAATGAACGTGAACGGATCGGTCGCTTCGGAAGCCGCAGGGGTCGGGCGCAGCACCAGCCGGTGCGGCGTTGCGGTTACTTCAGGATTCGGGGTTCGAGCAGGAGCGTCGATCATGATCGTGGCCTTTCGGTTTCAGTCCAGTTGAGACAGCGGCGGCGCCAGTGTCAGAGGCATTGAAGCGACGAACTACGTCGCCTGCCACACGCATCGGCCGCAAATCTGGCTGCCGCTGGCGAACGCGAGACGCATGCTGCTGTAGGCCTCAGGATCGCGGGGCCAGGCATGCAGAGGCCGAAAGGCGAGGACCTCCAGCGCCCCCGCTCCGACCGGCATCGTTAGAACCCATAGCTTTGCGCCGCATCGCGCTGTCACGCGGTTGGGCCAAGCGCAAGACTTCGCGGCTCGGGGGCGGAACAGCCCTGTCACGTCCACGGAGTTCCCATGCCAACGGTTGCCGCCCCACGTTCGCACGCGTCAATCTCGCGACCGCCATGACGCGCCACGATCTCGTCGTCGGGCGGTTGGCCTTCGACGGTGCGGTCGCGTCGCTCCAGGCCCGGTCCGACGCTTCAGTCGCCGGCCCATTGGGCCTCGGCCACGCGATCCCTGACGAAGATGGCCGCGTTACCACCTGGCGTGTGCCGGCCCTGCGTGTAGAGCCGTTGGACGCCGCCTCGCCAGGGGGTCGGCAGCAACGCACGGCCATGAGTGGGCAGCCCCGTGCCGCGGTCTTCCTGGTCCAGTTCGGCCAGGGGCGCCCTCCGGCCAGCGCGGCCGGCTGGCAGCACTGGCTTGTGGCGACCGCGCCCGCTTATCGCCTGCTGTGCCCCGACCGCGATCCGGCGGTCGTCGCCTTGTGGATCGATGCAGCCGGGCACGCCGCGGCGGCGGTGCGGCTCGAACGCCAGTGGCACCCGATGGCATTGCTGTCGCTGCCAGGCGGCGGCATGCTCACGCTGGACCTCGGGCGCGAGCCGGCGGGAACGCTGCCGTCACCCCACCCCGATAGCCTCGACACGGGCCGCTACAGCCGCCTGGCCGGCGCGCTCGGCGCGCGCACGCTGGCGCGCTGGCAGCGGTCCACGTTCGCGGTGGCCGGCACCGGCAACACCGGGTCGGTGCTGGCGCACACCCTGGCCCGCGGCGGCGCCAGCGTCGTCCTGCTGGATCCGGACCGACTGCAGGACCACAACCTCGGCGGTGACGTGCTGCCCGTTCACGCCGGCCTGTCCAAGTCCGATGCGGTCGCCCGCATGGTGCAGCCCGTGCTGCGCCCAGGCGCCTTCGCCGACGCGCGCCTGCTCGACATCGGCGACCGGGCCTGCGGGTTGGTGCTGGCGGGTTGCGACGCGCTGATCAGTTGCGTCGACGACGACCGGGCACGCCTGTGGGCGGCGGCGTGGGCCTCGGCGATGATGCTGCCGCACCTGGACATCGGCGTGGCGGCGCGGCTGCAGGGCGACGTCGGCGCCGATGTCCGGCTCGTCATCCCCGAGCCGGGGGGGCGCTGCCTGGCCTGCCTGGGCGGCTTTGCGAACCTGGCCAGGTTGCCGACTCGGGCGCTGGACGACCAGCGCGAGGACCCGGTCGACTTCCGTCGGCAACGCGCGGGATCGCTGCGCACCTGGGCGCAGATGGCGGCGCACCTCGGCCTGCGGCAGCTCGAGCTGCTCTACACAGGCGCACTGCGCCACAGCATCTTCCTGCGCCTACGCGAGGACGAGTCGGGTCGCCTACGCGTCGACGACCTGAGCACGCCGGCTCGACCGGGTTGCGGCGTCTGTGGCCGCCTGTTTGGCCACGGCCGGACGGGGGTCGGTAGAGACCTCGTCTACGCCATTGCGCGCGGTCTTGGCGCGGTGCCCCCCGAAACCCGTTGAAGCCCGCGTTGCCTCTGGGCCACAGCCCGTCGGGTCGAAAGCGTGCGTGGACGTGTCGCGGCATGCACGCAGCGTCCAATTGCGCTCGATAGGGGGTGCGCGTCGAGGGTTGCCGGGTGAACATGCGTGGCGCGCTGGAACTGCGTACATGCGTCACCGCGTGCAGGGAACATGCCGGCGAGGCTCTCTCCCAACCCGTAATCTGAGAGGCGAACATCGATGAATCCTCCACTCGAATACCGGGCGTTCGTCCGCACGCGTCCTCGCGTCGGTCATGCGGCCGCACCGTGAAGCCCTCTGCCAAGCGGTGTCGGAAGGCCGAGGACATTAACTCTTGCGCGGTCTCTCCAAAGGCCGCATCCTCGCGTCACGCTGAGTATCGAGGGAGGACATTCATCGTGACCTGGCTCAAACAGATCCACATGGAAGGTGGGCCAGTACGGTGGGACGGCCGCGGCGCGCGCTATCCACAATTGCGCCGCGATAAAGCCACAGGGCGGCCGAAGTGCATGTCCTTTCTGATCCGCCCACACCCAGGCGCGGTGGCGGTCGCAGTGGCCCGCATGATCACCCGCGTCGCGGGCGTGGTCAGGCGGCGCCCGGAAGAGGTGTACGAACGCGTTGACTCGGCAACTGCGTCTCAATACGTCAGGCATGCAGCCGCCCGGTTCGATCAAGACCTCGATAGCCTGCAGAGCCTAAGCGCCCGCGAGGTGAACCCGGAAATCCGAGAGAGGATTGAAGTCCTCATGCTACGGATGGGGAACACTCGGAGCACTCCGACCCACCGTCAGTGGCTATACCCTTTCCGGGCCGACAAGGAACTGGCAATGGACTACTTGGGGTACAACGACTTGCCGAGCCACGACAAAGAAGCAATTGATCGGGAATGGAACGCAGCGGAGAAGCGAGTACACGGGGTCGTCGAAAGCTGGCGAAACAAGGTCTCCGTCGTAGGGCTCGCTCCTGTGCTGGGCCACAGATTGCGCCCAGCGCCGGACTCTTGGCAAGGGACTAATGCAGGCGAGACGCGAGTGCCCGATCTCGCCGTCATCTGGCATCGCAGTTCCGCCGCCGTGGAGTCTGTTCATCCGCCAAGCGATGCATCGCGCGCTCTGTACTTGTGGCAAGGCAACGCAAGTGACCTGCTGTCCGGCAAAGGCAGACCGGGCGACTTGGAACTGGCCTGCGGGATGTACTTCATGCACGCCTTTCACGCCCATGGTGGGTTCATTCAATACCACCTGGACGACGGGTCGGCTTGGATCAACTCCCGGTGGTGGCGCAGGCCGCATTCCTATGCTGCGCTGCTGCGCCTCCTGGAGCAAAGTTGCATCGAGAACGCAAAGTACGAGTTCTCCATCCGCAAGACCGCCAACCTGATAGCCGCCGGCCTGCGCAGACTCCCGCTTTTCGCGCCGCCCGCCGACGTGCCAGCCAAGAGAAAACTGCCCAAGGAAGGCAGCTCCGCGGCGCGCCTGGAAGCGTTGCGCGCGGAACTTGTGGCCGAGCGTTGGACAGTCGACCCGAACGTCACCGCCCGTCTGCAGGACTTGCGGGCAGATCTTCCGCCCGAGTTCGGACCGTATCGCGGCGGGTCCGCACCCAACTTGGAGTATTGCGCCGGCTACTTGAAGTCGGGAGTCGCCAAGCAGCGGCTGCGCGTGGTGCATCACATCGCGGAGATGTTGCTGGACATGTTGTTCGACACGCTCAAGGTGCGGCTCGGTCCCGACTACGGTCAACTACAAGGCCTGCCGGGATTCGACATCGACTGCTACACGTACTTCCACAGCCTGGGCCATGGCCACGCGCCAGACCCGAACGTAGAGGTGCGTGCCTTCCGGCAACACGCAGAGACGCGCCTGAAGTACCTCAAGAACCCCAAGCATGTGGCGAAGGTCTGGAGCCTGATGCCGCAGCTGGGGGAAGGCGAACTCCAACCTCTTGTCGCCGATGACACCGCCTGCGCGTGGTGCCGCCTCTGCCCCGCCGACCAAACCCGCCAAGGAGGCGCGCCATGACTTCGCCGAGACGCACGATCTACCCGGACCGCTGGCTGGTTCTGTCTCAAGACGTGTTCCGCACGATCCGCGACGAGCCCGCCGCCGCCGACGGCCTATATCGGCTTCGGCTGGACACAGGGCTGGTCGAGCAGGTTGATTTCGACTTGCTGGCGCGGCACATCCAGAAACTGGCTCGTGCCGGCATCGGCTCGATCCATGTGGTCGTCGATGAACTCGATGCCCAGACTATGGAGCGGCTGATGCCGCTGGCGCGCGACGACATCGACATCCAGTTGCACGACTGGTTCGAGTCGCCCAGTGACGTGCTGATGTCGCTGGGCGCGCCGGATCAGGCGGTGGTCGATGTCTTGCAGCAGGCGCGACTGGACAGCGAGCAAGCCACGCTGGAGG
>Ga0155495_1178_pt1 | contig 15918 bp, 13 predicted proteins | sample RifCSPhighO2_12_FD_107153 | JGI IMG/M metagenome (GOLD analysis project Ga0155495, IMG submission 107153) | Burkholderiales bacterium RIFCSPHIGHO2_12_FULL_69_20
GGCGCACCAGCACGCGGATGAAGGCCGCGTCGAACAAGTGGCGCGTGGCCGGGCTCAGCACATCCAGCGCGACCGGCGTGAAGGCGATGGTGGTGGCCGGCTCGGCCACGATGACGTCGGCGCCGTGCATCCGCAGGTCGGGGCTGGGCGCCAGGTAGGCCATCTCGCCCACCGAGGTGCCCGCGCCCAGCTGCGCCACGCGCTGGCCGTCGCGGTACACGTCCACCCGGCCGGTGGCGATGATGTGGAAGGTATTGCCCTCCTGGCCTTTGCGATACAGCGCGGCGCCGTACTTGTGGCGCAGCCACTGGGCGCGGTGCACCACCTCCCACAGCTCGACGTCGCCGAAGCCGGCAAAAAACTCCAACGTGCGCAGCAGGTTGAAGCGCTCGGAATCCAGCACGTCCTGCAGCCGGCCCACCGGCACCTCGCCGTTGGACACCAGCAGCGACAGCTCGCGCGCAAAGTCGTCCCAGTTGGCCGGGCGCTGGTCGCACCGCTTGGCCAGACCCTGGCGCAGCAGCGCGTCCATGCGCGGGGGCACGCCCTCGCGCAGCCCGGTGAGCGCGGGTGCCTCGGCGTTGTAGATCTGGTGCATCAGCGCCACCTGGTTAGCGGCGTCGAAGGGCGGGCGGCCCGCCACCAGGTGGTAGAGCACGGCCGACAGCGAGTACATGTCGGCGCGTGTGTCCAGCGTGCTGCCGTCGAGTTGCTCGGGCGACATGTAGGCCAGCGAGCCGACCCGGAAGACCTGCGTGCGGTCGCTGGTCTGGTCGAACACGCTGCCGAAATCGGTGATCTTGATGTCGGTGACCAGCTCGTTGTTGGGCACCGCCAGGATGTTGGCCGGCTTGACGTCTCGGTGGATCAGGCCCTGGCGCGCCACGTAGCCCAGCGCCATCGCGCACTTGAAGCCGATCTCGACCACCTGGTCCAGCGACAGCAGCGAGTCGGGCCGGCAGAAGCGCCGCAGCGTGACGCCGGCCACGTACTCCATCACCAGGTAGGGCTGCACCGGATCGGGCTCGGCGTCGAAGATCTGCACCACGTTCGGGTGCTTCAGCTTGCCGGCCAGCGCAGCCTCGGCGGCGAAGAAGCGCTCGCGGTAGTGGTTCTCCACGCTCTCGCCCAGCGTGGCCGCGCGCACACGCTTGATGGCGACGTTGCGCTGGTGAAACTCGTCGACCGCCAGGAACACCTCGCTGGTGGCGCCCTCGCCCAGGCGCGACAGCACCCGGTACTTGCCGATGCGCTCGGGCAGGCCCGGGTCGGCCGCGCCCGCCGGGGCGGTGGGCCAGGAGGGATCGATGCTGGCGAAGTGGGGGCGGGCAGACATGGGGGCGGGAGGTTCACCCCCGTTGTCGGCATTTGCAGGCGCCCACTGAAGCGCGGCGGGCGCGGAACCCCGAACCGTAGAATCGCCGCCCATGATCCAAGCCAAGCAGGCGTTGCTCGACGCCCTCGCCGCCGCCGTCGCGCAGATTGCGCCCGAGGCCGACTACAGCCCCGCCTTCGAGTCGCCCAAGCAGGCTGCGCACGGTGACTTCGCCATCACCGCGGCGATGCAGCTGGCGCGTGCGCACAAGCGCAACCCGCGCGAGCTGGCCACCGCGCTGGTCGAGGCGCTGAATGCCCAGCCGGCGGTGGCGCGCTGGGTCAGCGCGCTCGAGATCGCCGGCCCCGGCTTCATCAACCTGCGCCTGAGCGATGCGGCCAAGCAGGCCGTGGTGGCCGAAGTGCTGGCCGCGGGCGAAACCTTCGGCCAGCGCCCGGCGCACGGCCGCAAGCTGATGTGCGAATTCGTCTCGGCCAACCCCACCGGCCCGCTGCATGTGGGCCATGGCCGCCAGGGCGCGCTGGGCGACGCGATCTGCCGGCTGTTCGAGAGCCAGGGCTGGGCCGTCAGCCGCGAGTTCTATTACAACGACGCCGGCGTGCAGATCACCACGCTGGCGCGCAGCACGCAGGCCCGGCTGCAGGGTTTCAAGCCCGGCGACGAAGGCTGGCCGGCCGACGCCTACAACGGCGACTACATCGCCGACATCGCCACCGACTTCCTGGCCGGCGCCACGGTGCATGCCGACGACCGCGCCTTCACCGCCAGCGGCGATGCGCAAGACATCGACTCGATCCGCCAGTTCGCGGTGGCCTACCTGCGCCACGAGCAGGACCTGGACCTGCAGGCCTTCGGCGTGAGGTTCGACAACTACTTCCTCGAATCCAGCCTGTACGCCGACGGCAAGGTCGACGACGCGGTGGCCCGGCTGAAGGCCGCCGGCAAGACCTACGAGGACGAAGGCGCGTTGTGGCTGCGCAGCACCGACTACGGTGACGACAAAGACCGCGTGATGCGCAAGGGCGACGGCACGTTCACCTACTTCGTGCCCGACGTGGCCTACCACATCGACAAGTGGCAGCGCGGCTTCGACAAGGTGATCAACGTGCAGGGCAGCGATCACCACGGCACCATCGCGCGGGTGCGCGCCGGGCTGCAGGCCGCGGGCGTGGGCATCCCCCAGGGCTGGCCCGACTACGTGCTGCACAAGATGGTCACCGTGATGAAGGGCGGCGAGGAGGTCAAGATCTCCAAGCGTGCCGGCAGCTACGTGACGCTGCGCGACCTGATCCAGTGGACCAGCCGCGATGCGGTGCGCTTCTTCCTGATCAGCCGCAAGGCCGACACCGAGTTCGTCTTCGACGTGGACCTGGCGCTGAAGGCCAGCGACGAGAACCCGGTGTTCTACGTGCAGTACGCCCATGCGCGCATCTGCTCGGTGCTGGCCCAATACACCGCGCGCACCGGTCGCGCCACCGATGCGGCCACGCTGGCGGCGGCCGACCGGGCCCTGCTGACCGCGCCCACCGAGACCGCGCTGATGCTCAAGCTGGCGGCCTATCCCGACATGCTGGCGGGCGCGGCAGCCGACTTCGCGCCGCACGACGTGGCCTTCTACCTGCGCGACCTGGCCGCGGCCCTGCACAGCTGGTATGCGGCCGAGCGCTTCCTGATCGACGATGCCGCGCTGGCCGCCGCGCGCATGGCGCTGCTGGCCGCCACGCGCCAGGTGCTGCAAAACGCGCTGGGCATGATCGGCGTGAGCGCGCCCGACGCAATGGCGCGTGAGCCCGCCGCCACCGCCACCGACACCCCCCCGCCCGCGGAGACCGCTTGATGAAAACCCCTTCGCGCGGCGGATTTGTCACCGGCCTGGTCGTCGGGCTGCTGATCGGCCTGGGCGTGGCACTGGCCGTGGCGCTCTACATCACCAAGGCGCCGGTGCCCTTCATCAACAAGCTGCCGCAGCGCAGTGCCGACCAGGACGCGGCCGAGGTCGAGCGCAACAAGACCTGGGACCCCAACGCCCCGCTGGCCGGCAGGACCCCGGCGCGGCCGGCCACGGCAGCCAGCGGCACGGTGGCCGGTGGCACGGTGGCCAGCCCGGCGCCAGTGGCTGTGCCCGCGCGCCCGATGGCCGCCGCCTCGGCAGCCGTACCCGCCGCCAGCGCGGCGCGGCGTGACCCGGCCGCCATCCTGGCCGGGCAGGCACCGGCGGCGGGCGCATCGGCTGCCCGTTCCGCCGCACCCTCCGCCGCACCCGGCGCCACGCCATCCACCACCGTGGCGCCAGTGGCTGCCTTCTTCTTCGTGCAGGCCGGCGCCTATACCCGGCCGGAGGATGCCGACGCCCAGCGCGCCAAGCTGGCGCTGCTGGGCCTGTCGGCCAGGATCACCGAGCGTGAGCAGGCCGGTCGCACCGTCTACCGGGTGCGGCTGGGCCCCTTCGACACGCGTGAACCGGCCGAAGATGCGCAGGCCAAGCTGGCCGGTGCCGGCATCGACGCCAACCTGGTGCGCGTCGAACGTTGAACCTTGCGTGCACCGGCGCACTCCATCCTGCGTTGTGTCACTGTGCAAACCGTCGAGAGGACGTTGAAGATGAACCGTCGTGAATGGGCGCTGGGCGCCACTGCGCTGGCCGCGGCCGGACTGTCGGGCCCGCTGCGGGCCCAGGGTGGGCCGGTCGAGGGCCGTGATTTCCAGCGCGTGACGCAACCCGTGCCGGTGAGCGGCGACAAGGTGGAGGTGGTCGAGTTCTTCGGCTACTGGTGCCCGCACTGCAACGCCTTCGAGCCGGCGCTGGACGCGTGGATCAAGAAACTGCCGGCGCAGGTGTCGTTCCGCCGCATGCCGGTGGCCTTCAATGCCGCGCAAGAGCCGGCGCAGCGCCTGTACTTCGCGCTCGAGGCGCTGGGCCTGGTCGAGACGCTGCACCGCAAGGTGTTCACCGCGCTGCATGTCGAGCGCAAGCGGCTGAACAACGATGCCGACATCCGGGCCTGGGCGCAGTCGGTGGGCGCTGATTCGGCCAAGATCCTCGACGCGATGAAGAGCTTTTCGGTGGCCACCAAATCGCGCCAGTCGCGTGCGCTGTCTGAAAGCTACCGCATCGAGGGTGTGCCCACGCTGGGCATCCACGGCCGCTGGATGACCTCGCCGTCGATCGCCGGCTCACAGGAGCGGGCGCTGGCGGTGGCCGACGCGCTGATCATCCAGGCCCGCAAGGGCTAGATGCTGCCCCCGGGCTGCGGAATACCGCAGCCCACCCCCCGCGGGGGTGCGGGGCCGCTTGGCGAGCTGAGGTCTCCGGTCGATGGCGGCCCGGCACTGGCCCCGCAGGTGCTGCCCCCGGCCTGCTGGCGCGCTGAAGTGCGGCAGATTTCCCACACATCGCCGGGCCGCTCGGCCAAGACTTGCGTCTAGAATGATCTGCAAGTTTTGTGCCGATTGATGTTTACCCTGCGAATTCCCCCTCTTTTCTTCGCGCTGCTGCTCGGCGTCGGCGGGATGGGTGCGTGGGCCGAAAAGGCCGACCGCACCAAGCCGATGACGCTGGAATCCGACCAGCCCTGCATCGTCAGCCTGCTCAAGCAGACCAGCGTGTGCAGTGGCAACGTGGTGATCAGCCAGGGCACGCTGCAGATCCGCGCCGACCGGCTGGCGCTGCGCGAGACGCCCGAGGGCTACCAGATGGCGCAGGCCACCGGCGCGCCCGGCAAGCCCGCCTCGTACCGGCAAAAGCGCGACGGCGTCGACGAGGTGGTCGAGGGCCAGGCCCAGCGCATCGATTACGACAGCCGCCTCGGCACGCTGCGTTTTGAGGGTGCGGCGGTGGTGCGGCGCCTGCGCGGCGCCACGGTGGCCGACGAGATCCAGGGCGCGCTGATCCTGTGGGACAGCGCGGCCGAATCCTTCAGCGTGCAGGGTGGCGCCGCCACCACGGCCAACCCGGGCGGCCGGGTGCGCGCGGTGATCACGCCGCGCCTGCCGGCCGATGCCGCCAGCGCGCCGGCCGCCGAGGCCGCGGGCGCCCTGAAGCCGTCGGCCACGCTCGGAGACCGCCGATGACGGCGGTGGTCAGCGCGGCCAGTGCGACCAACGCGGCCCGCCCGGCGACTCAGACCGCCCCCGACATCAGCCGGCTGGAGGTGACCGGCCTGCAGAAGCGCTACGGCTCGCGCCAAGTGATCAAGGAAGTGCACCTGTCGGTGAACGCGGGTGAGGTGGTGGGCCTGCTGGGCCCCAACGGCGCCGGCAAGACCACCTGCTTCTACATGGTGGTGGGCCTGGTGCGCGCCGATGCCGGCACCATCCGCATCGATGGCGTGGAAGTGCAGACCAAGCCGATCCACCAGCGTGCCCGCATGGGCCTGAGCTACCTGCCGCAGGAGGCGTCGATCTTCCGCAAGCTCACGGTCGAGGAGAACATCCGCGCCGTGCTCGAGCTGCAGATCGATGCCCGGGGCAAGGCGCTGGCGCCGGCCGTGATCAACGCCCGGCTCGAGGAACTGCTGCACGACCTGAGCATCGAGAAGCTGCGCGACTCACCGGCACCGGCGCTGTCGGGCGGCGAACGGCGGCGCGTGGAGATCGCGCGTGCGCTGGCCACCCAGCCGCGCTTCATCCTGCTCGACGAGCCGTTTGCCGGCGTCGACCCGCTGGCGGTGCTGGAGATCCAGAAGATCATCGGCTTCCTGAAGGCCCGCGGCATCGGCGTGCTGATCACCGACCACAACGTGCGCGAGATGCTGGGCATCTGCGACCGCGCCTACATCATCAGCGAAGGCCGGGTGCTGGCCGAAGGCACACCGGCCGAGATCGTCGAGAACGCCGACGTGCGCCGGGTCTACCTCGGCGAGCACTTCAAAATGTGACATGGTGCCCCCACGCTCGCTTTCGCTCGCTGCCCCCCAGGGGGGCGCAGGCTGCGGACCGGCGAAGCCGGCTCCGCGCCTGACCTTGCCTGGATCGGCGCAACTGCCACCGCCGGTGCGGGCTGCGCTCAACCTGCACCAATGACATGAAACCGTCCCTGCAGGTACGCCTGTCGCAGCATCTGGCGCTGACGCCGCAGCTGCAGCAGTCGATCCGATTGCTGCAGTTGTCCACGCTGGAGCTGCACCAGGAAATCGAGCAGATGCTCGAGACCAACCCCTTCCTCGACACCGAGGAAGACCACGCGCCGATGGAGTTCGGCCTGGAGCGGGTGACCGCCAGCGCCGACCAGAGCGCGCTGCGCGAGAAGGACAAGCTGGCCGAGCGCGAAGACCACGGCGACGGCCAGACCGGCAGCGACGATCCACCCGGCATGGATGCGGCCGAGTTCGGCGGCACCGAGCGTGACGACTGGGAAAACGGCACCGAGCGCGACGATTTCGACGGCATCCGCGAATTGCCATCCAACAGCCCGGCCACCCCGGGCAGCGGCGACCCGGATTTCGAGCCGACCGAATCGGCCGACGCCGGCCCGTCGCTGCAAGACCATCTGCGCCGCCAGCTGCTGGGCATGCGCCTGTCGCCCGAGGACGCGGCGGCGGTGATGGTGCTGATCGAGTCGCTGGACGACGACGGCTACCTGGCCGACCCGCTGGATGAGATCGCCGAGCGGCTGGCCGCCGGCATGGACATCGCCGGCGACAGCGACGAAGACGCCGAGCAGCGCGACGAGCTGATGGCCCGCCTGCGCTGCGCGCTGAAGTGGCTGCAGAGCCTGGAGCCCACCGGCGTGGGCGCCAGCGGCCTGGGCGATTGCCTGTGCCTGCAGCTGCGCGAACAGCCCGCCAGCCGCGCCCGCGACGTGGCGATGGTGGTGTGTCGCAGCCACCTCGAGCTGCTGGCGCGCCGCGACATGAAGAAGCTGATGGCCGCCACCGGCGCCGATGAAGACACGCTGCGCGAAGCGCAGACGCTGATCGTCGCCTGCGAGCCCAAGCCCGGCCGGCCCTTCACCAAGGCCGAGGCCAACATCGTCGTGCCCGACGTCATCGTCATCAAGGCCGGCCGCGGCTGGAAGGCCACGCTCAACCCCGACGTGATGCCCAAGCTGCGCATCAACGACCTGTACGCGCAAGCCATCCGCGGCCAGCGCAACGGCAGCGCCGGCGGCTTGTCGCAGCGGCTGCAGGAGGCGCGCTGGTTCATGAAGAACATCCTGCAGCGCTTCGACACCATCCAACGCGTGAGCCAGGCCATCGTCGAGCGGCAGAAGGGCTTCTTCACCCACGGCGAGATCGCGATGAAGCCGCTGGTGCTGCGCGAGATCGCCGATGAACTGGGCCTGCACGAGAGCACCATCTCGCGCGTGACCACCGCCAAGTACATGAACACGCCCTTCGGCACCTTCGAGCTGAAGTACTTCTTCGGCAGCTCGCTCAACACCGACGCCGGCGGCAATGCCAGCAGCACCGCGGTGCGCGCGCTGATCAAGCAGCTGGTCAGCGCCGAAAGCCCGGGCAAGCCGCTGTCGGACAGCCAGCTCTCCGACATGCTGGGCGAGCAGGGCATCACCGTGGCACGGCGCACGGTGGCCAAGTACCGCGAGGCCCTCAAGATCGCGCCGGCCAACCTGCGCAAGGCGTTGTAGATGTCCGCACCAACCATGCTGTTCCTGCCCAGCGCGGCGGGCACCGAGGACCTGCTGGCCGAGGAGGTGCTGCGCATCCTGGGCCCCGAGGCCAGCGGCGAGGTGCTGCGCGGTGGTGTCAGCGTCGAAGGCGATGCGCTGACCGCGATGCGGCTCAACCTGGAGAGCCGGCTCGCCCAGCGTGTGCTGTGGCCGCTGGCCCATGGCCCCTACCAGAACGAGCACGACCTGTACGCGCTGGCGCGCAGCGTGGCCTGGGTCGACTGGATCACGCCCGCGCAGACCTTTCGCATCGACACCACCGCGCAGCGCTCGCCGCTGCAGAGCCTGAACTTCGCCACGCTGCGGGTCAAGGATGCGGTGTGCGACGTGCTGCGCGACGCCACCGGCGAGCGGCCCAGCATCGACACCAAGCACCCCGATCTGCCGCTGTCGCTGCACCTCACGCCCACGCATGCCACGCTGTACGCCGATACCTCGGGCGAGGCGCTGTTCAAGCGCGGCTGGCGTGATGCCAAGGGCCTGAAGGGCGAAGCGCCGCTGAAGGAGACGCTGGCCGCGGCGATGCTGGCCGCCGCCGGCTGGCAGGGCCGCGCAGAAGACGGCCCGCTGTTCGACCCCTGCTGCGGCGCCGGCACCATCGCCATCGAGGCCGCGCAGATCGCCGCCGGCATCGCGCCCGGCCTGCAGCGCCGTTTTGCGTTCGAACGCATGTTGCCGTTCCGGGCGCACCAGAACAGCTGGTCGCGGATGAAGGACGCCGCGCGCGCCCGCCAGCAAGCGCCAGCGGTGGCCATCCACGCGGGCGACGTGTCGTTCCGCATGGTCGACTTCGCCCAGCACAACGCCGAGCGCGCCGGCGTGGCGGCCTTCATCCAGTTCAAGACCGCCGATGCCCTGCAGCGGCTGCCACCCGCCGACCGCGGTGTGATGATCGTCAACCCGCCCTACGGCGAGCGCATCGAGCCCAAGGGCTCACGCGGCGAGCGCGGCCCGGCACGCCACAGCCGCGAGGGCTTTCATGCACCGGACCACGCCGCCGGTGACGGTGGTGGCAACCCGGGCGAGTTCTTCAGCCAACTGGCCAGCCACTGGAAGCGGCATTACGCCGGCTGGACGGCCTGGCTGCTGAGCCCCGACATGAAGCTGCCGCAGGCGCTGCGCCTGAAGGAAAGCCGGCGCGTGCCGATGTGGAACGGGCCCATCGAATGCCGGCTGTACCGCTTCGACCTGGTGGCCGGCTCGGCGCGTGCGCCGGCTGCGGCCGCGGGCGAGGCGCCCGGCTCGACGGCCGAGGCTTGAGCGGCGCCGGGGCCACCGGCTGCTTCGCCGGTGGCCCCGGGGCTATTGGTCAGCGCTTGAGCAGCCCGCCCAGCACGTTGCCCAGCAGGCCACCCAGGTCGGCGCCGCCGCCACTGCCGGCCGGCAACTGGCCGTCGGGCGTGAGCCGGTCCACCACCTGGGGCAGGTACTGCGCCAATTGGCCGGCCAGGTCGCCCGGGTCCAGGCCCACCTGCTGCGCCAGCGCGCCGATGCGGTCGCCGCCCAGCGCCGCCTGCAGCTGATCGGCCGACACCGGCAGGTTCTGCCCGGTCGACACCCAGGATTGCGCCGCCTCGCCCAGCCCGCCCTGCTGCAGCTGCTGCAGCAAGGCACCCAGCCCGCCCAGGCCACCCGCAGCGCCACCCGCGCCACCGCCCTGCTGGCCGCTCAGCAGGCTGCCGATCACCTGCATCAGCAGCGCATTGCCGCCGCCCTGGCCACCTCCCTGCAGCGCCCCCATCGCGCTGCCCAACACCGAATCCAGCAAGCCCATGGTCTCTCTCCTGACGTGGTTGTGAACGCTGCGCATTGTGCGGGCCGATCGGTGGCGGACCCCGCCATTTGGTCACGCCAACGCCCGCCGCAGGGCCGTGCGATCGCTCAGGCCAGCGCCCGCCCCTGCGCCCGGCGCAACTGCGCCAGCCACAGCAGCGCCGCGCCCAGCAGCGCGATCGGCAGCAGCGTGCCCAGGTTCATCGCCGTCCAGCCGCCGGTGGTGACCAGCGCACCCGACGAGAACGAGGTCAGTGTCATGGTGGTGTAGACGCAGAAGTCCAGCGCGCCCTGGGCGCGGGTCTTCTCCTCGGGGGCGTAGGTCTCGGTCACCAGCGTGCTGCCGCCGATGAACAGGAAGTTCCAGCCCACGCCCAGCACCAGCAGCGCGCCCAGGAAGTGCATCACGTCGTTGCCGTGCAGCGCAAAGGCCACGCAGGCGATGTTGAGCAGCAGGCCGGTGGTCATGATGGGCAGCACGCCGAAGCGCTTGATCAGCCGGCCGGTGAAGAAGCTGGGCACGAACATGCCCAGCACATGCCACTCCAGCACCAGCGCCGCGGCGCTGAACGGGTGGCTGCACTGCGCCATCGCGATCGGCGTGGCAGCCATCAGCAGGTTCATCACGCCGTAGCCGATGGCGCAGGCCGCTGCCGCGATGATGAACACCGGCTGGCGCACGATCTCGCCCAGCGGCCGCCCTTGCCGGCCGGTGCCGCCCTGGCCCGGCAGCGTGGGGAAGGGGATCGTCGACATCACCGCCAGGCTCAGCGCGGCCACACCCATCAGCGCGACATAAGCGCCGGCAAACGGCTGGCTGAGCGCATCGCGGCTCCAGCTGGCCAGGTTGGGGCCCACCACGCCGCCCAGGATGCCGCCGGCCAGCACCCAGCTGATCGCGCGCTCCTTGAACTCGGGCTTCACCAGTTCGACCGACGCAAACCGGTAGAGCGAGCCGTTGGCGTTGTAATAACCCGCCACCAGCGTGGCCGCACACAGCAGCCAGAAGTTGCGCGTCATCGCCGCATAGGCGCACACGCCGGCACTGGCGATGGCCACCAGCAGGCCCAGCTGGAAGGTGCGCTGCCGGCCCCAGCGCCGCTGGTGCTTGGCCACCAGCCCGGTGGCCAGTGCACCGCCGGCCACGTAGGCGGTGATCGGCACGGTGGCCATCCAGCCCACCGGCGCCAGCGCCAGGCCCACCAGGCCGTTGATGGCGATGAACACCACGTTGTTGATCATCAACAGGCCCTGGCACAGGGTCAGCAGCGCGAGGCGGAAGTTCAAGCGGGATTCTCCAGGGCGGCGATGCAGGCCAGCGTGGCCAGCGGCGCGGTGTCGGCGCGCAACACCCGCGCGCCCAGGGTGACGGGGACGAAGCCGGCGGCCGCGGCGGCGACCAGCTCGGCGGCGCTGAAGCCGCCTTCGGGGCCGCTGAGCACGGTGACCGGCCCGACAGCGCCATCGGCCGGCCAGCCGGCCCGCAGTGGCCGGGTGCCGTCGGCCAGGCTGAGCACCCAGCGTGGGCCGGCGGCGGCAGCCGCATCGGCCGCGCAGCGCGCCAGCCAGTCGCGCAGCGACAGCGGCGCCTCGATCAGCGGCACGCGGTTGCGCCCACTCTGCTCACAGGCGGCCACCGCCACCGCCTGCCAGTGCGCGGCCTTGCGCTCGGCACGCTCACCGGCCACGCGCAGCACCGAGCGCTCGCAGACCAGCGGCACGATGCGGGCGACGCCCAGTTCGGTGGCCTTCTCGACCAAGGCGTCCATGCGCTCGTTGGCCGGCATGCCCAGCGCCAGCGTGACCGGCGTGCGCAGCTCGCGCTCGATCGGCTGGTGCACCAGCACCCGGGCGCTGACGTGCTTGCGGCCCATCGCCAGCACCTCGGCCGACCACTCGCCGCCGTTGCCGTCGAACAGCGTCAGCGCCGCGCCCGGCTGCAGGCGCAGCACCTGCACGTGGCGGCTGGCATTGGCGGGCAGTTCGATCTCGGCGCCGGTGGCCAGGAAGGATTCGATGTGCAGGCGGGGTGGCATGGAGCGAGCGCAAGAGAGCCCGACAGTGTGCCCGATGCCACCGTCAGTCCGGCGCCAACAGCACCTGCGCCAAAACCACGGCCGCACCGTCGCCGTCGGCCTCGCGTACTTGTTCGACAAAACGCTGGGCCAGGGCGCGCATCACCACCGGGTCGTTGCAGCGCTGCGCTTCGGCGGCCAGCCGGCCGGCCGCGGCCCGGCCTGACAGCGATGCGGCCTGGGCGATCACGCGGTCGCGCAGCGTGGCCAGGCCCTTGGTCTCCAGCGCCTGGGCCAGGCTCATGCGCGGCGCCACCAGCGCGGCGTCCAGCAAGGCCTGCAACTCGGCCGCACCGCAACCCTGCACCAGCGCCAGCCAGTCTTGGCCGCTGCGGCTGGGGTCGATGATCAGCAGCAGGTTGCGCGCCGGGCGCGACAGCGGCAGCGCACGCTGGCGGATCTCGGCCCGGCCTGCCTCGGTCTTGGCATAGCGCCAGGACAGGCCGGTGCCGGGCGCGGGGCTCACTGGCGGGCCTAACGCAGTTCCCGGCGCAGGATCTTGCCGACGGTGCTCTTGGGCAGGTCGGCGCGGAACTCGATCACCCGCGGCCGCTTGTAGCCGGTGAGGTTGGCCTCGCAGAAGGCGCGCACATCGGCCTCGGTCAGCGCCGGGTCTTTCTTGACGATGACCACCTTCACCGCCTCGCCCGATTTTTCGTCGGGCATGCCCACCGCGGCGCACTCGAGCACACCGGGCAGTTGCGACAGCACGTCCTCGATCTCGTTGGGGTAGACGTTGAAGCCGCCCACCAGGATCATGTCTTTCTTGCGGTCGACGATGCGGAAGTAGCCACGCTCGTCCATCAGGCCGATGTCGCCGGTGCGGAAGAAACCGTCGGCGGTCATCACCTTGGCGGTCTCATCCGGGCGCTGCCAGTAGCCGGCCATCACCTGCGGGCCGCGGATGGCGATCTCGCCGGGCTGGCCCGCTGCCACTTCCTTGCCATCGTCGTCGAGCAGCACCAGCTCGGTGTTGGGCATCGGCAGGCCGATGGTGCCCGAGTAGGCGGTGCTGTCCACCGGGTTGCAGGTGGCCGACGGGCTGGTCTCGCTCAGACCGTAGCCCTCGCAGATCGGGCAGCCGGTCTTCTCCAGCCACAGGCGCGCCGTGCCCTGGGTGACGGCCATGCCGCCGCCCACGCTGATCTTCAGGTGGCTCCAGTCGACCTTGTCGAAATCGGGGTGGTTGGCCAGCGACGCAAACAGCGTGTTGACCGCCGGAAAGCTGTGGAAGGGCTGGGCCGCCAGGTCCTTCAGCACCGCGGCAAAGTCACGCGGATTGGCGATCAGCAGGTTGCAGCCACCCATCTTCAGCCCCAGCATCATGTTCGTGTTGAAGCCGAAGATGTGATAGAGCGGCAACGCGCAGACGGTGACGATCTGCTGGCCCGCCGGGATCTTGGCCAGCGCCGGCTGGTACCAGGCCTCGGCCTGCAGGATGTTGGCGACCAAGTTGCGGTGCAGCAGCACCGCGCCCTTGCTCACGCCGGTGGTGCCGCCGGTGTACTGCAGCACGGCGATGTCGTCGGGGCCCAGCTTGGCGGGCTGCAGGCTCATGCGCCGGCCACGCGACAGCGCGTCGTTGAAGCGCGTGCTGGCCACGCTGGCCGGCAGGCTGAAGGCCGGCACCAGCTTCTTGACCCGGCGCACCACGTGATTGACCAGCGTGCCCTTGACCAGCCCCAGCATGTCGCCCATGGCCGCCAACACCACCGTCTTGGTGGGCACCTGCTCGATCACCTTCTGCAGCGTGGTGGCGAAGTTCTCCAGGATGATGATGGCCTTGGCGCCCGAATCCTTGAGCTGGTGCTCCAGCTCGCGCGGGGTGTAGAGCGGATTGACGTTGACCACCACCAGCCCGGCGCGCAGGATGGCCGCCACCGCCACCGGGTACTGCGGCACGTTGGGCATCATGATGGCCACGCGATCACCCCGCACCAGCCCCGCACCCTGCAGCCAGGCGGCCAGCGCCCGCGAGGCATCGTCGATGGCACCGAAGCTGAACGACGCGCCCATGAACTTGTAGGCGGTCTGGTCGCGGTACTTGCGAAAGCTCTCGTCGAGCAGGGCCACCAGCGAGGGGTAGGTGTCGGTCTTGATGTCTGCCGGCACACCAGCGGGGTACTGCTTCAGCCAGATCTTCTGCATCGAAACGCTCCAGGAATGGCGCCGATTCTGACTGAGCGCTGACGGCGCCTTCATCAGGGCATTCGATAGCGGGCCTGGGGGAAGCTCCCTAGGCAGCGGGGCGTGGCGGGTCGGCTGACGGGCCGGCCATCGCTGCGGCGCGGGCTCGCGCAAGTGGCCTTCGGCCGGCACCGCTGACCACCGCGCTATGCTGGTGCCGCGCCAGTGCAGGGGCCCCTCGATGACCACCGCCCAGATCTTCATCAGCTACCGCCGCGACGACACCGCCGGTTATGCGCGCGCGGTGGTCGACGCGCTGTCGCGCAGCTTCGGCGCCGACCGGATCTTCATCGACGTCGACGACATCGTCGCCGGCCTGCCCTTCGACGAGGCCATCCACCAGGCGGTGGGCCAGTCAGCGGTGCTGCTGGTGCTGATCGGCCCCCGCTGGCTGGCCGGCCCGGCCGGTGGGCCCCCACGGCTGATGGCGCCCGACGACTTCGTGCACCAGGAGGTGGCCGCCGGGCTGGCGCGTGGTTTGCGCGTGATCCCGCTGCTGTTCGACGGCGCGGCGATGCCGACCGAAGCGCAACTGCCCGCGCCGCTGCAGCCGCTGGCGCGCCGCCAGGCGCTGGTGATCGACGCCACCCGCTTTGCCGCCGACACCGAGCGCCTGGTGGCGGTGCTGCGCGAGGCGCTGGGTGCCGCGCCCGCCCCGGCACCACCGCCACCATCGCTGTTGGCGCCCGTCGTTGCGGCGCATCCACCCTCACGCCGATGGGCCCTTGCCGCCGCCGCTGCGGGCGTGCTGGCCGCGGGTGGCTGGGCGCTGTGGCGGCGGCCGGGCCCACCCGCCGCAACGGTGACGCCGGCCCGCGCCGCAGTGAACGGCCGCTGGACCGCCCGGGTGGTCTACGACTGGCCCAATGCCGAGTACGACGAGCACTTCGTGATCGACGGCGAGGGCAGCGATCTGTTCGGCAGCGCGTCGTTCCTGCGGCTGGCGCGCGGCATCGTCGAAGGCCGGGTCGAGGCCGACCGCCTGCAGTTCGTCACCCGCACCCAGGAGACCGGCGGCCCCAGCGGCGTGCGCGACGTCACCCACCGCTACCGCGGCCTCTTGGTGGGTGACGAACTGCAGCTGGTGATGCAGACCGAGAACGCCGGCTCACCGCATGGGCCGGTGCGCTTCGTGGCGCGGCGCGCGCGGCCGTGAAATGGTGGCCGGTGCGCCGGCCGCCTTACGCAGGCCCGGCGTGAAGAAAGGCTCATCAGCCACCCCGCTCATCCGGTGGATGGCGAACCCAACCATGACCCCGCATCATGGGCACTTGTCAAGCAGAGCCCGGAATACCCATGTTGCACCCATCCACCCTCGCCCTCGCCGCCACCTTGCTGGCCAGCCACGCACCGCTGGCCGGCGCCACCAACCTGCTGACCAATGGCTCGTTCGAGACGCCCAGCATTGCCGGCAGCGCCTATGTGTTCTATGCCAGCGGCTCGACCGCCATCACCGGCTGGACGGCCGTGGGCCCGGGCGAGACCCAGCTCACCCGCACCGAGTTCCTGCCCGCCGCCCACGGCATGCAGTGGGTCGACCTGACCGGCAATGTCGGCTACGACAAGGGCCTGCGGTCCGACGCCGTGGCCACCACGCCCGGCCTGGCCTACACGCTGTCGTTCGACCTCGGCGACTACCACCCCTCGGGTTTCCAGAATTCCACCGTCGCCGTGCGCATCAATGGTGGCGCACCCACGCTGTTCAGCAACCTCTACCAGGCTGGCGTGATGGACTGGGAGCGCAAGTCGATGACCTGGCTGGCCGACGCCAGCACGGCGCAAATCAGCATCATCGGCGTGCAGAACGGGGGCCTCAGCAACAACTACGGCATCGGGCTGGACAACGTGGTGTTCGCGCTGAACCCGGTGCCAGAGCCTGCCAGTTACGCGCTGATGCTGGCCGGCCTCGGGCTGGTCGG
>Ga0155495_1082_pt2 | contig 15738 bp, 13 predicted proteins | sample RifCSPhighO2_12_FD_107153 | JGI IMG/M metagenome (GOLD analysis project Ga0155495, IMG submission 107153) | Burkholderiales bacterium RIFCSPHIGHO2_12_FULL_69_20
CCGTGGCCTCGCCGGCAGGCGCCGAGCCGGTGCCGGCGCTGGCGCACCTGCTGGCGCTGCGCGAACGCATCGAGCCCTGGGTCATCCGGCCCGATCAGCTGGGCCAGCACCTCACGGTGATCACCCACGCCAGCCTGGAAGCCATCGAGGCGGCCTGCTCCGAAACACCCTTCACGCATGTGCACATCCTGGCGCATGGCTGCGAGGTGCGCGAGGGCTACGACACCCGCTTCGGGCTGATGCTGCACCGCGCCGGTGACCCTGACGGCGAGCCCGACGTGGTCAGCGGCGAGCGCCTGGCCAGCGCGCTGCGCACCACCTGCCGCACCAGTACAACTGGCGCTGCCAGCGGAACCACCGCCAACGGCGCGGCAAGGCTGCGCGGCCCGGCGGTGGTCACCCTGGCCAGCTGCAACAGCGGCGCGGTGGGCAGCGTGGCCGGCGTGGGGGCCAGCATCGCGCATGCGCTGCACCAGGCCGGCATCCCGCTGGTGGTGGCCTCGCAGTTTCCGCTGTCGTTCGGCGGCTCGGTGCGCATGGTCGAGGCACTCTACGGCGGGCTGCTGTGGGGCGAAGACCCGCGCGGGCTGCTGGTCGATCTGCGCCGGCAGCTGCACGCCGAGTTTCCCGCGTCGCACGACTGGGCCAGCCTCACCGCCTACTCGTCGCTGCCGGCCGACTTCAATGCGCAGCTGGCCACTGCGCAGATCCAGCGCGCGATGACCAGCATCGACGTGGCGCTGAACCAGGCCGACGCGGTGGTGGCGCAACTGCCGCCGACAGCACCGCTGGCGCCGCTGCGCCCACCCACCCGCAGCAAGAAGCTGCTGACCGCGGCCGCACCAGTGCCCAAGGCGGCCGAGCCCACCACCGCCGCGCTGATGGCCACGCTGGATGCCGCCATCCAGCGGGTGCGTGCGGCCAAGCAGCGGCTGCAGGCCACGATGGAGCGCCACGACAGCCAGCGCACCCGCATCCTGGGCCTGCTGGCCAGCACCGAGAAGCGCGAGGCCGCGCTCAGCCACCAGCGCCACCTGCGCACCCGCAAGCCCGCCGAGCGCGAAATCCAACGGGCAGCGATGTGGGCCTCGCTGGCGCGCTCGCGCGGGCTGTACTTCCAGTGCTACGCGCATGAGCGCGTGCCCTACTGGACCACCCAGTACCTGTCGCTCACCGTGGTGCTGCGCGCCGGTGGCCAGCTCGATGGTCAGGCCGATTCACCCGGCCGCGACAGCCTGGCGCTGTGGAACCTGGCCGAAGTGCAGGCGCTGCACGACCTGGACAGTGCCCAGCGCCTCGACCGCGCCTGGGCCCTGGGCAACCTGATCGAGCTGTACCTGCTGGCGCCGGCCATCGGCGGCCTGGCCCAGCGCGGCGCCGGCTGGGACGCGCTGGCCGCCAGCCACGCGCGCCTGCTGGCCGATGGCGCGGCCGAGGGCGCGTTCGAGGTCTTCTCCACCCGCCGCCAGGTGCAGCGCTACCTCGACTGGTTTGCCCGGCTGGGCGCCGATGCCGCCGTGTCCACCCTGCCCGCCGGCCTGCTGACCGCCGCCAACGCGGTGCTGGCTGCCCTGCCCGTCGAGCCGCCGGCGGCCTGGCACTACGGCACGGGCTGAGCGGGCTGGCCGGGCTGAGCGGGCTGAGCGGGCTGTCGCGCCGCATTTCAGCCGGCGGCCAACGCCCTGCTGTAACAAATCCGCGGCGTGGATCGTCTAGCAGGGGAACCCACCCCGGAACCGCCCATGCACGCCACCCTGCCCCTGCTCGTCCGATCCGACTTTCCCGCGCTGCGCCGGCGCGTGGTCGACACCCTGCAGATCAACCTCGGCTACCGCTGCAACCAGAGTTGCCTGCACTGCCATGTCAACGCCGGCCCGAACCGCACCGAGGAGATGTCGCGCGACACCATCGATGCGGTGATCAACTTCCTGGCCGCCAGCCCCGAGCTGCGCACGCTCGACCTGACCGGCGGCGCCCCCGAGCTCAACCCGCACTTCCGGTCGCTGGTGGTGGCGGCCCGCGCACGTGGCGTGCGGGTCATCGACCGCTGCAACCTGACGATCCTGGAAGAGCCCGGCCAGGACGGCTTGGCCGAGTTTCTGGCCGCGCACGGCGTCGAGGTGGTGGCATCGATGCCCTGTTACCTGGAAGACAACGTCGACCGCCAGCGCGGCAAGGGCACCTTCGAGGCCAGCATCCGTGGGCTGCAGCGGCTCAACGCGCTGGGCTACGGTCATCCCGGCAGCGGGCTCGGCCTGAACCTGGTCTACAACCCGCAAGGCGCCAGCCTGCCACCGCCGCAAGTGGCGCTGGAGCAGGACTACAAGAGGCACCTGGCGGCGCACTTCGGTGTGGTGTTCAACCAGCTGTTCACGCTGGCCAACATGCCGATCCAGCGCTTCGGCTCGATGCTGGTGTCCAAGGGCGAATTCAACCGCTACATGGCCCTGCTGCGCAGCGCCCACCAAGCGGCCAATCTCGACCAGGTGATGTGCCGCAGCCTCGTCAGCGTGGACTGGCAGGGCTACCTTTACGACTGCGACTTCAACCAGCAGCTCGGCCTGCCGATGGCCGCGGCAGGCCCGGCGCGCCTGCACCTGACCGACATCACCGCCGCGGCGCTGGAAGACCAACCGATCCGCGTGGCCGACCACTGCTTCGGCTGCACCGCGGGCCAGGGCTCCAGCTGCGGCGGCGCGTTGGCGGAGGGCACGGCGGTGGCGCCGTCCTGCGCTGTCTGAACGCAGCGCACCATCCAGCCAGCAACCCAGGAAACCCCATGACGCACCCCAGCATCCACCGCACCATCCACCGCAGCTCCCGCCGCAACGCCCGCCGCACCACCCTGTCACGCCTGCTGGGCATCGCCGCCGGATGGGCCCTCGGCATCGCCGCGCTGGGCCCGGCGCAGGCGGGCGATGACGTGCTGCGCTTCGGCGTCGGCCTGTACCAGCCCGACAAGGAGAAGAACGACGCCACCTACCGCCCGCTGGCCGAGCACCTGTCGCGCCAGCTGGGCCGCCCGGTCAAGCTGTACACGGTCGACACCTGGGAAGGCCTGGCCAAATCGCTGGCCAACGGCGAGACCGACATCGCGCTGATGGGCCCCTGGGGCTATGTGCTGGCCAACCACGTGGCCGGCGCGCAGGCGGTGGCGTCCATCCTGTACGACGGCAAGCCGGAGTACTTCGCCATCATGGTCACGCACCCGGCATCGGGCATCAAGCGTGTGGCCGACCTCAAGGGCCGCAGCTTCGCCTTCGGCGACAAGGGTTCCACCTCGGGTTACCTGATCCCGTACCACCACTTCCAGAAGAACGGCATCGACCCCGACACCTACCTCGGCCGGGTGCTCAATACCAAGCACCAGGCGATCGAGATGCAGGTCACGCGCGGCGAGATCGACGCCGGCGCCGACTACAACCGCAACCGCGACGCGATGATCGCCGACGGGCTGATCAAGGCGGCCGACAGCGTGGTGTTCTGGACCTCCGACCCGCTGCCCAACGATGCCGTGGCCGTGCGCGCCGACCTGGCCAAAGACGCCGTCTTCGTGGCCAGGCTGCGCGCGGCGCTGGCCTCGGTGGGCCCAGCACTGAGCCGCACGCCCCAGCTGCTGCCGCCGCGCTACACCGGCTTCGTCGCCAAGGACAACGCCTTCTACCGTCCCATCCGCGACGCGGGCCTGGCCACCGGAAAACTGGCCGCGCAGTGAGCACGCAGACCCCCGACGGGGCAGCGGCACCGGCGCCCGATTTCACGGCGCTGGCGGCGCCGCGATCAGCCCCGCACAGCGCCACGCGTTGGCGCACGCGCCGGTGGTCGGCCCTGCCCGCGCTGCTGATGGCCTGCGGATTGCTGGTGCTGGCCAGCCTGTGGACGCTGGCTGCCGAGGACGAACTGAGCCTGGGCCGCAAGCCCTGGCAGAACCTGGGCAAGACGCTGACCGAAATGTCGGAACCCAGTTTTCTCCGGGTCTGGTTCGGCCATCCCAATCTGCAGGTGCGCGACGCCGACGGGCAGGTGCTGCGCGTGGAAGACCAGCGCGCCACGGAGGTGCGCTACCTGCAGGGCGTGGGCCGCGCGCTGTGGACCACGCTGCGCATTGCCACGCTGGGCACGGTGCTGGCCGCGCTGATCGCGCTGCCGCTGGGCCTGCTGGCCGCCCGCAACCTGCAGGCGCCGCGGGCCTTCGCGTGGGGCGCCAAGGGGGTGCTGGATGCGCTGCGGTCCATCCACACGCTGGTCTTCGGCCTGTTCTTCGTCGGCATCGTCGGCCTGGGTGCCACCGCCGGCATCCTGGCGGTGGCGGCGCATTCGGCCGGCACGCTGGGCAAGCTGCTGGCCGAGGCCATCGAGTCGCTGGACATGCAGCCGGTGGACGCCGTGCGGGCCACCGGCGCCACGCCGGGGCAGGTGTTCTTCCTCGGCGTGTGGCCGGCGGTGCTGCCGCAGTTCGTCTCGCAGGTTCTGTACGTGTGGGAGTTCAACATCCGCGACTCCACCATCCTGGGTCTCGTCGGCGCGGGCGGCCTCGGCCTGTTGCTGTCCGAAGCGATGAGCCTGTTCCAGTGGGGCCGCCTGGCCACGCTGCTGCTGGCCATCGTGCTGATGGTCACCACCTTCGACGCCTTGAGCCGCGCCGTTCGCCGGAGGATCGTATGAACTCTGCCCTTTGCGGCGTCATCGAAGCCCGGGGCCTGCAGGTCAGCGCCGGCGCCAAGGTGCTGTTGCACGAGGTCGGCCTGAGCATCGCCGCTGGCGAGCGTGTGGCCCTGGTGGGCCACAACGGTGCCGGCAAGTCGACCTTGCTGCGCACCTTGACCGGATTCGGGGCCGCCTATCGTGTCACCCGCGGCAGCCTGCGTGTGCTGGACACCGACCTCGCGCAGGCACGCCAGGGCACCGCGCTGCGTCGATTGCGCTCACACGTGGCCCAGGTGCACCAGGGCCTGCACCTGATGGGCCGCCTGAGCGTGCTGGACAACGTGCTGATCGGCGGCGCCGGCCGCCACCACTCCGTCTGGACCTGGCTGCGGCGCTGGCCCGCGGCGGAACAACGCGCGGCCCAGGCGGCGCTGGTGCGCGTCGGCCTGGGTGACGCCGCGCACCGGCGCACCGACACGCTGTCGGGCGGTGAACGCCAGAAGGTGGCCATCGCCCGCGCACTGCACCAGGGCGCCCCGCTGCTGCTGGCCGACGAGCCCACCGCCAGCCTCGATGCCGACGCCGCCGACGCGGTGGCCAGCCTGCTGGCGGCGGTGGCGGCCGAACGCCGGGCCACCCTGGTCTGCGTGGTGCACGACCTGGACCTGCTGCCGCGCCTGGCCGAGCGCGCCATCGCGCTGCGGCGCGGCGTGGTGGTGGCCGACGTGGCCGTCGACGCCCACACGCCGGCCCAGCTGCGGGGGCTGCTGAAGTGACCGCGGCCCCTTCGCCGTCCACCGGCAGCGCCACGCCCGCTGACCACGCGCCGGGCCGGGTCTGCCCGCTGCGCTACCGGTATGGCCCTGGCGCGATCGCGCGGGCCGACATGCGCAAGGCACAGACGCTGTATGTCGTCGGCGGCCTGTACGGCAACCTCGCGGCGCTGGACACCATCGAGCGGATGGCCGGCCTGGAAACCCGTGCAGGGGTGCAGGCGCCCACCCTGTGCTTCAACGGCGATTTCAACTGGTTCAACGTGACCGACCACGGCTTCGCCGCGATCAACCAGCGCGTGCTGGCCCATCACGCCATCCTCGGCAACGTCGAAGCCGAGCTCGATGCGCCGGCAGACGACGCGGGCTGCGGCTGCGCCTACCCGGCCAGCGTGGACGCCGGCGTGGTCGAGCGGTCGAACCAGATCCATGCCCGGCTCAAGGCCACGGCCCGGCGCCACGGCGATCTGCTGGGCCGCATCGCGCGGCTGCCGATGGTGGCGCGCTACCAGGTCGGCAGCTGCCGCATCGGCGTGGTGCACGGCGACGCCGAGTCGCTGGCCGGCTGGCGCTTCGACGTCGGCGCGCTCGACGATCCCGGCCAGGCCCCTGGGCTGAATGCCCTGTTCGGGGCGGCCGACGTGGATCTGTTTGCCAGCACGCACACCTGCCTGCCGGCCCTGCGCCGTGTGCCGCTGGCCCCGGGCCGCGACGCCGGCGTGATCAACAACGGCGCGGCCGGCATGCCCAACTTCACCGGTGACCTGGCCGGGCTGTGCACCCGCATCGCCACCACGCCGTCGCCCCACCCGGTGCTGCATGAGCTGCGCGTCGCCGGCGCCTGGGTGGCGCTGCTGCCGGTGCGCTACGACGCCGATCGCTGGCAGCGCGAATTCCTGTCGCAGTGGCCGCCCGGCTCACCGGCCTGGGTGTCGTACCACCAGCGCATCAGCCGTGGCCCGGCGTTCACGCCGGCCCAGGCGCTGATGCCTGCGGCGGCCGGGTAGGGTGTGGTGGGCGCGCCCGGCTCGGGGCACGCTCAGCTCGGATCGTCGTGCCCGATGCCATACTCGATCGACCCCGCGACGGGGCTTGAAAGGGTTCCCGTGAGACTGGCCGCAGCGACCATCGTCGCATCGCTTACATGGACCGCCTGCAGCACCGCTGGCCCCACCACGCAGGTGCCGATCGAACTCGGCCAGCCGTTCCGCCTGACAGTGGGTGCGATGGCGCAGTCAATCGACGCGGAGTTGCGCGTTGGCTTCGACGGCGTGACGGCTGATTCGCGCTGCGCCAAGGGCGAGCAGTGTGTCTGGGCGGGTGACGCCACCGCGCAAATCTGGCTGCAACGAGGCACCGGCCCGAAGGCGGTGCACGAGTTGCACACCGCGCCGGACAAGGCCCAGGCGGTGCGCTCGCACAACCACGAGCTGCGCCTGGTGGCGCTGGCCCCCTACCCGGTCACCGGTAAGGCCATCGCGCGGGCGGACTATTTCGTCACGCTGACGCTGAGCCGCAGCGCGGCGGCGGATTCAGATCGGTAGCACGGCGATCCACTGCGCTGTTGTCGGCAGCCTTGCAGCCAGGCGCGCACCGTCTATCGCACCTGGCCCGCGCCCGGGCTGCGGGGTTTTCCAGCTCACCGGATGAGCGGCCGGCACAGCACACTGCCGACCGACTCCGGTCAATGGCAGCATTCGCTTGACTTGGGTCTAGTGACTTTTCCTCCCCCGGCCTCAGGGATGCGCGGGCAGAGGGTTACGTGTAACCATAAATTTCACTTGAATCCGGCTGGATTCGCCCCCCTCCAACATCCCAAGGGACCCTGCATGTTGCTCGCTCACCGCTTTTTACCGGCCGTTGTACTGGCCGTGATGTCCGCGTCCACCTTCGCCTCTACTATCACCTATACCTCGTCGGCGGCATTCATGGCGCATGTGGCGCCGGGGTTTTACACCGAGACCTTCGACGGATTGTCCGACCCCTCCACCGGCAACTTCAGCGGTGGCGCCTTTGCCTACACCGCCTCTGCCCCCAACGACATTTATGTCGGCGGTGGCTTTCTCGGCGCCAGCCAGGAAGACGATGCGCTGACGATCACCTTCACCAGCGGCAATGTGCGCGCACTGGGTGCCGACTTTTTTGCAACCGACATCAGTGACAACGGGATTTCCACCTTGGTCACCATCACGTTGAGCGACGGCACGGTCGAAAGCTTCACGCCCACCACCTTCGCTGACAGTTTTCGCGGGTTCAGCGCCGACCTCGCCATCACGTCGTTGGTCATCAGCGGCCCGGGCACATCGCTCTACGCCGGCCTCGACAACCTCACGGTGGGCGCGGTGCCCGAGCCCACCAGCTGGGCGTTGGTCGGCCTGGCCCTGGCTGGCATGCTGGCAGCACGCCGGCGCAGCGCCTGATCATCCAACCACCCGGGCACGCCCCGGGTTTTCTTTTCCAAACCCTTGACGCGGCGCTTGCGCCGCAAGCGGAGTGTTCATGGCAAGAACCCATTTGCATCTGTCAGTGATTGCGCTGTCTGTGGGCCTGGCCCTTTCGGCCCAAGCCCAAGCCCAGGACGCGTCGTCGCTGAAAACCCGGCGCGACGCGGCCATCAGCCGCCTGACCGCCAACACCGGCGGCCAAGCGCAGGTCAGCCTGCACAGCGCCACCGGCGCGGCCCGCTTCGTGCGCCTGGCGCCGGGCGCCAGGCCCATGGCCCAGGCTCTTGCCCGCGGTGCCAGCAGTGCCCGCAGTGCCGGGCCTGCCGATGAGGCCAAGCGCAAGGGCTCAGCGCAGTTTCTGGCCGACTACGGCAACCTGTTCGGGATCACCGACGCCGCGTCTGAGTTGGACGCAGGCCGCATGTCCAAAGACCGCCACGGCGGTACGCACTTCACCCATCGGCAGTTGTACCAAGGTGTCCCAGTGTTCGGCGGCGAGCTGAAAACCCACTTTGACGCGGCCGATAACCTGACCGTGGTCAACGGCACGTTTGTGCCCGACATCGCGCTCAAGACCAAGCCCACCCGCTCTGCCGATCAGGCCATCGCGGTCGCGATGGCGCGGGCGAAGGCTAACGCTGCCCTGAAGAAGCTGCTGGTGGGCAAGCTCTCGGCCGCCACGCCCACGCTGCTGGTCTATCGCGCCGGCCTGGCCCAGGGTGTGGCCGGTGCCAATCACCTGGCCTGGCAGGTCGAGGTGGGCAATGGTGTCAACGTGCGCGAGTTCGTGTTTGTCGATGCGCACACCGGCAAAGTCATCGACAGCATCAACGGCATCCACGACACGAAGAACCGCCGTGCCTTCGACAGCCTCGGGGCAACGGCGCCCGGGCCCAACTACCCGGCCAGCCCGTTCTGGGTGGAGGGCGAACCCTTCCCCACCGGCACCATCGAAGCCGACAACATGATCGCCGCTTCGGGCGAGATCTACGACCTGTTCAAGAACGCTTTCGGCCGCGATTCGTTCAATGGCAACGGTGCCACGATGGATTCGGTCTTCAATCGCGGCAATGGCTGTCCGAACGCGTCGTGGAACGGCACGCTGATCTCGTTCTGCCCGGGCACCACCACCGACGACGTCACCGCGCACGAGTGGGCCCATGCGTACACCGAATACACCCACGGCCTGATCTACGCGTGGCAGCCGGGTGCGCTCAACGAGTCGTACTCCGACATCTGGGGCGAGACGGTGGACCGTCTCAACGGCCGCGGCGGCGACACCCCCGATGCGGCGCGGTCGGCCGGGTCCTGCACCACCGCCACGGCATTGCCGCCGTCGGTGGTGATCGCCTCACCGCCTGCCATCGCCGGGCCCAAGAGCGCCGCCGGCGCATCGTTTGGCCCGCAGTCGTTCAGCATCAACACCACCAATGTGGTGCTGATCGATGACGGCGCCGACACCGCCACTGACGGTTGTACCGGGCCGTTTACCAACGCGGCTGCTGTCAGCGGCAAGATCGCGCTGATCGACCGCGGCAACTGCGCATTCGCACTCAAGACCAAGAACGCCCAAGACAATGGCGCCATCGGCGTCATCATTGCCGACAACTCGGGTGGTAACGCCGTTTCCGGCATGAGCGGCTCAGACCCCGCCATCACGATCCCGGCGCTGCGGATATCCCAGAACAACGGTGCGGCCATCAAGACCCAGCTCGCGCTGGGCGCAGTGACAGCCTCGATGGCGAGTGCGGGCGTTGGCAGCGACAGCTCGGTGCGCTGGCTGATCGGCGAGGATTCAAGCGCCTTCAGCGGCGCCATCCGCGACATGTACAACCCCACCTGTTACGGCGACCCAGGCAAGGTGTCTGATGAGCAGTACGCCTGCGGGCCCAACACCCAGGCCGGCGACAACGGCGGTGTGCACATCAACTCGGGTGTGCCCAACCACGCCTATGCCTTGCTGGTAGATGGTGGCAGCTACAACGGCCAGACCATTGCGGCCATCGGCCTGACCAAGGCGGCGCACATCTACTACCGTGCGCAAAGCGTCTACCAGGGCCAGGCCAGCGGCTTTGTGGACCACGCCGATGCGCTGCAACAGTCGTGTACCGATCTCACCGGGGTAAACCTCAATCACCTCAAGACCGGGGCACTGTCTGGCGAGGTGATCAACGCCACCGATTGCGCACAGATTGCCAATGTGGCACTGGCGGTTGAGCTGCGCACCCCGCCCACGCAGTGCAATTTCCAGCCGATCCTGGCCAAAACGCCGCCGGCGCTGTGCGAGGCGGGCAGCCCCACCGTGTTGGCCTCCGACAAGTTCGACGGCGGCAAGCGCACCGGCCTGCGCTGGATCGTCACCAGTGGCGGCACCGGTGACTTTGCAGTGCGCAACTGGGGGGTGGTCAAAAACCTGCCGGACGGACGTGCCGGTTACGCCATCTTTGGCGCCAATGATCCGTCCCTCGGCACATGCAACACGGGATCGGATGCCACCAGCCTGAAGCGCCTGGAAAGCCCGGAAATCACCATCCCGGCGGGCACGCCAGTCGCGCGCTTCAGCTTCGACCACTGGCTGGCCACCGAATCCGGCTGGGACGGCGGCAACGTCAAGATCAGCGTGAACGGCGGCGCCTGGCAGTTGGTGCAGGCCGCCGATTTTGCCTACAACCCCTACAACACGACGCTGGAAACCGGCGCTGCCGGCAACAGCAACCCGCTGGCCGGCCAGCCAGCGTTCACCGGCACCGACGATGGTTCGGTCACCGGATCGTGGGGGCGCTCGATCATCAACCTGGCTGCGTACGCGGTGGCTGGCGACAAGATCAAACTGCGGTTTGAACTGGGCCAGGATGGCTGTGGCGGCAATGTGGGCTGGTATGTGGACGATGTGACGGTCTACCGCTGCAGCGCACCGGCACCTTGAACCTGCTTTGCTGAGCTGAAACCGGGCGCTGCCCGGCCAACAAGGGGACGTCACGCAGACGTCCCCTTTTTTTGGGCCATGCGGACAGCTTGACGAGTTTGAGGTTCGGCATTAGGATAGTAATAAGTTACTTACTTTAGAACCGTGAACACCCGCGCCAAACACCTGCCCGCCGAAGAACGCCGCGCCGCCACCGTGGACGCGGTGATCGAACTGGCCGCCGGGCACGACCCGGGCGAGATCACCACCACGGCCATCGCGCAGCACATGGGTGTCACGCAGGGGGCCATCTTCAAGCACTTCCCCACCAAGGACGCCATCCTCGAAGCGGTGATGGCCTGGGTGGCCGACCGGCTGCTGTCGCGCATCGATCGCGCGGCGCAATCCGCACCCACTTCGGGTGCCGCGCTGGAGGCGATGTTCCTGGCCCATACCGGCTTCGTCGCAGATCATCCCGGCGTGCCGCGCATGATGTTCGGCGAGTTGCAGCGCGCCGGCGCCACCGCGCCCAAGCGCATGGCCTCCACGCTGCTGCGCCACTACGCCGAGCGCCTGCACCACCTGCTGCTGGCCGGTCGCACGAGCGGTGAACTCGATCCGCAGCTCGACGTCGAAGCCGCGGCCACGCTGTTCGTCGGCACGATCCAGGGCCTGGTCATGCAGGCCTTGATTGCCGGTGACGTGCAGCGCATCCGGCGCGACGCGCCACGCGTCTTCGCCATCTACATGCGTGGCATCAAAGGGCAGCCATGAAACGATTTCCTCTCAGCGGCCGCAGCCTGGCCATCGCCGCGGTGATCTTGGCGCTGGCCGCGCTGCTGGCCTACGTGGCCCTGCGCTCGGGACCGCTGGCGCCCGTTGCCATCACGGTGGTCAAGGTCGAGTCACGCGCGCTGCGCCCATCGCTGTTCGGCGTGGGCACCGTCGAGGCGCGTCACCTGTACCGCATCGGGCCGACGGCGCCGGGGCGGCTCAAGCGCCTGGCCGTGCAGGTGGGCGATGCGGTCAAGGCCGGTCAGGTGCTGGGCGAGATGGACCCGGTCGACAGCGACGACCGGCTGCGCTCGCAAGAGGCGCAGATCAAGCGGGTGGCCACCACGGTGGCCGAGGCCAGCGCCCGGCAGGCGCATGCCGAGACCCAGGCCCGCCGCTACGAGCAGCTGTATGCCGAACGGGCCACCAGCGAAGAACTGCTGGCCGCGCGCCGGCAGGACCTGAAGCTGGCCACCGCCGCGCTGGCCGGCGTTCGTGAAGACCATGCCCGCGCCCTCTCCGATCTGCAGGCGCTGCGCACGCAGCGCGGCAGCCTGCGGCTGGTGGCCCCGGTGGACGGCATCGTCACCACACGCGAGGTGGAGCCGGGCACCACGGTGGTGGCCGGGCAGGCGGTGGTGGAGATGGTCGATCCGCGCACGCTGTGGGTCAACGCCCGCTTCGACCAGGTCAGCGCCGCCGGCCTGGCCGCTGCCTTGCCGGCCAGCGTGACCTTGCGCTCGCGACGTGACCAATCGCTCGAAGGCCAGGTGTTGCGCACCGAACTGCGCGCTGACGCGGTCACCGAAGAGCTGCTGGCCAAGGTCAGCTTCAATGCGGTTCCCCAGCCGCTGCCGCCCATCGGCGAGCGCGCCGAAGTCACGGTGGACCTGCCGGCGCTGCCCGCCGGCCCGGTGATCCCCAACGCAGCGGTGCAACGGCAAGGCGCGCAGGTCGGCGTCTGGACGCCCGGCAGCGACGGGCCGGTCTTCGTGCCGCTCAAGCTCGGCCGCACCGACCTCGAAGGCCATGTGCAGGTGCTCGATGGCCTGAAGGTCGGCGACACCATCGTGCTGCACAGCGAGAAGGTGCTCACCCCGCGCTCGCGCATCGACGTGGTGGATCAGCTGCCCGGAGTGCCCAAGTGATCAGCCTGGCCGGGCGCGACATTGCCCATGCCTGGGGCAAGTTCGTCTTCACCGGCATCGGCCTGGGCCTGCTGCTGGGCGTGACGCTGGTGATGGCCGGCGTCTACCGCGGCATGGTCGACGACGGCAAGGCGCTGCTCGACAACAGCGGCGCCGACCTGTGGGTGGTGCAGCGCGACACGCTGGGCCCGTATGCCGAGCCGTCGAGCATCCCCGACGACCAGGACCGCGCGCTGCTGACCATGCCGGGCGTGGCCGAGGCCTCCAACGTGACCTACCTGACGATGCAGGTGCGCCAGGGCGTGCGCGATGTGCGCAGCATGGTGGTGGGCATCGTGCCCGGCGAGGCCTGGGGCGCACCGGGCTGGCCGCCGGCGCTGGTGGCCGGGCGGCGCATCACGCGCGGGCACTACGAGGCGGTGGCCGACATGGCCACCGGCTTCGTGGTCGGCGACACCATCCGCATCCGCCGCAACAACTTCGTGGTGGTGGGGCTGACGCGCCGCATGGTGTCGTCCAGCGGCGACCCGATGGTCTTCATCCCGCTGAAGGACGCGCAGGAGGCGCAGTTCCTGAAGGACAACGACGCCATCGTGCAGAGTCGGCGCCGCACCGCCGCCAACCCGGCCTTCAACCGCCCGGGCGTGCCCGGCCTGCTGGAATCGGTCACCGCGTCGCAGAGCAGCAGCAACGTCGTCAATGCGGTGCTGGTGCGCCTGCGCCCGGGCGCAGACCCCGATGAAACCGCCGACACCATCCGCCGCTGGAAGCACCTGACCGTCTACACCCGCGCCGAGATGGAAGACATCCTCATCGGCAAGTTGATCGCCACCTCGGCCAAGCAGATCGGCATGTTCCTGGTGATCCTGGCGGCGGTCAGCGCGGCCATCGTGGCCTTCATCATCTACACGCTGACGATGGACAAGATCCGCGAGATCGCGGTGCTCAAGCTCATCGGCACGCGCAACAGCACCATCGCCTGGATGATCCTGCAGCAGGCGCTGGCGCTGGGCGTGATCGGCTTTGCGGTGGGCAAGATCACCGCCACCTTTGCCGCGCCGCTGTTTCCCAAATACGTGCTGCTGATGCCGCAGGATTCGGTGGCCGGGTTCGGCGCCGTGCTGGTGATCTGCGCCCTGGCCAGCGTGATCGCCATCCGCATGGCGCTGCAGGTCGATCCGGCCGAAGCGATTGGTGGTTGAGATGCCAAGCAAAGGCATCCTGATCGAAGGCCTGCGCAAGCGCTATGGCCAGGGCGACACCGCCGTGGACGCGCTCAAGGACGTGAACATGCAAGTGGCACCGGGCGAGGTGGTGGGCCTGATCGGCCCGTCCGGCTCGGGCAAGAGCACGCTGCTGAAGTGCCTGGGCGCGGTGATCGACCCCACGGCCGGCCGCATGACGCTGGGCAACGAGGTGATCTACGACAACGGCTGGCAGGTCGGCGACCTTCGCGCGCTGCGCCGCGACAGCATCGGCTTCGTCTTCCAGGCGCCCTACCTGATTCCGTTCCTCGACGTCACCGACAACGTGGCGCTGCTGCCCATGCTGGCGGGCATGGCCAACGCACCGGCGCGCGCCCGGGCGATCGAGCTGCTCACCGCGCTGGACGTGCAGCACCGCGCCAAGGCCATGCCCTCACAGCTGTCGGGCGGCGAGCAACAACGCGTGGCCATCGCCCGCGGGCTGGTGAACCACCCGCCGGTGATCCTGGCCGACGAGCCCACCGCACCGCTGGACAGCGAGCGCGCCATGGCCGTCATCCGCATCCTCAACGACATGGCGCAGCGCTACCAGACCGCCATCATCGTCGTCACCCACGACGAAAAGATCATCCCCACCTTCAAGCGCATCTACCACATCCGCGACGGCGTCACGCACGAGGAAGTGGGAGAAGGTCGCGTCATCGAGGCCTGACGGACCAGGAGCCGGCGCATGCAAACACCCTTCCCTTCCACCCTGGCCGCGCTGGGCCTGTCTGCCGTGCTGGCGGGCTGCGCGGTGGCGCCGGCCTACGTGCGGCCAGCGTCGCCGGTGCCCACTTCGGCCACCGGCTACACGGCCGGCGCCGCACCCGCCACCACAGTGTCTGCCGCCGTGCCGCTGGGCCAGGCCCAGCAATGGGTAGAAGGCCCGGTGAGCGCGCAGTGGTGGCGCGGATTCCGGTCGCCCGCGCTCGACGCGCTGGTCGACGAGGCCCTGCGCGCCAGCCCCACGCTGGCCGCCGCCGAGGCGGTGCTGGGCCAGGCACGCGAGCTGTACGCGGCGCAGGCAGGCACCACCCAGCGGCCGCAGGTGGACCTGTCCCTGGGCGCGCAGCGCCAGCAGATCAGCCCCAGCGCCCAGGGCCTGCCTGGCGACACGCGCGAGTTCGGCCTCTACAACGCCAGCGTCGGGGTGCGCTACCGCTTCGACTTCGGTGGTGGCATCGACAGCGGCCTGCGCGCGCTGGCCGCCCGCGCCGATCTGCGCAGCCACGAGCTGGCAGGCGCCCGCCACACGCTGGTGGCCAACCTGGCCACGGTGGCCATCACCCGCGCGCGCCTGGCCGCGCAGCTCGACGCCCAGACCGCCATCCTGCAGACGCAGCAAGAGCAGCTGCGCCTGGCGCAGGTGCGCACCCGCCTCGGCCAGGCCGGGCCCGAAGAAGTGCATGCGCTCACCGCGCAGGCCGAGCTGACCCGCGCCGGCCTGCCGCTGCTGCACAAGCAGCGGCAGCAAGCCGAGCACCTGCTGGCCGTGCTGGCCGGGCGGCCACCGGGCCAGGGCGTGCCGCCCTTCACGCTGGCCGACTTCAGCCTGCCCGAGCGCCTGCCGGTGGCCGTGCCGTCCGAATGGGTGCGGCAACGCCCCGACATCCAGGCGGCAGAGGCCGGCCTGCGCGCCGCGCATGCCGAACTTGGCGTGGCGATGGCGCGCCGGTACCCGCAACTCACGCTCAGCGCCAACCTCGGCAGCCAGGCGCTGACACCGGCGGCGCTGTTCGGCGGACAGGCCGGCGTGTGGAGCCTGCTGGGCCAGTTGACCCAGCCGCTGTTCAACGCCGG
>Ga0155495_1180_pt1 | contig 15697 bp, 14 predicted proteins | sample RifCSPhighO2_12_FD_107153 | JGI IMG/M metagenome (GOLD analysis project Ga0155495, IMG submission 107153) | Burkholderiales bacterium RIFCSPHIGHO2_12_FULL_69_20
GACCGGCCCTTGGCGTTTCTGGCGGCTTGCCCCCGGATAATCCCTGCCATGTCCCTGTCCACCTCCGGCCTGGCGCCGCGCAGTGGCTCTCGCGCTTTCCGTGATGCGGTCGAGTTGCTGTCGTCGATGCGCTTCGCGATCTCGCTGCTCACGCTGATCTGCATCGCGTCGATCATCGGCACGGTGATCAAGCAGCACGAGCCGTACAACAACTACGTCAACCAGTTCGGTCCGTTCTGGGCCGAGGTGTTCGACCATGTCGGGCTCTACACCGTCTACAGCGCCTGGTGGTTCCTGCTGATCCTGGCCTTCCTGGTCACCTCCACCAGCCTGTGCATCGCGCGCAACACGCCCAAGATCCTGGCCGAGCTGCGCAGCTACAAAGAGGGCATCCGCGAGCAATCGCTGAAGGCCTTCCACCACAAGGCCGAAGGCAGGCTGGCAGCCCCGCCCGAGGTCACGCTGGCCCGGATCAACACGCTGCTGATCGCCCAGGGCTGGCAGGCGCGCGCCCAGGTGCGTGCGCACGGCACGATGGTGGCCGCGCGCAAGGGCATGGCCAACAAGATCGGCTACCTGGCGGCGCATTCGGCCATCGTGCTGATCTGCCTGGGCGGGCTGTTCGACGGCGACCTGGTGGTGCGCGCGCAGATGGCGCTGCTGGGCAAGACGCCTTACGACGGCAGCGGCCTGGTCGGCGACGTGCCGGCCAAGCACCGGCTGTCGCAGCGCAACCCCACCTTCCGCGGCAACCTGCTGGTGCCCGAAGGCGGCCGTGCCGGCGTGGCGGTGCTGAGCATGAGCGACGGCGTGGTGCTGCAGGACCTGCCCTTCGACGTGGCGCTGAAGAAGTTCATCGTCGAGTACTACGACACCGGCATGCCCAAGCTGTTTGCCAGCGAGATCGTGATCCACGACCGCGAGACCGGCGTGGCCACGGCGGCCACCGTCAAGGTCAACGAGCCGGTCTTCCACCGCGGCATCGCCATCTACCAGAGCAGCTTCGACGACGGGGGCAGCCGGCTCAAGCTGCACGCCCTGCCGATGACCGCCGGCGGCCAGGCCTTCGACATCGAAGGCACCGTGGGCGGCAGCACCGAGCTGCGCGGCGGCGCCGGCGCGCAGCAGCTGACGCTGGAGTTCGCCGGCCTGCGGGTGATCAACGTCGAGAACCTGGCCAACGAGGGCGCGGCCAGCGCCACCGACGTGCGCAAGGTCGACCTCACCCGCTCGCTGAACAAGCACCTGGGCTCGGGCGCCAAGGGCGGCGACGGCCAGCAGCTGCGCAACGTGGGCCCGTCGGTCAGCTACCGGCTGCGCGACGCCAGCGGCCAGGCGCGCGAGTACAACAACTACATGCTGCCGGTCGAGCTGGACGGCCAGCGGTTGTTCCTGGCCGGTGTGCGCGATACGCCGGCCGAGCCCTTCCGCTACCTGCGCATCCCCGTCGACGAGGCCGACAGCATCGCCGGCTGGCAGCGGCTGCATGCCGCGCTGAAAGACAGCGCCCTGCGCGACCAGGCGGTGAGCCGCTACGCGGCACAGTCCGCTCCCGCCGACAAGCCCGAGATGGCCGAGCAACTGCGCCTGACGGCCGAACGTGCGCTGGGCCTGTTTGCCGGCGCCGAGGCCACCAAGCCCGGTGCCGCCGCCGATGCCGCGCCCGGCGGGTTGCAAGCGCTGGCGCAGTTCGTCGAGAGCAACGTGCCCGAGGCCGATCGCAGCCGCATCGCCGAGGTGCTGCTGCGCATCACCAACGGCACGCTGTTCGAGCTGAACCAGCTGGCCCGCGCACGCGCCGGGCTGGCCCCGCTGAGCACCGGCGACGCCACCCAGCGCTTCATGACGCAGGCGGTGCTGTCGCTGTCGGACGCCGCCTTCTACCCGGCGCCGGTGCTGCTGCAACTGCGTGACTTCACCCAGGTGCAGGCCAGCGTGTTCCAGCTGGCGCGGGCGCCGGGCAAGAAGCTGGTCTACCTGGGCGCGGTGCTGCTGATCATCGGCGTGTTCGCCATGCTCTACATCCGCGAGCGCCGGCTGTGGATCTGGCTGCAACCCGACGACAGTGGCGGAACCTTACTGCAGACCGCCTTGTCCACCACCCGCCGCACCCTGGATGTCGACGCCGAATTCGACCGGCTCAAGTCCGCCCTGCTGGCCTCGCCCCCGAAAGCCTCCCCATGAACACCGCCACCGCCCCCAAGACCCTGGTGATGGGCCGCACTGGCCTCAGCGGCCGGCTGACGCGCCGCAGCGCCTTCGACTGGTCGTTTGCGCTGCTGGTCGCGCTGGGCGCGGGTTATGCCTACTGGCGCTATCACGCGGCCATGGACGGCTACGAGCAAGCCATCCTGCTGGGCAGCGTGCCCGCGCTGGTGGCGCTGGGCTGGTTCTGGGGCCCACTGCGGGCCTTGAGCCTGGGCGTGGGCGCGGCCACGCTGGGCGCCATTGCGCTGTACCAGCGCACGCCCGATGCCTTCGGCGCCGATCTGGCGCAGGCCGACAACGTCTTCCTGCTGAAGTACTTCATCTCCAGCCAGAGCGCGATCTTGTGGATGGCGGTGTTGTTCTTCATGAGCACGGTGCTGTACTGGATCGGCCTGCTCGCCAAGGTGGGCACGGCCGGTGCCCACCACAACGACAACACCGCGCTGACGCTGGGCTCGCGCCTGGCCTGGGCCGGCGTGTTCATGGCGCTGACCGGCACCCTGGTGCGCTGGTTCGAGAGCCACCAGATCGGCCCCGACATCGGCCACATCCCGGTCAGCAACCTGTACGAAGTGTTCGTCATGTTCTGCTGGATGACGGCGCTGTTCTACCTGTACTTCGAGCAGCACTACCGCACCAAGGCACTGGGCGCCTTCGTGATGCTGATCGTCAGCGCGGCGGTGGGCTTCCTGGTCTGGTACACGGTGGCGCGCGAGGCCTCGCAGATCCAGCCGCTGGTGCCGGCGCTGCAGAGCTGGTGGATGAAGCTGCATGTGCCGGCCAACTTCATCGGCTACGGCACCTTCGCGCTGGCGGCGATGGTGGCCTTTGCCTACCTGATCCAGCGCCAGGCCGAAGAAACGCGTTGGTGGAAGCTGGCGCCGCTGGGCGGGCTGGGCCTGGTGCTGTGCTTCGAGCCCATCGTCTTCCGCACCGCCAAGTTGAGCACCTCGGCCAGCTACTGGGCGGTGTACTTCGGCCTGAGCCTGCTGATCGTCGGCGCCATCCTGGCCGGCCGGCGGCGCATCGCCGCGCGCCTGCCCGCGCCCGAGGTGCTGGACGACCTGATGTACAAGGCCATCGCGGTGGGCTTTGCGTTCTTCACCATCGCCACCATCCTGGGCGCCTTCTGGGCCGCCGAGGCCTGGGGCGGCTACTGGAGCTGGGACCCGAAGGAGACCTGGGCGCTGATCGTCTGGCTCAACTACGCCGCCTGGCTGCACATGCGGCTGATGAAGGGCCTGCGCGGCAGCGTCTCGGCCTGGTGGGCGCTGGGCGGGCTGGTGGTCACCACCTTCGCCTTCCTGGGCGTCAACATGTTCCTGTCGGGCCTGCACAGCTACGGTGAACTCTGACGCGCACGATGCCCCTGCTGTAACCAATCCGCGCCCGGCAACGTAAGGTGGAGGCTGGCGGCCAACAGCCGCAACGCCTTCCAGGAGATCCCCATGACCCAGCGCGCCGACCGCGGTTTCGACCACGCCATCCCCTCCGAGATCACGCCGCGTGCCGTCTACGAAGGCCGGCGGCGCTGGCTGCAGCAGTTGGCTGCCGGTGCCTTGGGTACCGGACTGGCCAGCTGGGCCGGCCGCGAGGCCCTGGCCCAGGCGCCTGCCAAGGGCGCACCGCTGCCCGGTGGCAAGAGCGCGGTGCCCGGCGCCAACGTGATGGACGCAGTCACCCCGCGTGGCCTGGCCACCACCTACAACAACTTCTACGAGTTCGGCACCGACAAGGCTGATCCGGCGCGCAACGCCCACACGCTGAAGACCCGGCCGTGGACGGTGACGGTCGAGGGCGCGGTCAACAAGCCGCGGGTCTACGGCATCGACGACCTGCTCAAGCTCAGCGCGATGGAAGAGCGCATCTACCGCCTGCGCTGCGTCGAGGGCTGGTCGATGGTGGTGCCCTGGGTGGGCTGGTCGCTGTCCGCGCTGATCAAGCAGGTCGAGCCCACCGGCAACGCCAAGTTCGTCGAGTTCCACACCCTGGCCGACCCCAAGACCATGCCCTTCGTCGGCTCGCGCGTGCTGGACTGGCCCTACGTGGAAGCGCTGCGCATCGACGAGGCGATGCATCCGCTGACGATGATGGTTTTCGGCATGTACGGCGAGGTGCTGCCCAACCAGAACGGTGCGCCGCTGCGGCTGGCGGTGCCGTGGAAATACGGCTTCAAGAGCGGCAAGAGCATCGTGCGGATCCGCTTCGTCGAGCAGCAGCCCAAGACCGCCTGGGTCAAGGCCGGGCCGCAGGAATACGGCTTCTACAGCAACGTCAACCCCAAGGTCGACCACCCGCGCTGGAGCCAGGCCACCGAGCGCCGCCTGGGCGAGGACGGCATCTTCGCCAAGAAGCGGCCCACGCTGATGTTCAACGGCTACGAGACCCAGGTGGCCTCGATGTACGCCGGGCTCGATCTGGTCAAGAACTTCTGACGCCGGGCGCCGCGCGTCGGCGCTGCACCACCACCCGATGAACAAACTGCTGTTGCACCCGGCGGCCAAGCCGCTGCTGTTCATGCTGGCGCTGCTGCCCTTCATCCAGTTGCTGTGGGGCGCGCTGGCCAATGCGCTGGGCGCCAACCCGGCCGAGGCGCTGATCCGCGGCACCGGCGACTGGGTGCTGCGTTTGCTGTGCCTGACGCTGGCGATCACGCCGCTGCGTGAGCTCACCGGCTGGAGCGCGCTGGCGCGCTGGCGCCGAATGCTGGGCAACTTCGCCTTCTTCTACGGCGTGCTGCACTTCCTCTGCTACGCGTGGCTGGACATGGGGCTGGACCTGGCGGCCATCGTCAACGACCTGCCCAAGCGCCCGTTCGTGCTGGTGGGCAGCTTGGCGCTGCTGCTGATGGCAGCGCTGGCCGCCACCTCGTTCAACCGCGCGATCAAGGCGCTGGGCGCGGCGCGCTGGAAGGCGCTGCACAAGAGCGTCTACGCCATCGTGCTGCTGGGCCTGCTGCACTTCTTCTGGATGCGTGCGGGCAAGAACGATTTCGGCGAGTGGACGGTCTACGCGCTGGTCGTGGCCGCGCTGCTGGGCTGGCGGCTGGCCCGCCAGCGCCGGCCCTGGGCCGTTTGGCGCCGCATCGGGTAAGTGATAGGCGGATGCCCGGCGCAGGGTTGCTAGGATCCGCCCTCGCAATGTCAGGGGGCCTGCGCGCACCCCGGCTCCGTCAGTCCTCCAATCGAGACTTGCACCATGGTCAGCTTAAAACCCCTAGCCGCCGTTGCCCTGCTCGGCGTCGCCGGCGCCGCCTCGGCACAGGTCACCCTGACGCTGTCATCCTGGGTGCCGCCCGCCCACCTGCTCACCCGCGCCCAGGCCGACTGGTGCCAGGAGGTCAGCAAGGCCACCAGCGCCCGCATCAAGTGCAACGAACTGCCCAAGGGCGTGACACCGGCACCCGGCACCTTCGACGCAGTACGCGATGGCCTGGCCGACCTGTCCTTCAGCGTGCACGGCTACACGCCCGGCCGGTTCCTGCTCGGCAAACTGGCCGAGCTGCCCTTCCTGGGCGATTCGGCCATCGCCACCAGCGTGGCCTACCAGCGCGTCTACGAGCGCCACCTGGCCAAGCTCGACGAGCACAAGGGGCTGAAGGTCATCACCGTGTTCACCCACGGCCCCGGCGTGATCTTCAACAACAAGCGTCCGATCAAGGCGCTGACCGACCTGGACGGCATCAAGTTCCGCGTCGGCGGCGGCGTGGTCAACGACGTGGGCAAGGCGCTGGGCGTCAACATGACGCTCAAGCCCGCACCGCAGTCCTATGAGCTGCTGTCGTCCGGCGTGGTCGACGGTGTCTGGTTCCCCGACGAGTCGATCGTCTCGTTCAAGCTCGACAAGCTGATCAAGTACCGCACCTCGGTGCCGGGCGGCTTGTACAACACCAGCTTCGCGCTGGTGATGAACCCCGGCACCTGGAACAAGATCTCGAAGGGCGACCAGGCCATCATCGACAAGATGTCCGGCGAATGGGCCGCCCGCTTCATCGGCAAGTACTGGGACGACACCGACACCAAGAGCCGCGCCGCCCAGCAGGTGGCGGGTGTGCAGTCGGTGCAGGCCGATGCCAAGTTCGTCGCCGAGTTCAAGGCCAAGACGGCCACCATCGAGGCCGAGTGGGTCAAGGAGGCCGAGGCCAAGGGCCTGAAGAACGCGGCCGCGGTGCTCAAGGAGTTCCGCGCCGAGATCGCCAAGCTGAACTAGGCGCCATGCCCCACCACGGGCCGGCCGCGTCCCCCCAGGGTGCGGCCGGCTCTTTTGCTTGCGCACCCCATGCCTGCCCCGACCAGCCCTCTCCGACATGAAGCGCCCTGAATCCCTGCTGGGCAGCGTGGCCGCCGCCGCGCTGTTCGCGATGATGCTGCTGACCTTCGCCGACGTCATCGGCCGCAAGTTCTTCAACCAGTCCCTGACCGGCGCGGTCGAGCTGACCGAGCTGTTCATGCTGGTGATGATCTTCTTCGCGCTGCCGCTGGCCTCGCTGGCCGGCGAGCACATCGTCTTCGACCTGCTCGACCGCACGCTGCCGGCGGCCGTTCTGCGCTGGCAAAAACTGCTGTCGCACGGCCTGACCACGCTGGTCTTCGGTGGTGCCGCCTGGATCGTGCTGGAGCGGGCACGGCGCACCACCGAGTTCGGCGACACGACCTCGGCGCTGGAGATCCGCCTCGCCCCGTTCCACTACATGGTGGCCGCGATGCTGGCCGTCACCGCGCTGGCACATGCGTGGCTGGCCTGGCGCGACCGCCCTGGCCAAGCCGGCCACCGCCCGCACGGGGAGCGGGCATGACCGAGGGACTGCTCGGCTTTGCCGCCATGTTCGCGCTGATGGCGCTGCGCATGCCCATCGCCATGGCGATGGGCCTGGTCGGCCTGGCCGGCCTGGGACTGATGCGCTCCTGGCCGGCGGCGATGTCGGCGGCCGCCGGTGAATTCGTCGACATCGGCAGCTACACCCTGTCGGTGGTGCCGCTGTTCGTGCTGATGGGCAACTTCGTCACCCGTGCCGGCATGTCGCGTGACCTGTACCAGGCGGCCTATGCGCTGATCGGCCACCTGCGTGGCGGGCTGGCGATGTCGACCATTGCCGCCTGCGCCGGCTTCGGCGCGATCTGCGGCTCGTCGATCGCCACCACCGCGACCATGGCCCGGGTGGCCATGCCCGAGATGCAGCGCTTCAACTACGCCACCTCGTTCGCCGCCGGATCGATCTGCGCCGGCGCGACGCTGGGCATCCTGATCCCGCCATCGGTGATCCTGGTGATCTACGGCATCATGACCGAGCAGAGCATCGGCGCGCTGTTCGCCGCCGGTGTGATACCCGGCCTGATCGCCACCTTGTTCTACCTGCTGGCCTCGTGGTGGACCACCCGCCGCCATCCCGCCTACGGCCCGCCTGGTGAGCGCGCCACCTGGGCCGAACGCGGCCGGGCGCTGGGCAAGATCTGGGGCGTGCTGATGTTGTTCGCGCTGGTGATGGGCGGCATGTACGGCGGCTTCTTCACCCCCACCGAAGCCGCCGGTGTCGGTGCGATGGGGGGCTTCCTGTTTGCGCTGGCACGCCGGGCGCTGACGCTGAAGGTGCTGCGCGAGGTGCTGGTCGAATCATCGCGCACCTCGGCGATGCTGTTCACCATCGTGATCGGCGCATCGCTGTTCGCCAACTTCCTGAATTTCACCGATCTGCCCAACGCGCTGCGCGATTTCGTCGCCGCCTTCGACCTGCATCCCATCGTCGTGATCATCGCCATCTGCTTCGTCTACGTGGTGCTGGGCACCGCGATGGAGAGCCTGTCGATGATGCTGCTGACGGTGCCGATCTTCTTTCCGCTGGTCACCTCGCTGGGCTTCGACCCGGTGTGGTTCGGCATCATCATCGTCTGCGTCATCGAGATCAGCCTGATCACGCCGCCAGTGGGCATGAACATCTTCGTGCTGTCGAGCGTGCTGCCTCACGTGCCCACCACCATGATCTGGCGCGGCGTCGCACCGTTCATCGTCGCCGACGTGCTGCGCATGGGCGTGCTGATCGCGTTCCCGGTGCTCAGCCTGGCACTGCCGAAGCTGTTGAACCTCTAGCCGGCACCCGCCTGGCGCGGCGCACCGGCGGTGCCGCGCCGGGCCGTGCATTCGGTCACGCGCACCGTGTCGAGCCGAGTGAGGGCGCGCCCGCCACCCCCGCAGGCAAGGGTGACGGCCCGACCGTGCCCCGCCCTAGCATGCAGGCCAGGGCCGGCCCGCTGCCGGCGACACCAGGATCCCGCATGCCGACCGCCACCCTCGCCCGCCCTGCCGACCACCGTGCCGCCGGACTGTCTGCCGATGGCGCCGCGCTGGCCGACGGCATCGCCCGCGAGGCGCTGCGCGACGCGATGCAGCAGCTCAGCCAGGCCGAGCAGGCCGATCGGATCGGCGATGCCGGCCACGCCAGTGCCATGTGCCATGCGCTGACCGAGACCGCCCGGGCCCTGGCCGGCCTGCATGCCTATGGCCCGGCCGAGAGTTATCTGGCGCAGGCCCAACGCTGGGCCCTGATGATGGGCGGCCACGATCTGCGCGCCGACCTGGCCTGCGCCCTGGCCGAGGTGGCCACCAACGCGGCCGACCTGGCCCGGGCCCAGGGGCAGCGTGCGCGCAGCCGCGCGGCACGCGAGCGGGCCCGCGACCATGCCTTCGAGGCCGCCCGCCTGGCCGCGCTGACCACCGACCCGAACTGGGACGTGCGCGTGCTGCTGCGCGCCAGTGACGTGCTCGACCGCTGCGGCGACCACGACGACGCGGTGCAGTTGCAGCAGCGCGCGCTGGTGCTGATGGGCCTGGGCCAGGCCGACCTGCCGCCCGTCGACCCGCAGGCCACGTCGCAAGGCAACGACACCGACTGGCTCACCAGCCCCGGCGCGCTGATGTAGCCACCGCGGCGCCCGGACCGGTTGGCCACACCGGGCTGCCACATCAGGCTGCCACAATTGCGCGGCGCACGCGGCCCGTTGCCCTCGGCGCAGAGGGCCCCATGCACCGCACCATCTTCACCACTCCCGGCGTCAACACCGTGCTGCGCGCCTTGTCGCTGGGCGTGCTGCGTGCCACCGGCTGGCGGCTCGACGGGCAACTGCCCGCCGATCAGCCCAAGTGCGTGCTGATCGCCGCGCCGCACACCAGCAACTGGGATCTGCCGTACACGCTGATGGTGGCCTTTGCGCTGCGCCTGAACATCTACTGGATGGGCAAGCAGCAGATCTTCCGCTGGCCGTTCGGCCCGCTGATGCGCTGGCTGGGCGGCATCGCCGTCGACCGCAGCCAGTCGACCAACCTGGTGGCCGCCTCGGCCCGCGCCATCCGCGACGCCGACGGCCCGCTGCAGCTGGTGGTGCCGCCCGAGGGCACGCGCAGCAAGACCCGGCACTGGAAGACCGGCTTCTACTGGATCGCGCTCGAGGCCGGCGTGCCCATCGTGCTGGCCTACATGGACTACCCGCGCAAGCTCAGCGGCCTGGGGCCGGTGTTCAAGCCCACCGGCAACATCGAGGCCGACATGGCCGAGATCAAGGCCTGGTACGGCCAGTTCAAGGGCAAGAACTGGCGGCAGTTCAGCAACGAGTAGGCCGAACCTCAGGGCGCGTAGGGGTCGTGCAGCCCCAGCCGGGCGAGGATGGCCGACTCCAGTGCCTCCATCGCGGTGGCCTTGTCGTCGTCTTCATGCTCGTGGCCCTGTGCATGCAGTGCGCCATGCACCAGCAGGTGGGCCACGTGGTCGGCCACCGGCAGGCCCAGCTCGGCCGCCTCGCGCTGCACCACGCCGGTGGCCAGCACCAGGTCGGCCACCACCACCGGCGCGGTTTCGTAGTCGAAGGTGAGCACGTTGGTGGCGTAGTCCTTGCCACGGAAGTCGCGGTTCAGCGCCCGCCCTTCGTCGTCGCCGACCAGGCGCACGGTGATCTCGGCGGGTGCATCCAGCGCGGCACACAGCCAGCGCTGCACCTTGTGGCGCGGCAACACGGCGCGCAGGTGGGCATCGGCAAACTGCAGCGACAGCGACAGGTCGGCGCGGGCGATCATGGCTGCTTGGCCGCGTCGTAGGCCTCGACGATGCGCGCCACCAGCGGGTGGCGCACCACGTCGGCCGAAGTGAAGTGGCTGAAGGCGATGCCACGCACGTCGCGCAGCACGCTGGCCGCCTCGACCAGGCCGCTGCCGCTGCCCTTGGGCAGGTCGATCTGACTGACATCGCCGGTGACCACCGCGCGCGAGCCGAAACCGATGCGGGTGAGGAACATCTTCATCTGCTCGGGCGTGGTGTTCTGCGCCTCGTCGAGGATGACGAACGAATGGTTCAGCGTGCGCCCGCGCATGAAGGCCAGTGGCGCGATCTCGAGCAGGCCCTTGTCGAAGGCGGTCTGCACCCGGTCGAAGCCCATCAGGTCGTAGAGCGCGTCGTAGAGCGGGCGCAGGTAGGGGTCGACCTTCTGCGCCAGATCCCCGGGCAGGAAGCCCAGCCGCTCGCCCGCCTCCACCGCCGGGCGGGTCAGCACGATGCGCTGCACGCCGCTGCGCTCGAGCGCATCGACCGCGCAGGCCACCGCCAGAAAGGTCTTGCCGGTGCCGGCCGGCCCGATGCCGAAGGTGATGTCGTGGCTCAGGATGTGGTGCAGGTACTGCACCTGGTTGCGGGTGCGCCCACGCAGATCGCTGCGCCGGGTGTGCAGCACGATGCCGTCGGCGCCCGGCGGCAGGGTCTGGGCCTCGGGCGCGGCCAGGGTCAGCGTGCCGCAAGCCTCCACCAGCGCCAGCTGCAGCGTCTCGGCGGGGATGGGCCGGCCGGCGCGCTCGTAGAGCATTTCCAGCAGCGCCAGCGCACGCGCCGCGTGGGGGCGACCGCCTTCGACCTGGAACGCGCCCTCGCGCCGGCTGATGCGCACCGCCAGCGCCGCCTCGATGGCGCGCAGGTGCTCGTCGAACGCGCCGCACAGATGGGCCAATCGGGTGTTGTCGATGGGGTCGAAGACGTGGCGAAGGATCACGGGGGGCCGCGCCGGCAGGCGCGCAACAAGAGGGCGGATGGCGCGGATTCTCCGACGATTGCGCCGCGCCGGCATCCCGCACAATCGTCGGCCATGCCGATGCCCCCGCCGCCCCGCACCCCGCTGCTCGTCCGACTGGCGCGCTGGCTGCTCGGGCCACTGTGCTGGTGCATGGTCGGGCTGGTCACGCCGGCTGGGGCCACCCCAGCGCCGACGGTGCAGGTGCTGACCCAGGCGCTGGCCGCGGCCGAGGTGGGCGGCCGCCCGCCCGCCTGGGCGGGCGCTGCCCCGGTCACGCTGCCCGACGACTGGGCCGACCGCCGGCCCGATCACGGCGGCGTGATGTGGTACCGCCTCGCGCTGTCCTGGCCGGGCGATGGCGGCCCGGCGCCCGCCCTCTACGGCCTGTACGTGGAGCGGGCCTGCAGCGTGCTGCAGGTGCGGCTGAACGGTCACCTGGTGCACGACGGCGGCCGCTTCGACGAGCCGGTCTCGCGCAACTGCCACCGCCCGCAACTGGTGGCCCTGCCCGCCGCGCTGATGCAGGCCGGCGACAACCGGCTGGACCTGCGCATCCGGGGTTATGCGCGGGCCGAGGTCAGTTCGCGCCAACGCGCCGGCGGGCTGTCGGTGATCGAGGTCGGGGCTTACGACACCCTGGCCGCCCACCACGCGCGGCGCTCGGTGTTTGCCGTGCGCCTGCCCGAGGTGCTGAGCGGCGCGCTGGTGCTGATGGGCAGCTTCATGTTCGTGATGGGCTGGTTCCACCGCGAGCAGAGTTACCTGGCCTACTTCGGCGCGCTGATGCTGGGCTGGTCGCTGCTGCTGGCGCGGCTGTGGGCGTCCGACCTGCCGGTGCCCAACCATGTCACCGAGCTGGCGCTGGCCGCGCTGATGTCCTTCATCACGCTGGCGGCGGTGCAGTTCCTGATGCGTTATGCCGGGCGCCGATTGCGCTGGCTGGACTTCGCGCTGCCCGCGCAGTGCGCCTTGATGCCCGCCACGCTGCTGGTCGCCGGCGAGCCGCGGCTGTATGCGGTGGCCTCGATCTGGTTCGTGGTGCTGACCGTGCAAGTGGTGGCGGCGGTGGTGTTCTACCTGGTCGAGGCCCGCCGCCAGCGCAGCCGCCAGCTGTGGCCGATGGCCGCGCTGCTGGGCGTGGTCGGCGTGTCGCTGGCGCTGGAGATCGCTGCCCAGGGCTGGGCGCTGGACAGCCGGGTGCTGCACGTGGCGCAGCTGCTGCCGGCGCTGGGCTTCCTGGCACTGGGCCTGCGGCTGGTGCAGCAGTACGGCCGCGCCTTCCAGACCGCCGAGCAACACCGCGCCGAGCTGGAGGTGCGCATCCGCGAGGCCACCGCGCAGATCGAGCGCAACTTCGCGCAGCTCTCCGAGCTGAAGGTCGAGCAGGTCACCGAGCGCGAGCGCAAACGCATCGCCGCCGACCTGCACGACGACCTGGGCGCCAAGCTGCTGACCATCGTGCACACCAGCGACAACGAGCGCATCAGCCAGCTCGCGCGCGAGGCGCTCGAGGAGATGCGGCTGTCGGTGCGCGGCCTCACCGGCAAACCGGTCAAGCTGCTCGACGCGCTGGGCGACTGGCGCGCCGAGGTGGTGTCGCGGCTGCAGCAGTCGGGTGTGCAGGGCGAGTGGAGCGCGCCGTCGGACGAGGAGGTGCCGCAGACGCTGTCGTCACGCGCCTACGTGCAGACCACGCGCATCCTGCGCGAGGCGGTCAGCAACATCATCAAGCACAGCGGTGCATCGCAGTGCTCGGTGCGCTGCACCATCGCCAACGGCGACTTCCAGCTGGTGGTGCAGGACAACGGCAAAGGCATCCCGGTGGAGCTGGACGGCCGCCTCGACAAGGGCCACGGCATGGCCAGCATGAAGGGCCGCGCCAAGCAATTGCAGGGTCAGTGCCTGGTCGAATCGGGCCCAGGCTACGGAACCGTGATACGCCTCACGCTGCCGCTCGAGCGACACACCACAGCGCATTAGCCCGCTGCTAGTATCAATTGGCGCATCGTCTTGATGCCCCGACGGACTGCCTTCGATGAACAACATCCTGCTGCTGGAAGACCTGCCCGAGATCCGCACCTGGCTCAAGAGCCTGGTGCTTCAGGTCTTTCCCAATGCGCGCATCACCGAGTGCTCGCGCGTGCAGGATGCGCTGCTGCAGGTGCAGTCGGTGCGCTTCGACCTGGCGCTGTGCGACCTGGGCCTGCCCGACGGCAGCGGCACCGACGTGGTGGCCAAGCTGCGCGATGTGCAGCCCGACGCGCAGAGCGTGGTGGTCACCATCCACGACGACGACGAGCATCTGTTTCCGGCACTGCAGGCCGGTGCCTACGGCTACATCCTGAAGGAGCAGTCGCGCGAGCTGATCACCGAGCAGCTGCAGCGCATCAGCCAGGGTGAGCCGCCGCTGTCGCCGTCGATCGCGCGCAAGGTGATCAAGTACTTCGCCAGCCAGAACCTGCCGCAGGCCAACGCGATGCCCGAGGTGTCGCTGACCGACCGCGAGAGCGAAGTGCTGCTGCGCGTGGCCAAGGGCTTCACGCTGCCCGAGATCGGCGTGCAGCTGGGCTTGAGCCGCCACACCATCGCCGACTACGTCAAGCAGATCTACCGCAAGCTCAACGTCAGCTCGCGCGCCGAAGCCGCGCTGGAAGCGCAGCGGCTTGGGCTGTTCCGTCGGTAATACACAATCGTCCGCATGATCGGACGACTCACAGGTGTGCTCGCGGAGAAGTCTCCGCCCCAGGTGCTCATCGACGTCAACGGCGTCGGCTACGAGGTCGATGTGCCGATGTCGAGCTTCTACAACCTGCCCGCGCTGGGCGAGCGCACCACGCTGCTGACGCACTTCGTGGTGCGCGAGGACGCGCAGCAGCTGTTCGGCTTTCTCACCGCGGCCGAGCGCGGCACCTTCCGCCAGCTCATCAAGATCTCGGGCGTCGGCCCGCGCATGGCGCTGGGTGTGCTGTCGGGCCTGAGCGTGGCCGAGCTGACCCAGGCGGTGGCGCAGCAGCAGGCCGCGCGGCTGGTCAAGGTGCCCGGCATCGGCAAGAAGACCGCCGAGCGCCTGCTGCTCGAACTGAAAGGCAAGCTGGCGCCCGACCTGGGTGCGCCCGGCGCGGTGATCACCAGCGATGCGCAGTCCGACATCGTGCAGGCGCTGATCGCGCTGGGCTACAGCGAGCGCGACGCCGCCGTGGCGCTGAAATCGCTGCCCGCCGACGTGGGCGTGAGCGACGGCATCAAGCTGGCGATGAAGGCCTTGTCGAAGTAGCCCGCCACGCACCGGCCGCAGGCTTCCGGCAGCCCGGCATTCGGTGGACAATCACTGTATGGGCATCCAGACCGACGACTTCGACGTTCCGCCACCACGGGTGGTCAGCGCCGCGCGCCAATCGCCGCAGGAAGAAGCGCTGGAGCGTGCGCTGCGCCCCAAGCTGCTGGCCGACTACATCGGCCAGGCCAAGGCGCGTGAGCAGCTGGAGATCTTCATCGGCGCAGCGCGCAAGCGCGACGAGGCGCTCGATCATGTGCTGCTGTTCGGCCCGCCGGGCCTGGGCAAGACCACGCTCTCCCACATCATCGCCGCCGAGCTGGGTGTCAATCTGCGCCAGACCAGCGGCCCGGTGCTCGAGAAGCCCAAAGACCTGGCCGCGCTGCTGACCAACCTCGAAAAGAACGACGTGCTGTTCATCGACGAGATCCACCGCCTGAGCCCGGTGGTCGAGGAGATCCTCTACCCCGCGCTGGAGGATTACCAGATCGACATCATGATCGGCGAAGGCCCGGCGGCACGCTCGATCAAGCTCGACCTGCAGCCCTTCACGCTGGTGGGCGCCACCACCCGCGCGGGCATGCTGACCAACCCGCTGCGCGACCGCTTCGGCATCGTCGCGCGGCTGGAGTTCTACACCCCGGCCGAGCTGGGCGTGATCGTCAAGCGCTCGGCCGGGCTGCTGAAGGTGACCATCCAGGCCGAGGGCGCTTTCGAGATCGCGCGCCGCTCGCGGGGCACGCCGCGCATCGCCAACCGGCTGCTGCGCCGGGTGCGCGACTATGCCGAAGTCAAGAGCGACGGCGTGATCACGCGCCAGATCGCCGACCTGGCGCTGAAGATGCTGGACGTCGACCCCGAGGGCTTCGACCTGATGGACCGCAAGTTGCTGGAGGCGGTGATCCACCGCTTCGACGGCGGCCCGGTCGGCCTGGACAACGTGGCCGCGGCCATCGGCGAAGAAGCCGGCACCATCGAGGACGTGATCGAGCCCTACCTGATCATGCAGGGCTTCCTGCAGCGCACGCCGCGCGGGCGCATCGCCACGCTGGCGGCCTACCGCCACCTGGGCGTGGCGCCGCCGCAGTCGGCCGGCGGGTTGTTCGGCGAGTAGGCCACGGGCGGGGCGGCCGGGCGGCCGGGCGGCCGCAAGCACCACCTGATCCGGCCG
>Ga0155495_1181_pt2 | contig 15673 bp, 15 predicted proteins | sample RifCSPhighO2_12_FD_107153 | JGI IMG/M metagenome (GOLD analysis project Ga0155495, IMG submission 107153) | Burkholderiales bacterium RIFCSPHIGHO2_12_FULL_69_20
CACGCGGCTACGCAGCAATCCCGATGCGCGCCGGGCCGCCGCTGTGCGCCAATGCACGGCACATCGACCCTGCCGCCGGCCCGGCAGTGGTCTCCGCCACCCGCAGTCCAGGAGCCTCCTTCCATGAAAACCGGCGTCTTCAACTACCTCGAGCTCGACCGCGTGCACTTCGGCACCCCCGCGGCCGAAGCGCTGCAGACCGAGGCCACGCAGCGCGACGCGCAGCGCATCTTCGTGGTCACCAGCCAATCGCTGAACCGCAAGACCGATGCGGTGACCGCCGCGCTGTCACGCATCCAGCCGCAGGTGGTGGGGCTGTTCGACGCGTGCATCGAGCACACGCCGCGTGAGTCGGTGATCGCGCTGGCGAATGCGGTGCGCGCCGCCAATGCCGACCTGATCGTCAGCATCGGCGGCGGCACGGTGATCGACACGGTGAAGGTGGCGCTGGTGGCGCTGGCCGAGAACCTGAGCCGCATCGAGCAACTCGACGACTGGCACATCCGCGTGGCCGCCGACGGCAGCCGCATCACGCCGCTGCCGCGCCAGCCGCCTTGCCGGCAGATCGTCGTGCCCACCACGCTGTCGGGCGCCGAGTTCAGCGACCTGGGCGGTTGCACCGACACCCGCTTCGGCACCAAGCAGGGCTACACCGGCGCCTTCATCGGCGCGGCGGCGGTGATCCTCGACCCGCGCATCACCGTGCACACGCCCGACCGGCTGTGGCTGTCGACCGGCGTGCGCGCGGTCGACCACGCGGTGGAGGCGCTGTGCTCGGTCAACGCGCAGCCGCTGATCGACGCCACCAGCGTGCGCGCACTGGCGCTGCTGGGCCGCTCGCTCAAACGCTACGCCACCACGCCCGACGACCTGGACGCCCGGCTCGACGGCCAGATGGGTGCCTGGCTGGCGGCCACCAGCATCCGCCGCACCGAGTACGGCGCCAGCCACGGCCTGGGCCATGCGCTGGGCGCCGATGCCGGCGTGCCACACGGCATCACCAGCTGCGTGCTGCTGCCCACGGTGATGCGCTACAACGCCGAGGCCTGCGCGCCGCAGATGGCCGAGATCGCCGCCGCCCTGGGTGATGCGTCGCGCCCGGCGGCCGACCAGGTGGAAGCGTTGATCGCCAACCTGGGCCTGCCCACCCGGCTGTCGCAGCTGGGCTTCGGCCACGAACGGCTGGCGATCATTGCGCAGAAGGGCATGGCCAACCCCTGGGTGCACACCAACCCGCGCAAGATCACCGAGGCCGCGCAGCTTGAAGCCCTGCTCGAACAAGCCTGGTGAATGTGGCCCTCAACCTCGCTTCGCTCCTGCCCCCTGAAGGCGGCTGAACTGAAACGGAAGCCGGACTTCAGCGCTGGCGCAATCGCCGCGCCGACACGGCACCGACGCCAGCCAAACCTGCCAACAACATCATCCACGACTGTGGCTCGGGCACCGCAGAGAGCACATCGCCATCGCGCACCGCGACCACAAACAGCCTCGAGCCGCTGGTCACCGGATCCAGCTGGTGCCGCCCTTCGCTGGTCGAGAACGTCACGACGCCGGTGGGGTTGCTGCGGAGGGTGCTCGTGAAATAGGTGTTGCCGGTGTTGAACGGCCCGCGCATGTTGAGGAAGGGACCGGTGTTCACCAGCGGCCCATTGCGCGGGTTGCCCAGCTCGACGTGCCACAGATGGCCAAATTCATTTTTGGTGCAGCCGTTGTACAAGCAGATGGCGCCGTCATCCGAATTGATCGCGGTGGGCAAACGCCAGTCGGTGAAGCCGCCAAACACCAAATCGCGGGCCCATTGGTCAGCGGGGACGTAGGTGAGTCGACCGATGTCGGAAAAGCCCTGCGTGCCCCGACTGTTCCAGTCCTGCAGCCAGGTCAGGTTCTGGACGCTGTCGTACACCATGCCGTTGCCGCGATCGACGAGGGTGGCGTGGGCGCTGCCCACGAGACACATCACGAGCATGGCGATGCTGGATGACTTGAAAGTGCGAACTGTGTTCATGGTGAATGACCGGTGGCAGATGACATGGGTTAACGCAGCGATGCTAGCCTTCGAGGCTCATGGCAAACAACGAATGCACCCCCCGGTTGGGGGGCTGAGTTCAGGCGTCGGCCCGCTGCGACGATAGGCCCGCAGCACCAGCACCGCCGTGGGGTGCGGGGATGGACAATTCAAACGCGCTTTGCGCCAGCCACTCCAAGGAACGCCCAGCCGATGCTGAATACCGCCGACTGGCCCGCCATCGCCGCAGCGCAGGCGCGTGATGCCGGCGCCCGGCTGCCGTTCTACATCGCCGACGGCGGCCAGGCCCGGCGGACCGGCTCGGTCGCACGGGCGCACCTGCCGGCATTGGACGACGGCCGCCTGCTGGCCACCTTCGAGCGTGCCGCGGCGCGCTTCTGGGGCACCCTCACCTTCGGCGCGCATTGCAACGGCTACCTGGCCGATGCACACGGGCGGCCCACGCACCTGTGGATCGCGCGGCGTTCGTTCACCAAGCCCACCGACCCCGGCCTGCTCGACAACCTGGTTGGTGGCGGCGTGCCGCACGGCCAGAGCCCGTTCGACTGCGTGCGGCGTGAAGGCTGGGAAGAGGCCGGCCTCAGCGACGCTGAATCGGATTTGCGTTCAATCAAACTGAAACGCCGGGTCAAGGGGTCTGAACCCCCACCCGCCCACCACCCCCCAGACTGATGCCCATGCCTTCAACGCCCGCCTTGCCCCAAAGCCCCGCCGTGATGCGCTATTCCAGCCCGGCCATCACGCTGCACTGGCTGCTGGCGCTGATGATCGTCGGCAGCTTCAGCCTGGGCGTCTACATGCACGAGCTGCCGTTTTCGCCCACCCGGCTCAAGCTCTACAACTGGCACAAGTGGGCCGGCGTGACGATCCTGGCGCTGTCGTTCGTGCGGCTGGCCTGGCGCATCAGCCACCGCCCGCCGCCCGACGTGGCCACGCCGGCCTGGCAGGCCCGCCTGGCGCATGCCACCCACCACCTGCTGTATGCGCTGTTCTTCATCGTGCCGCTGGTGGGCTGGGCCTACAGCTCGGCGGCCGGCTTCCCCATCGTCTGGTTCGGCGTGCTGCCGCTGCCCGACTTCGTGCCGGTGGACAAGGCGCTGGCCGAGGCGCTCAAGCCCTGGCACGGCTGGCTGGCCAAGGCGATGGCGCTGCTGGTGCTGCTGCATGTGGCCGGCGCGCTGAAGCACCAGTTCATCGACCGCGACGGCCTGATCGGCCGCATGCGCCCGGCGCGGCGCTGACCGGCGCCCGTTGTCGCTCACCTTTCATGCCAGGATGCCCATGACCCACTTGCCCCTCAACTTGCCCCTCACCCTGCTGACCACACTGGCCGCCGCCGCGCTGGCCGGCCCCGCCGCCGCCCAGCAGGTGCTGCCCGCCCAGAGCGAGATCAGCTTCACCAGCAAGCAGATGGGCGTGCCGGTGGAAGGCAGGTTCAAGCAGTGGACGGCGCAGATCACCTTCGACCCCAAGAAGCCCGAGGCCGCCAAGGTCGGCTTCACGATCCAGACCGGCAGCGCCAGCTTCGGCGCCGCCGAGACCGACGCCGAGGTGCCCAAGGCCGAATGGTTCAACGTGGCCAGGTTCCCGCAGGCCAGCTTTGCCAGCCAATCGATCAAGGCGCTGGGCGCCGGCAAGTTCGAGGTGCGCGGCAAGCTGGCCATCAAGGGCAACAGCCACGACGTGGTGGTGCCGGTCACGGTCACCCAAGCCGGCGCAGCGAGCACCGCCACCGGCAGCTTCAGCATCAAGCGGCTCGATTTCAAGATCGGTGAAGGCGAATGGGCCGACACCTCGATGGTGGCCAACGACGTCAGCGTCAAGTTCAAGCTGGCCCTCAGCGGCATGGCGCCACTCTGATCCCCCACTTTTCAACCCCACCCACTGGACACACCCATGATCCGCACCACCCTGCTTGCCACCGCCCTGGCCGCCACCGCCTTCGCCGCCCAGGCGCAAAGCGCCACCTACGCGATCGACCCGGCGCACACCTTTGCCACCTTCGAGATCTCGCATTTCGGCGCCTCGACCAACCGCGGCCGCTTCGACAAGAAGAGCGGCAGCGTGCAGCTGGACAAGGCCGGCAAGTCCGGCAAGGTCGAGCTGGTCATCGAGACCGGCTCGATCAACACCGGCACCGCCGCCTTCGACAAGCACCTGCAGAGCAAGGACTTTTTCAACAGCGCCGAATTCCCAACCGCCAAGTTCGTGGCCGACAAGTTCAGCTTCAACGGCGACAAGGTCAGCGAAGTGGCCGGCAGCCTGACGCTGCTGGGCAAGACCAACCCGGTGGTGCTGAAGGCCACCAACTTCAACTGCTACAACAGCCCGATGCTCAAGGTCGAGGTCTGCGGCGGTGATTTCGAGACCACCCTGGTGCGCAGCCAATACGGCATGGGCTGGGGCCTGAACTTCGGCTTCTCGGACAACGTGCGCCTGGTGGTGCAGGTCGAAGCCGTCAAGCAGTAAGCCCGCCCCTGCCACGGCCCATGCCGTGGTGGCTGCAGAACGCCCCGCCGGTGCCCAGCGCCGCGGGGCGTTCTGCGTTTTGCATCAAGATGGCCGCGCCACCGGACCCGAGGCTTGGCCCGGTGGTGCCGCCCGTCACCGCCGCATGCGGCCTGTCGGCGCCCAGGCGCAGCCCATCGGATCGGGCGGCAACGCCCTGCGGCCATGCGTACAGTGCACCGTATCGCACAGGCACCCTTCGCCCAACCGCCATGAACGCCCCTTCCACCCAACCCGCACGCCCGGTCTGGGCCGCACGCTGGCAGCGCTTTTCGGCCGCCAGCGTGCGCAGCTTTCACACCTACGCCAACTGGCTGGTGGGCATCACCTGGAAGCGCTTCGTGGTGCTGTCGGTGCTGCTGCTGATCGTCTCGGGGCTGCTGCAGAACATCCCGCCGTTCAGCTGGAGCTTCACCCGCACCATCACGCACCCCGAACAGGACTGGGAGCCGCCGGCACCGCCCGCGTTGCCGGTGCCGCCCGCGCCACCGTCGCCCAACGACAGCAGCAAGCCGTCGGTGCGCATCGAACGGCCCGGCCCGAACGGCAACGTCGAGATCGTGATCGACGAGCGGGGTGTGCGCATCACGCCGCGCAACCGGCCGGCCGCCGGTGCGACCTCGGGCGCGTCGGCACCCGCCGAAGCGGCCAGCGCGGCGTCCGCGGCGGCGGGCGCAGAGGCGGACACTGATGCAGGCGCCGATGCGGGCGATCAGGGCCCGGTGGTCGACATCCGCCTGCCACCCGGTGTCACCAGCGAGGTGATCCGCCAGGCCGTCGAAGAAGCGCGCAAGTCCATCGAAGAGGCCGTGCAGGAGGCCCGCACCGAGACCGAGCAGGCCGCCCAGGAGGCCCGCACCGAGGCCGAACGCGAGGTGCGCCAGAGCCGCCGCCAGCAGCGGGTGCACGAGGTCATCAGCCTGGGCGAATTTCTGCCCAGCCTGGCGCTGCTGTGGATCGTGGCCTCGGCGATCATCAAGATCACCTACAAGCGCCAGATCCAGGCCGAGGCGCAGGCCGCACAGGCGGTGGAGACGGCTGAGAGCGAATCGCTCAAGCGCCAGGTGGTCGAGGCGCGCATGGCGGCGATGCAGGCGCAGGTGGAGCCGCACTTCCTGTTCAACACGCTGGCCAGCATCGACCACCTGATCGAGGTCGACCCCAAGCGCGCCAGCCAGATGCAGAAGAACCTGATCGCGCTGCTGCGCGCCAGCATGCCCACGATGCGCGAGGCCAACGGCGGCGCCAACGGCCAGACCCGCGACCTGGGGCGCGAGCTGGCGGTGATCCGGCCCTACCTGGAGATCCTGAAGGTGCGCATGGAAGAGCGCCTGAGCACCGAGATCGACGTGCCCGAAGGCCTGCTGTCGGCCGAGTTCCCACCGATGATGGTGCAGACGCTGGTGGAGAACGCCATCAAGCACGGCCTGGAGCCCAAGCCCGAGGGCGGCAAGCTCACGCTCAAAGCCGAGGTGGTGCACGGCAAGCTGACCGTCACCGTGGCCGACACGGGGCTGGGCTTCGGCCGCGCCGCCACCGCGGGCACCGGCGTGGGCCTGGCCAACATCCGCGAGCGGCTGCAACTGCTCTACGGCCCCAAGGCCACGCTGACGATTGCCGAGAACCCCGGCGGCGGCACCCGCGTGACGCTGGCCGTGCCCTACAAACCGCTGGAAGGAGCCACCGCATGAAACCCGTTGCCTCGCGCGTGCCCTTGGTGCTGCTGCTGGGGGGGCTGGGGGCCGTGGCCACCGTTTGGTTGATCGCGCAAGGTCTGTCCCACGTCGGCCCGCCGCCGTTCAGCGTGGTGGTCGATGGCCAGGACATCAGCTCGCAGTTCAGCCTGGCCGGCCTGGACGGCGCCGATCGCCTGGCGGCCGACTGCGTGGCGCTGCTGGTGGCGGTGGCACTGGTGGTCTTCGTGCCGCTGATGCTGGTGGCCTTGCTGGCCCTGCTGGTGCTGGTGATCGGCGGCATCGTGCTGGCCACGGTGGGCGCGCCGCTGCTGGTGGTGGCGGCCGTACTGGGGCTGCTGCTGTCGCCGCTGATCGTGGGGGTGCTGCTGCTGCGCTGGTTGCTGCGCTGAACGTCGCGCCGACTGTTGCACCGGCCCCCTCCTCGCTACCATCGCGCCATGAACACACCCACCCCACCCGTGCGCGCCGTCATCGCCGACGACGAGCGCCTGATGCGCGAACAACTGCGCGCCCGCCTGGCCGAGGTGTGGCCCGAGCTGCAGATCGTGGCCGAGGCCCGCAACGGCCTGGAGGCGGTGGCGCTGGTCGAACAGCACCGGCCCGAGCTGGTGTTTCTCGACATCCGCATGCCCGGGCTGACCGGCGTGGATGCCGCGCGCCAGATCGCCCAGATGGCGGTGGCCGACGACGAGCACCTGCCCGAGATCGTGTTCATCACCGCCTACGACCAGTACGCGGTCGAGGCCTTCGAGCAGGGCGTCTGCGACTACGTGCTCAAGCCCGCCGAGCGCGAGCGACTGCAAGTCACCGCGCAGCGCATCCGCCAGCGGCTGGCACTGCGTGATGCGCCCGATGCCGAAGCCGGGTCATCACGCGACCGCGACCCCACGCCGCCGCTGCAGCAGGTGCTGCACAAGCTGGCCGCGCAGCTGAACCCCGGCGGCGCACCGCGCTACCTCGAATGGATCCAGGCCAGCGTGGGCCAGGGCATCCAGATGATCCCGGTGGCCGAGGTGCTGTTCTTCATCAGCGACGAGAAGTACACGCGGGTGCAGACGCCCACGGTCGAGGCGCTGATCCGCAAGCCGATCAAGGAGCTGATCGACGAGCTGGACCCGGCCGTGTTCTGGCAGATCCACCGCAGCACGCTGGTCAACGTGAAGGCCATCGCCGCCGTCACGCGCGACTTCCGCGGCCGCCAGATCGTCAGCGTGCGCGGCCACGGCGAGAAGCTGGAAGTCAGCCGCAGCTACACCCACCTGTTCAAGGGCATGTAGGGCGGCGCTGGCGCGTCAAGCTCGCCGCGGCGGCAACGCGCTGGCGATCAGCCACTGCGCCGCCCAGTAGGTGGCCAGCACCCACAGCGTGGCCAGCGGCAGCGGGGTGTGGAAGCGGTTGGTGGCCAGCAGCGCATCCGACGTGAGGAACAGCGCGCCGCCCAGGGCTGCCACCACGCCGGTGCGCCCGGCGTGCCAGGCGCTGGCGGTCTGCGCTGCCATCGCCGCCAGGCACAACACATAGGCCACCACCGGCGCGCGCAGCCCCGGCGGCACACCGGGCCACAACAGCGTCAACACGCCCGCGGCCAGCAGCGCATAACCCACAAACGCCAGTGGCCAGGCGCCGAAACGCACACCCCGAGTGAAGGCGTACAGGTAGGCCAGATGCGCCAGCAAAAAGGCCACCAGCCCCGGCAGAAAGCCCTGCTGCGGCCACAGCAGTGCCACGTCGCCCAGCAGCGACAGCACCAGCCCCGCCAGCAGCGCGCGGCGCCGGGTATCGCCGGGTTGGCCGCGCCGCCAGGCATGGGCGATCACCAGCACCGTGGTCAACGGCTTGAGCAGCGCGTAGGGCCAGAACGCATCGGGCCAGGCCAGGTGGCTGGCGATGGCGGCCACGGCCGACAGCAGGAAGGCGGGCGCAAGCCTGGGCATGCGGATGAACCTTTCAGGCCGGCGGCGGCGCCGCGTCCACCTTGGCCGACAGCGCGGCGCGCAGCTTCTTCAGCCGCTCGCGTGGGTCTTCACGGGTGCTGGCCTCGTGCAGCTTCATCTCGGCGATGAAGCGGCTGGGGATGCCCTGCACCGTGTCGCGGCCCTTCTTGCGCCGGCGCAGCGTGCTCACCGCCAGCGTGGTGCGGGCGCGGGTGATACCCACGTACATCAGCCGGCGTTCTTCTTCCAGCCGCGAGGCCAGTACCTCGGCCGCCACGTCCTCGGCGTCGGGCTTGAACGGCAGCAACCCTTCGTTGATGCCTGCCAGCCAGACATGCGGCCATTCCAGGCCCTTGCTGGCGTGCAGCGTGGACAGCGTCACCACGTCCTGCTCGTCGCCGCGCTCGGCCAGGCTGATGATCACGCTGATGGTCTGCGCCACCTGCAGCACGGTCTGCTTCTCGCCTTCAAACGTACCGCCTTCCTGGCGGATCTCGCCACCGCAGCGGCGGCTCACCCAGTCGACGAAGTCGAGCACGTTGGTCCAGCGGCTGGCGGCCAGCTTCTCGCTGTCTTCGCTGTCGTAGAGGTGCTGTTCGTAGCCGATGGTCTTCAGCCAATCCAACAGCAGCGCCTTCGCATCCTCGGCGCCGGTGGTGTGGCGGGCGCGGTGCTCCAGGTCGTTCAAGTAGCGGCCGAACTCGTGCAGCGAGCCGATCGCCTTGGCGCCCAACTGCGCGGCCAAGCTGTCGGAGAACAACGATTCGAACAGGCTGGTCTTCCAGCGCCCGGCGTATTCACCCAGCTTGCCCAGCGTGGTGTGGCCGATGCCGCGTTTGGGCGTGGTCACCGCGCGCAAGAACGCGGGGTCGTCATCCTGATTGACGAGCAATCTCAGCCAGGCGCACAGGTCCTTGATCTCGGCGCGGTCGAAGAAGCTCTGCCCGCCCGACACCTTGTACGGGATCTGCGCGGCGCGCAGCTTTTGCTCGAACACCCGCGCCTGGTGGTTGGCCCGGTACAGGATCGCGAAGTCGGCGAACTTGATCTGGCCACTGGCGCGGTCGTCGGCGATGGCGCCGCCCTGCGCGCGCAGGCTCTGGATGAAGGCCACCGCGCGCTCGGCCTCGTGCTCCTCGCCGTCGCACTCCATCAGCCGCACCGGGTCGCCGTCGCCGAACTCGCTCCACAGCTTCTTCTCGAACAGCTTGGGGTTGCCGGCGATCACATTGTTGGCCGCGCGCAGGATGTTGCCGGTGGAGCGGTAGTTCTGCTCCAGCGGGATCACCTTCAAGTCGGGCCAGTCCTGCGGCAGGCGGCGCAGGTTGGCTATGGTGGCGCCGCGCCAGCCGTAGATGCTCTGGTCGTCGTCGCCCACCGCGGTGAACTGGCCCGCCCGGCGTGGATCGGGGCCGCTGACCAGCAGCTTCAGCAGCTCGTACTGCACCGAGTTCGTGTCCTGGTACTCGTCGACCAGCACATGGCCGAACATGCCCTGCCAGCGCGCGCGGGCCTCGTCGTCGCGCTGCAGCAGCTTCAGCGGCAGGCTGATCAGGTCGTCGAAGTCCACCGCCTGGTAGGCCGCCAGCCGCTCTTCGTAGAGCTTCATCACCCGGGCGGCCACCTGCTCGTGATCGTCCTTGGCCACGCCGGCGGCGCCGCTGCTGTCCAGCCCCTGGTTCTTCCACAGGCTGATGGTCCACTGCCAGCTGCGCGCCAGCTTGTTGTCGCTGGCGCCGCCGGCATCACGCAGCACGCCCATCACGTCGTCGCTGTCGAGGATGGAGAACTGCTCCTTCAGGCCCACCTTGCTGCCGTCGGCGCGCAGGATGCGCACCCCCAGGCTGTGGAAGGTGGCCACCACCAGGTCTTTGGCGGCGCGCGCGCCCACCAGCGCCTTGGTGCGCTCGCGCATCTCCTGCGCGGCCTTGTTGGTGAAGGTGATCGCCGCGATCTCTTTCGGCGCCAGCCCGGCCTGCAGCAGCCGGCCGATCTTGTGGGTGATCACCCGCGTCTTGCCCGAGCCGGCACCGGCCAGCACCAGGCAGGGGCCAGCCAGGTGGTGCACCGCCTGCAACTGGGCAGGGTTCAGGGTGTCGGGCGGTTTGGGGGCAGTGGCCATGGCAGATGAGCGGGGCCGCGGATCATAGCGGGGGCCCCTGCCCCGGGGCTGCGCCAACGCACGCCGAGGTCGAAACAGCGCTGTCACACTGTGCGCCATGCCGCTGGACCGCCGCCACCTGCTGACCCTGGGCGCCGCCGCGCTGGCGGCGCCGGCCTTCGTGCGCCATGCCCGCGCCGCCGACGTGCCCCGCTTCGAGCTGGGCGTGGCCTCGGGCCACCCCGAGCCCGACGCGCTGGTGCTGTGGACGCGCCTGACGGGGCTGGACCTGCCCGCCGAGGTGCCGGTGCACTGGGCGCTGGCCGAGGACGAGGCCTTCAGCCGCATCGCCGCCAGCGGCACCGAGATCGCCGTCGCCGCCGATGCCCACAGCGTGCATGCCGAGCCGCGCGGCCTGGACCCCGGCCGCGGCTACTTCTACCGCTTCAGCGCGCTGGGCCGGCAAAGCGACACCGGCCGCAGCCGCACCGCGCCCGCCCCCGATGCCCCCGCCACGCTGCGCGCGGCCGTGGCCAGCTGCCAGCGCTTCGACCACGGCCAGTGGGCCGCCTGGCGGCATGTGGCCGCGCAGGATGTCGACCTGGTGATGTTCCTGGGCGACTACATCTACGAGTACGAATCGGGCCCGCAGGCGGTGCGCCCGCACGACGGCCCGCAGGCGCGCACGCTGGCCCAGTACCGCGCGCGTTATGCCCAGTACAAGAGCGATCCGGCGCTGCAGGCCGCCCATGCCGCCGGGCCCTGGCTGCTGATCTGGGACGACCACGAGGTCGACAACGACTACGCCGCCGACCAGGGCCAGTGGCTGCAGGGCGCCGCCTTTCTGCGCCAGCGCGCGGCCGCCTACAAGGCCTGGTGGGAGCACCAGCCGGTGCCCAAGGCGATGCGCCCGGTGGGGCCCGATGCACGCATCCATCACCGGCTGGACTGGGGCCGGCTGGCGCGCCTGCATGCGGTGGACAACCGCCAATACCGGTCGACGCAGGCCTGCGTGCCTGGCTTCGGCCTGCTGGGGCGCAACGGCTTTGCCCGCTCGGTCAGCCCGGCCCGCTGCGCCGAGCTGCGTGACCCGGCCCGCACCCTGCTGGGCCAGACACAGGAGCGTTGGCTGGCCGACGGCTGGGACCCGGACCGGCGCTGGAACCTGCTGGCCCAGCAGACCCTGATGGCGCGCGCCTCGCGCACACCGGTGAGCGACCACTACAGCGGCACCTACTGGAGCGATGGCTGGGACGGCTACCCCGCCGCCCGCCAACGCCTGCTGCAGGGCGTGGCCGACCGCCAGTTGCCCGGCGTGGTGACGCTGGGCGGCGACGTGCATGCGCATGTCGTGGCCGGGCTGAAGGCCGACTTCGACGATCCGAGATCACCGGTGATCGCCAGCGAGTTCTGCACCACGTCGATCAGCAGCAACGGTGCACCGCAGGGGCTGATCGACACCTTGCTGCAGCACAACCCGCACCTGCTTTACGGCCGCTCCGACCAGCGGGGCTACCTGGCGCTGCAGGTTGATGATCGGCAGCTGCAGGCCACGCTGATGGCAGTGCAGCGGCCGCAGGATGCGCTGAGCCCGGTGAGCGTGGCCGCGCGCTTCGTGGTCGATCCGCGCCAACCCGGACCGCAGCGCGATTGAGTGCAGGCTGCAAGCCTGCAGCGGGCGCTGGCGGCCGCGCCGCCCGTTGCGCGGGGATACTCCAGCCCCAGCATGCAGGCCATCCTCGCCGTCACCGTACCGTTCTTCGCGCTCGTGCTGGCCGGCTGGCTGGCCGCGCGCCAGGGCGTGCTGCCGGAGTCGGCCATCCCGGGCCTGAACGCCTACGTGCTGTACTTCGCCCTGCCCTGCTTGCTGCTGCGCTTCGGCATGGGCACGCCGGTGCTGCAGTTGCTCAACCCGTTCGTGCTGGTGGTCTACCTGCTGTGCGCGCTGCTGATCGTGTTCTTCACCATCGCGGTCAGCCTGAATGCCCAGGTCGGCCTGAAGGATGCGGCCTTCGGCGCGCTGGTGGCCGCCTTCCCCAACACCGGCTTCATGGGCGTGCCGCTGCTGGTGGCGCTGCTGGGGCCGGCAGCGGCCGGGCCGGTGATCTGCACCATCCTGGCCGATCTGTTCGTCACCAGCTCGCTGTGCATCGCGCTCTCGCAGATGCAGGGCGCGGGCCAGCATGGCGCGCGCACCGCGGCACTGCGGGCGGTGCGCGGCGCCTTGTCCAACCCGCTGCCCTGGTCGATCGCGCTGGGGGCGGCGCTGTCGATCGGCGAGATCCAGCTGGTGGGGCCGGTCGACACCGTCGTGCGCATGCTGGCCGACAGTGCCAGCCCGGTGGCGCTGTTCACCATCGGCGCGGTGCTGTGGCGCGCCGGCCAGCATGCCCACACCCGCACGCCGCTGACGCACTACCTGCCGGTGGCGCTGATCAAGCTGTTCGTGCACCCGCTGCTGGTGCTGATGACGGGCGCCGCGGCGCAGCAGCTGGGCGCGCCGCTCAGCGGCTTTCAGCTGATGGTGCTGACGCTCGCCGCCGCGCTGCCCAGCGCCAGCAACGTGTCACTGCTGACCGAGCGCTACGGCGCCGATTCGGGCCGCGTGGCCCGCATCATCATGAGCAGCACGGTGCTGGCATTCGCCAGCTTCACCGCGCTGGCCTGGTTGTTCGGGGTGCAGCCGGGCAGCTGAGGATGAAGTAACTGCAACAAAATTTGTATTAGTTGCTACAAGCTTTGAGAGGTATGCTCAGGGCATGTGGAGCGCGCTCTTTCTCACCCTGCCATCCCAGCCCAGCGCCGTGCGCCTGCGGGTCTGGCGTGCGCTGAAGATCCTGGGCTGCGGCTCGCTGCGCGATGGCGTCTATGTGCTGCCCGAGTCGCAAGCCGCCTTGTTCGAACCGCTGGCAACGGAGGTTCGCTCGCACGGTGGCCAGGCCAACGTGCTCGCGCTGTCCACGCACGACCAGGCCCAGCGGGCCGAGCTGCTGGCGCTGTTCGACCGCGCCGAGGCCTACGGCCAGTGGCGCACCGACGCGCAAACGCTGGCCGCCGCCCTGCCCGCGCTGGACGAGACCGAGGCCCGGCGGCGCTGGCGTGCCACGGCCGAGGCACTGCAGGCGCTTCGGCGCATCGACTACTACCCCGGCGCCGCCGGCGAGCAGGCGCAAGCCGAACTCGACGCGCTGCGCCAGGCGCTGGATGCGCGCTTTTCGCGCGGTGAGCCGGTGGCGCTGGCGCCGCACGGCATCCCACGGCTCGACGTGCGCAAGTTCCAGGGCAAGCGCTGGGCCACGCGTACGCGGCCCTGGGTCGACCGCCTCGCCTGTGCCTGGCTGATCCGCCGCTTCATCGACCCCGCGGCCACCTTCGTCTGGCTGGCCGACCCGGGCGGCTCGACCCCCGCGCCGCGCGGCGTGCTGGGCTTCGATTACGACGGGGCGCGCTTCACGCACGTCGGCGCGCGCGTCAGCGTCGAGGTGCTGGCGGCCAGCTTCGGCATGGATGCCGACCCGCGGCTGCAGCGCATCACGCGGGCCGTGCACTTCCTGGACATCGGCGGCATCCCGGTGCCCGAGGCCGCCGGGCTGGAGGCCGTGCTGTCCGGCCTGCGCGAGGTGCACGCCGACGACGACGAACTGACCCTGGCGGCCGCGGCGGTATTCAACGCGCTGTACGCCGCACCTGGAACACCCGCATGAGCACGCCCAAATCAGCGGCCACCGACGTCGCGGCAGACACCGCGGCGGCACCCGCTGCCGTGCGCTTTGCCGAGGCTTTCCGCTTCTGGCTCCAGCTCGGCTTCGTCAGCTTCGGCGGCCCGGCCGGGCAGATCGCGATCATGCACACCGAGCTGGTCGAGCGGCGGCGCTGGATCAGCGAGCAGCGCTTTCTGCATGCACTGAACTACTGCATGCTGCTGCCCGGCCCCGAGGCGCAGCAGCTCGCCACCTACATCGGCTGGCTGATGCACCGCAGCTGGGGCGGCATCGTCGCCGGCGCGCTGTTCGTGCTGCCGTCGCTGTTCATCCTGATCGCGCTGTCGTGGATCTACCTGCGCTTCGGTGACGTGCCGTTGGTGGCCGGCATCTTCTTCGGGCTCAAGCCCGCGGTGACCGCGCTGGTGCTGCACGCGGCGCACCGCATCGGCACCCGGGCGCTGAAAAACCGCTGGATGTGGGGCATCGCCGCAGCCTCGTTCATCGCCATCTTCGCGTTCGACATACCGTTCCCGGCCATCGTGCTGGCGGCCGCGCTGATCGGCCACTTCGGCGCCCGGCGGTGGCCGCAGGTGTTTGCGCTGGGCGGTGGGCACGGCAGCGCCCAAACCAGCTACGGGCCCGCGCTGATCGACGACCACACCCCCACCCCGGCGCATGCACGTTTCTCGCGCAGTCATCTGGCCAAGGTGCTGGCCGCCGGCGTCGGCCTGTGGCTGTTGGCGATGGCCGCACTGGTGGCCACAAACGGCCTGCAAGGCACGCTGACGCAGATGGGCTGGTTCTTCACCAAGGCCGCCTTGCTCACCTTCGGCGGGGCTTATGCGGTGCTGCCTTATGTGTACCAGGGGGCCGTCGAGACCCACCAGTGGCTCAGCGGCCCGCAGATGATCGACGGCCTGGCGCTGGGCGAGACCACGCCCGGGCCGCTGATCATGGTGGTGGCCTTCGTCGGCTTTGTCGGTGGCTGGTTGAAGCAGGCCCTGGGGCCCGACGCGCTGTTTCTGGGCGGCGCATTGGCCGCCACCGTCGTCACCTTCTTCACTTTCCTGCCATCGTTCGTCTTCATCCTGGCCGGCGGGCCGCTGGTCGAGGCCACGCACGGCAAGCTGGGTTTCACGGCGCCGCTGTCGGCGATCACGGCGGCGGTGGTCGGCGTGATCCTCAATCTGGCGATGTTCTTCGGCTACCACGTGCTCTGGCCGCAGGGTTTCGGCGGGCGCTTCGATGGTCTGTCGGCCGCCGTCTGCGTGGCCGCCGCGGTGGCACTGTTCCGTTTCAAGGTCGGTGTCCTGCCGCTGCTGGGCGCGTGCGCAGCCGTCGGGCTGGTGGCCACCTGGTTGCTTCCCCTGTTGCGCTGAAGGAGTTTTCATGACTGCACGCCTGCAAGACCTGCCATTCGACCCCGCAGCGCTGAACCGCCTGTCGCCCGGCCTGATCACCAGCCACCACCAGAACAACCACGGCGGGGCGGTGAAGCGGCTCAACGCCATCCGCGCGCAACTGGCGACGACGGTGTTCGCCACGGCGCCCGGTTTTCAGCTCAACGGCTTGAAACGCGAGGAGCTGATCGCCACCAACTCGGTGTTGCTGCACGAGCTGTACTTCGCCAGCCTGGGCGGCGACGGCGTGACGATGGAACCCGCTGCGACGCTGATGCTCGACGCCAGCTTCGGCAGCGTCGA
>Ga0155495_1040_pt1 | contig 15632 bp, 9 predicted proteins | sample RifCSPhighO2_12_FD_107153 | JGI IMG/M metagenome (GOLD analysis project Ga0155495, IMG submission 107153) | Burkholderiales bacterium RIFCSPHIGHO2_12_FULL_69_20
GCTTGGTCGGCATCGCGGGCCAGGGTCACTGTTTCGGTGTCGTCGACCATCAGGCCCATCACCTGCGCGGGCTGGCCGTCGGGCCCGGGCAGCACCTGCCACAGCGAGCGCACATGGCGCGGCTGGCCGTCGGCGACGATCAGCCGCCAGCGCAGGCTGTAGGCACCGGGTGCGTCCAGCGACTGCCGGTAGTGGCGGCTCACCTTGTCGCGATCGTCGGCATGCGCCACGGTCATGGCCTGCGCCAGTGGCAGCGCGCCGGGCTGAGGGGGCAGCCCCAGGAAGCGCCAGACCTGTGCGTCCCAATGGCGCTCGCCGGTGCGCAGATCGTGGGTCCAGATGCCGAAGCGCCCCAGCGACTTGGCCAGCGCCAGTTGCCCGGCGGGGCCGGCGCTGTCGACCGCATCGGCCGCGCTGCTGACGGTGGTGTCGGCACTGTCGGGCAGCAGCGTGATCACCCGCAGCGCGCCGTGGCGGCGCTGGCCCAGCCGGCCCGAAATGGCCAGCCCCGCGGCAGTGCGCAACCGCAGCGGCTGCGCTTGCACGTCGTCGCCGGCCAGCAGCCGGTCGGCCAGCGCGGCGTGGCTTTTGCGCAGTCCCAGCAGGTCGACCAGCGGACGGCCGAGGGCATCGCTGCGCATCAGCCCGGTGGCGGCTTCGAACGCGGCATTGGCGCCCAGCCAGCATCCGCGTGGGTCGGTCCAGGCCACCGGCACGCACAGCAGGTGGTAGGCGCTGGTGTCGACCGCACCGGCGCCGACCACGCCCACCACGGGCGCGTTGGCCGAAGCCGGTGCGGTGGTGTCGGGCGACAGGGGTTCGGCGCGGGAGGCGGGCATGCAGGGCAGGGCAGGCGCCCCGGGAGGGTGATGCGGTCGGCAAGGCGGCGGACGGTGCGGCACCGCAGGCCCGCCCGCCAAGTCGAAAGTCTAATGGCCCGCGGCCACCCGATCGCGTGGGTCGCGGGCCTGGCGGCACAATCCAGACATGCCGCTGCCACCACCGCTGACCGCCCTCGATCAACTCGACGCCCAACTCGCCGGCAGCGGTTACGCGGTGCTGGACGCGCCCTCGCTGGCGCGCCTGGCCAGCGTGCAGGCCGATGCGCTGGCCGCCTGGGCGCCGCTGTGGGACGACCTGCCGCCCGACGGCTTCCTGAAGGACGGCGGGCGCTACCGGCGCCGGCGCCACGGCTGCTTCGTGGTGCAGCCGCAGGCCGGGCACATCACGCCGATGCCGCATCGCGCGCACTGGCAACCGGTCGAGTACAACGCGCTGCACGGTGGCATCGAGCGCTGGTTCGAGCCGCTGCACCCGGCCATGGCCGAAGCACCCGCCTGGGCCCGGCTGCTGTGCCACCTGGCCGCAGTGAGCGCCCGGCTGCATGGTGGCGACGCTCAAGCGCCCTGTTACGTCGAGGCGCATCCGTTTCGCATCGACACCACCGATGGCATCGGCCGCCCCACACCCGAGGGCGCGCACCGCGACGGTGTCGACCTGGTGGTGGTGATCCTGGTCGCGCGGCTGGGCATCAAGGGCGGCGAGACGCGGGTGTTCGACGCGCGCGGCTCGCAAGGCCTGCGCTTCACCCTCACCGAGCCGTGGAGCGCGCTGCTGCTCGACGACGCGCGGGTGATCCACGAGAGCACGCCGATCCAGCCGATCGACCCGGCCGGCGCTGGCCACCGCGACACGCTGGTGCTGACCTTCCGGCGCGGGGGCTTCCAGGGGCCGGGTTGAGTGGTGTGGGTGGTGTGGGCGGTGTGGCAGGTGATGCCGCGCAGGCGTGTGCGCTGCCGCCCTGGTTATGCTTGACGCCATGACCGCACTCGCCATCCAGATCGCCGACATCGAAGCCGCCGCTGCCCGCCTGCAGGGCGTGGCCCACCGCACGCCGGTGCTGCGCTCGCGCACTGCCGATGAGCGCACCGGCGCGCAGGTGTTCTTCAAGGCCGAGAACCACCAGCGCATGGGCGCGTTCAAGTTTCGCGGTGGCTACAACGCGCTGGCCCAGTTCACGCCCGCGCAGCGCCGCACCGGCGCGCTGGCCTTCAGCTCGGGCAACCATGCCCAGGCGGTGGCGCTGTCGGGCCGGCTGCTGGGCATCCCCACGGTGATTGTGATGCCCAACGACGCCCCCGCCGCCAAGCTGGCCGCCACCCGCGCCTACCAGGCCGGCCAGCCGGGCAGCGCCGTGGTGCTGTACGACCGCTACACCGAGGACCGCGCGGCCATCGGTGCGCGCATCGCCGCCGAACGCGGCATGACGCTGATCCCGCCCTACGACCATCCCCATGTGATGGCCGGGCAGGGCACCGCCGCGTTAGAGCTGATCGACGAGGTGGGCCCCCTCGACGCGCTGCTGGTCTGCGTGGGCGGCGGCGGGCTGATCTCGGGCAGCGCGGTGGCGGCCCGGGCACGGCTGCCGGGCATCTGCGTGGTGGGCGTGGAGCCCGAGGCCGGCAACGACACCCAGCAGAGCCTGGCGCGCGGCGAGATCGTGCACATCGAGGTGCCGCAGACCATTGCCGACGGTGCGCAGACGCAGGCCAGCGGCCAGCTCACCTTTCCGGTGATCCAGGCGCTGGTGGCGCGCATCGTCACCGTCAGCGATGCGCAGCTGGTGCGCACGATGCAGTTCTTTGCCGAGCGCATGAAGGAAGTGGTCGAGCCCACCGGCTGCCTGGGTGCGGCGGCACTGCTCGAAGGCGTGGAAGACTGGCGCGGTGCGCGCGTCGGCGTGATCCTGTCGGGTGGCAATGTCGACCTGCCGCGTTATGCCGGCTTTCTGGCGCCAACCTGATCGAAAACCGAGGAGATGGCCTTGAGCGAATCCGACAAGCCCGACCCCAAGCCCGCCGATACCAAACCCGCCGATCCCGATGCCGCCAAGCGGCTGCGCGAGCGCGCCGAGCACTTGCTGGCGCGGCCGGTGGTGCAGCACGACGACAGCGTGGAGCTGGCCAATGGCGCGCGGCTGGACTACCGGGTGCGCGCCGGCTTCATCCCGGTTCTGGGCAGCGGGCTGGGGCTGGAGGCCAGCGAGCCGCAGGCGGCGGTGTTCACCACTGCCTACCTCGTCGCCCAGGACAGCGCCACGCCGCGCCCGGTGTGTTTTGCCTTCAACGGCGGGCCGGGATCGTCGTCGATCTGGCTGCACCTGGGCGCGTTGGGCCCCAAGCGGGTGCGCGTCAACGACGACGGCACGCTGCCGCCGCCGCCGTATGCGGTGGTCGACAACCCGCTGACCTGGCTGGAACACTTCGACCTGGTGTTCATCGATCCGCCGCACACCGGCTGGTCGGTCAGCGCCAGCGAGGCTGCGCGCAAGAAGCAGCTGTCGGTCGATGGCGACGTCGAGGCGCTGGCCGAGGTGATGCGCGGCTGGCTGGCCGCCAACGGCCGCTTCGGCGCGCCGCTGTACCTGTGCGGCGAGAGCTACGGCACCACCCGCGGCGCGGCGCTGGCCGACAAGATGCTGGACGGGGGGCTGGCGTTCTCCGGCGTGATCCTGGTGTCGTGTGCGATGGATCTGCAGTCGCTGGTGTTCACCGCCAAGAACGACCTGCCGTACGCCCTGTTCCTGCCGGCCTTTGCCGCCACCGCGCAGTACCACGGCCTGCTCAAGGGCGCGCTGGGCGCCTCGGGCGAAGCCGCGCGTGCCGCGGCCGAGGCCTTCGTGCAAGAAGACTATTTGGCCGCGCTGCATGCCGGCGCGCGCCTGTCGCCACGTGCGCGCAGCCGCATCGAGCGCCGCCTGGCCGAGCTGACCGGCCTGTCGCCCACCGTGGTGGCCGAGCACAACCTGCGCATCGCCGACGGCACCTTCTTCACCGAAGCATTGCGCCCGCGCGGCCTGCTGGTGGGACGGCTCGACGCACGCGCCACCGCACCCATGGGCGCCGCGCGGGAGCGTGCGATGAGCTTCGACCCCGGCATCGAGGGCGTGGCCATCCCCTACACCGCCGCGGCGATGGCCTACCACGCCAGCCTGGGCCTGCCCACCGACAGCCGCTACGAGGTGATCTCGGGCGATGCCCACAAGGCCTGGCGCTGGCAGCGTGGCAGCGGCGAGCCCAGCGGCGACCCGGCCGGCTTCACCACCACCAGCGACGACCTGGCCCGGGCGATGCGCCGCAACCCGCACATGACGGTGCTGGTGGCCAGCGGCCGCTACGACCTGGGCACGCCGTACTCGGCCACCGACTGGTCGCTGGCGCAACTGGATGCGCCGCCCGAGGTGCTGGCCCGCATCGTGCACCGCTACTACGACGCCGGCCACATGATGTACACGCGGCAGGCCGACCTGGCGCAGCTCAAATCCGACCTGCACCAATGGCTTACTGGGGAATTGACATGACGCGATATCGACGGCACGCCGCGACGCAACCCAGTGGACGCCGCGGAACCGGCTCTGCCGGGCCGCTGGCGGCGCCCCCCTGGGGGGGAGGCGCCGAAGGCGCTTCGGGGGGGTACTGATGCACATCGGCATCCTCACCGGCGGCGGCGACTGCCCCGGCCTGAACGCGGTGATCCGCGCCGTCACGCTGGCGCTGATCAACGAATGCGGCGCGCGTGTCACCGGCATCCGGCGCGGCTTCCTGGGCCTGATCACGCAAGAGGTGATGGCACTGGACGTGCCCGCGGTGGCCGGCATCCTGGCACAGGGCGGCACCATCCTGGGCACGCACAACAAGTGCGATCCGTTCCACTACTTCGGTGCCGGCGGCGCCGACGTGTCCGACCCCTTGCTGGCCTATGCCCGCGCGCTGGGCCTGGACGGCCTGGTGGTCATCGGCGGCGACGGCACCATGGCCATCGCCCACCGGCTGGCGCAGCGCGGCCTGCCGGTGGTGGGTGTACCCAAGACCATCGACAACGACCTGTGCCACACCGACCGCAGTTTCGGTTTCGACAGCGCGGTGGCGGTGGTGGCCGAGGCACTCGACCGGCTGGAGACCACCGCGCGCAGCCACGGCCGGGTGATGATCGCCGAGACCATGGGGCGTTACGCCGGCTGGATCGCGCTGGAAGGCGGCATGGCCGGCGCGGCCGACGTGATCCTGCTGCCCGAGCTGCCCTTCACGCTGGACGCGGTGGTGCAGCGCTGCCGCGCGCGTGAACCGCGCGAGGGTTACACGCTGATCTGCATTGCCGAGGGCGCGCGCGAGACCGGCCACGACATGACCGTGGCGCAGACGCTGGCCGACAGCCCCGATCCGCTGCGCCTGGGCGGTGTGGGCGCGGTGCTGGCGCGGCAGCTGCAGCCGCTGCTCAACAGCGAGGTGCGTGCCACGCTGCTGGGCCATGTGCAGCGGGGTGGCTCACCCACGCCGTTCGATCGGGTGCTGGCCACGCGCTTCGGCTGGCATGCGGCGCAACTGGTGGCGCAGGGCCGCTGGGGCCACATGGTCACGCTGGAAGGCGCGGCCATCGGCAACGTGGCGCTCGACGCCGTGGCCGGCCGCAACCGGCCGGTGCCGACCGACCATGCGCTGGTGGCGGCGGCGCGTGGCATCGGCGTGTCGCTGGGCGACAACGCCTGAAAGGCAAGCACACTCCACCGCATGCGCCGCACAGCGAGTGCGCACGCGCCGCTTGGTTCCTATGCATTTGTACCCATGTGCCGAGGCCCGGCCGGGCGTACCCTGAACGGGTCGTGGCGTTGTGCTGCCGGTTGCGGTGACGTGTCCCGCAGCGGTTGGCGCCACACCGCGGCGTTTGCGATGAGGAGCATTGCCCCCGGTGCCCGGTGCCCGGTGCACCGGGGGCTTTTTTTCGGCGCTGTCCTACGAGGTTTCGCGGTTGCGCTGGCGCACCGCTTCGCGACGCTGTTCCACGTCGCCGGCGGCGACGCTTGCATTGAATTCGCGGGCGCGGTCCTTCTCGAGCACCATGCCCTCGCCATAGGGCAGCGCAAAGCCGTCGTTGATCACCGCCTTGTAGCGCACCAGCATCGCCGGCAGCGTGCCCAGCATGTCCATCGCCAGGGCGCGGGCGGCATCCAGCAGCGCCTCGGGCGCCACCACCCGGTTGACGAAGCCCCAGGCTGCGGCCTGCTCGGCGCCGACCCAGTTGCCGGTGAGCGAGACCTCGCGCGCCCGGTACGGCCCGATCGCGCGGCTGAGCTTCTGCGACAGGCCCCAGCCCGGCGCCACGCCGATGCGCGCATGGGTGTCGGCAAAGCGCGCCTGGCTCGATGCCAGCAGCACGTCGCAGGCCAGCGCCAGCTCGAAGCCGCCGGTCACCGCCGCACCGTTGATGGCGCCGATCACCGGCGCGCGGCAGCGGCCGATGGCGGCCACCGGGTCGCCCGCGGGCTGGCCGCCGGTGCCGCCCAGGCTGCCGGCCCCCGCGCCGATCTCCTTGAGGTCCAGCCCGGCGCAGAAGGCCCGGCCCGAGCCGGTGAGGATGATCACCCGCACGGCGGGGTTGGCCGCCAGCGCATTCACCGCATCGGCCAGCGCGGTCATCAGCGCCTTGCTCAGCGCGTTCATGGCCTGCGGGCGGTTCAGCGTCAGCACGGCGTAGCCGGCGGGGTGGAGCTCGGTGAGGACGAGGTCGGTGGGCGTCTCTGGGGTCATGGCGATGCGCCGGGCCGCGGCGTGTGGGCGAAGGCGCCGATGCTGCCACGCGGGGCCGTGGCGGGCGTGTCGCCGGCGCAGCAGCGGCGGCCTGCGGCCGCCGGGGCTCACTGCAGCAGTTCGACCCGGTTGCGGCCGTTGCGCTTGGCCTGGTAGAGCGCCGCATCGGCGCTGTGCACCAGCGATGCCGAGCCGCCGCCGGCCAGCGCCACGGTGGCGGCCACGCCGACGCTCACGCTCAGCGGGTAACCGCCCTCGACGATGCCGCGCGTGTCGGCGTTGGCCACCGCACGGCGGATGACATCGGCAATCTCCAGCGCGCCGGTGGCCGCGGTGCCGGGCAGCACCACGGCAAATTCTTCGCCGCCGTAACGGGCGGCCATGTCGCCGGCGCGGCGCACGTTGTCGCGGATCACCTTGCCCACCAGCGCCAGAAAGGCATCGCCCACCTGATGGCCGAAGCGGTCGTTCAGCGGCTTGAAGCGGTCGACGTCGATCATCAGCAGGCCCAGCGGTGTGCCGTCGCGCAGCGCGCGGTACCACTCCTTGTGCAGCGTGGCGTCGAACTGCCGGCGGTTGGGCAGGCCGGTCAGTGCGTCGGTGGAGGCCAGCGTCGACAGCTCGGCATTGACCTTGCCCAGCGAGTCTTCGGCGCGCTTGCGCTGGTCGGCATCACGCAGCGTGACCAGGTAGTCGCCCAGCCCGTTGCCTGGGGGCAGCGAGGCCACACGCGCTTCCACCCACAGCGTGCTGCCGTCGCGGCGCAGCGCGCGAAACAGGTCGGGCGCGCTCTGGCCGCGCTGGGCAGAGCGGGTGAAGTGGCGGGCGATGAAGGCGGCGCGGTCTTCGGGCGCCAGCAGCTCGGCCAGCGTGTGGCCGTGCAGGTCGGCGGGCTGGCAACCCAGCAGCGTGGCGGTGGCCGGCGAGGCATAGCGGATGGCCAGGTCGGCATCCACCGCCACGATCAGGTCGATCGAATGCTCGGCCAGCAGCCGAAAGCGCATGTCGGCCACGTCGGCGCCGGCGCGGCGCTCGGGCAGGTGGGCCATGCGGGATGGTGCTTGCGCCGCGCTGGCGGCGCTGCCACCGGCGCGTGGGTCCTGCCCCGACACCACCAGCCGGCGGCCGTCGGTCAGGCGCATCGAGGCCACCCGCGGCGCCCGGGCGGGGGCGTCGACCGCGGGCCCCGGCCCCAGCGGCTGCACCCGGCCGTCGGCGTCGGCCCAGCCCAGCGACACGCCGAAACTGTCCAGCAAGGTGGCCAGCGCGCGAAGATCGGCCCCGCTCAAACCCTGAGTCAAACGACTACTCCCTCGCTCCGTCGGGCGCCCGCGCCAGGCGGTGGTGCCGCGCCGGCGCAGTCATCAGCTTGGTTCACGCCTGCCTTCGGCGGGGCCCCAAACCACTAAAAACCACAGATGCTACAGGCCCCGGCAGGGCCGCAGGGGCAGCCCGCTCAAATTCGAGCTCAGCCGGCGCCGGGGTGGTCGTCGTCGCCGTCGTCGTCGTCCTGCGCGAGTTGCTGCAACTGCACCAGCCGCTGGTAGATGCCGCCCTCGATGGCCATCAGCGTGGCGTGATTGCCGCGCTCGGCGATGCGGCCGTGGTTCATCACCACGATCTGGTCGGCCTCGCGGATGGTGGACAAGCGGTGCGCGATGGCCAGCACCGTGACCTGCCCGCGCAGCGCGGTCAGCGCCTGCTGCACCTGGCCTTCGGTCTCGCTGTCGATGTGCGCAGTGGCCTCGTCGAGCAGCAGGATGCGCGGCGCACCGGCCAGCGCGCGGGCCATCGCGATCAGCTGCTTCTGGCCCACCGACAGCCGCGCGCCGCCCTCGCCCAGCGGCGTCTCGTAACCCAGGGCAAGTGCGCTGATGAAGCCGTGCGCATGGGCGGCGCGGGCGGCGGCCTCGATCGCGGCATCGTCCATCGGCCGGCCCATCGCGATGTTCTCGCGCGCGCTGGCGGCCAGCAGGAAGGGCTCCTGCGGCACCAGGCCCACCGCGCGGCGAAAGGCCTCGTCGCCCAGGCTGTCCAGCGGCTGGCCGTCGATGGCCAGCGTGCCGGGCGGTGCCGGGTAGAAGCGCAGCAGCAGCGACAGCAGCGTGGTCTTGCCGCTGCCGGTGTGGCCGACGATGCCGACGAACTGGCCGGCGCTGATCTCCAGGTTCAGCCCGTGCAGCACCGGGTGGCCTTCTTGGTAGCCGAAGTGCAGGTCGCGCACCGAGATCGCGCCGGCCTGCACCTGCGCGCTGCCGCTGGGCGGCGGCGCCGGCGGCTCGTTGAGCAGCGCATTCACCCGGGCGGCGGCCACCACCGCCTGCTGCAGCTGCGAGAACTGCATCGTGATCTGGATCAGCGGCTCGACCACCCGCGCGATGTAGCCGACGAAGGCGTAGAGCACGCCCACCTCCAGCGCCGACAGCCCCGGCCCGGCGGCGCCCACCTCACGCAGGCCGTAGACGCCGATCACCGCGGCCAGCAGCGCCACGTTGAGGAAGTCCAGCGCCGGGCGCAGCAGCCAGGCGTTGGCGCGCAGCTCGGTGCGGCGCGAGTCGTAGTGGGCGGCGTTGGTGTCGGCAAAACGCAGGCTGAAACGATCGGCCGCGCCGCTGGCCTGCACCACCGCCATGCCGGCGATGGATTCGGCGGCCTGGGCGTTGATGTCGCTGCGCAGCGCGCGGGTGCGCGCCACGGCCGGCGCCGACAGCCGCTGGTACAGCCAGACGATGCCCGCCACCGCCGGCACCATCAGCGCCACGATCAGCATCAGCCGCCAGTTCAGCAGCGCCATGCTGGCCATCGTGGTGGCCAGCATGATCACGCTGTCGAGCATCACGAACAGCAACTGCACGTACAGCGTCTTCACCGCCTCGGTGTCGTTGGTGATGCGGCTGACCAGCGCGCCGGTGATGGCGCGGTCGAAGAAGGCCATCGGCAGGCGCAGCACATGGCCGTAGACCAACTCGCGCAGCCGCTGCACCGAGCGCATCGCCACCCCCGCCAGCCGCACCAGCTGGAAGTAGCGCAGGCCGTTGGCCGCCCAGCCCGCCAGCAGCGCGCCACCCAGCAGGCCGGTGATGGCGGCCAGATCGGCGTGGCGCGGCAGCAGGTAGCGGTCGATGAAGGTCTTGCCCAGCAGCGGGCCCAGCGCTTCCAGCGCGGCGGCCAGCACCAGCCACAGCGTGGCGGTGCGCAGCGCGCTGCGGTCGGGCGCGGCGCTGCGCACCAGCAGCGTGAACGCGGCGCGGCGCTCGGTGGCGTCGGCCCGGGCCTGGATGTCGATGTTCACTCGGGCGCCTCCAGCGAGGCTTCGAGCTGCTGCACCCGCCATTGCGTCGCGTACCACCCCGCGTGCCCATCAGGCTGGGTGTGGGCGAGCAACTGGGCATGCGTGCCGCGCTCGGTGATGCGCCCATGCCGCATCACCAGCACTTCGTCGGCATCCATCACCGTGGCCAGGCGGTGGCTGACGATGATCACCGTGCGGCCCTGGCGCTGCTGGCGCAGGCCGCTGAGGATGCGCGCCGCGGTGCCGGTGTCCACCGCCGACAGCGCATCGTCGAGCAGCAGCAGCGGCGCGTCGGCCAACAAGGCGCGGGCGATGGCCACGCGCTGGCGCTGCCCGCCCGACAGCGTGAGACCGCGCTCGCCCACCGGCGTGTCGTAGCCCTGCGGCAGGCGGCTGATGTCGTCGTGCACCGCGGCGTCGCGCGCGGCGGCCTCGATCTGCGCGCGGCTGGCGTCGGGCCGGGCCAGCGCGATGTTCTGGGCCACGGTGGCCGAGAACAAAAAGGCCTCCTGCGGCACCCAGGCGATGCCCTGGCGCAGCGCGGCCAGCGTGTAATCGGCCAGCGGCGTGCCGGCCCAGGTGATGCGGCCCTGCGCCGCCGGCCACTGCCGCAGCAGCAGCTTGATCAGCGTGCTCTTGCCCGCGCCGGTGGGCCCCACCAGGCCCAGCGTGTGGCCGGCGGGCAGCTCGAAGCCCACGCCGGCCAGCGCGGCCTGGGGGCTGCCGGGGTAGCTGAAATGCAGGCCTTCGGCGCGCAGCGGCCCGGGCTGCAATGCGGCCACGGTGCCGTGGTCGTCCACCGACAGCGGCTCATCCAGCACCGGGCCCAGCCGGGCCCAGGCGGCGCGGCCGCGCTCGATCAGCGCCAGCACCCAGCCGGTGGCGAACATCGGCCAGATCAGCTGGCCCAGGTACAGGCCGAAGCTGGTGAGCTGGCCCACCGTCATCTCGCCACGCCACACCAGAGCGCCGCCGAAGCCCAGCGACAACGCCATCGCCGCGTTCAGCGTCAGCCCCACCGCGGGCTCGTAGCCGGCCTCCCAGCGCTGCGCCAGCAGCCCGCGCGACGAGGCCACGCCGGCCAGCTGCCCGAACTGCGCCGCGCTCTGCCCGGTAAGCCCCAGCGCGCGCAGCGTGCGCACGCCCGAGATCGATTCCTGCACCTGGTCGTTGAGTGCGCCGAAGGCGTCCAGCGCCTGGCGCGAGGCGATGTGCAGGTGGCGCGAGATCCACCAGAAGCCCAACGCCATCAGCGGAAACGGCAGCAGCACCACCAGCGCCAGCCGCCAGTCGACGCCCAGCGTCATCGCCGCCACCACCAGCAAGAGGGTCAGCGTGCCGTCGAAACCCGCCAGCAGCGCCTCGCCGGCGGCCATCTCCACCGCATCCACGTCGTTGGTGGCCAGCGCCATCAGGTCGCCGGTGCGCCGGGTCTGGTAGAAGCGCGGCCCTTGCTGCGCCAGCCGCTGGTACAGCTGCACACGCAGCTGCACGCCGAGGCGGAACGCGGTGGAGAACAGCTGCAGCCGCCAGGCCACGCGCAGGCCGTAGATCGCCGCACCCGCGGCCAGCAGCCAGGCGATCTCGCGCCACATCGCTGCACCGCTGAGCTGGCGCGCCACCAGGCCGTCAACCATGTGGCCGATCTGTCGCGGCAGCCAGATGCCCAGCAAGGCGATGGCGGCCAGCATCACGCCCGACGCGGCATAGGCGCGCCAATGGGCCAGCACGAAGCCACCGATCAGGCGGGCCAGGGTCATGGCGGCGGGCGGCGGCACGTCACTCGCGGATGTCGGTGACCACCTCGGTGCCGAAGTCGGCGCGGTCCAGCCGGGCCAGCAGCTGGCGCGCGCAATCCTCGGGGCTCAGCAGCTGGCCGCCGGCATGCAGCTGGGCGAAGCGCGCCCGCTCGGGGAACAGCGCCGCGTCGGCGCCGCGCAGCTGGGCCTGCATGTCGGTGTCGATCACGCCCGGCGCGATCGAGACGATGCGCGCCCCGTTGGGCCGCGCCGCTTCTTCCAGCGCCACCGCACGACTGAAGTGGTCCATGCCGGCCTTGGCCGCGCAGTAGGCGGCGCTGCCGGCCATCGCGCGCCGGCCCAGGCCGGAGCTGATGTTCATCACCCGGCGCGCGCCAGGCCAGCCAGCGGTGGCGGCCAGGAAGGCGGCCGTCAGCAGCAGCGCGGCCTCCAGCCCGGCGCGCATCGCCTGGCTCAGCTGGTCCAGCGGCACCTGGCCCAGCGGGGCGGGCGTGCCCACCAGGCCGGCGTTGTTGATCAGCGTGACGCTGGCAAAGGTGTTGCCGTCCAGCCCGCTCAGCCAGGCCTGCAGCCGCTGCGCCGCAGGCACGGCGTCGCTCAGGTCCAGCGGCCATTGCGCGAGCTGCGCGCCTGCCGCATCGGCCTGCGCCTGCAGGGCGGCGTGGTGCGCCCGGGCGATGCCCAGCACGCGGTGGCCGGCCTGCAGCCGTTGCCCGGCCAGGGCGGCACCCAGGCCGCGGGAGTGTCCGGTGATGAGGGTCAGGTGCGTTGTCATGCGGCGAGCATACCCAGCCCGTGCCAGGCGTCGGTTCGGCGCCACAAGCGGTTTGCCAACTTTGGGCAACGCAGCAGCGGCTTTTTGCTGTGGCATCGGCTGCCGGCCGGCATCGGCGTGCTAGTCTGAAAATTCCTTCAGAGCCGCTGTGCATCGCATGCCAGACAAGAGCGCATCGCCGCAGTTCATCACCCGATCGCCCGCCGACCACGGCCGGGCGCCGTGGTCGACGCCGATGCGTTGGGTGGTGGCACTCACCGTGCTGTTGGCGGGCGGGCAATTCCTGCCGGCGATGCGTTTCTTCGCCACGCCCAGCCTGTACCTGCCCTGGCACACCGCGATCGAATTCCTGGCCATGGCGATCTCGGGCATGGTCTTCGCGCTGGCCTGGAACCTGCGACACCAGGCCGACAACAGCCAGCGCCTGCTGCTGGGCGCGGGCTTCCTGGCGGTGAGCCTGATCGACCTGGGGCACACCCTGTCGTATGCCGGCATGCCCGATCTGGTGACCGCCAGCAGCCCCGAGAAAGCCATCAACTTCTGGCTGGCCGGGCGCGGCGTGGCCGCGGCGGTGCTGCTGGCGGTGGCGGTGTTGCCGGTGCGCCGCTGGCCGGACTGGGCCGGGCCCGCCAGCTTGTTGTGCGCGCTGGCACTGGCCTTCGGGGTCTGGTGGACGGGCCTGCTGTATGCCGACCGCCTGCCGCGCACCTTCGTGCCCGGGCAAGGTCTGACCCCATTGAAGATCGGCGCCGAGTACGGCCTGGCCCTGCTCTACGGCCTGGCCGCCGTGCTGCTGTGGCGACAGGCCCGGTCGCAGCGCAACGACGAGCTGTACTGGCTGGCCGCCGCGGCCTGGGTGCAGGGCCTGGCGGAGATGTACTTCACGCTGTACGCCGACGTCACCGACCTGTTCAACCTGCTGGGCCATGTCTACAAGGTGGTGGCCTACCTGATGGTCTACCGGGCCTTGTTCGTCAGCGGCGTGCAGCGGCCCTGGCGCGAGCTGGACTTCGAGCGCGCGCGGCTGAGCGCGCTGGTGGCCGCGATCCCCGATCCGATCTGGTTGAAGAACCACGCCGGGGTCTACCTGTCGTGCAATGCCGCGTTCGAGCGGCTGTACGGTGCGCGCGAGGCCGACATCGTCGGGCGCACCGATTTCGACTTCGTCTCGCGCGAAGAGGCTGAGTTCTTCCGCGCCAAGGACCGCGACGCCATGGCCGCCGGCCGGGCCACCACCAACGAGGAATGGCTGAACTTCATCGCCGATGGCTACCGCGGCCTGTTCGAGACCACCAAGACGCCGGTGCGCGCTGCCGACGGCAAGCTGATCGGCGTGCTGGGCATCGCCCACGACATCACCCGGCCGCGCCGCCTGCAGCACGATCTGCAGGAGCGCATCAAGGAGATGGACTGCCTGTACAGCGTGTTCACGCTGACCGAGGACATCCAGGCACCGTTGACGCCGCAGTTGCAGGCGGTGGCCGACCGTCTGCCGCTGGCCTGGCAGGCGCCCGCACTGGCGGCGGCGCGGCTGGAGGTCGGCGGGGTGGTCTACGTCAGCCAGGGCTTCACCGACGCGGCGGAATGCCAGCGGTCGGCCATCCGCATTCCCGGCGATCCGCAGGCGGCCGTCGCCGTCTGCTACCACTCGCCGCACGGCCCGGACGGCGAGCCGGCCCCGGAGTTTCTGGTCGAGGAGCAGCAACTGCTCGATGCGGTTGCCGCGCGGCTGGCCAGCGTGATCGAACAGCGCGAGGTGGCGCGCACGCTGCGCGAGCGCGAGGCGGTGTTCCTGGCCATCGCCAGCCAGGCCACCGACTCGATTGCGCTGATCGATGCGCAGACCGGCCGCTTCGTCGAGTTCAACGATGCCGCACCGCGCAATCTGGGCTACACCCGCGACGAATTCGCCACCATGGCGGTGCGCGACATCGAGGCCACGATGGACGGCGCGGCGCTGCGGGCCTCGTTTCAGCAACTTGTCCAGCCCGATGGGTCGGTGTTCGAGACGCGGCAGCGCCACAAGGACGGCGGCCTGCGCGACGTGCTGGTGCGCCTGCGCCCGCTCGACATCGGCGGGCGGCGCTACTTCGCGGTGATCTGGACCGACATCACCGAGCGCAAGCAGGCCGAGCTGCAGTTGCGCGAGAGCGAGCAGCACTTGCGCAACGTGGCCAACGGCGGCGCAGTGCTGATCTGGACCACCGGCGTCGACCAGGTCTGCAACTTCGTCAACGAGCCCTGGCAGCGCTTCACCGGCCGCACCTTGGCCGAGGAGCAACGCCTGGGCTGGACGGCCGGCGTGCACCCCGACGATGTTGCGCACTGCCGGCAGACCTTCGAGGCCGCGGCCCTGGCGCAGCAGCCGTACAGCCTGGAGTACCGCCTGCGCCGCGCCGACGGCGTCTACCGCTGGCTGCGCGACGATGCCAGCCCGCGCTTCGACAGCCAGGGCCGCTTCAACGGCTACATCGGTTTCTGCGTCGACATCACCGAACAGAAGCAGAGCGACGCCGAACTGGCGCGCTACCGCCTGCACCTGGAGCAGCTGGTCGAGGAGCGCACGCATGAACTGGCACTGGCCAAGGAGGCGGCCGAGAGCGCCAACGTGGCCAAGAGCACCTTCCTGGCCAACATGTCGCACGAGATCCGCACGCCGCTGAACGCCATCATCGGCATGGCGCACCTGATCCGGCGCTCGGGCGTGACGCCCAAGCAGGCCGAGCGGCTGGCGAAGATCGACGCGGCGGGCGACCACCTGCTGGGCACCATCAATGCCGTGCTCGACCTGTCCAAGATCGAGGCCGGCCGCTTCACGCTGGAGGAAACCGAGCTCAGTGTCGGTGCGGTGATCGCCAACGTGGCGTCGATGCTGTCGGACAAGGCGCGGGCCAAGCGCGTGGCGCTGGTCACCGAGACCAGCGGCCTGCCGTCCAACCTGCTGGGCGACCCGACGCGGCTGCGCCAGACGCTGGTCAACTACGTCGCCAACGCGATCAAGTTCAGCGAAGGCGGCCAGGTCACGCTGCGCGCGCGGGTGGTCGACGAGGACGCCGGCAGCGTGCTGCTGCGCTTCGAGGTGCAGGACACCGGCATTGGCATCGACGCGGCGGTGCTGCCGCGGCTGTTCAACGCCTTCGAGCAGGCCAACTCGTCGACCACCCGCCAGTACGGCGGCACCGGCCTGGGCCTGGCCCTGTCGCAGCGCCTGGCGCGCCTGA
>Ga0155495_1051_pt2 | contig 15603 bp, 9 predicted proteins | sample RifCSPhighO2_12_FD_107153 | JGI IMG/M metagenome (GOLD analysis project Ga0155495, IMG submission 107153) | Burkholderiales bacterium RIFCSPHIGHO2_12_FULL_69_20
CGGGGCTGGGGGCGGTGTCTGGGGTCGGCGGCGCGGTGGCGTCGGCACGGCTGCATCCTAGCGGTGACGGGGTACAGTGACCGGCTGCCATGCCCGATACGCCCACCACCCCCCCGACCAGCCCCCCGGCCCCGACCGCGACCCCCGCCGCGACCCCCGCCGCAACCCCCACCGCGACCGACAGCGCACCGCCGCGGCCCAAGCCCGCGCCGCAGCCACTGCCCAACCCGCGCCATGCCGCGCGGGTGCCGGCCGGCATCAGCCTGGAGCAGCTCAGCCGCATCCGCAACGCCGCCTACCAGGTGCCGCAGGTGGTGGCCGCGCACGACCTGCCGGTCGACCTGGTGCCCGAGCATGCCGCCGATGCCGACGAGCGCATGGACCGCCTGGGCCTGGTGCTGCTGCAGAAGGGCGTGCCCGGCCAGCGGCCCAGCCGCTGGATCGCGCCCGAGCTGATCGACGAGGCGCTGCGCCACCTCGACGCGGTGGGCACCGCACCCAAGATGCGCGCGCTGATGGCCGAGCGCAGCGGCATGCTGGAGGCGATGGGCATCAGCCGCGCCGGCCCCGCCACCTGGGAGCGCCAGGCCACCCATGTGGTGACGCTGCCGCAGGATGCCTGGCGGCTGGAGGTGACCTACCTGACGCCGCTGGACGGCGCGCCGGTGTGGCGCTTCTTCCGCGACGGCGACAAGGCCACGCTGCTGCTGGCGCTGCGCCAGGTGCCCGACTACCCGCATGCCAGCGAGCTGCAGGCGGCGCTGGGCACGCTGGTCGAGCAGGCCGGCTACATCAACCCCGGTCGCATCGATTCGCTGCTGCCCGGCCTGCAGGCTGAATGCGCCACGCCGCAGCCCTTTGCCGCGCTGAAGGCCGCCTGCGGCCGCGCACTCGACCGCTGGGCCAACCGTGTCAACGAGCTCGACACGCTCGACGACCTGACCGCCGAGCTGGCCTTCCAGGGCTATCCCGACAGCTTCAAGACCGCGCGCCGCGCCAACCGCAAGGTCACGCTGTTCGTCGGCCCGCCCAACAGCGGCAAGACGCACCAGGCCTTCGAGCGCCTGGCCGCCTGCGAGCGCGGCGTGTATCTGGCGCCGCTGCGCCTGCTGGCGCTGGAAGGCCGCGACCGATTGATGGCGCGCGGTGTGCCTTGCTCCTTGCGCACCGGCGAAGAAAACGCGCCGGTCGATGGCGCCCGCGTGGTCAGCAGCACCATCGAGATGATGGGCACCGGCGACCTGATCGACGTGGCGGTGATCGACGAAGCGCAGATGATCTTCGACCCCTGGCGCGGCTGGGCCTGGACGCAGGCCATCGTCGGTGCGCCGGCCAAGGAGCTGCTGATCATCTGCTCGGCCTACGCCGTGCCGGCGATCGAGAACCTGCTGGGCCTGTGCGGCGAGCGCTGCGAGGTGCGGCAGTTCGAGCGCATGCAGCAGGTGCAGTTGCTGCCGGCGGCGGTGCCGATCGGATCGCTCAAGCTGGGTGATGCGGTGGTGGCCTTCAGCCGCCGCGAGGTGCTGATGCTGCGCGACCAGGTGGCCGAAAACGGCAAGACGGTCAGCGTGATCTACGGCGCCCTGCCGCCCGAGGTGCGCCGCCGCGAGGCAGAGCGCTTTGCCACCGGCCAGACCGAGGTGCTGGTGGCCACCGACGCCATCGGCATGGGCCTGAACCTGCCGATCCGCCGGGTGCTGTTCTCGACCATGACCAAGTTCGACGGCGTGGCCGACCGCACGCTCGACGAGAGCGAGGTGCACCAGATCGCCGGCCGCGCCGGCCGCTACGGCATCCACGAGGAAGGTTTTGCCGGCGTGCTGGCCGAGGCCGAATCAGGCGCTGGCCGGCTGCTGAAAGACCTGCTGGCGCTGCAGCCGCGCGCGCCGCGCCACTTCAAGGCCCCGGTGGCGCCGAACTGGTGGCACATCGAAACCATCTCCAGCAAAATGGGCAAGCGCAAGCTGCGCGAGGTGCTGGCGGTGTTCGTCGAGCAACTGGCGCTGGACAACCAGCACTTCGCGGTGGCCGAGCTGGCGCAGATGATCGAGATCGCCGGCCAGCTCGACGAGCGCGCCGCGCCGTTGAGTCTGCGCGAGCGCTTCCTGTACGCGCAGGCGCCGGTCGACACCCGCACCGACCAGCTGATGCAGCAGTTCCTGGGCTGGACCGAGCGCCATGCCTGGGACGGCGCGGCCGGCTTGCCCGACTTTCTGCACGACGTCGACGAGCACAGCCGGCTCGACCGCATGGAGCAGGCGCTGCGGGCCTGCACGCTGTGGCTGTGGCTGGACCAGCGCTTTCCCAACATCTTCGGCTTCGTCGACGAAGTGGTGGCGCTGCGCGAGCGGCTCAACGACGGCATCGCCGGGCAACTGCGTGCGCGGCGCCCGCTGTGGCAGGCGCGCGGCCGGCCGGGTGGTGCCCCGCGGGGCGGATCACGCGGCGCGCCGCGCGGGCGGCGCGGCTGACGGCCGACGGCTGGGCAAGCCCGGCCTCTGCGGCGTAAGCTGGCACCTCGGTCGGTTTCGATCCGGCCGCCTCACACGCAGGAGGTCGCCATGACGCCAGGGTGTTTGCGCTGGATTGCCCAGATCACCATTGTTCTCGGGCTGGGCGTGTTGTCGGGTTGCGCGGTGCTGGCGCCGCCGCCGTCGCCCACCCCCTGGCTGCACGACGCCTTGTTCGACCATCCGCCCCGCCCGGCCGAGGCCGACGGCGTGATGGCACTGGACGCGCCGATGCACCGCTACCTCGACGGCGTGCTGGCCGGGGCGGTGCAACACAAGGGCCGGGCGCGGGCGCTGGCCGAGGCGTTGTACGCCCGGGGTGAACTGCAGCTGGACTACGACAGCAGCGTCACCCGCAATGCCGCGCAGGCCTTTGCCGCGCGCTCGGGCAACTGCCTGTCGCTGGTGCTGATGACCGCGGCGCTGGCCCGTGAACTGGGGCTCGAGGTCAGCTACCAGAGTGCCACCGCGGGCGAGTACTACAGCCGCCAGGGCAACCTCACGCTGCAGGCCGGGCATGTGAACCTGGTGCTGGCGCCACGGCAGTCGCGCTGGTACCAGAACGCCATCCACTACATGCAGGAAGGCGACGCCATGCGCATCGACTTTCTGCCGCCCGAGGCCTTGCGCGGCCTGCGCAGCGTGCCGATCAGCGAGCGGCGGGTGCTGGCGATGTTCATGAACAACCGCGCGGTCGAGGCGCTGCAGCGCCAGCCTCTGGCACAGGCCTACGCCTGGGCGCGCGAGGCGCTGCGGCTGGACCCCGGCTTCCTGGCCGCCTACAACACGCTGGGCGTGGTCTACCAGCGCGCCGGCCACCCGGTGCCTGCGGCGGCCGCCTTCCAGCAGGTGCTGGCGCAAGACCCGCGCCACCTGCCGGCGATGATCAACCTGGCGCCGGTGCTGCGCACGCTGGGCCGCCACGACGAGGCCGACCGCTGGACGGCCGTGAGTCAGGCGCTGCGGCCGCACGCGCCCTTCCACTTCCTGGGCCTGGCCGAGGGCGCGCTGGCGCGTGGTGATCTGGCCCAGGCGCGTGAGTGGCTGGACCGCGAGGAGGCCGTCACCGGCGACACCCACGAGCTTTACTTCCAGCGGGCGCGGCTGCACCTGGCAATGGGCCGCGAGGGCCCGGCCGAGGCCGCGCTGCAGCGCGCCATGGACACCAGCGAGACCCAGCGCCAGCGGCAGGCCTACGCCGGCAAGCTGGCGCGGTTGCGTGCGCTGGCTGCACATTGATGGCGCACTGACTGCGCACTGACCGCGCGCTTGCCGCGCGCTGATCGCGCAGGGCCCTGGCTGGCGGCAGCCCAGGCCGCGTGGCTCAGGCGGTGGCGGCCTGGCGGCAGTGGGCCTGCACCAGCGTGTGCAGCGCCGGCAGGCACGAGCCGCACTCGGTGCCGCAGCGCAGGCCCAGTTGCAGCGATTGCAGCCGCGTGGTGGCATCACCCGACGAGGTGGCCAGCGCGGCCTGGATGCGCGCCTCGCTCACATCGTGGCAGGCACAGACCTGGCGGCTGGGCGCGGCCGTCGGCACCGGCGCCTGCCGGCGGGCGGCAAGCAGTGCACGGCCCATCGCAGCGGCGGGTTGTCGCTGCTGCAGCAGCGGCAGCACCCAGGCATCGGCGGCAATGTCGCCGGCCAGCAGGTAGCCGTGCAGCGTGCCGTCGGCGGCCAGCACCACCGTGCGGTGCTGGCCGTTGTGGGCATCGACATAACGCAGTGCCTGGGCGTCCGACAGGCCCAGTGCGGCCTCCAGCCGGGTGATCAATGCCAGCTCGGCAGCGGCCGGCAGCGCGGCGCGAAAGCGCAGCCCCACACGATCGTCGGGCTCGCGGCCGAAGGGCACGCCGTAGGCAAACTGAAAGTGCGTGAAGAAGCCGCGCAGCGTCTCGCGCAGCGCCGCCGCCTGCCCGGCCGGCAGCCACACCGCCGCGGCGATCTGCCAGGGCAGGGCGGCCCGCTCGATGTGCACCGCCGCGTGCTTCAGCTCGGGCTGCAGCGATTGAGGGCACAGCGCCGGGCTGGTCAGCACATTGACGCCGCCGGCCAGGTACTCGGGCCCCCAGTGCATCGCAATGAAGGCCTGCGCCGGCGCCACCTCGTCGCTGGGTTGCACCGGCAGCACCAGTTCACCACGGCGTGACCGCACCCGCACCAGATCGCCCGGCGCCCAGCGGCGGCGCTGCAGTTCCTGCGGATGCATCTGCAGCGCCGGCTCGGCACTGTGGGCGAACAGCCGGCCCAGCGTGCCGGTGCGGCTCATGCCATGCCACTGGTCGCGCAGCCGGCCGGTGTTCAGCGACAGCGGGTAGCGTGCATCACAGGGTTCGGCCGGCGCGCGCCAGGCCGGGGCGACGAAGCGCGCGCGGCCGTTGGCGGTGGCGTACTGGCCGTCGGTGTAGAGCCGCGCCTGGCCGCTCGACGCACCGGTGGGACAGGGCCACTGCGGCGGCGTGTCCAGCATGGCATAGGTCAGGCCGGTGATGTCGAGGTCGCGGCCGCGGGTGCTTTCGCGGTGTTCGTTCCACACCTGTTCGGGCGTGGTGTAGGGAAACAGACTCTCCCCTTGCCTGTCCGCGGTGCGGACCGGTTGCAGGCGCCGCTCCAGCCGCTGCGCCACGTCGACCGCGATGGCCCAGTCGGCACGTGCCTGACCCGGCGGTGGCACGGCGGCGCGCACGCGGCTGATGCGGCGTTCGCTGTTGCTCACGCTGCCATCCTTCTCGCCCCAGCTGGCCGCCGGCAGCAGCAGGTCGGCGTGGGCGGCGGTGGCGGTGTGGGCGTAGGCGTCCTGCAGCACGACGAACTCGGCACGTTCCAGCGCGCGTTTCACCATGGCCTGGTCGGGCAGCGATTGGGCAGGGTTGGTGCAGGCTATCCACAGCGCCTTGATCTCGCCGTCGGCGGCGGCCTCGAACATGCGCACCGCGCTCTTGCCGGGTTGGGATGGCACCTCGGGCAGCCCCCACAGCGCGGCCACCTCGGCACGATGCGCCGGGTTGGCCAGGTCGCGGTGCGCGCTCAGCAGGTTGGCCAGGCCACCCACCTCGCGCCCACCCATCGCATTGGGCTGGCCGGTCAGCGACAGCGGGCCGGCGCCCGGCCAGCCGATCTGACCGGTGGCCAGGTGCAGGTTGATCAGCGACGAATTCTTGTCAGTGCCGCTGCTGCTCTGGTTCAGGCCCTGGCACCACAGCGACAACGTGGGCTGCCGTGGCGCGCCGCCGTTCATGCCGGCAAACCAGCGTGCGGCCAATACGATGTGATCGGCCTTCAGGCCGCACACGCTGGCCGCATGCGCCGGCGTGAACGCATGCACCTGCTCGCGCAGCGCATCGAAGCCACTGGTGTGCGCGGCGATGTAGGCCGCATCGGTCAGCCCCTCCCACAGCATCACGTGCAGCAGGGCGTGGTGCAGCACCACGTCGGTGCCCGGCTGCAGTTGCAGGTGCAGGTCGGCGCTGGCGGCGGTCTCGGTGCGGCGCGGGTCGACCACGATCCACTTCTGCGCCGGGTTGGCGCGGCGTGCATCCTCCAGCCGGCGGAACAGCACCGGGTGCGCCCAGGCCATGTTCGAGCCGGTGATCAGCACCGTCTGCGCCAGCGCCAGGTCGTCATAACAGGCTGGTGGCGCGTCGGCACCCAGGCTCTGCTTGTAGCCGGCCACCGCGCTGCTCATGCACAGCCGCGAGTTGGTGTCGACGTTGTTGGTGCCCAGCAGGCCCTTGGCCAGCTTGTTGAAGACGTAGTAGTCCTCGGTGAGCAACTGGCCCGACAGGTACAGCCCCACCGCATCGGGGCCGTGCGTGGCCACCGTGGTGGCGAAGCGGTCGGCCACCTCGCCGAGCGCGGCGTCCCAGCCCACCGCTGCCCACGGCCCGCCACGCACCGAACGGCGTTGCGGCTGCAGCGCGCGGGCCTGCTGCTGCAGCAGTGGCACCGCGGTGAGGTGCAGCGTGCTGCCCTTGGTGCACAGCCGGCCGGCGTTGGCGGGGTGGTCCGGATCACCGCGCACGCCGGTGATGTGATCCCCGTCGTGCTGGATGATCACGCCGCAACCCACGCCGCAGTAGGGGCAGGTGGAGCGGGTGGTGCCGGTGGCGCGGATGATGGGTGCGCTCATCTCGGGCGTCAGGCGGTGAGCGTCTCGACGTGGCCCTGGCGGGTGTAGAGGAAGTCGAGCACCTCCTTGCGGCAGTGCACGTACAACGGGTCCTCGGCCAGTGCCACCCGGTTGCGCGGGCGCGGTATGTCCACCGTCAGCACCTGGCCGATGGTGGCGGCCGGGCCGTTGGTCATCATCACGATGCGGTCGGACAGCAGCACCGCCTCGTCGACATCGTGGGTCACCATCACCACGGTGCTGCGGGTGCGGGCCACGATCTTCAGCAACTCGTCCTGCAGCCGGGCGCGGGTCAGCGCATCCAACGCACCGAAGGGCTCGTCCATCAGCAGCACCTTGGGCTCCATCGCCAGCGCCCGGGCGATGCCCACGCGCTGCTTCATGCCGCCCGAGATCTCGTGCGGGCGCTTGTGCAGGGCGTGGCCCATGCCCACCAGCTGCAACGCAGCCTCGGTGCGGGCCTTCAGCTGCGCGCGGCTCTCGGTGGCGGCAAACACCCGCTCCACCGCCAGCAGCACGTTGTCGAAGCAGGTAAGCCAGGGCAGCAGCGAGTGGTTCTGGAACACCACCGCGCGCTCGGGCCCCGGGGCGGCGATCTCGCGGTTGTCGCACAGCAGCACGCCGGCGGTGGGTTGGGTCAGCCCGGCGATCAGGTTCAGCAGCGTGCTCTTGCCGCAGCCCGAGTGGCCGATCAGCGTGACGAACTCGCCCTGCTCGACCTGCAGGTGGATGTCGCGCAGCGCATGGAAGCGGCCCTTGCGGCTGGCAAACACCATCTCGGCGCCCTGGATGTCGATGAAGTGGTTCATGTCAGTCTTCCCAGCTGAAGCGGCGGGCGATGGCCATCAAGAGCTGTTCCAGCGCCAGGCCGACGATGCCGATGACGAAGATCGCGATGATGATGTGCTGCACGTTGAGGTTGTTCCACTCGTCCCACACCCAGAAGCCGATGCCCACGCCGCCGGTCAGCATCTCGGCGGCCACGATCACCAGCCAGGCGGTGCCCACCGACAGGCGCACGCCGGTCAGCATGTAGGGCAGCACGGCCGGGAACAGGATGCGGGTGATGACCTTCCACTCGCTCAAGTTCAGCACGCGCGCCACGTTCAGGTAGTCCACCGGCACGCGCTGCACGCCCACCGCGGTGTTGACCACCATCGGCCAGATCGAGCAGATGAAGATGGTCCAGATCGCCGCCGGGTTGGCGCTCTTGAAGACCAGCAGGCCGATCGGCAACCAGGCCAGCGGCGACACCGGTTTCAGCAGGCTGATCAGCGGCGAGACCATGCGGCCGATGAAGTCGAAGCGGCCGACGATGAAGCCCAGTGGAATGCCCACCGCCGCCGCCAGCCCGAAGCCGATGGCCACGCGCTGCAGCGAATACAGCACGTTCCAGCCGATGCCCTGATCGTTGGGGCCGTTGCTGTAGAACGGGTCGGCGAACAGCTTGACCGCCGCGGCAAAGGTGGCCGCCGGCGTGGGGATGCTGCTGCCGCTGCCGGCAGTGGCCAGGCCCCAGATGCCGACCAGCAGCGCCAGGCCCAGCACCGGGGGCAGCACGGTGAGCCAGAGTACGCTCCAATCTCGCGCTGGGCGGAGTGCAGCGGGCGCTGCCCGGGTGAGGGCCGCCGCAGGCGGCATGGCCTCCTTGATCGCCGGCGTGTCGTTCAGGCGCTCGATCGAGCCCTCGGGCCGCGGGCTGGCCGCGGGATGGTGGAAGACGGCGCTGACCATGGTGCTGCTCCTCAGGCCGCCGCAGCGGCCTTGACCTTGAAGCCATCGGCGTACTTGGCCGGGTCCTTGCCGTCCCAGACCACGCCGTCGATCAGCTTGCTGCTGCGCAGATCGCTCTTGGGCACGCTCACCTTGAGCTGCGCAGCGGCCTGCTTGTACAGCGCGGTCTGGTTGATCTGGGTCGCCACCTTCAGGTAATCGGGGTGGTCCTTCAGCAGGCCCCAGCGCTTGTGCTGGGTGAGGAACCACATGCCGTCGCTGAGGTACGGGTAGTTCACCGCACCGTCGTTGAAGAACTTCATGTGGTTGGGGTCGTCCCAGGTCTTGCCCAGCCCGTTCTGGTAACGGCCCAGGATGCGCTGGTTGATCGCGTCGACGCTGGTGTTGACGTAGGCCTTGCCGGCGATGGTCTCGGCCATCTTGTTCTTGTTCTGCAGGCCGGCGTCGATCCAGCGGCTGGCCTCGAGCACCGCCATGATCACCGCGCGCGCCGTGTTGGGGTACTGCTTGACGAAATCGCCGGTGGCGCCCAGCACCTTCTCGGGGTGGTCCTTCCACACGTCCTGCGAGGTGGCGGCGGTGATGCCGATGCCGTCGATGATGGCGCGGTGGTTCCAGGGCTCGCCCACGCTGAAGCCGTCCATGTTGCCCACGCGCATGTTGGCCACCATCTGTGGCGGCGGCACGGTGATGACCTTGGCATCCTTGAACGGGTTGATGCCGCCCGAAGCCAGCCAGTAGTACAGCCACATGGCGTGCGTGCCTGTGGGAAAGGTCTGCGCGAAGGTGTATTCACGTTGCTCGCGCGCCATCAGCTTGGCCAGCGATGCCACGTCCACCGCGCCCTTGTCGGCCAGCTTCTTCGACAGGGTCAGGCCCTGCCCGTTGTTGTTGAGGGTCATCAGCACGGCCATGTCCTTCTTCGGGCCGCTCACGCCCAGGTGCACGCCGTAGACCAGGCCATAGAGCACGTGCGCCATGTCCAGTTCCCCGTTGACCAGCTTGTCGCGCACGCCGGCCCAGCTGGCTTCCTTGGTGGGGATGATCTTGATGCCGTACTTCTCGTCGAACTTCAGCACCGAGGCCATCACCACCGAGGCGCAGTCGGTCAACGGGATGAAGCCGATGCGCACTTCCTTCTTTTCCGGGGCGTCCGAGCCCGCGGCCCAGGCGCCACCGGGCAGTGCCGAGCCGGCGGCCAGTGCGGACCATCCCTTGATGAACAGTCGGCGTTCGTCGCTCTCAAGCAAACGTGGCTTTGCCACTTTGCTTGATCCCCGCGGGGGACGGCCGGCTCCGGCCGGCCTTGGGGCGCCCATCACCACCTCGGTCTTGAAGTCACGTTTGAACATGCGCTGCTCCTGGAAATGCCCATGAAAAAAGGCGTCGCGACTGACAGCACCCAGGACCAACCTGGTGGCTGCGAGTCGGACGCCTTTGCCCGATACCTTGCTGGTCTGCGGCACGCCGTTGCGCCGAGACCTTGCGCCAAGCCTTGCACGTCCCGTGCCAAGGTCGGCCGGCCCCCGGGGCCGGGCTGATCACCACCGCGGGGCGCACCGACTAGGCACCGCGGGCGCATGGCCTTGGTGCAGTGCAGCACCCAAATTGGGTGACGGGGCAGCGCTTCAGGCCGGTGGGTTCAGCAGCTCGTGGGCCGCGATCACCCGTTCGGCCACCTGCGCCAGGCGCTGGCCACGGTCCATCGCCAGCTTGCGCAAATGGGCGAAGGCCTGTTCCTCGGACAAGCCGATCTCGTCCATCAGGATGCCCTTGGCCCGCTCGATGCGCTTGCGTTCGGACAGCTGGGTCTGCGCCGTCTCCAGCTGGCCGCGCAGCGCGCGGTCTTGCTCGAAGCGCGCGATGGCCACCTGCAGCACCGGCAGCAGGCGCTGTGGCTGCAGGCCCGAGATCACGTAGGCGCTGACGCCGGCCTTCAGCGCCTGCTGCATCGGTGCCTGGCTGGCGTCCTCGCTGAACACCACCACCGGCCGAGGGCAGTGGTCGGACACGGTGGCCAGGTGCTCCAGCGTGTCGCGCGAGGGCGATTCGCTGTCGACGATCACCACGTCGGGCTGCAGCCGCAGCACGCAGTCGTGGATCAGCAGCGCCGAGTCGAGCACACCCACCACCAGGTGGCCCTGACGTGAGAGTTCGTCGTGGATCAGGCTGACGCGGTGGGCGCCGTCATCGATCAGCAGCACACGCAGCGGCGGGGCCGGTGTGCTGCCCGGGGATGATGACGACGGTGGGTTGCGTTTGCCCATGATCCAGCACGGCAACTTCCGTGCCGTGTGGCTTGTCGGCCAGTTCCGCGCGCAACCGACTTGGCGCTATCGCCCTGCCGGCTGCAAGGCGCTCAGCGACTGTGCTGCGTCATGCGTGCCAGCGGCGAGGCGGTGCTGACGCCCGGGCCGGGGCTGGGTGCATCGGCCGGCCAATGGCCGAGTGCGCCGGGGGCGCCCGGTTTGGCGGGCGCTTCATCGGCCACGGCCGCTGCGGGGGCCGTGGCCTCGCCAGGCCGGCGCATCGCCACGCCCACGGCGAGGATGTCGATCACCAGCAGCTGCAGGATGCGGCTGATCATCGGCACCTGGGTGGCTGCATCCTCGACATGGTCGACCGCCAGCACCGCGTCGGCCTTGCGCGCCAGCGGGCTCTGGCTGGCGGTGATGGCCAGCACCGCCGCGCCGCGCTGGTGCGCCAGGTCGGCAATCTCCAGCAGCTCGGGCAAGCGGCCGCCGCTGCTGATGATCACCGCCACGTCACCCGGCTTGAGCACGCTCACCGCCAGGGTTTGCAGCCGCGGGTCGGTGTAGGCCGCGCTGGGGATGCCGAAGCGCAGAAACTTGAACTGCGCGTCCTGCGCCACCGGGCCGTACTGGCCCACGGTGTAGAACTCGACCCGGCCGGCCTGCACCAGCAATTCGATCGCGCGGTCGATCATCTCGCGGTTGAGCTGGCTGCGCACCTGCAGGATGGCGCTGGCGGTGTTGCCCAGCACCTTGGTGCCGAGCTCCACCATCGAGTCGTCGTCGGTCACCTGCACATGGGTGATGGGCACCGTGCCGGTGAGGCCCGAGGCCAGCCGCAGCTTGAAATCGCTCAGGCCCTCGCAGCCCAGGCTGCGGCAGAAACGGATCACCGTGGGCTGGCTCACCTGCGCGGCGCGGGCGATCTCGACGATGGGCTGGTTGAGCACCGCGCGCGGGTGCGCCAGCACATGCTCGGCCACGCGCAGCTCGGCCGGCGACAGCTCGCTGCAGGCGCGGCGGATCTGGCCCAGGATGGCCGAGCCGGGCGCTGTCTTCAGCGCCTTGAGCTGCGAATCGAGGATCGCCGAGGCGCCGACGAAGGTGGCCTGCTCGGCGGTGATGACGAAGGTGGGGATCGCCGCCACGTAGCGGCTGAAGCGGCCCTTGTCCTCGAAGCGCTGGCGGAATGGCGAGCGGTCGAACCAGGCCCCCAGCCGCGGCACGATGCCCCCGCCGATGTAGATGCCGCCGAAGGCGCCCAGCGTCACCGCCAGGTTGGCCGCGGTGGTGCCCAGCATGGCGCAGAACACCTCGATGGTGTCGACGCACACCCGGTCGGTGCCGGCCAGCGCGCGGCGGGTGATCTCGGGCGCGGCCAGCGACACCAGCTCGTCGGGTTGGGCGCCGGCATGCTCGGCCAATGCGCGGTAGATCAGCGCCAGCCCGGGGCCCGACAGCAGCCGCTCGAACGACACATGCTCGAACTGGCGCCAGGCATGGCGCAGCACCACGATCTCGCGTTCGTCGCGCGGCGAAAAACTGGTGTGGCCGCCCTCGGAGCCCAGCGACACCCAGCCGTCGCCAGCCGGGATCAGTGCCGATACGCCCAGCCCGCTGCCCGAGCCGAGCAGGCCGATCACGCTCTTGGCCACCGCCTGCCCGCCGCCCACCTGGCGGATGTCCTGCCCGCCCAGCCGCGGCAGCGACATCGCCAGCGCGGTGAAGTCGTTGACCACCACCAGCGTGTCCAGCCGCAGCTGCTGGCGCATCTGCTCGATCGAGAATTCCCAGTGGTAGTTGGTCATGCGCACCCGGTCGCCTTCCACCGGGTTGGCGATGGCCACCGCCGCATGCTCGACGGTCAGGCCGGGCGGCAGCGTGTCGAGATAGGCGCGCACCGCGGCGTGGAAGTCGGCATGCGCTGCGCACCGCAACGACGCCGGCGCACTGAACTGGCCCTGCGCCGTCTCCAGCGCAAAGCGGGCATAGGTGCCGCCAATGTCGGCGATGAGCCGGGGGCTGTCGTAGGGCGCCATGGGAGGGGGAGCGCGGTGGCTCTAGGCGGTGTCTGGGCGGTGGGTTGCGGCGCCGGCCGGGCCGCAGGCTCCTGCAATGAGTATTGCACAATGTGTAGCTTGACTACACCTTGGCAAGCCATCGGGGTGGTGTTCTACGGCCGCCGGGCCTGACTGCCCTACCATCGCAGCCACGAGGCCGGCGGGCGGTGTGGCCCGCTGGATCTTCGGGATTGATTAACGGGCGGCGTCCGTGTAGTTTCGCTACCTTTTGGCGCGCCATCAGCGCCATCGATGACGCTGAGCCCGGCACTTGCATGCCCGTGCTCACGCACCCTCCATCGTTTCTGGACCCCTCTCAACGTGGCTTCAACCCTCGCAAGCAACCTCGGTCCTTCCGCCGCAGCCACCGCAGCCACCGCAGCCACCGCAGCCACCGCGGCGGACGCGGCCTACCCCTGGCTGGTGGCCGACATCGGCGGCACCAACGCGCGCTTCGGCTGGGTGTCGGCGCCCGGTGCGCCGGTCACCCAGGTGCGCAAGTTGTCGGTGGCGGCGTTTGCCGGGCCGGCCGAGGCCGCGATGGCCTACCTGGCCGAGCGGGCGCAACTGCCCGGCGCCGAGCGCCGCGCGCCCCGCCACGCGGCCTTTGCCGTGGCCACCGCGGTGGTGGGTGATCACGTCGCTTTCACCAACAGCCATTGGGCGTTTTCGCGCGCCGCGGTGCAGGCGGCGCTGGGGCTGGACAGCCTGTTGATGCTCAACGACTTTGAATCGTTGGCGCTGTCGCTGCCGCGGCTGGGGGCGGGCCAGTTGCGCGCGCATGGCGGCGTGCTGCCGCAGGCGGCCGGTGCGTTGGCGGTGGTGGGCCCGGGCACCGGCCTGGGCGTGGGGGCGGTGGTGCCCACGACTGAGGGCCGCTGGGTGGCGCTGCCCGGTGAGGGCGGCCATGCCACGCTGGCGCCCATGGACGATCTGGAGAGCGCGCTGCTGGCCCAGGTGCGCCGCCAACACGCCCATGTCTCGGCCGAGCGGCTGCTGTCAGGCATCGGCCTGCCGGTGCTGCACCAGGCACTGGCCGAGGTGGCCGGCACGCCCACCGCGCCGCTGACGGCCGCGCAGATCGTCGACCGGGGTGCGGCCGGCAGCGATGCGCTGTGCAGCCAGACGCTGGACATGTTCTGCGCACTGCTGGGTGGTTTTGCCGGCAACGTGGCGCTGACGCTGGGCGCGCGCGGCGGGCTCTACATCGGTGGCGGCATCGTGCCGCGTTTTGCCGACCGTTTCTTCGCCTCGGCCTTCCGCCAGCGCTTCGAGGCCAAGGGCCGCTTCCAGCCCTACCTCGCGGCCATCCCCACCGCGCTGATCACCGACACCCTGGCCGCGCTCAGCGGCGCGGCGCTGGCGATCGAGCAGGCGGTGGTCCCAGCCAGCACGCCGGCCGCCATGCCGGCCACCGCGTCGGCCACCATGCCGGCCATCAAGGCAGCGTGAGCAGCAGCTGATCCATCAGCTTGGGCGCGTCGGGGGCGCCGCCGCCCAGCGTGTGGCCGCCCGGCAACGCGGCCAGCGCACGGTAGCCGCCGTCGTAGTCCCAGGTGCTGATGTGCAGCTGCAGGCCCGCCAGGTCGGCGCCCGCGCCCAGCGCGCCGTCCGGCAGCGTGAAGCGCACCTGCTGCCGCGCACGGTCCACCTCGATCAGGGCGCCGGGGGTCAACGACCTGCCCTCGGCGCTGGCGCTGGCACCCTCGGCCGAGAACCACGCGTTCGACCAACCGTGGGCACGCAGCCGGTGCTGCCACACACCGCCATCGGGCAGGCGCGTATTCAGCAGCGGCAGCTCGCTGATGCCATCGCGGCGCCCGCGCTGGCTGAAGTGCAGCGTGAAGGCCACGTGGTCGAAGCCGTTGGGCGGGCGCCAGAGTTGCGTCACCTGCGCCATCGTCAGCTCGATGCGCAGTGCACCACCCGAGCGCCACACCCGGGCACGGCGCAGGTCCATCTGGTGCCGGTCGCCCCAGCTGGCATCGGTGGGGTAGAGGTAGCGGCCGTCGGGGCCGTGGTCGTCCAGCGCGGGATCGGCCACGTCGGCCAGCAGCGTCCAGGACCGCTGCACGGTGAACGGCTGCGCGGCCGATGCCAGTTGCTGCGCCGGCAGCCAGGCCAGCAGCTGGTGCGCTGGGCGTGATCGGCCCGAGGGGTCGCCCAGATGGCCGATGTCGACCTCGGCCTGCCAACGGCCCTGCGCATCGGCGCGCACCGGCGTGGCGCGGGCCAGGTCACCGTCGATCAACAGTTGCAGCTCGGCACCGGCCGGTGCGCGGCCGCGCGCCTGCAGGCGGTTGCCCTGCGCCATCACCTGGACGCTGGCCACCGACAGCGCGCCGGCCTTGCCGGTCGGCAGGGCCGCGGCCGCAGTTTGCCGGCCCACCACCGGCAGCCGCCACACCTGCGCGCTGCGCGGTGGCAGCACGGCGGTCACCCGGCCGCCGGCGCCGGTGTGCAGCGTGATGGGCTCGCCGTCCAGCGCCAGCAGGCCCGTCAGGTTGATGCCGGCCGGCACGCCGGTGGGCAGGCGGTGCATCAGCATGGGCGCATCGGCGGTGTTCAGCACCACCAACGCGGCCTCGTCGCCGTGCTGCATGCGCCAGGCCAGCACACCCGGCCCGGTGGCGCTGGCCTGCAGCACCGTCGGCACGCCGCGCGAGAACAGCTTGTGCTCGCGCCGCAGCGCGGTCAGCCGGGCGATGGTCTGGTACAGCGGGTGCGTGGTGTCGAAGCGGTCGCGCCCGCCCGAGCCCTGCCCCGCGGCGAACATCGCGCTGCGCTGCTCGGTGAAGCCCTGCTCGGTGCCGTAATAGATCACCGGCACGCCCGGCAGCGTCATGATCGCCAGCAGCGCCTGGCGCAGCCCGGCCTCGCTGCCGCCGGCCAGGAAGCGGTCCACGTCGTGGTTGTCGACG
>Ga0155495_1005_pt1 | contig 15409 bp, 13 predicted proteins | sample RifCSPhighO2_12_FD_107153 | JGI IMG/M metagenome (GOLD analysis project Ga0155495, IMG submission 107153) | Burkholderiales bacterium RIFCSPHIGHO2_12_FULL_69_20
ACCGCCTGGACCATCCCCGCCAACCAGGCGCTGAACCTGAACCCGGCGCTGGAATACGCGCTGGTCGACACCGAGCGTGGCCTGCTGATCCTGGCGGCGTCGCTGGTCGAGAAGTGCATGGTCCGCTACGGCCTCACCGGCACGGTGCTGGCCACGGTGCTGGGCGAGAAGCTGGGCGGCTTGAACTTCCGCCACCCGCTTAGCCGCGTGGACGCCGGCTACGACCGGCTCAGCCCGATCTACCTGGCCGACTACGCCACCGCCGACGACGGCACCGGCCTGGTGCACTCGTCGCCGGCCTACGGCCTGGACGACTTCAACAGCTGCGTGGCGCACGGCTTGACCACTGACGACATCCTGAACCCGGTGCAGGGCAACGGCAGCTATGCAGCCGACTTTCCGCTGTTCGGCGGCCAGAACATCTGGAAGGCGGTGCCGAACATCCTCGAGGCGCTGAAGAACGCCGGCCGGCTGCTGGCCACCGAGACCATCACGCACAGCTACCCGCATTGCTGGCGCCACAAGACGCCGGTGATCTACCGCGCCGCGGCGCAGTGGTTCGTGCGCATGGACGAAGGCGAGGGTGTGTTCACCAAGGACAAGGCGCCGAAGACGCTGCGGCAGATGGCACTCGAGGCCATCGAGCACACCGGCTTCTACCCCGAGAACGGCCAGGCCCGGCTGCGCGACATGATCGCCAACCGGCCCGACTGGTGCATCAGCCGCCAGCGCAGCTGGGGCGTGCCGGTGCCGTTCTTCCTGCACAAGGACAGCGGCGAGCTGCACCCGCGCACGATGGAGATCCTGGACCAGGCGGCCGACATCGTGCAGCAGGGTGGCATCGAGGCCTGGAGCCGCGTCACCGCCGAAGAAATCCTCGGCGCGGCCGACGCACCGCACTACACCAAGAGCAGCGACATCCTGGAGGTGTGGTTCGACTCTGGGTCAACCTTCTGGCATGTGCTGCGCGGCACGCACAGCAACGCCCACGGCTCGCTCGGTCACCATGATGAAGGCCCCGAGGCCGACCTGTACCTGGAAGGCCATGACCAGCACCGCGGCTGGTTCCACTCGTCGCTCTTGCTGGCCAACGCCATCTACGGCCGCGCGCCCTACCGCGGGCTGCTGACGCACGGTTTCACCGTCGACAGCCAGGGCCGCAAGATGAGCAAGAGCCTGGGCAACGGCATCGAGCCGCAGCAGGTGAGCCAGAAGCTGGGCGCCGAGATCATCCGCCTGTGGGTGGCCGCCAGCGACTACTCGGGCGACATCGCCGGCGACGACAAGATCCTGGCGCGCGTGGTCGATGGCTACCGCCGCATCCGCAATACGCTGCGCTTCCTGCTGGCCAACATCAGCGACTTCGACGTGGCCGCCGACAGCGTGGGCCCCGACGAGCTGCTCGAAGTCGACCGCTACGCGCTGGCCCGCGCCAGCGCGATGCAGGATCAGATCCTGGCGCATTTCCAGGTCTACGAGTTCCACCCGGTGGTGGCCAAGCTGCAGGTGTATTGCTCCGAGGACCTGGGCGCGTTCTACCTCGACGTGCTGAAGGACCGGCTCTACACCACCGCCCCCAAGAGCCTGGCGCGGCGCAGTGCGCAGACCGCGCTGTGGCACATCACGCAAGCCATGCTGCGCTGGATGGCGCCGTTCATGAGCTTCACCGCCGAAGAGGCCTGGGGCGTTTTCGCGCCCGGCCTCGGCTCGATCTTCAAGCAGACCTACTGGCCGCTGGCCACGCCCGATGCGGCGCTGCTGGCCAAATGGGCCGCCATCCGCGAGGTGCGCGAGGCGGTGAACAAGGCCATCGAGGACGTGCGCACCTCCGGCGGCGTGGGCTCGTCGCTGCAGGCCACGGTGACCGTGACCGCGCCGCCCGAGACCCATGCGCTGCTGGCCGGCCTGGGCGACGACCTGAAGTTCGTGTTCATCACCTCGCAGGTGACGCTGGTGACGGGTGAGGCGCTGGCGATCACGGTGACGCCGTCGACGGCGCCCAAGTGCGAGCGCTGCTGGCACTACCGAGACGACGTGGGCCACGACCCGGCGCACCCGACGATCTGCGGGCGTTGCACCAGCAACCTGTTTGGCGAGGGCGAAGCGCGCGCTGTAGCCTGACGCCGAGGCCGCTCGGCGTCATCACCAAGGTGACGCCGGGCGGCCAGTGCGGCCCGTAGCATGGGCTGCATGAGCTTCAAGAAACTGCTGATCGCCAACCGCGGCGAGATCGCCGTGCGCATCATCCGGGCTGCGCAAGACCTGGGCATCGCCACCGTCAGCGTCTACGCGCGCGACGACGCCGGCGCGCTGCACACCACGCTGGCCGACGAGGCGGTGGCGCTCGACACCACCGGCCCCGCGGCCTACCTCGACATCCATACGTTGGTGGCGGTGGCCAGCCGACACGGCTGCGAGGCGGTGCACCCGGGCTACGGTTTCTTGAGCGAACGCGCCGATTTCGCCCAGGCCTGCGCCGATGCCGGCCTGGTGTTCATCGGCCCCACGCCGGCGCAGCTGGCGCTGTTCGGCGACAAGGCCCGTGCCCGCACGCTGGCCGCCGAGCATGGTGTGCCGCTGCTGCCCGGCACCGGCGCGGCCACGCTGGCTGAGATCGAGGCCTTCTTCACCACGCAGCGCCTGGCCGATCCCGGCTGCGGCGTGATGCTGAAAGCGGTGGCCGGCGGCGGTGGGCGTGGCATGCGCGCGGTGTTCGATCCCAAAGAGTTGCCTGAGGCCTTCGCGCGTTGCAGCGCCGAGGCGCTGGCCGCTTTCGGCGTGGGCGCGGTGTATGCCGAAAAGCTGATCGTGCGGGCGCGCCACCTCGAAGTGCAGGTGCTGGGCGATGGCCGGCAGGTGATGGCGTTGGGCGAGCGGGAATGCACGCTGCAGCGGCGCTTCCAGAAGCTGGTGGAGATCGCACCCAGCCCACGCTTGTCGCCGGCGCTGCGCGAGCAGCTGATCGGCGCGGCGCTGATCCTGGCGCGCAGCAGCGCCTACCAGGGCCTGGGCACCTTCGAGTTCCTGGTCGACGAGGATTCGACCGCCCTGCCCTTCGTCTTCATCGAGGCCAACCCGCGCCTGCAGGTGGAGCACACCATCACCGAGGCGGTGACTGGCGTCGATCTGGTGGCCGCGCAGATCGCGGTGGCGGCCGGCAGCACGCTGGCGGCACTGGGGCTGGACCCGGCCCACCCGCCGCCGGCGCGCGGCTTTGCGGTGCAGTGGCGCATCAACGCCGAGACGCTGGATGCGCAGGGCCAGGCGCGGCCCGCGTCGGGGCTGATCGGCCGCTGCGATCTGCCCAGTGGGCCGGGCGTGCGCGTGGACACCCATGCGCGCGCCGGGCTGATGCCCTCGCCGCACTACGACAGCCTGCTGGCCAAGTTGATCGTCAGCCACCCGGGCAGTTTTGCCGAGGCGCTGCGCCGCTCGCAACGCGCACTGGCCGAATGCCGGCTCGACGGCCTGGCCACCAACCTGCCGATGCTGCGCGCACTCGCCGCGCACGACGACCTGGCCCACCACCGCATCCACACGCGCTGGCTGGAGACCGCGTGGCCGGTGTTGCAGACGCAGCTGGACGCGCACACCGATGCGGCGCCGCATGTGGTGATGGCCACGGCCGCCACCATCACCACCGAAGCCGCGGTGCCCGAGGGCCACCTCGCGCTGCGCGCGCCCATGGCCGGCAAGCTGGTGCAGTTCAACGCCGCACCGGGCGAGACAGTGGCCGCTGGCGCCGAGGCGCTGGTGCTCGAAGCGATGAAGATGCAGCACGGCATCAACGCGCCCGGCGCCGGCCGCGTGGCACTGCTGGCGGTGGCCGCCGGCGACTTCGTCGCCGAAGGCCAGCTGCTGATGACGCTGGCGCCGGTCGAAGCGGCGCTGGCCCAGGCTGCCGACGCGCTGGCGCACGACCTCGACCACGTCCGCGCCGACCTGCAGCGGGTGCGCGACCGCGATGCGCTGCTGCGCGATGCCGCGCGGCCCGCGGCGGTGGCGCGCCGCCACGCCGCGGGCGGGCGCACCGCGCGCGAGAACGTCGAAGACCTGTGCGATCCGGGCTCGTTCAGCGAATACGGTGCCTACGCCATCGCCGCGCAGACGCGCCGCCGCACGCTCGACGACCTGATCCGCAACACGCCGGCCGACGGCATGGTCACCGGCATCGGCACGGTCAATGCCGCCGAGCACGGCCCCGAGCGCAGCCGCTGCGCGGTGATGGCCTACGACTACACCGTGCTGGCCGGCACCCAGGGCTGGCGCAACCACCACAAGAAAGACCGGCTGCTGGGCCTGGCGCATCAGTGGAAGCTGCCGATGGTGCTGTTTGCCGAAGGCGGCGGCGGGCGGCCGGGTGATGTCGACATGCCCATCGTGGCCGGGCTGAACAACCACACCTTCAGCCAGTTCGCGGCGTTGTCGGGCAAGGTGCCGGTGGTGGGTGTGGTGCACGGCCGCTGCTTTGCCGGCAACGCCGCGCTGCTGGGTTGCGCCGACGTGATCATCTCGACCCAGGCCGCCAACATCGGCCTGGGCGGGCCGGCCATGATCGAGGGCGGCGGCCTGGGCGTCTACCGCCCCGAAGAAATCGGCCCGGCCAAAGACCTGCACCACAACGGCGTCATCGACGTGCTGGTGCCCGACGAAGCGGCCGCGGTGGCCGCCACCAAGCAGTACCTCGGCTACTTCCAGGGCCGCTTGCCGCACTGGCAGGCCGGCGATGCCCGCGCGCTGCGCCACGTGATCCCCGAGAACCGCCTGCGTGTCTACGACATGCGCGCGGTCATCAACGCGCTGGCCGACACCGGCAGCGTGCTCGAACTGCGCAACGGCTGGGGCCACGGCATGGTCACCGCGCTGGCGCGCATCGAAGGCCGCCCGGTCGGCATCTTCGCCAACAACCCGCATCACCTGGGCGGCGCGATCGACCCCGACGGCGCCGACAAGGCCGCGCGCTTCATGCAGCTGTGCAACGCGCATGGCCTCCCGCTGCTGAGCCTGTGCGATACGCCCGGCTTCATGGTCGGCCCCGAGGTGGAGCGCCAGGCCCAGGTGCGCCACGCCTGCCGGCTGTTCGTCACCGCGGCGCACCTGCAGGTGCCGGTGTTCACGGTGGTGGTGCGCAAGGGTTATGGGTTGGGCGCGCAGGCGATGGCGGTGGGCGGCTTCGACGCGCCGGTGTTCACCGTCGCCTGGCCGACCGGCGAATTCGGCGCGATGGGCTTGGAGGGCGCGGTCAAGCTGGGCTTTCGCAAGGAGCTGGAGGCGGCGGCGGCAGGAGCGGAGCGCGAGGCGCTGTACCAGCAGCTGGTGGCGCGGCAGTATGAAAACGGCTCGGCCATCAACATGGCCACCACGCTGGAGATCGACGCGGTGATCGACCCCGCCGATACCCGCGGCTGGCTGGTGCGCGGCATAGCCGGCACGGCGCCCGGCCTGTCGCGCAGCGGCGGCGACGGCGCGCGCTTCGTCGACGTCTGGTAGCGGCCGCGGCGCCGGCGGGCCGATGGCCTCGGCATCGATCGAGGCACCCGGCGGCCAAGCCGCTGCGGCCTCGATCGCCGACCTGCGGTCGATGGCAGACTGCGCACCATGCGTTTTGCCGTTCGCCTGCTGCCCTGGGCTCTGCTGCTGAGCCTGCTGCTGGTGGCGGGCGTGGCCGCCGGCGTGTGGCTGGCGATCGAACGCCAGCCGCTGGTGCAGCAGGCCACCCCGGTGTCGCACGACGACATCGCCCGCGCCCGCCAGCTGCTGCGCGGCAACGATCCGCGCCGCGCGCTGCCCGGCATCACCCGCGCGGTGGTGCTGACGCAGCGTGACCTGGAGCTGCTGCTCAACCAGGCCGGCCAGCGCTTCGGTGAGGTGCGCAGCCGGGTGCGGCTGCAGGCCGGTCTGGCCCTGGTGCAGACCAGCCTGACCCTGCCACGGCCCTGGCCCACCAGCGTGGGCGGCGGATGGCTGAACGTGCAGGTCGTGCTGCGCGAGACCGAGGGCCTGCCTGAGGTGCAGCGCCTGCGCCTGGGCCGCCTGCCGGTGCCGGGCTGGTTGGCCGAAGCCGTGCTGCCGCGACTGCTCGTCGCGCTGGACTTGCAGGCCCAGGGTGAACTGGCGCAGCGGCTGGTCAGCCGGGTGGCGTTCCGATCGCAGCACCTGGTGCTGGCCTACGCCTGGCCCGACAACGCCCCGCTGGCCTTGACCAATACGCTGCTGCGCCCCGACGAGCAGGCGCGCCTGCGCATCTACGCCGACCGGCTGGCCACGCTGGGCACCGCGCTGGCCGCCCGGGGCAGCGCGCCGGTGTCGATGGCCCAGTTGCTGCCGCCCCTGTTTGCGCTGGCGGCCCAACGCTCACCCGACGCGGCCACGGCAGCGCGCGAAAACCGCGCCGCGCTGGTGGCGCTGGCCTTCAACGCCTACGGGTCGGGCCTGGCACCGCTGATCGCATCGGCCCCGCGGGCGCCGGGGCGGCGCGCACCGCCGGTCACGCTGGCGGGGCGGCGCGACAGCGCGCAGCACTATCTGATCTCGGCCGCGCTGGCCGCCGAAGGCGGTGGCCCTCTGGCCGACGCGATCGGGCTGTACAAGGAAGTGACCGATTCACGCGGCGGCAGCGGCTTCAGCTTCAACGACCTGGCCGCCGACCGTGCCGGCACCCGCCTGGGCCTGCTGGCCCTGCGCAACCCGCTGGCGCTGCAGGCACGGCTGGCCAAGGGCGTGCGGGAGACCGAGCTGCTGCCCGACGTGAGTGACCTGCCCGAGTCCCTGCGCGAGGCCGACTTCAAGCGCCGCTATGGCGGCGTGCAAGCACCGGGTTACCGGCAGCTGATGATCGACATCGAGGCACGCCTCGACCGCCTGCCGCTGCTGCGCCCCGCGCCATGACCCGCTGCAAGCTCAGTGCAGCACGAGCAAGGGCAACTTGCTCCGGGACAACACATTCTTGGTGTGCGAGCCGAACAGCAACTCGCCAAAGGTGCCACGGCCGTGGGTCATCATCACGATCATGTCGCAGCCCGAGTCCTCGGCCTGCTCGATGATGGCGCGGTCCACACCATCGGTGCGGGCATGCAGCCCGGTGAAGCTGATGCCAGCCTCATTGGCCTTGATCTCGAAGCGTGTCAGCACCTGCCGGGCGTGCGTATCGGTCTTCTCGATGTGGCGCTCAGTGGCCGCCTCGTAGGCAGGCAGTTGCGTGCCCACGGTGGGCAGCGGCGCATCGGGTTCGACCACGAAACCGGTGATCGCGGCGCCCAACTGCTTGGCCAGTTCGATGCTGGCCTCCATCGCGCGTTCGCTCAACACACTGCCGTCGACGGGAACAAAGAGGTTGCGGTACATGACAGACCCTGTTGGTTTTCGATGAGGATCATCGTAGGCCGCCCACCCTGGGCATGGCGTTGATCATTGTCAAGATGGGCGCTAGCGCCGGGTGGTTTGCGCCGGGCCGGTTGGCTGCTGGGCGGTCAAGGCTTCACGCGCTGCTGGCCCGGTGGCTGGGCCCCGGCGTCGTCCCAGGCCGGGCCGGCGAACCAGGCGTCACCGGTCAGCGCGGCGCGCAGCATCGGCAAGGCATCCTGGCCGAAGTACGCACGGCCGTCGCACACCAGCGTGGGCACGCCGAACAGGCCGGCCTCGGCCGCTGCCTGGGTGCGCTGGCGCAATTCGGCCTTGACCTCGTCGCCCGCCGGGTTGCGCTGCGGCGCCACGGCCGTGGCCAGTGCGGCCAGCGCCGCGGGCTCGTTCGGGTCGGCGCCGTCGCGGCACCACACATGACGGAACAACAGCTCCACCGTGCGCCGGCTGGGTGTGCCGCCGGCCGGCGCAGCGGCCAGCGCCAGGCGCTGCAGGGCCAGCGGGTTGAACGGATGCGGCCGCGGCAGTTGCAGCGGCGTGCCCTGCTCCTGTGCCAGCCAGGCCACCTGCCGATAGGTCCAGGCGCGCTTGGGTTCGATCTCGGCCGGGCCCTTGCTGCCCCAATGGCTCAGCAGGCCGGCCAGCAGCACCGGCTGGTAGGCCACCTCGACATTCAACCCTTCCAAGGCCTGCGGCAGCCGTTGGAAAGCCAGCCAGGCATAGGGTGAGATGGCGTCGAACCAGAACGCGATGTGCTTCATGGCGATCCTCCCGGGCCGGTGGACGGCGGTGCCGTGCCCGCGGCCTGCATCGCCTGCCAGGTCACGCGCCGCGGTCCCAGATCCTGCAACACGACGCGCCGGCCGTCGTCGTCGAGGCGGCCCCAGGCGGCGATCTCGGTGATGGTGCGCAAACAGCCTTCGCACCAGCCGGTGGGCGCATGCATGCGGCACAGGCTGATGCAGGGGCTGGCCACCAGCCCGTCGCGTGGCGCCGCCATCAGGCTTGCACCACGTCGGCCGCCGGCGCGCCGGTCAGCGCCAGCAGCTCGTCGGGGCTGAGGCAGAACACGCCGTTCGGGTGGCCGGCCGCGGCCCAGATCTCGCCGAAGCGGAACAGCTCGCGGTCGACCAGCACCACCGGCGGCCGGGCATGCGCCAGCGGCGAGACGCCGCCGATCGAGAAGCCCGTCTGCTGCTTGACGAAGGCTGCATCGGCCCGGCCCAGGTCGTCGGGCCCCTGGCCCACCAACGCGGCCACCTTGCCCTCGTCGACGCGCCGGTCGCCCGACGCCACCACCAGCACCGCCACGCCATCGCTGCGGCGGCGAAAGATCACGCTCTTGGCGATCTGGCCCACCTGCACGCCCAGCGCATCGGCCGCCTCGGCGCAGGTGCGGGCCGAGACATCGAGCCAGCGCGGGGCGTGGCGATGCCCCCGCTCGGCCAGGGCTTGCGCCACGCGGCGAAAGCCTTCAGGTCGATCCGCCAGCACCGTCATGCAAACACCCGCCCGCGCTTGATCAGCAGGGCCTTGGCCACGCGCGAGACGGGCGCGCGGCCCAGCACATCGCTGATGTAGGCGCCGGCGTCGACCAGCGCATCCAGGTCGATGCCGGTGTCGATGCCCATGCCCTGCAGCATGAAGACCACGTCCTCGGTGGCCACGTTGCCGGTGGCGCCCTTGGCGTAGGGGCAACCGCCCAGCCCCGCCACGCTGGTGTCGAAGTGGTGGATGCCCAGCTGCAGGCAGGCGTGGATATTGGCCAGCGCCTGGCCGTAGGTGTCGTGGAAATGGCCGCTCACCTCGTGCAACGGGTAGTGCTTGAGCGCGCGCTCCATCACCGCCTGCACCTTGCGCGGTGTGCCCACGCCGATGGTGTCGGCCACGCCGCAGTGGTGCACGCCGATCTGCTTGAACAGCTTGACCAGGTGCTCCACCTCGTCGGGCGTCACCTCGCCCTGGTAGGGGCAGCCCAGCGCGCAGCTGATGGCCGAGCGCACCTTCAACCCGGCCTCGCGCGCGGCGGCCACCACCGGGGCAAAGCGCTCGATGCTCTGCTCGATGCTGCAGTTGATGTTGCGCTGGCTGAAGGCCTGGCTGGCGGCGCCGAACACCACCACTTCGTCGGGGCGGGTGGCATCGCCACCGGCCAGCGCCGCCTGCAGCCCCAGCATGTTGGGCACCAGCACGCTGTAGCGCACGCCCGGCTGGCGCTGGATGGCCGCCATCACCTGGGCGTTGTCGGCCATCTGCGGCACCCACTTGGGACTGACGTAGCTGGTGACCTCGATCTCGCGCAGCCCGGCCGCCTGCAGCCGCTGCACCAGCTCGATCTTGTGGGCGGTGGCGACGGGCTGCTGCTCGTTCTGCAGGCCGTCGCGCGGGCCGACTTCCACCAGGGTGACATGGTCTGGAATCATGGGATTGCCTTTGCTTTGGCGCAATTATCGACGCCGGTGAACCGCAGTGTCCGCAAGATGGGGATGGCTTCTGCGCACCGCCAGCGCACAATGAAAAACGTGCAGGCGGTATTGCCCGCCGCACCGTTTCAGGGAGCCGCCACCGTGGAAACGTCCATGAGTCGTTTGCAGTTGGCCAAGCGCATCCACCAGATGTTGCTGCGCGAGATCGACCACGCCATCGAGGTGGACCGGCTGCTGGCCGATCCCCGCTACGCCCGCGATGTGCTGCTGGTGTGCGAAGCCGTGCCCGGTGGTGAACTGGCCCCGCTGGCGGCGCTGTTTCGTGAAGCATCGCGGCCGGCCCCCGGCCAGGCCGGTGCGCCAGGCCATGCGCCGCAGGCCAACGAATGGGGCCGCGACACTTCGGGCTTCGGCGTCACCCAGCCGCCACCGGTGCCCACCCGCCCCGGCGCGCGACGCGCCAGCGACGCCGATCAGCCCACCGCACCCGAGCCGCGCCGCAGCTGGCTGCCACGCTGGCGCGAGCCCAAGTAGCAGCTCCACCGACCGGGCTCGCCAATCGCGCCGGTCGGGCCGGTCAGGCCTCGGCCAGGCGCAGCAACTCGCCCCCTTCGGCCACCTGGTCGCCCACGGCGTAGAGCAGTTCGGCCACCACGCCGTCACGCGGGGCGTGCAGCGTGTGCTCCATCTTCATCGCCTCCATCACCGCCAGCGCCTGGCCCTGGGTGACGGTGTCGCCGGCCTGGGTCATGAAGGCGATCACCTTGCCCGGCATCGGCGCGGTGAGCCGGCCGCCTTCGGCCGCGCCCTCGCCGGCATGGGCGATGGCGTCGATCTGGCGCAGCACCGCACCATGCTCGGGCGCGAACACCGCCACCCGCTCGCCATGCGCATAGACGGTCAGGTGCAGACGTTGCTCGCCCAGCGTGACGTCGTGGCGCTCGCCGCCCAGCGCGGTGGCGGTGATCGGCCAGCGCCGGTCGCCGATCTGCAACTCGCAGCGGGCATCGGCCGCCGCGCTGTGCGGCCGCGCCAGCGCCACTGCATGCAGCACGCCGGCATGCTCGAGGTCGAAGTGGCGGCGCGCGCCGCCATGCAGGCGCCAGCCATCGCGCCGCGACCAGGGGTCGTCATCGGCTGCGCTGGCCTCGTCGGCCAGCGCGCGCGCCACCACGCCGGCAGCGGCGATCTCGATGGGCAGCGGCGGCTGGTCCAGCAGCACCGCACGCTCGCGTTCGATCAGCGCGGTGTCGAGGTCGGCGGTGGCGAACGCGTGGCACTCGACCACCCGGCGCAAGAAAGCCACGTTGGTGTTGAGCCCGACGATGTGGGTGGCCGCCAGCGCCGCGCCCAACCGGGCCAGCGCCTGTGCGCGGGTGTCGCCGTGCACGATCAGCTTGGCGATCATCGAGTCGTAGTACGGCGTGATGGCGTCGCCCTCGCGCACGCCGGCATCCACCCGCACCGGGTTGGCGGAGGTCGCGCGGTCAAAGCTCACGTGCGGCGGCCAGCGCAGCACGTCCATCCTGCCGGTGGCGGGCAGGAAGCCGGCGTCGGGGTTCTCGGCGCAGATGCGGGCCTCGATGGCGTGGCCGGTGATCGTGAGCTGGTCCTGGCGCAGCGGCAGCGGCTGGCCGGCGGCCACACGCAGCTGCCACTCGACCAGGTCGAGCCCGGTGATGGCCTCGGTGACCGGGTGCTCCACCTGCAGCCGGGTGTTCATCTCCATGAAGTAGAAGCGCAGGTCGCCGTCGTCCACCTCTTCGGCGATGAACTCCACCGTGCCGGCGCCGACATAACCCACCGCCTGGGCGGCAGCCACCGCGGCGGCGCCCATCTCGGCGCGGCGCTCGGGCGCCATGCCCGGTGCGGGGGCTTCTTCCAGCACCTTCTGGTGGCGGCGCTGCACCGAGCAGTCGCGCTCGAACAGGTGCACGCAGCCGCCGTAGCTGTCGCCGAAGACCTGGATCTCGATGTGGCGCGGGCGCAGCACGTAGCGCTCGACCAGCACGTGCTTGTCACCGAAGCTCGATTGGGCCTCGCGCTGGCATGAGGCCAGCGCGGCGGCGAAATCGTCGGCCTTGTCGACCCGGCGCATGCCCTTGCCACCGCCGCCGGCGCTGGCCTTGATCAGCACCGGGTAGCCGATGCGCTGCGCCTCGCGCGCCAGCAGGTCGGGATCGTTGTCGGCGCCGTGGTAGCCGGGCACCAGTGGCACGCCGGCCTTCTCCATCAGCGTCTTGGCGGCCGACTTGCTGCCCATCGCCGCAATCGCCGCCGGCGGCGGGCCGATGAAGGCGATGCCGGCATCGGCGCAGGCCCGGGCGAAGGCCTCGTTCTCGGACAGGAAGCCATAGCCCGGGTGCACCGCCTGGGCGCCGGTGGACTTGGCCACCTCGAGGATGCGGTCGGCGCGCAGGTAGCTGTCGCGCGGCGCGGGGCCGCCGATCAGCACGGCTTCGTCACAGGCCATCACGTGGCGGGCGTTGGCATCGGCCGACGAGTACACCGCCACGGTGCGGATGCCCATGCGGCGCGCGGTGGCCGCCACCCGGCAGGCGATCTCACCGCGATTGGCAATCAGGATCTTCTTGAACATCGTTGTCTCCATCAGGCCGCCGCTGCTGGGCTGCCGAAGCGTGCGCGCAGGCCGCGCACCAGGGTCTTCAAAAACTTCCACAGCAGCACGGTCAGCACCACGCTGATCACCAGCGCCAGCACCAGCGCGGCGGCAAACCACAGCGGCTGGGTGAACGCCAGCCACAGCATCGTGGGCACCGCCGCATCACCGGCCAGCGACAGTGCCAGGTTGGAAAACGGCTCGGGCGAGGTGTTGACCGCCGCCCGCGTGGTGGCCTTGGCCACGTGGCTGGTGGCCGCGAGCGTGCCACCGGCCAGCCCGGCGATGGTGGCCCAGACCGCCTGATCCCCACCGAACACCGCCGCCGCCAGCGCCATGCCGGCGGGGATGCGCACGAAGGTGTGCAGCCCGTCCCACAGGGAATCGAGCCCGGGGATCTTGTCGGCGAAGAACTCCACCGCCAGCATCAGGCCGGCGGCCGCCAGCACCAGCGGGTGCTGCAGGATCTGCAGGCCGGCCGGCAGCGGCACCCAGCCCATCGCACCGGCCAGGCCGGTGAAGAACACCACCGCGTACAAACGCAGGCCGCTGGCCCAGCCCAGCGCGGCGGCCAGGGCGATCAGGTGGTTGGTGTCGAGCGCGTCGGGGCTCATCGTTTGCACGGATCGTCCGGCGCCCGCGTCAATGCCGCCAGGCCCGCAGGCCGCGGGTGGCTTCGAAGGCGTCGAAATCACGGTCGGCGTGCAGCAGCGCATAACCACGGTCGATGCAGAAGGCCGCCACCAACACATCCACTGCACTGCGCACGGTGATGCCGGCGGCGCGCAGGCTGCGGTAGTGCTGGGCCGCCTTCTGCGCCAGCGGCTGGCCGCCGGTGGTCGCGATGGTCAAGCCCAGCATCAGTTGCTCGGCCTGCAGGAAATGCCGCTCGTCGCGAAAGCCGCGCAGCACTTCGAACAGCACCAGGTCGGGCACGATGATCTCGGTGTCGCCTTCGGCCAGCAGACGGCGCAGCGTGGCGCGCGCCGGCGAGGGTGCACCGTTGAAAAAGTCGATCCAGACGCCGGAATCAACGACCAGCATGGCGGCGTTTTGCAGCGGGCCGCGGAGCAGGTTCCTGCGCCAGCACCGCAGGCGCGTTGCCACGCCGGCCCGTCGTCAGCACCGTGGGCGGTGCAGGGGCTTCGGCGACGGCGTCACCGTCCCATTGCAGCTTGCCTTCCCAGCGCAGGATCTCGCGGTAGGCGCCCTGGCGCGCGATCAGCCTAAGGCCCGCCTCGACCGCGTCCTTCTTGGTCTTGAACGATCCGGCCTTCATCGCCGCATCGAGCACGTCGTCGTCGATGTCAATGTTGGTGCGCATGATGTGTAAGAAAGATCAACATGAAACACATCATACCCATCACATCCGGAAAACACCGAACTTCGTCTCGGGGATCGGCGCGTTCAGGCTGGCGCTCAAGCCCAGCGCCAGCACGCGGCGGGTGTCGGCCGGGTCGATCACGCCGTCGTCCCACAGGCGGGCGCTGGCGTAGTACGGATGGCCCTGCACCTCGTACTGCGCCAGGATCGGTGCCTTGAAGGCGGCTTCCTCGTCGGCGCTCCAGGCGCCGCCGCGGCCTTCGATGCCGTCGCGCCGCACCGTCGCCAGCACGCTGGCGGCCTGCTCGCCGCCCATCACGCTGATGCGCGCGTTGGGCCACATCCACAGGAAGCGCGGGCTGTAGGCGCGGCCGCACATGCCGTAGTTGCCGGCGCCGAAACTGCCACCGATGATCACGGTGAACTTGGGCACCGCGGCGCAAGCCACCGCGGTGACCATCTTGGCGCCGGCCCGCGCGATGCCGTCGTTCTCGTACTTGCGCCCGACCATGAAGCCGGTGATGTTCTGCAGGAACACCAGCGGGATCTTGCGCTGGCAGCACAGCTCGATGAAGTGCGCACCCTTGTTGGCGCTCTCGGCGAACAGGATGCCGTTGTTGGCGATGATGCCCACCGGCAAACCTTCGATGTGGGCGAAGCCACAGACCAGCGTGGCGCCGTAGCGCGACTTGAACTCGTCGAAGGCGCTGTCGTCGACCACGCGGGCGATGACCTCGCGGATGTCGAAGGGCTTGCGCGTGTCGGTGGGGATCACGCCGTGCAGCTCTTCGGGGGCGTACTTCGGCGGCTTGGGTGGCTGCAGCGCCAGCGGCTGCGGCTTGATGCGGTTGAGCCGCGCCACCGACTGCCGGGCCAGCGCCAGCGCGTGCAGGTCGTTCTCGGCCAGGTGGTCGGCCACGCCCGACAGACGCGTGTGCACGTCGCCACCGCCCAGGTCTTCGGCCGACACCACTTCGCCGGTGGCGGCTTTGACCAGCGGCGGGCCGCCCAGGAAGATGGTGCCCTGGTTCTTGACGATGATGGTCTCGTCGCTCATCGCCGGCACGTAGGCGCCGCCGGCGGTGCAGCTGCCCATCACCACGGCGATCTGCGGAATGCCTGCGCCGCTGAGGTTGGCCTGGTTAAAGAAGATGCGGCCGAAGTGGTCACGGTCGGGGAATACGTCGTCCTGGTTGGGCAGGTTGGCGCCGCCCGAATCGACCAGGTAGATGCAGGGCAGGTGGTTTTCGCGCGCGATCTCCTGCGCACGCAGGTGCTTCTTGACGGTCAGCGGGTAATAGGTGCCGCCCTTGACGGTGGCGTCGTTGCAGACGATCAGGCACTCGATGCCGGCCACGCGGCCGATGCCGGCGATCAAACCGGCGCAGGGCGCGGCGTCGGCGGTTTTGCCGCTGCGGTCTTGCTCGGGGTACATGCCCAGCGCGGCCAGCGGCGCGATCTCGAGGAAAGGCGTGTCGGGGTCGAGCAGGCGCTCCACCCGCTCGCGCGGCAGCAGCTTGCCGCGTCCCAGGTGCTTGGCGCGGGCTTCGGCGCCGCCGCCTTCGGCGATGCGCTGCAGCTTGGCATTCAGGTCGTCGACCAAGGCGCGCATCGCCACCGCGTTGTCGCGAAAGGCTTCCGAGCGGGGGTTCAGCTTGCTCTGCAGTTGGGCCATGCAGTC
>Ga0155495_1138_pt4 | contig 15118 bp, 14 predicted proteins | sample RifCSPhighO2_12_FD_107153 | JGI IMG/M metagenome (GOLD analysis project Ga0155495, IMG submission 107153) | Burkholderiales bacterium RIFCSPHIGHO2_12_FULL_69_20
GCTGGTGGCCGCGCAAGAGGCGGTCAAGGCCGGCAACTACAAGGAGGCGCTGGCGCGGGTGGCCGAGGCCGAGGCGCTGCCCGGCCTGACGCCCTACGAGCAGTACATCGTGCTGCGCCTGAAAGCGCCGGCGGCGCTGGGCCTGGGCGGTGATCAGCCCGGCTTGCTGGCGATCTTCGAGCAACTGCTGGCCTCGCCGCTGCTGCCCGCCGGCGAGAAGGCCCCGTTCGTTGAAACCGCCATCAAACTGTCACTGAATCAGAAGCAGTACGAGAAGGCCGGTGCGCTGATGAAGGCCTACCTGGCCGACGGTGGCAGCAACGCCGAAATCGCCCGGTTGTACCCGCAGGTGCTGGCCTTGCTGGGCGACCATGCCGGCGTCATCGCGCGGCTGCAGCCACTGGTGGCCGCCGATGCGGCGGCCCAGCGCGCCACGCCCGAAACCACCCTGCGCCTGCTGGCGGGCAGCCAGCTCGAACAGAAGGACATGGCCGGTTATCTGGCCACGCTGGAGACGCTGGCCAGCACCACCGGCAAGCCCGAGTACTGGGGCGAGCTGATCACCCGCACCGCGCGCCGCAGTGGTTTTGCCGACGAGCGCCTGATGCTGGATGTGTACCGGCTGCGCCAGGCGGTGGGTGTGGCGCTGCATGCCGACGAGGTGGGCGACATGGCCTTCCGCGCCAACCAGGCCGGCCTGCCCGCCGAGGCGCAGACGCTGCTGGACGCCGGCTACGCCAGCGGCCTGCTGGGCAAGGGCGCCAATGCCGCGGCCGACCAGAAGCTGCGCGAGGCCGCCACCAAGGCCGCCCACCAGGACCGTGCCTCGGCCGCCGACAGCGAAGCCGCTGCGATGAAGGGCAAGGACGGCAATGCCGCCTACGGGCTGGGGCTGGCGCTGTCGGCCACCGGCGCGCACGACCGTGCACTGGCACTGATGACCCACGGCCTGAGCAAGGGTGGCCTGCGCCGGCCCGACGACGCGCAGCTGCACCTGGGCGTGGCGCAGTGGCGCGCCGGCAAGATCGACGCGGCCAAGACCAGCTTGGCCGCCGTGAAGGGCAGCGACGGCGCGGCCGACCTGGCACGGCTGTGGACGGTCTACCTCAACAGCCCGGCGCGCAAGTGATCTGAGCTCAAGCGGCTGGCCGGCGGCGGAACATGCCCCAGCCTTCCATCGACAGCACCAGCGCGTGCTGTTGATTCAGCACCTCCCAGCGGTTGCGCACCAGGCCCACCTGCGGGCGGCTGCTCATCAGGCGGGATTCGAGCACCGTCAGGCGCATGCCCAGCGTGTCGCCGGGGTACACCGGCTTGAGCCACTTCAGCTGCTCGATGCCCGGGCTGCCCAGGCTGGCGGCGTCGAGCAGGTAGTCGTCGCACATCATGCGCATGGCCATCGCGCAGGTGTGCCAGCCGCTGGCCGACAGGCGGCCGAACAGCGAGGCCTCGGCGGCCGCGTCGTCCAGGTGGAAGGGCTGCGGGTCGAACTGGCGGGCGAATTCGATCACCGCCTCGCGGCTGACCGGCGTGGCACCGAACTCGCGCACCGAGCCCACGGTGAAGTCTTCCCAGTAGTGCTTGAAGCTGCGGGGTTCGCTGGTCTCGCTCATGCCGCCGAGCATAGTGGCGGCGTCGGCGGTGGCGGTGTCATGCCGGTGACCGGGCGGCAGGGTCAGCCGCCGCCGGGCAGAATGCGCCGCGACCAACCCTTTGTGGAGACCACCCGATGAGCGCCTTGATCCTGGGCCTGCTGATGTTCCTGGGCATGCATTCGGCCCGCATCTTTGCCGAGGGCTGGCGCACGCAGGTGATCAACACCAAAGGCCCGGGGGCCTGGAAGGGCCTGTACACGGTGGTCTCGCTGGTCGGCTTCGGCCTGATCGTCTGGGGCTACGGCCAGGCGCGCCTGGCGCCGGTGGTGCTGTGGGGCTCGCCGGCGTGGACGCGCCATCTCGCCAGCCTGCTGGTGCTGATCGCGCTGGTGCTGCTGGCGGCGGCCTACGTGCCGCGCAACGGCATCAAGGCGCGGCTGCACCACCCGATGGTGCTGGCCGTCAAGGTCTGGGCGCTGGCCCACCTGCTGGCCAACAACACGCTGGCCGATGTGCTGCTGTTCGGCGGCTTCCTGCTGTGGTCGGTGCTGGATTTCCGCGCCGCCCGCCAGCGCGACCGGGCCGCCGGCACGGTGTATCCGGCGGGCACCTTGGCCGGCAGCCTGGCCACCGTGGTGGTGGGTTGCGCGGCGTGGGCGGCTTTTGCCTTCTGGCTGCACCTGCCCCTGTTCGGCGTGCGCCCGTTCGGCGGCTGATCATGGTTTGATGCGTTGGGGCCACCCTAGGGATGGCCCCAGCGCGCCAACTGAGCGACAACCGCTGCCAACGTCGAGGATGAGCGGACCATGAGCAGCAAGTCGCAGGCCGGAGCGCCGATGCCCACGCACTGGCGCAGTGACCATCAGGTGCTGGCCGACGAGCTGGAGCAGCTGCACGGCGTGAAGGCGCCGCCGCCATCGGCGCACGCCGACGAGTCGGCGGATCCGCAGCAGGCGCGCCGCCTGTTTGCCGCCATCCACGGCCTGCCACCCGACGACGAGCGCGCGGCGCTGTGCCTGTCGGGCGGCGGCATCCGCAGCGCCACCTTCAGCCTGGGCGTGCTGCAGGGCCTGGCGCAGCAGGGGCAGTTGCGGCGCTTTCACTACCTGTCCACGGTGTCGGGCGGCGGCTACATCGGCAGCTGGCTGACGGCCTGGTTTCAGCGTGAGCAGCAGCGGCTGGGTGCCGGTGCCACGGCCGACGACGCGCGCGAGTCGGTCATCGGCACGCTGGCCGCGGTGGGCGCCGGGCAGGTGGTGGAGCCGCCGCCGCTGCAGCGCCTGCGCGCCTACAGCAACTACCTCAGCCCGGTGCGTGGGCTGTCGGCCGATTTCCTCACCCTGCTGGCGATCTACCTGCGCAACCTGGCGCTGAACTGGATGGTGCTGCTGCCGGTGCTGGTGGCGGTGCTGCTGCTGCCGCGCCTGCACCTGGCGGTGCTGCAGGCGGCGCCGTCGTCCGACTGGGTGCTGGTGTTGGTGGCGGTGGCCGCGGTGCTGTGCGTGGGGCTGACGATCGCCTTCATGGCGTCCGACCTGCCGGCGCCCGCGTCGCGCGATCCGGACGCCGACGCGCCACCGCAGGATCTGCGGCAGCCCCCGGCCTCGGAGTTCACGATCGGCGCCACGGTGCCGCTGGTGCTGGCCGCGGTGCTGTTGGCCTGGCTGGGCGCCTGGCTCAGCGTGTCGTCGCCAGACGGGCCAGCCGCGCCGGCGCTTCAAACCTGGCGCACCTGGTTGCTGGATCGGGACGACAGCTGGCGAGCGCCGCTGTGGTTCGTGGCCGGCGGTGCCGTGCTGCATGGGGTCGCCGGCCTGCTCGGCGGCCACCTGCTGCGTCCCTGGCGCAACGCCGTGGCGGGCCAGCGCCAGGCCACGTGGCCGGTGATGCTGGCGGTGTTGCTCAGTGGCGCCGTGGGTGGTGTGCTGCTGTGGTGGCTGCTGTCATTGGCGATCCAGAACGGGGCCGCGCTACAAGCCGGCATGGGCTGGTATGCCACCCTGGCGCTGCCCTGCCTGCTGATGGTGTTCTGGGCCGGGCTGACCGCATTGATCGCGCTGTCGCGCCGCTTCGGCACCGAGGACGACCGTGAATGGTGGGCCCGCGCGGCCGGCAGCTGGCTGGGGGTGGGTGTGGTGTGGTTCCTGCTGGCGCTGCTGGTGATCCAGTTGCCGGTGTGGCTGCTGTCCATCGAATGGCTGCAGACGCCGGCCGGCGCCAAGACCGCGGGCGCCGGCGCCGCCGCGCTGGGTGTGCTGACCAGCGTGGCCGGCTACCTCAGCAAGCAGGGCCCGGTGCTGAAGAAGCGTGCCGAAGGCCTGGCCAGCGCGCTGGGCCTGCGGCTGCTCGATCTGGCGGCAGCGGTGTTCATCCTGGCGTTGTTGGTGGCGCTGAACCTCGGCGTCAGCAGCATGCTGCAGCGACTCGATCCGGAGGTGGCGGCTCGAACTCTGGCTGCCGACACCGTGGCCTATGGCAGGGCCTGCCAGGGGCTGAAGGCCGAAGCCAAGCAGGCGGTGGATGTCTGCGCCGACGCGCGGCTCAACCCCGTGACCCAGGCCCAGGCGCACTATGGCCTGGCGTTGCAGCACGCTGTCGCGCAGTGGCCGCTGCTCGGCATCGCGCTGCTGGTGACCATCAGCGTTATCGTGTCGTGGCTGATCGGCACCAACACCTTCTCGCTGCATGGCCTCTACGGCAACCGGCTGGTGCGCGCCTATCTGGCGGCCAGCCGCAGCGCCGGCGGGCGCCGGCCGCACTGGTTCACCGGCTTTGATCCGGCCGACAACCTGGCGATGGCCGCCGTCGATCCCGGGGCGGTCAAGCCCGGGGCCTCGCCGCGCTCCAAGCCGCTGTTCCCGGTGATCAACGTGGCGCTGAACATGGTGGCCGCCTCGGGCAAGCGGCTCGAGTGGCAGCAGCGCAAGGCGGCGCCGTTCACCATCTCGCCCACCTTTTGCGGCAGCCCTGAGACCGGCTACGTGCGCAGCACGCACTATGTCGGCGGCATCTCGCTGGGGCGGGCGCTGACGCTGTCGGGCGCGGCGGCATCGCCGAACATGGGCTACAACAGCTCGCCGCTGGTGACCTTCGTGATGACGCTGTTCAACGTGCGGCTGGGCGGCTGGCTGCCCAACACGGGCCAGGGCCACGAGGCCGCGTGGGCCCGCGGCGAGCCGCCGACCAGCACGGGCACGCTGTGGGACGAGGCGCTGGGCAGAACCTCCAGCGAGACGCCGTTCGTCTACCTCTCGGACGGCGGCCACTTCGAGAACCTGGGCCTCTACGAGATGGTGCGCCGGCGCTGCCGGCACATCGTGCTGGTGGACGCCGGCTGCGACCCCGACTACCTGTTCGGTGATCTCGAGAACGCCATCCGCAAGATCCGCATCGACCTGGGCATCGAGATCTGCTTTCCCGACGGCCTGCCCGGCCCCGCGGCCGATGGCCGGCCGGCCCGTCACCTGGCGCTGGGATGCATCCAGTACGACCGTGCCGACGCCGAAGCACCGCCCGGCATGCTCTACCTGATCAAGCCGGTGCTGACCGGCGACGAGCCCTTCGACGTGCAGCGTTATGCCGCGGCCACCAAGCAGCGGCCGCCCGCCTTTCCGCAGCAATCGACCGGCGACCAGTTCTTCGACGAAACGCAGTTCGAGAGCTACCGCATGCTCGGGCTGCACAGCGTGCGCAACAGCTTCCCGCGGCGCGGGCACTGGCCCATTTCAACGGCCAGTTCGCCGCTGAGCGGCGCGGCGGCCAGCAGCGCCGATGGGGGTGTTGCCGGTGCCGGCGGTTTGGACGATGACCTGGCCACGGGTGCGGCACAGCTGCACGAGGCGGTGCGCGTGCCGGCCTCGAACCTGCTGCGCGACATGGGCGGCGCGGTGGCCGGTGCCGCGCGCGGCGCAACCGCGGCTGCCGCGCTGGCCGTGGGCGGTGCGCTGGGCGTCACCGGCGCGGTGAGCCTGAGCAACAGCGAGCTGACGTTGAAGGATCCGGAGGGGGTCATGAGCCGGGTACAGGCCCGCCTGAGCGAGCAGAGCATCAACGACATGGCCGCGGCCGTGGCCAGCGCGGTGCGCGCATCGGGCGCCGGGGCCGGTGTGCCCGACCTGCAACCGCTGCTGCAGGCGGTACAACAGGCCTCGGCGGCGCTGGCCGGCCAGGACAGCACGCCGGCCAGCCTGCGGGAGGCGCTGCTGGCGTTGTCCGGGCAGGTCGAGCAGCTCACCGGCAAAGCCGCGCCGCTGCCCGGTCAACTGGCCGGCCTGGGCACGCAGGCCGAGGCCGTGGCCACAAGACTGGCGGCGTTCAACGATGCCCTGTCCACCACCGCGCTCCATCAAATGGACACCGCGGCAAGGCAGGTGGCCGGCGCGGCCAGTGCGATGCAGGTTGCTGCCAAGGCGCTGCAGGACGCGGCCGGCCGTCCGCTGCAACTGACCGTTGAACAGGCCGCCGCCGTGGCCAGCGCCGCCAGCGACATCCGCGACATCAAGACGGCGGTGGAGAAGCTGCCGCCGCGCCTGCCGGTGCGGGGCACTTCGATCGACGGGGGGCGGCCATGAGCCCGCCCGGCCGCCCGAAGGGCGAATTCCGCAGTGCGCAGCACGAAGGTACCCCAGAGAGCGCGCAGGCCACTGCCGCAGCGCAGCGCCTGGCCCTGCTGGTCTGTCCGCTGCTGCTGGCCGCCTGTGCCACGCCGGCGCCGTTCACCGCCAACTGGTACCTGGTCGGCCGTGATGGCGACCGCGAGGATCAGAAGGTGCTGGCCGCCGGCGTGCATGTGGCCTTGCTCAACCGCAGCCAGCAGACGCTGGTGGTGCGCACGGTGCGCGTCAACCCGCCGGCCGACGCCGCGGCGGGGGCGCCGGGGTGGACGATCCGCACCGAGGGCGAGGACCAGGCCCTGTCACTGGCGCCCGGCCAGATGCTGGTGGGCGCGCCGCGCTGGTGGCCCGCCGAGCTGCCGCTGCGGCTGTGGCCGCCTTGCACCCTGCCGGTGCAGGTCGAGATCACCGTGCAGGCCAGCGAGCCCAGCGGCCTGCAGCGCCTGCTGCAGGGCGTCGGGCCGGCCAACCGCTGGCTGCTGCGCATCGATCCGGCACTGCCCAATGCCATGCCGGCGGCCTGGGCAGATTGCACGCAGCCCGTGCTGCCCAAGCCGCCTGAGGGCGCACCGGCCTCAGCGGCCAAGCGCTGATCGTGCGAATCTCAGCGCGGGGCCGGGGGCGTCGGCCCGAAGAGCTGGTCGAACACCGTCTCACCTTCCAGCTCGCGCGCATCCAGGCCGTTGATCACTTCCTGCAGCGGCGGTTGCTGGCGCTGGCTGGCCGGCACCACCGGCGTGTCGGGCAGCGGGCTCGGGCGGGTGCGTTGCCAGGATCGGCCGGGGCGGGAGGGTGGGCGCGGATCGCTCATGCTGCGCAGCCTACCCGGGCGGGCCGGCCCGCCAAGCGTTGAACTGGCGGGTGCAGACCCGCCAGTTGTCCGGCTTCACGGCGTCGGCGGGCATGCTTCACGCGTCCGCCCCTGGGCGCTCTCAAGCAAACGTGGCTTTGCCACTTGGCTTGATCCCCGCGGGGGACGGCCGGCTCCTGCCGGCCTTGGGGCTCAGAACCCGATGCGCACACCCGCCTGCAGTGCCCGCGCGCCCGCGGGCGACAAACCGCGCGCCGTGCGCAACGCGCTGGCGTTGTAGGCCAGCGTATTGCCCAGGTTGCCGAGCTTGACGAACCACAGCGCGTCGGCCGTGGCGCCCAGCCGCTGCTGCCAGCTGGCCCACAGGTCGACCAGGGTCGACGCCGGTGTGGCCACGTCGGTGCTCGGCACCCGGGTCTGTCGCGCCGCATGCTTGAGCTGAATGCCAGCGCGCCAGGCGCCCTGCGCCGCCTCCAGGCCCAGTTGCAGCCGCAGCGGAGTGATGCGTGGCAGCGGCTCGCCGCTGGCGCGCTGGGTGCCGCGCACCGCGTCGGCGCTGGCGCTGGCGTCCAGCTGCCAGGGGGCGGTGGCCAGCCGGGTGCGGCCCTCGATCTCCAGCCCGTTCAGCCGCGCCGGCACCCCCAGGAAGCGGTAGACCGGCACATCGATGCTGCCGCCGTCCTCATCGTCGACGGTCACGCTGCCGCCGGTGGCATCCAGCGCGATGTAGTTGGCGAAGCGGGTGCTGAAGGCCGCCGCACGCAGGCTGTGCGCGCCGCGCTGCCATTGCAGGCCCAGTTCGAGGTGGCGACTGCGCTCGAGCTGCTGGTCGGCGTTGCCCTGCTCGTAGACGCCGGTGGCCACGTGCAGGCCGTTGGCGAACAGCTCGTAGTAGGCCGGCGCCCGCTGGGTGCTGCCCAGCGACGCGCTGGCCTGCCAACCCGAGGCCGCACCGCCCAGCGGCGCCACCAGGCCCAGCGACCCGCTGCGCGGCGAGAAACGGCGCGAGGCGGCGGCGCCGAAGCGCGGTTCGGCGGCGTCGGGCGCGTCGCCGGCTGAATCCACCGTGGCGCGCTCCAGCCGCAGACCGGCCTGCAGCGTGGCGACGCCCAGCGCCAGCGATTGCAGCGTGAACAGCGCCTGGTGGCGGCTTTGCGTGCCGGGCACGAAGGCCTCGTCGCCCAGCGCCGAGAAATCCAGCCGCTCGGTCTGCAGCCCCAGCACACCGCGCAGCGTGCCGCCCAGCACGGTTGACGCGGATTGCGTGGCCTGCAGGCGCAACTCGTGGCCGCGGCTCTTGAAGGTGGTGCCCACCGCGCCGCTGCCTTCCACCTCTTCATGCTGGTAGCGGGTATGGCTGGCCTGCGCCGACACCGCCGAGAACCAGCCGCCCAGCGCGCGCCGCTCGCCGGCCAGCTGCAGCCGCTCGCGCCGCAGGCGGATGAGGACGTCGGGCTCCACCGCCACGCCGTAGTGGTTACTGTGGCTGTCGATCGCCATGCCGGCAAAACCGCGCGCATCGGCCCACGACACGCCCAGCGCGCCGGATTCGCTGCGGCCGGCGCTGTTGGCCACCTCGCGCGCCTCGGGGCCGGCCGCGCCGTCGACCAGCGGCGTGAAGGCCGGCGTGCGCTGGTTTTCGCTGCGGCGGCCGGCCACGTCGGCATGCCAGTTCAGGCCACCGGCGCCGGCTTCGAGCAGCGCGGCCGCCGCGGTCTCGCGCGCGGCGCCACCCAGGCGGATCTCGGCACGGCCGCCCAGGCCGCGCAGCGCTTCGCGCGGGATGCGGTTGTCCAGCACGTTGACCACGCCGCCGGTGGCATTGCCGCCGTAGAGCAGCGCCGCCGGGCCGCGCAGCACCTCGATGCGTTCGAGCACCAGCGGGTCGACCGCCACCGCGTGGTCGAAGCTCAGGTTCGACGCATCGGCCGAGGCGCCGCCGTTGTCCAGCAGGCGGATGCGGTCGCCGTCCAATCCGCGGATCACCGGCCGGCTGCTTTGCGGGCCGAAGCCGGTGGCGGCCACGCCGGGCAGTCCGTCCAGCGTATCGCCCAGCGTGCCGGTGCGCCGCAGCGCCAGGCCGGTGCCGGCCAGCACCGCGCTGGGCTGGGTCAGGGCTTCGCTGCCCAGCGGGTTGCCGGTGACCACCACGGTGGCGGGGGCGGCGGTGATGGTCTGGGCCTGGCTGGCCGAGGCCAGGCTGGCCACCAGGGCCCAGGCCAGGGGTGTGCGGGTCAGGGGGGACAGGCGAGGGTGGGCGGGGGCGCAGCGGCCGGCGCCCGAGAAGGTCGGGTTCATGGATGAGGTTCCTGCAATGAGATGACGGGCCGGCCCGGCGCGGCCATCGGGCGCGCAGCGGGCAGGCAATGCGGGTCAGGTCAAGCCAGGAAAGCGGGCGGCCCGCGCGCCAGGTAGGGCACACCGGCCGTGGTGGCCGGCGGTGGCAGCGCCGGGCGGGCCGGTGCCGCAAACACCGCCCGCGGCGCCACCCAGCGCAGCAGCGTCGGCAGCGTGGCCGCACCCAGTGTGGCCAGCACCAGGCAGGCCTGGCACAGCGCGTCGGCGGCGTCGTTGCCGGCGGTGTCGGCGTGCGCCGGCGCCCGGTCGGCCGCCTGCAGCACCACGCCATGGCCGGCCGGCGGCGCCAGGTGCGACAGCAGGTGCAGCAGGCCCAGTTGCTGCGTGACCAGCAGCAACAGGGCCAGGGCGATGGAGAGGGTGCGTTGGCGCATCGGGCCGGCGAGCATAGCCGCTGTGGCGCGCCGGGCCGCCCGGCGGGGCATCGTCAATTTGCCGGCGGCGGTGATGGCACCGGCAGCGGCTCGATCAGCGCCGGCCCTTCGGCGCTGGACCGGCCCACCGCGCGGGCCACCGGCCAGGCCTGCATCGCGACTTCGGGCAGGCCCTGCATCAGCGCCGGCAGGCTGGCCGCATCGGTGTTGCCGCGGGCCAGCCAGGCGGCCCAGTGCTCGGGCGCCAGCATCACCGGCATGCGGTCGTGGATGGGCGCCATCAGCGCATTGGCCGCGGTGGTGATCACACAGCAGGTCAGCAGCCAGTCGCCGTCGGCCGTGGCATGGATGTCACTGGATTCAGTCGCCGCCGCCGGCGCGCGCCAGGCCTCGAACAAGCCGGCCATCGCGAAGAACGGCGCACCCGTGGGGCTGATGAAGTACGGCTGCTTGGCCGGCTTGCCATCGGCGCCGGTGACCGGCTGCCATTCGTAGAAGCCGCTGGCCGGCAGGATGCAGCGCCGCCGCCGCACCGCCTGGCGGAACGAGGGCTTGTCGGCCATGCCTTCGCTGCGGGCGTTGTTGAGCTTGGCGCCGATCGACAGGTCCTTGGCCCAGTGCGGCACCAGGCCCCAGCGCATCAGCTCGGCCACGCGCTCGCCTTCGCGCGTCTCGTAGACCACCGGCACGGTCGACTGCGGCGCCACGTTGAAGCGCCGGTCGAAGGGTTGGATGCGGGTGAGGCTGAAGCCGCTGACCAGCGTCTGCGGGTCGTAGGCGATGACGTAGCGGCCACACATGGCACGAGGTATTGGGTGTGATGGCGGGTTGGCGGTGAGGGATGGTGACACAGCCCGTCCCCCTTCGGTGGGGGGGAGGGGTGGGCCCCCTTCGCACCATCCACCGGGTGATGGTGTGCGCCGTGACGGGGGACACACGGTCTGCAAAGTGGGGAGTGGCGCGGGAAGAGCCGGGACCAGGCGAAACCGGGCGGGATGGGGAGCGGGCAAAACGCCGCTAAGCGGTTGATTCTGCAGTGGTTTAACTGAGGTGTCCAAGCTGGCGCGGGAGCGACGGCGGGTCTCAGAGTTTGCAAACCGTTTGTCCTGGGAATGGCCGGCTTAGAGTGCCAGGAGCCTACCGCATGGGCTGGCGGTGTTGGCGGCGCTGAAAGCCCGTTCTACCGGGCGTCACGGACCGTTTGAAGGGCCTGGAATCGGGCTTCTGATCGCAGCCGATCGGAACGCCAACGTCGGCAAAAGGGGCCAACGTCGGCAAACAACGTCGGCAACGGTGGCAGTCTTGCCGACCTAGTCGGCAAGGGCCGCCAGTGTCTTGGCCAGGCCATGGTCGATTGCGCCCGACCGCTTTGCCGACCGATATAGCTCGCAGGCGAGTATGGCGCGCTTAGTCACCGTCTCATTCGAGCCCTTTGCCAAGACTTCTTCTGCGGCAGACAGTGCTTCGATCAGCAAATCGGTATCGAGGTTATCCGCGCTGTCTCGAATCAATTTGACGGTCGGACCGTCACCGACCAATCGGCCCGCCAGTCCTTCCATTCCCGGCCCTGGTTTGGCGTCGTTCCAAATGTTCACGGCCTCACGAATATGAGCCTCGACATCTTGGTATCCAAGCGCGCCCAACAGCATCACCAATAGGGCGTTCTTCGCCTGGTGCGCTTGCTTGCCTTCTGCCGGCCGATACCCCGTCACCACATATTCGACATCAAGGCCGATTTGGCCGATGGCCTCTAGGTAGTCCGAAGGCGGAGGCCTTGGGCCTCGCTCGTAGTTGACCTGAGTCTGCCGATGAATGCCGGCGTGGTTGGCTAAGTCCTGTTGTGACATTCCAACACGGAGGCGCTCAGCTTTGAGCCTGGCGCCCGCGGACTCCATGTTTCCGCCATGCGAGGACTTGACGTTGTACAAATTAGACTCCATGATCGCCCCAGTGCGTCCCGAATGGATCAGGAGCCTACTCGAATGTCGAAAGCCGAACAAGTCAGGAATGAGCTTCGCCGCCACGGCATCACCATGTCGGCTTGGGCTCGCGCCAATGGTCACAGTCCTCAGGACGTGTCGGATGTGCTTCGCGGACGGTCGAAGGGCAACTTCGGCGAAAGCCATGCGATAGCCGTCAAGCTCGGCCTCAAGGATGGCGAGATCGCCGGGCCGGACATGCTCACGGTTCCGATGAAGCTCGCTGAGCAAGCGAAATCCTGAGGCCCTGATGCGCGCCATGCTGCCCGTCGTTGAAGTCGCTGCCCTCACGGGCGCGGCTGTCCGGACGGTGCGGCTTCATGCATCGAGCGGACGCTACTCGGCCGAACGCATGCCCGGCATGGGCGGCAGTGAATACCGCATCAGTCTGGACAGCCTGCCCGCCGACGCGCAGGCCCGTTACTGGCGCGAGCAGATCAAGGCGCCGACCGCTGCCGAACAACGCGCCCGCCTTGAGGCGCTGAACCTTGAAGAGCAGCTCGCCCGCCAGGTGGCGCGCGAGGCCGGCATTCGCCGACGCGAAGACCCGATAGAACCGCTGCCGCTGAACCCTGCCGAGTGGCGCGAGGCGCGCGAGCGCTGGGAACGGCTGCCGCGCAGCATGCGCGATGAGGCCGAGCGGCGCGCGCAGGCGCTGCGCCGGCTGGATGCGCTGCTGAAGTCCGACCGGCCGAAGATGGAAGCCTTCGCTACGGCGGCGACCGAGGCCGGGGAAAGCACTTCGACCGTTCGGCGCTGGGCCAAGAAGGTTAAGAACCAGCGCCCGGCTGACTGGCCGCTGCTGCTGGCCTCGGACTACGGCTGCCAGGGCGCGCCCGAAGCCGAGCTGCACCCCGACGCATGGGACTACATCAGGAGCGAATGGCTGGTGCAGTCGAAGCCGACGTTGACCGCGGTCTGTCGCCGCGCGCAGCGCGAAGCCGGCCGACGCGGCTGGGGTGAGTTGCCGAGCATCAAGACCATCAAGCGCCGGATCGACAAGGAAATTCCGAACACGGTGGTGGTGCTGATGCGCGAGGGCGAGGACGCACTCGAACGGCTGTACCCCGCCCAAGAGCGCGACTACTCGACGTTGCCGGTGCATGGCTTGTGGGTCAGTGACGGGCGCAAGGCCGACCTGTTCACTGTCTTTCCCGATGGTGAAGTGCGGCGTCCGCTCCTCATGTTCTGGCTGGATGTCCGTTCACGCAAGGCGCTTGGCTGGGCTGTCGGCAAGACCGAGAACACGCCCCTCGTGCGTTCTTCGTTGCGCGATGCAATGACCAGGTCGAAGGCGCTGCCGCGCGAGTTCTTGCTCGACAACGGACGGGCCTACGCGAGCAAGGAAATCACCGGGGGCCAGCCCAACCGCTACCGCTTCAAGGTCAACGAAGACGACATGCCGGGCGTGACAACGCTGCTGAACATCGATGTCGTGTGGGCGACGCCGGGCCACGGTCAAGCCAAGCCGATCGAAAGCTTCTGGCGCACGATCAGCGAGACCGACAAGCGGGCCGAGTTCGCTGGGGCCTACTGCGGCGCCGACCCGCTGGACAAGCCCGAAGAGTTCGATCCGAAGAAGGCTGTCCCGCTGGCGGCCTACCTGGCGGCAGTCACTGAAGACATCGAGGCCTACAACGCGCGCGGCCATCGCGGCGACAGCATGGACGGGCGCAGCCCGGGCGATGTCTACGACGAACTGATGAAGTCGGCAGTCGTGCGCACGCCGACGGCCGAGCAAATCCGCCTGTGCATGCTGACGGCCGAGAACAAGATGCTGGACGCCGACCACGGCGTCACGGTGCTGGGCAACCGCTACTGGACTGAAGCGCTGGCCAAGCTGCCCAGCCGTGGACCCTTCACCGCGCGCTATGACCCCGACGACGCGAGCACGCCGGTCGCCGTGTACGACGGTGACCGGTTTCTCTGCGAGGCGGCGCTCTACGTCAAGTCGGGGTTCCGCGACCAGGAAGCCGCGAAGTCACACCAGCGTTCGCGCAACGCGTTCAAGAAGGCGACGAAGGTTCAGGCAAAGGCATTGGCCGACCAGGCGGAGGCCGGACGGTGGGACGCCCCGCGCGGCCCGATGCCGATTGCACCGCAGGCCGGCGACGCGCCATCACAAGGCGCCAGGGTGGCCGAGCTGGTGACGCCGAAGCGGCGCGGCGTCAGCCCAAGCCCTGAACAGCAGGCATCCGAGGACTACGCCATCGCCGGCCGACTGGGCGCCGCAGTGCGTGCCAAACGCGCCCGCGAAGAAGAGGAAAACGAAGGATGGGACCGGCGCGCAGCCGGTGCCCGATGAAGGTGCCGCGCGATGTAGAAGCATCGCGCGGCGTGCGCAACCGGCAGCCCCCACCGGTGGAACGAAAAGGGTTGCCAACCAAGCGAGGTGATTGTATGGATGAACGAACCGAGGCAGGCAAGGTGCCCGCTGACAAGAGCGAGGACCTGCGCGGCGTGGTGCGCGCGGCGATGGACAAGCGCAAGGCATCGCAAGCCGCGATCGCCCGCGAAATCGGCATCAGCAGCTCGACGCTGTCGCAGTGGTTGAGTGGGCGCTATCAGGGCAGCGATGCCGCCATCGCCGACAAGGTGGCCACATGGGAAGCCAACCGCCAGGCCGGCGCAGCGCTGTCTGGCGCCACGGCTTCGGCGTGGGTGGACACCAGCGCCAACCAGGCAGTCGAAGACGCGCTGCTGTTCGCCCAGGATGCGGGCGCCATCGCCGTCATCTACGGCGGCGCGGGGCTGGGCAAGACGACGGCCGTGAAGCGCTACGCCGAGAACAACCCGAACGTGTGGCGTGTGACAGCGACGCCGGCCACGTCGAGCTTGATGGCCATGCTCGAAGGCGTGGCCAACGCGCTGGAACTGCGCGACATCCCGAACAGGCCGAGCGCCTACGCGGGCGAAATCGTGCGGCGCATGACTGGCACACGCGGGCTGCTGGTGGTCGACGAAGCACAGCACATCGGCACACCGGCGCTCGAAGAGCTGCGGTCGATCCACGATGCCTCGGGCGTGGGCCTGGCGATGGTGGGCAACGAGTCGGTCTTTGCCCGGCTGACCGGTGGCAACCGCAAGGCGACATTCGCCCAACTGTTCAGCCGCGTTGCGTTCCGGCTGCGCGTGGGCACGCCGACCCGCAGCGACACCGATGCCATCCTGACGGCATCTGGCGTCGACGGTGAACGGGAACGCGAATGGGCGCACCAGGTGGCAACGCTGCCGGGTGGTCTGAGGGGCCTGGCGCACACGCTGCGGCAGGCGAGCATGTTTGCCAGGCAGGACGGCAGCGCGGTCGATCTGCGCGCACTGCACGCGGCGTGGCGCAACCTGGGGGGTGAATCATGAACTTGATCGAACTGTCTGAACGTCTCGACCG
>Ga0155495_1204_pt1 | contig 15112 bp, 13 predicted proteins | sample RifCSPhighO2_12_FD_107153 | JGI IMG/M metagenome (GOLD analysis project Ga0155495, IMG submission 107153) | Burkholderiales bacterium RIFCSPHIGHO2_12_FULL_69_20
GGGCGGCGACGGCGTGACGATGGAACCCGCTGCGACGCTGATGCTCGACGCCAGCTTCGGCAGCGTCGAACGCTGGCGGGGCGGCGACGGCGTGACGATGGAACCCGCTGCGACGCTGATGCTCGACGCCAGCTTCGGCAGCGTCGAACGCTGGCGGGATGAATTCATCGCCATGGGCCAGGCGCTGGGCGGGGGCTCGGGCTGGGTGCTGCTGGTGTTCCAGCCGCGCGAGGGCACGCTGGTCAACCAGTGGGCCGCCGACCACACGCAGGCGGTGGCCGGCGGCGTGCCGATCCTGGGGCTGGACATGTACGAGCACGCCTATCACCTGGATTTCGGCGCGGCGGCGGGCGCCTACATCGATGCTTTCATGGGCAACATCGACTGGGCTGCGGTGTATGCCCGGTACCAGAATGCCGTGCACGCGGCCAGCGAGCCCTTTGGCGCGAGCCAGGACCAGATCGGCGGCGCACTGGTCTTCGACGTGCGCCGGGCCGGTGTGTTTGAACAGGCACGCACGATGATCCCCGGCGCGCGCTGGTGCGACCCGGCCACCGTGTCCAGCTGGTCGGCCGAACTGCCCGCCGACCGCGAACTGGTCGTGTACTGCGTCTACGGGCATGAGGTCGGCCGCGCCACCGCGATGCGGCTGCAAGCCGCGGGCCTGAACGCACGCTACCTGCGCGGCGGCATCGACGGCTGGCAGGCGGCAGGCCAGCCGCTGGTCGACAAGCCCGCAGGCTCGACGCCATGACCGCCACGCCCGCGCCGAAGGTCGCCTTGCTGTACCCCGGCGACCGCGCTGCCCGCGACCGTGCCGACCGCTCGGCAAGCCGCTTCGCGGCGCTGTTCGACGCCCTCGCCGCGGCCGGCGTGGACGCCGAGCCCGCCGTTTATCACGACGACTTTGCCGACGAGGTGATGGCCCAGCTGCGCGACGTGCAAGCCGTGCTGGTGTGGTGCAACCCGATCGAGGACGGCCGCCGCCGTGACCGGCTCGATGCCTTGTTGCGCACGCTGGCGCAGACGGGCGTGTTGGTCAGCGCGCATCCCGATGCCATCGGGCACCTGGGCACCAAGGACGTGCTGTTCGAGACCCGCGACCTGCCGTTCGGCAGCGACGTGCACCGCGTCGACAGCCTGGCGCAACTGGCGGCCGAGCTGCCACCGCGGCTGCGGCACGGCGCGCGCGTGCTCAAGCAGCATCGAGGCCACAGCGGCATCGGCGTGTGGCGTGTCGAGCAGGCGGCTGACGACACGCTGCTGGTGCAGCATGCCCAGCGCGGCAGCGTGCCGCAGCGCATGGACCTGGCCGCCCTGCAGGCGACGCTGGCGCCTTACTTCGAGCCGGCCTGCGGTGGCCACCTGATCGACCAGGCCTGGCAGCCGCGGCTGGCCGAGGGCATGGTGCGGGCCTATCTGGTCGAGGACCGCGTGACCGGCTTCGGCGTCCAGGCTGTCAACGCCCTGCATCCCGATGCGCCGCTGCCCGGGCCGCGCCTGTACCACGGGCCGGATCTGCCGGGCTTCCAGACACTGCGGCAGCAGCTGGAGTCGAACTGGATCGCGCTGCTGCGCGAGCGCGTCGGCCTGGCAACCGACCAACTGCCGCTGCTGTGGGACTGCGACTTCATGCTGGGCGACCCAACCGCGGACGGCGCGCAGCGCTTCGTGCTGTGCGAGATCAACGTCAGCAGCGTGTCGCCCTTTCCCCCGTCGTGCATCGCACCGCTGGTGGCGGCCGTGCGCAGGCGCGTCGGCTTGTCGTCGGAGGGCGGTGCGTGATCGCACCGGGCGCCTCGGCCGCCGCGCTGGGCGGCTTGCCGCGCCAGCGCCCACACCAACGGCCGTGCGCATCACGCATCATCGTGAGCAGCACGGTGCTGGCATGTGCCAGCTTCAGCGCGCGGGCTGGGCGGTTCGGGGTGCAGCCGGGCGGCTGACAGCGCCTACCGGGCCACGGGGGCACCGGATCCGTTCGGATCACGGGCCGGCCAGCGCTGACGCGCCAGCGTCAAACAGTCTTGTCAGACTGCGCGCACCGACGGTGCCGCCTCCGGAGCACCGACCCCACCAGGACATCTCTCATGGGCCGCCCGACAAGCGTCAAACCGATCACCACCGGCAGCAATCGCCGCGACTTCTTCAAGCGCTCGGGATCGGGCGCGGTGCTGCTGGCTGCAGCGCCGATGGCGGCGTTGAGCACCGGGGCCGATGCCGCCTCGGTGGTGTTCCAGCACGGCGTGGCCAGCGGCGATCCGCTGGCCGACCGCGTGATTCTGTGGACCCGCGTCACGATCGCCACCATCAAGCCGACCGTGCCGGTGACCTACGTGATGGCCACCGACCCGGGCCTGCGCCGCATCGTCAAGCGGGGTGTGGCGCTCACCAGCGCGGCGCGCGACTTCACCGTCAAGGTCGATGCGATCGGGCTGCAGCCGGGCACCACCTACTACTACCGCTTCACCGCCGGCGGCAGCGAGAGCCCGATCGGCCGCACCAAGACCTTGCCGGTGGGCGCGACGGCCCGCCTGCGCATGGCGGTGGCGAGTTGCTCGAACCACGCGGCCGGCTATTTCAACGCCTATGCCCGCATCGCGCAGCGGGCCGACCTCGATCTGGTGGTGCATCTGGGCGACTACATCTACGAGTACGGCACCGGGCAGTACGGCAGCGCCCGCACCCCCGAGCCTGCCACCGAGATGGTCACGCTGGCCGACTACCGCATGCGCCACGCCCAGTACAAGCGCGACCCGGATTCACAGGCGGTGCATCGCCAGCATCCGTTCATCGCGATCTGGGACGACCACGAGATCACCAACGACACCTGGGTGGCCGGTGCGCAGAATCACGACGCCACCGAGGGCACCTACGCCGACCGCGTGGCCAACGGCCTGAAGGCCTACTACGAATGGATGCCGATCCGCGTGGCCGATCCCACGGACTTGCGGCGCAACCAGCGCAGCTTCCGCTTTGGCGATCTGGTCGAGTTGGTCATGCTCGAAGAGCGGCTCAGTGCGCGCTCGCAGCAGCTGGCCGCCACTGTCGCCACGCCGCTGGGCGCCGGCTTCGTGCAGACGGGCGACTTTGCCGATCCGGCGCGCACGCTGCTGGGCACCACCCAGGAAGCCTGGCTGGCCGAGCGCCTGCGCACCACGCCGGCGCGCTGGAAGCTGCTGGGCCAGGGCGTGATGTTCGCGCAGCTCAAGGGGGTGGCCGCGACCAACGCCGCCGGCGGTGGGGCGTTTCTCAACAGCGACCAATGGGACGGCTACCAGCCGGCCCGCAACCGCATCTACGACGTGATCAAAGGCGACGCCAGCCACGCCCGCGTGGACAACGTGGTGGTGTTGACCGGTGACATCCACAGCTCCTGGGTGGCTGACCTGACGCAGGATCCGAACAACCCCGACGTGACCAGCGGTGGCTACAACCCGGCCACCGGCGAGGGCTCACAGGCCGTGGAGTTCGTCGGCACCTCGATCAGCTCACCTGGCATCGACACCGACACCAACGGCGCCATCGCCGGCTTCCTGCGCGCGATCAACCCACACTTCAAGTACATCAACCTGCACAAGCGCGGCTACATGCTGGTCGACGTGACGCCGCAGCGCGCCGTGGGCGAATGGTGGCATGTGGACACGGTGGCCAGCCCCAGCAACATCGAGACGCTGGCGGCCGTCTTCGAGGTGCAGGCGGGCACCAACCGTCTCGCGCCGTCGGCGCAGACCACGCCCGCCGCCAACCCCCCGGTGCTGGCGCCGTGAAACGCAGCGCGGCAGACACCTTCACCCCGGACACCGAGACCCGCCCCATGACCAACTTCATCACCCTCACCGCCCGCGGTCTCGGCGCTTTGACGCTGGCCAGCTGCGCACTGGCCGCCCAGGCCGACACAACCGACTCCAGCCGCAGCGGCCAGTTGGCCAGCCAGATCGACCTGGCCACGCTCGAGTTCGACGTGAGCACGTCGTCGGACCTGCGCATCTGGACCGACTCGTGGCAATCGGGCGCCAATTTCGACCCACTGCTGTCGCTGTTCGACCAGGGCGGTCAGTTGCTGGCACTGGGCGACGACGTGGATGGGCCCTTCCCCCAGGTCGATGCCGGCCAGGGCATGCTGGATGCCGGGCTGCTGCTGACCGACCTGGCCGCAGGTCACTACAGCCTGGTGGTCAGCGCCTCGCCCAACTACCCGCTGGGCGGCATGCTGGTCGACGGCTTCACATTCGACACCGAGACACCCGTGGCCTTCGGTGGCGCCGGTCAGCCCGGCGGCCAGTGGTCGGTGCGCTTCAGCCTGAGCGATGCGGCCCCGGTGCCCGAGCCGGCCACCCTGGCGCTGATGCTCGCTGGCCTGCTGAGCGTCGGCTTCGCGGCGCAGCGCCGGCGCTGATCAGATCGCCAGCGGGTCCACGTCGATCGCCCAGCGCGCCAGGCCCTTGTGGCGCGCACGCAGCGCATGCAGCGCGGGCATCCAATGGGCCAGCAGGCGTTGCAGCCGCACGCGCGAGGGCGCCTCCACCAGCATCTGCAGCCGCTCGATGCCCGCCACCTTGCTGACCGCGGGCGGCACCGGCGGGTAGAGCGTCACGCCGTCGGCGCCGGGCAGCGTGGCGGCCAGCGCGGCCGCCTCCTGCAGCCAGGCCAGCGCCACCGCCGCGTCGCGTGATTCGGCGCGCAGCAGCGCCAGGTGGCTGAAGGGCGGCAGGCCCGCGGCCTCGCGTTCGGCCAGCTGGCTTTGTGCGAAGGCGCCGAAGTCGTGCTTCTTCAAGGCCGCGTACAACGGGTGTTGGGGATGCCAGGTCTGCACCCACATCTCGCTGCGCGCGCTGTCCACCGCATTGCGCCCGGCGCGGCCGGCGGCCTGCATCAGCAGCGCAAACAGCCGCTCGGGCGCGCGGAAGTCGCTGGCGAACAGCGCGCTGTCGGGGTTGACCGCCACCACCAGCGTGATGCGGCGGAAGTCGTGGCCCTTGGTCACCATCTGCGTGCCCACCAGCACGTCCACCTCGCCGGCATGCACCTCGGCCAGGCGTGATTCGAGCTGGCCCTTGCCGCGCGCGGTGTCGGCGTCGAGCCGGGCGATGCGCGCGCCGGGCAATAGTTCGGCCAGCTGCTCTTCCAGCTTCTCGGTGCCGCGGCCCAGTGGTGCGATGTCGAGGTTGCCGCAATCGGGACAGGCGCGCGGCACACGCTCGGTGAAGCCGCAGTGGTGGCAGCGCAGCGTGCGCTCGCCCTTGTGGAACACGCGCCAGGCGCTGCAGTGCGGGCAGCCGCTCTTCCAGCCGCAATCGGCGCAGTGCAGCACCGGTGCGTAGCCGCGGCGGTTGAGGAACACCAGGCACTGCTCGCCGCAGGCCACGCGCTCGCGCAGCGAGTCGATGACCATCGGCGCCAGCACCGGCGCTTGGCCGTTCACCCGCGGCAGCACGCCCATGTCGAACAGCCGCACCCGCGGCAGCGCGCCGCCGCCCACCCGCGCGTCCAGCGCCAGCCGCTGGTAGCGCTGCTGGGGCCCTGGCAGCGCGCGCTGCCAGGTCTCGAGCGAGGGCGTGGCCGAGCCCAGGATCACCGGCACCCGCTCGAGGTGGGCGCGGTAGACGGCCAGATCACGCGCCGAGTAGCGCGCGCCCTCCTGCTGTTTGTAGGACGGGTCGTGCTCCTCGTCGACCACGATCAACCCCAGCCGCGGCAGCGGGGCGAACACGCTCATGCGTGTGCCCAGCACGATGTCGGCCCGCCCCAGATGGGCCATCAGCCAGTTGCGCAGCCGCTGCACCGGCGTCAGGCCGCTGTGCATGGCCACCAGCCGGTGGCCGGGAAAGCGCTCGGCGAAGCGGGCCTCCAGCTGCGGCGTGAGGTTGATCTCGGGCACCAGCACCAGCGCCTGGCGGCCGGCGGCCAGCACGCGCTCGGTGGCATGCAGGTAGACCTCGGTCTTGCCGCTGCCGGTGACGCCGTGCAGCAGCATCGGCGGCGGCCGCGGTGTGGCATCGGCACCCAGGAAGGCGGCTTCGAATACCCCCAGCGCCGCCTGCTGCTCGGCGGCCAGCTGTGGCCGCACCGGCTCGGCATGCACCGCCACCGGTGTGGCATCCAGCTTCTTGATCAGCCGCGCCAGGCGCTTGGCCAGGCCAGGGGCATCCAGCTTGCGCAGTTCGGGCGGCAGCACCGACAGCGCCAGCTCACCCACGCTGCGCTGGTAGTAGCTGGCGGCAAAGTCGACCAGCGCCAGCCAGGCCGGCGCCATCGGCGGCAGCGCGTGAAACACCTCGCCCACCGGCCGCAACTGGTGCGTGGCCGCGGCGGCGGGCATATCGGCCGGCGCGCCGGCCGGCGGCACGTCGTCGTGCCACACGATGCCCAGCAGCTCGCGCTTGCCCAGCGGCACCCGCAGCAAGGTGCCGGGTGCCAGTGGCTGCTCACTCAGGTAATGCAGCGCGCCGGTCAAGCCGCTGTGCTGCGGCGCCTCCACGGCCACCGAAACGGTGAGGGCAGTCACCGAGAACCATCCCGCACTTGCGGGGGGTTTTTCGCCTTCACATCAAGAAACCGCGTTAAGTTCATGATTGAAAACGAGTTTTCCAACTATCCCCGGCTTCTGTGGATAACTTTGTGGGAAAGCTGCTCGCGGACGCGCTAAGTGCTTGATCCAACGGGCTCCCGGCTGGATTGCCCAAGTTTGAGGCAATACCGGAAAGCTGTTTTACATCAATCACTTAGCACGAATTTTCAGCAAATTCGATGCTGCGCTGCACTTTCTTGACCGGCACTTTGTCGCACGGGCGTTTTTGGGGATAAGTCAAGCCCTGAGCGCTCACTCACCCCAAAAAGACGAGGTGGCGGGACGTCGAAGACGTCAACGCGCGGCCGCCGCCTGACGCAGCGTGGGCGAGTGGCCGTGCACCGCCTCGACCAGCGCCTGCACATGCTCGACGGGCGTGTGCTGGTTGATGCCGTGGCCCAAGTTGAAGATGTGCCCGCCCCAGCGGCCATCGGCGCGCTGCGGGCTGCCGAAGCTGTCGAGCACGGCGCGCGCCTCGGCCGCCACGGCCTCGGGTGTGGCAAACAGCACCATCGGGTCGAGGTTGCCCTGCAGCGCCACCCGGTCGTCCACGCGCTGGCGTGCCAGACCCAGATCGCAGGTCCAGTCCAGCCCCACCACGTCGGCGCCGGTGGCGGCGATCTGCTCCAGCCACTGGCCACCGCCCTTGGTGAAGACGATGGCCGGGATGCGCTGGCCGGCGTGCTCACGCTTGAGCTGGTTCATCACGCGCTGGGTGTAGGCCAGGCTGAAGGCGTGGAAGGCCCGGTGCTCGAGCACGCCGCCCCAGGAGTCGAAGATCATCACAGCCTGCGCGCCGGCGTCGATCTGGGCATTCAGGTAGGCCGCCACCGCGTCGGCATTGATCGCCAGGATGCGGTGCAGCAGGTCGGGCCGCGAGTACAGCATGGTCTTGACCAGCCGGTAGTCGTCCGAGCCGCCACCTTCGACCATGTAGCAGGCCAGCGTCCAGGGGCTGCCCGAGAAGCCGATCAGCGGCACCCGGCCATTCAGTGCCTTGCGGATCGAGCTGACCGCATCGAACACGTAGCGCAGCTTGTCCAGGTCGGGCACGGCCAGCTTGGCGACCGCGGCCTCGTCGCGCAGCGGGTGCGCGAACTTCGGGCCCTCGCCGGCGCCGAAGCTCAGGCCCAGGCCCATCGCATCGGGCACGGTGAGGATGTCGGAGAACAGGATCGCCGCATCGAGCTGGTAGCGGTCGAGCGGCTGCAGCGTCACCTCGGTGGCGTAATGCGGGTTGGTGGCCAGGCCCATGAAGCTGTTGCCCGCGGCCAAACGCGAGGCACGGTACTCGGGCAGGTAGCGGCCGGCCTGGCGCATCAGCCACATCGGCGTATGGTCGGTGGGCTGACGCAGGCAGGCGCGCAGGAAGGTGTCGTTTTGCAGCGGGGCGTTCATGCGTGGGATTATGGCCGCCGCCCTGCCGGCGCCGGCCCGGCGCGCGCCTTGAATTGACCACCTCGCGCCCTCAGCTATGCTGCGGCGCGCACAAGGGTTGCGCAGGAGGATTCCATGTCACGTCTACGTTCGGTCTTGATGGCCACGCTGTTGGGTTTCACCCTGCTGTTGTCGGGCTGCGGCTACAACGATTTCCAGCGCCTGGACGAAGACGTCAAGGGCAGCTGGGCCGAGGTGCTGAACCAGTACCAGCGCCGCAGCGACCTGATCCCCAACATCGTGGCCACGGTCAAGGGCGAGGCCAACTTCGAGCAGGAGACGCTGACCAAGGTGATCCAGGCCCGCGCCAGCGCCACCAGCATCCAGGCCACGCCCGAGCTGATCAACGACCCCGCGGCGTTCCAGAAATTCCAGGCCGCACAGGGCCAGCTGACCGGCGCGCTGAGCCGGCTGATGGTGGTGGCCGAGCAGTACCCCAACCTGAAGGCCAACCAGGCCTTCCAGGACCTGCGGGTGCAACTGGAAGGCACCGAGAACCGCATCACCGTGGCGCGCAACCGCTACATCAAGTCGGTGCAGCAGTACAACGTGCTGACACGCAGCTTCCCGTCCAACCTGACGGCGATGATCTTCAGCTACGCAGTCAAGCCCAGCTTCACCGTGGCCAACGAGGCGGCGATCAGCGTGCCGCCGTCGGTCAGCTTCGACAAGCCGGCGGCCACGCCGGCGCCGGCAGCCTCGCGCTGATCGGTCCGTGAAGCGCTGGCTGCGCCGCCTGGCGCCGGCCCTGCTGGGGCTGGTGGCTGCGGCGCTGTGGCTGGTGGCGCCGGCAGCACGCGCGCAAGACCTGCAGGCGGTGCCTGCGCTCAATGCGCGGGTGATCGACCAGACCGCCACGCTGGAGGATGGCGCGCGCGATGCGCTGGAGGCCAAGCTGGCGGCCTTCGAGGCCCAGGCCGGTCCGCAGATCGTGGTGCTGATGGTGCCCACCACCGCACCCGAAGACATCGCCGCCTTCGCCCAGCGCCTGGGCGAGACCTGGAAGATCGGCCGCCGCGATGTGGGCGACGGGCTGCTGATCGTGGTGGCCAAGAACGACCGCAAGGTCTGGATCGCGCCGGCCAAGGCGCTGGAGGGCGCGGTGCCCGATCTGGCCGCGCGCCAGATCATTCAGAACCGGATCACGCCGGCCTTCAAGCAAGGTGATTTCGCCGGTGGTTTGTCCGCCGGCGTCGACGCGCTGATCGCCCGCATCCAGGGCGAACAGCTGCCGGAGCCGGCCGCAGGCGGCCGCCCGGTCAACACCGGCATCGACTGGGAAACGCTGGCGATGTTCTTCTTCGTCGGCGTGCCGGTGGTGGGCAGCGTGCTGACCGCGGTGATGGGCCGCAAGCTGGGCTCGGTGGTGACCGCGGGCGGCACGGGCGCCGCGGCCTGGTGGCTGAGCACCAGTGTGCTGTTGGCCGCCGGCGCCGGCGTGGCCGCGCTGGTGATGGTCGGCCTGCTGGGCATCGGCGCCGCCGGCCGGCGCGGGGGTGGGCGTGGTGGCTCGGGCGGCCCGCCGATCATCTGGGGCGGCGGTGGCGGTGGTGGCGGGTTTGGCGGTGGTGGTGGCTTCGGTGGTGGCGGCTTCAGTTCGGGCGGCGGCGGCGACTTTGGTGGCGGTGGCGCCGGAGGCAGCTGGTGATGGCGGGCTGGATGACGCGATTGACGCGCATCGTCAAGCACCGGCTGCTCGACGAGACCGACACCCGCCGCGCGCTGTCCGAAGCCGCGCTGCAGCGCCTGGAGGCGCGTGTGGCGGCCAGCGAATCGGCCCACAGTGGCGAAATCCGCATCAGCGTGGAAGCCGGCCTGCCGCTGTCGTACCTGTGGCAGGGCCTGAGCGCACGCGACCGCGCCGTCACGCTGTTCGGCAAGCTGCGGGTGTGGGACACCGAGCGCAACAACGGCGTGCTGATCTACCTGCTGCTGGCCGAGCATGCCATCGAGATCGTCGCCGACCGCGGGCTGAACCAGCATGTCAGCCCGGCGCAGTGGCAGGCGCTGATCGCACCGATGCAGCAGGCCTTCCGCCAGCACCGTTTCGAGCAGGGCTTGAACGACGCGGTGGATGCCATCGACGCCCTGCTGGCGCAGCACTTTCCGCTGGCCGAAGCGCAGCGCAATCCGAACGAATTGCCCAACCGGCCGCACCTGGGTTGACGACGCCGCCACCGGGCGCTGCGCCGGCCCGTGCAGCGCAGCGGGTCAGGCCGGGCCGTAGTGGTGCAGCAGGCTGGGCCCGCCCTGGTTGGAGACGCTGGCGTTGAACGAGATGATCACGCGCTCGGCCACACCGTCGTAGGGCATGGCCTTGTGCGCCAGCCACGACGGAAACAGCACCAGTTGGCCGGCCACCGGCGGCAGGTCGACCTGCGGCGGCAGCAGGTAGGCGTTGCCCAGATCGACGAAGGCGCCGCCCAGGTGCGAGAACGGCGTTCCGTAGAAGCGGGTGACGCCATTGCCGGCGCCGTACACCGGGTGCGCGATGCGCTGCTCGGTGGGGTCGATCTGCACGATGTAGGCGGCCGACCACGAGCAGTTGGCATGCGTGTGCACGTCGTGGAAGGCGCCTTGGCGGCTGCACTGGAACCACATCCCCTGGATGTCGACGCGCGGGGCCAGCGCATGTCCGGCCCAGGCTTGCACATTGGCTTGCCCCACCGTCTCGCGCAGCGATTCGCCGACGAAGCGCAGGAAGCGCTGGCCTTCGGGCAGCGCCTGCAGGTGCGGCATGAGGCGGTCGTCGCTGGCGAAGAACGGGGCGTCCGGCGCCAACCCGCGGGCCTGCGTCTGCTCGGCGCGCAACGCGGCAAACCGACGCAGAAAGCCGGCGTTCACCGCGGCGGCATCGGGCAGGCGGTGCACGCCGATCGGCGTGGGCCAGAGGGCATGGAATCCGGGCGTCAGGCTCATGCCGGAATTGGAGCACAGGCGGTGACGACCGACCGCCGCTCAAGCTTCGGCGATCGGCTTCAGCCCCGCGGTGAACGTCTCCTTCAGCGGCGCCTGCGCCAGCGGCGGCCAGTCGATCGCCTCGGGGGCCAGCGGCACATCGGGGATCTGCTGCAGCAGGTGCCGTATCAGCGTCAACCGGCCGCGCCGCTGGTCGTTGAAATCGACCAGCGTCCACGGCGCATGCTTGCTGTGGGTGGCCTCGAGCATCGCTTCGCGTGCGGCGCCGTACTCGGCGTACTTGGCGCGTGCCTGCAGGTCGATCGGCGAGAGCTTCCAGCGCTTCAGCGGGTCTTGCAGCCGCTCGGCAAAACGCTCTTCCTGCTCGGCCTGATCCACCGTCAGCCAGTACTTGCACAGCAGCAGACCGTCGTCGACCAGCAGCTTCTCGAAGGTGGGGGTCTGTTTCAGGAAGGTCTGGGCCTCGGCCTCGCTGCAGTAGCCCATCACCCGCTCGACCCCGGCGCGGTTGTACCAGCTGCGGTCGAACAGCACGATCTCGCCGGCGGCAGGCAGGTGCTGCACGTAGCGCTGAAAGTACCACTGCGTGCGCTCGCGCTCGCTGGGCTTGGGCAGCGCCACCACCCGGCACAGCCGGGGGTTGAGGGTGTCGGCGATGGCCGCGATCACACCGCCCTTGCCCGCCGTGTCGCGCCCCTCGACCACCACCGCCAGGCGCTTGCCACTGTGCAGCAGCCAGCGCGCCAGGTTGTTGAGCTGCAGTTCCAGCGGCTCCATCAGGTCCGCGTAGTCCTTCTTGGACAGGCCTTCGTCCCGGGATGATCCGTCGCCCTTGTCGCGGCCCTCGCCCTTGGTCTTCTTGCCCTCGCCAGCCTTGTCGCCCTTGCCCATCGTGCCCTCCTGATTGAACCGCCAGGGCCCGGTTATAGCCGCCCACGGCGACTGGCCATGAAGAAAGCCTGCGAGGCGCAGGCCTGGCAGGCTTTCCGGCGGCAGCGGCACGCGGCCGCGCTGCGCTTACTTGCGGCGACGCAGCTTGGAGATCGCGGCGATCTGCGCGGCCATGGTCGCGAACTCGCCTTGCGCCTTGGCGAAGTCGATGTCGGTCTTGGCATTCTTCATCGCCTCTTCGGCCAGCTTCTTCGCCTCGAGCGCCTTGGCCTCGTCGAGGTCGTGGCCGCGGATGGCGGTATCGGCCAGCACGGTGACCGTGTTCGGCTGCACTTCGAGAATGCCACCGGCGACGAAGACGAAGATCTCCTCGCCACCGTCGGCCGGCTGGATGCGCACCGCGCCCGGCTTGATGCGGGTGATCAGCGGCGTGTGGCGGGGCAGGATGCCCAGCTCGCCGTTCTCGCCCGGCAGCGCGACGAACTTGGCTTCGCCGGAGAAGATGTTCGCTTCGGCAGAAACGACGTCCACATGAATCGTAGCCATGGTCTGTGTTCCTAAAGTGAAGAAGAAGGTTCAGTGATCAAGCAGTCGGGTCGCGGGCTAGGCGCCCCGCACAGCCGCACTCGCATGCGGCGAGCAGGGCAACGACGCCCCCGGCCCGAATGCGCCGATCACTGGATCTTCTTCGCCTTTTCGAAGGCTTCGTCGATCGTGCCAACCATGTAGAACGCCTGCTCGGGCAGGTGGTCGCATTCGCCGGCCACGATCATCTTGAAGCCGCGGATGGTTTCTTTCAGCGGCACGTACTTGCCGGGCGAGCCGGTGAACACCTCGGCCACGTGGAACGGCTGGCTCAGGAAGCGCTGGATCTTGCGCGCGCGGGCCACGGCCAGCTTGTCTTCCGGGCTCAGTTCGTCCATGCCCAGGATGGCGATGATGTCGCGCAGTTCCTTGTAGCGCTGCAGCGTCGACTGCACGGCGCGGGTGGTGCTGTAGTGCTCTTCACCGACCACGTTCGGGTCGACCTGGCGGCTGTTGCTGTCCAGCGGGTCGACCGCGGGGTAGATGCCCAGCGAGGCGATGTCGCGCGACAGCACCACGGTGGCGTCCAAGTGGGCGAAGGTGGTGGCGGGCGACGGGTCGGTCAGGTCGTCCGCAGGCACGTACACGGCCTGGATCGAGGTGATCGAGCCGACCTTGGTCGAGGTGATGCGCTCTTGCAGGCGGCCCATTTCTTCGGCCAGGGTGGGCTGGTAACCCACGGCGGAAGGCATACGGCCCAGCAGCGCGGACACTTCGGTACCGGCCAGGGTGTAACGGTAGATGTTGTCCACGAAGAACAGCACGTCACGACCTTCGTCGCGGAAGGACTCGGCCATCGTCAGGCCGGTCAGGGCCACGCGCAGACGGTTGCCCGGCGGCTCGTTCATCTGACCGTAGACCATGGCCACCTTCGATTCGGCCAGGTTGTCCTGCTTCACAACGCCCGCGTCGGACATTTCGTGATAGAAGTCGTTGCCCTCACGGGTACGCTCGCCCACACCAGCGAACACCGACAGACCCGAGTGAGCCTTGGCGATGTTGTTGATGAGTTCCATCATGTTCACGGTCTTGCCCACACCGGCGCCACCGAACAGACCCACCTTGCCGCCCTTGGCGAACGGGCACACCAGGTCGATCACCTTGATGCCGGTTTCCAGCAGCTCGGTCGACGGCGACAGTTCGTCGTAGGCCGGGGCCTTGCGGTGGATGGAGGCGGTTTGCGTCTGGTCGACCGGACCGCGCTCGTCGATCGGGTTGCCCAGCACGTCCATGATGCGGCCCAGCGTGGCGGGACCGACGGGGACGGTGATCGGGGCGTTGGTGTTGTAGACCACCATGCCGCGACGCAGACCGTCGGACGAACCCAGCGCAATGGTACGGACCACGCCGTCGCCCAGAAGCTGTTGCACTTCCAGGGTCAGGGCCGAGCCGTCCATCTTCAGGGCGTCGTACACCTTCGGCATCTGATCGCGCGGGAACTCCACGTCCACCACGGCGCCGATGCACTGAACGATCTTGCCTACAGCTTGTGCCACTTGTGTGTCAGCCATCTTCGTTCCTTCAATTCAATATTCAGATCAGACCGCGGCCGCGCCGGCAACGATCTCGGAGAGTTCCTTGGTGATCGCAGCCTGACGGGTCTTGTTGTAGACCAGCTTCAGTTCCTTGATCACGTTGCCTGCGTTGTCGGTGGCGGCCTTCATGGCCACCATGCGGGCCGACTGCTCCGAAGCCATGTTCTCGGCCACAGCCTGGTACACCAGCGCTTCGACGTAACGCACCATCAGGTCATCGATGACGACCTTGGCGTCCGGCTCATACAGGTATTCCCACGAATGAGTCTTCTCGCCTTCGAACTCGTTGGCCTTCAAGGGCAGCAGCTGCTCGACCACCGGCTCCTGCTTCATCGTGTTGATGAAGCGCGTGAAGCACAGGTAGACGGCGCTGAGCTCGCCCGCGGTGTACGCGTCGAGCAGCACCTTGACGGGGCCGATCAGCTTCTCGAGATGGGGGGTGTCCCCCATCCCCACCACCTGGGCGACCACATTGGCGCCGATGCGGTTGAAGAAGCCGGTGGCCTTGTTGCCGATGGCGACCACGTCGGCCTTGACGCCCTGACCGTCCAGCTCACGGAGCTTGTTGGTCACGGCGCGCAGCACGTTCGTGTTCAGACCACCGCACAGACCCTTGTCCGTGCTCACCACGATGAAGCCCACCTTCTTGCCAGCGCCTTGCTGCATGAAGGGGTGGACGTACTCGGGGTTGGCCAAGGCCAGGTTCGCCGTGATGTTGCGCACCTTTTCAGCGTAGGGTCGGGCCGCACGCATGCGATCCTGCGCCTTGCGCATCTTCGAAGCCGCGACCATTTCCATGGCCTTGGTGATCTTCTTGGTGTTCTCGACGCTCTTGATCTTGTTGCGTATTTCCTTGCCTGCCGCCATGGCGTGCTCCTTTAGGCAAAGGTCTTCTTGAACGCGACGATGGCTGCTTGCAGCTCGGCTTCGGCGTCCTTGTCCAAGGCCTTCTTCTCTTCGATCTTGGCCAGCAGCGCGCCGTGGCTCGTCTTCAGGAACTGGTGCAGACCAGCTTCAAAAGCCAGAACCTTCTTCACGTCGATGTCGTCCATATAGCCCTTGTTCACGGCGAACAGGGTGGCGCCCATCAGCGAGATCGACAGCGGCTGGTACTGAGCCTGCTTCAGCAGTTCGGTCACGCGGGCACCGCGGTCCAGCTGCTTGCGGGTGGCAGCGT